>Ga0207674_10000026_pt1 | contig 151359 bp, 151 predicted proteins | sample KBSCornC72_FD_184303 | JGI IMG/M metagenome (GOLD analysis project Ga0207674, IMG submission 184303) | Corn rhizosphere microbial communities from Kellogg Biological Station, Michigan, USA - KBS Corn C7-2 (SPAdes) (version 2) | ecosystem: Host-associated > Plants > Roots > Rhizosphere > Soil ...
GCTATTTCGCCAAGATTCTGCCACCGCTGCCTTTGGCCCTCGCCGATGCAGGCGTCTATCACGCGGTCAAAAAGGTCGGGTCCGCTTATCAGGCCGTGGAAGAGCCACAGCCCTGGACAACCTACCTGGGTGTGCCTCCGGTGGAGCACATTGCACCGGGCGACAAGCTCTATCTCTACAGTTCAGTCTTCGCGCCCGCCCGGGTTTCGACCCAGATCGTACACCGCTGGGAGTGGTACGACTCTGCCGCCCGGCGTTGGCAGCCGCAGTCACGCGTTTTGTTTTCCATAAATGGTGGTCGCGATGGCGGCTATCGCGTCTACTCTGTAAAGAGCAGGCCCAAGCCCGGGGAGTGGCGGGTCAACATCGCGACAGGAGACGGGCGGCAATTGGGCCGTATTCGCTTTGCGGTGGCGGCAGAGGCGCCTTCGGAACCGCTTGTGCCGCGGACGTTGAACTGATCGGCGGCGCCTTGCATCTCGCTCCTGCGCAGCCTATTTCACACTAGACCTTCGGGGTACGTAATTTTGTCCATGAAAAGTCCTGTTGTTTCACACTTGAAGCGCCTGGAGGCCGAGAGCATCCACATCATGCGGGAGGTAGCGGCGGAGTTCGCCAACCCCGTGATGCTGTATTCCATAGGCAAGGACTCGTCGGTGATGCTCCACCTGGCGATGAAGGCGTTCTATCCGGCGAAGCCTCCGTTCCCGCTTCTCCATGTGGACACGACCTGGAAGTTTCGCGAGATGATCCAGTTTCGCGACGAAACGGCCAAGCGACTCGGCCTGAAGCTCCTCGTTCATATCAACGAGGACGGTATCGCGCGCGGCATCAATCCGTTCGACTCGGGTTCGGCCCTGCACACGCAGGTCATGAAGACCGAATCCTTGAAGCAGGCACTCGACAAGTATGGTTTCGACGCTGCATTTGGCGGCGCGCGGCGGGACGAGGAAAAATCGCGCGCCAAGGAACGCATCTTTTCCTTTCGCACCGCGACCCACGCCTGGGACCCGAAGAACCAGCGTCCGGAGCTTTGGCGCGTCTACAACACGCGCATCAACAAAGGCGAGTCGATCCGCGTCTTTCCGCTCTCCAATTGGACCGAGCTCGACATCTGGCAATACATCCTCGCGGAGAAAATCCCGATCGTGCCGCTCTACTTCGCGAAGCGTCGTCCGGTCGTGGAACGAGACGGTACGCTCGTCATGCGCGACGACGAGCGGATGAAGCTGCTTCCCGGCGAGAGGCTCGAAGACCGGCTGGTCCGCTTTCGTACGCTTGGCTGCTATCCACTGACCGGAGCCATCGAGTCCGATGCCGACACGCTTGAGGGCATCGTCACCGAAATGTTCACCGCGCGTACCTCCGAGCGACAGGGCCGCTTGATCGACAGCGACGAGAAATCGTCGATGGAGAAGAAGAAGAAGGAGGGCTACTTCTGATGGCTCGTGCCGAACAGCGAACAGAGACGTCGGGACTCACAGCCTTCCTTGCTGCGCAGGAGAAGAAGTCCCTGCTGCGCTTTCTGACCTGCGGCAGCGTGGACGACGGCAAGTCGACGCTGATCGGCAGGCTGCTCTACGACTCCAAGCTCCTGTTTGAAGACCATCTTTCTGCGCTGGAAAAGGATTCGCGGAAATTTGGCACGACCGGCGACGACATCGATTTTGCGCTCCTGGTCGATGGCTTGGAGGCCGAGCGCGAGCAGGGCATCACGATCGACGTCGCGTATCGCTTCTTCGCCACTGAAAAACGCAAATTCATCGTCGCCGACACGCCCGGCCATGAACAGTATACCCGCAACATGGCGACCGGGGCTTCGAACTCCGACCTGGCGGTCATTCTGGTCGATGCACGCAAGGGCGTGCTCACGCAGACGCGCCGCCACGCCTACATCGCCTCGCTGCTCGGAATCCGCCATGTCGTCCTCGCGGTCAACAAGATCGATCTGGTCGGTTATTCGCAGGAGACGTTCGACGCAATCGTCCAGGACTTTGCATCGTTCTCACAGCGTCTCGGATTTTCCAGCGTCGAGCCGATCCCGATTTCGGCACGATTTGGCGACAATGTGATAGCCGCGAGCGAGCGCACGTCTTGGTACAAGGGCCCGTCGCTGCTGGGCTATCTCGAGACCGTCGATGTCGATACCGATCTCGTCGGCAAACCGTTTCGCTTTCCCGTCCAGTGGGTCAACCGGCCCAATCTCGACTTCCGCGGTTTCTCCGGGACGGTGGCCGGCGGACGCATCACCAAGGGCGGCGCCATCGCAGTCGCCAAGTCCGGCCGCAAGAGCGCCGTCAAGCGAATCGTCACCATGGACGGCGATCTCGAGGAGGCCGTGGCCGGCATGGCGGTGACGCTTGTCTTGTCCGACGAAGTCGACATCTCGCGCGGCGATATTCTCACTGCTCCCGAAGATCGGCCGGACGTCTCCGAACAGTTCGCCGCGCATCTGCTCTGGATGGCGGAAGACGAACTCCTGCCCGGGCGGCAATACCTCATGAAGCTCGGAACCGCGACCGTGCCGGTTCAGATCACCGCCCTCAAGCACAAGATCGACGTCAACTCGCTCGATCAGCACGCCGCGAAGACCCTCCATCTCAACGAGGTGGGCTACGCCAATTTCGCGACATCGCACCCGATCGCATTCGATGCCTATCACGACAACAGGGACACCGGCGGCTTCATCCTGATCGACCGATTCACCAACACGACCGTCGGCGCGGGAATGATCGATTTCAGCCTCAGGCGGGCGACCAATGTCCATTGGCAGGCGCTCGACGTCGGCAAGCAGTCGCGCGCCGGCCAGAAGGGGCAACGGCCCGTCGTGCTCTGGTTCACCGGTCTTTCGGGATCGGGCAAATCCACCGTTGCGAACCTGGTCGAACGCGCGCTCTTCGCCGAAGGCCGACACACCTATTTGCTCGACGGCGACAATGTCCGCCACGGGCTCAATCGCGATCTCGGCTTCACAGACGTCGATCGCGTGGAAAACATTCGCAGGGTTGGCGAGGCGGCAAAGCTGTTCGTAGATGCCGGACTGATCGTGCTTGTTTCGTTTATCTCGCCCTTCCGATCGGAGCGGCGCATGGCGCGCGAACTGATGGGCGAGGGCGAATTCATCGAAGTCTACGTCGATACGCCGCTCGAAGTTTGCATGGAACGCGATCCGAAGGGGCTGTATCGCAAGGCCAAGTCGGGCGAGATCAAAAACTTCACCGGTATCGACAGTCCCTACGAACCACCCGAGCTGGCCGAACTCAGAATAGACACGACAACGGCCCAGCCGACGGACCTCGCGGCCCAGATCGTGCGGCACCTCCGCGATAAGGGTTATATCGGCTAGCGCGAAGGCGCCGCCGTCGCGCGCCCGACACTGACGTAGGTGAAGCCGGCTTGGGCCATCTGGTTCGGGCGATAGATGTTGCGCAAGTCGATCATCAGGGGCGTCTTCAACAGCGCTTTCATGCGTGCCATGTCGAGGGCGCGAAATTCGTTCCATTCCGTCAGAATGACGACGCCGTCGGAACCGTCCAAGGCTTCGTAGGCATCGCGGCACAGTTCGACATTCATGAGCTTGCGCGCCTCTTTGACGCCTTCCGGATCGAAAGCACGGATCGTGGCGCCCTTGCGCTGGAGAAACGGCACGATGACGAGGCTCGGCGCATCGCGCATGTCGTCCGTGTTGGGCTTGAATGTGAGACCGAGGACAGCGATGGTCTTGCCGTTTACGCCGCCAAAAGCGCGCTCGATCTTTTCCGCCATGGCAAGCTTGCGCGAATCGTTCACGGACACGACCGCCTCGACGATCCTGGTCGGCGTTCCAAGATCCTGCGCGGTCTTGCGCAGCGCAAGCGTGTCCTTGGGAAAGCAGGAGCCGCCGAAGCCCGGTCCGGCATGCAGGAATTTGCCTCCGATGCGGCCGTCCAGGCCGATGCCGCGCGAAACGTCTTGCACGTCGGCGCCGACCTTCTCGCAGATATCCGCCATTTCGTTGATGAAGGTGATCTTGGTGGCAAGGAATGCGTTCGCGGCATACTTGATCAGTTCGGAACTCTCGCGACTGGTGAAAAGGATCGGCGTCTCGTGCAGATAGAGCGGCCGATAGACTTCGCGCATGATTTCGCGCGCGCGTTCCGTGTCGCAGCCCACCACAACCCGATCGGGGCGGCGAAAATCGTCGATCGCAGAGCCTTCGCGAAGAAACTCTGGATTGGATGCCATGTCGAATTCCAGATCAGGACGCAGCTTGCGGATGATCTTCTCGACTTCGCGGCTGGTGCCGACCGGAACGGTCGACTTGGTGACGACGACGGCATAGCCGGTGAGGGCGCGTGCGATTTCCTCGGCGGCGGCATGGACATAAGTAAGATCGGCATGGCCGTCGCCGCGCCGGCTTGGCGTGCCGACCGCGATGAAAACGGCGTCGGCTCCGCGCACGGCTTTTGCGATGTCAGTCTCGAATGTCAGCCGGCCGGCTTTGGTGTTGGTGGCGACGACCTCGTCCAGGCGCGGCTCATAGATCGGTATCGTTCCAGCTTTGAGCGCCGCGACTTTGTCTGCCTCCTTGTCGACGCAGACGACGCTGTGCCCGAACTCGGACAAACAGGCGCCCGACACCAGCCCAACATAGCCTGTCCCGATCATCGCGATGCGCATGCTTTGCCCTTTATCCGCGGGTAACGACGAGCGTGATCCCGTCGCGTTACCGCATCATAAACATCGAAAACTAAACTGATTTCCGACTCGAACGCACGCTTTCTCACACCCGAAGCTTAATTTTGCCCACTGTCTGCCAGGAGCCGCCTCAGGCCGGAATAGTTCGGCTGGTCGATGGCGACCTTGTCGCGCGTCGTCAGCGTCAAGTGTTCGGCGAGACCCGGAGAGTCGAGGCCGATAGCGCCTTCACGGATGCGACGGCACAGCTCGCGATTGAGGTCCATCAATGCTCCGTCCTGATTCAAAAGAGTCTTAAGCCGCATCCGTTCGTCTTCAGCAGCTTGTCCGCCGGTCTCGAGTTCGCGCTTGACGATGCTGAGTGCGTTGGCCGCGACCCGGGCATGAAAAGCCGTATGACCTTTGAGCTCCGGCATAGCGCGTTGCTCGATGAAGTCGCGGACTGCGGTGACGAGTTCCAGGAGGGACGGTTGATCCATCATGGCTAGATTTTACCCCTGATGATCAGGTTGATGAGATCGACTTCGGTTTCGGACGAGCGGCGACCGATCGCGGCACGCTCGACAGAGTGATCGCGCACGAAACCTTGATACATGCTCATGCACATGATCCCCCATTTGAGAGAGCCGTAGACGATCCAGGTGCGGGCCTCTTCCTCGCTGACATGGACGCCGCCGGCGGCCTCGTAGCCCGCAAGCAGATCGGCCAGGTCGCCGAAACCGCCGACCACTTTTTCCTGCATGCCGAAGCGCCAGGAGTTTGTGCAGATCCAGCCGAGATCCTCGAGTGGATCTCCGATATGGACAAGTTCCCAATCGAGCGCCGCCTCGACTCCCTCGGGCGAGATCAGGAGATTGCCGTGGCGAAAATCGCCATGAACCAGAGTCTGACGCTTGGCACTCGCCATGCGCGGCTCGAGCCATTTGAAGGCCATTTCGAACACCGGATGCGGATAGTCGTACGTGTCATAAATGGTGCGGTACCGATTCAATTGCGCCCGCCCATCGACAACCTGCAGCACCTTGCGTAGCTCGGGCGTTAGCGTCACGGCATGGATGCGCGCCGCGATTTCGCCGCATTGGCGCGCGAGGTGCGGCCGGATCGCATCGAATTCCTTGTCGCGCAGAATCTTTCGCGCGATGGATTCGCCGCGCAATCGATCCATCACATAGCCTTGTCCGACGCCGTCACGCTCTTGCAGGACATAACGGACGTGCGGCGCCTTCACGCCGGCGGCGCGCGAAGCCTCGATCGCAATCGCTTCGGTTTCGAGCGGAACCGAGGTGGACGTTTCGCCCGTGACGCGCGGCTGCCCGCCGGGCGAACGCCGCAGGATGAGAGGAACGACTTCGTCCTTGCAGATGGCGTCGAACGACCATGTCTCCTGACTGGCTCCGCCGGACAGGCGCGAGAGTGCGTCCAGTTTCAAGAGCCCGGGAAGGGCCGGCCGCAGGGCGTGTTCGAGGGCAGGTGCGAAGTCTGCGTTCATGAACGAGTAATCCGGTCCGGCGCCGAAGGTGTCGCTGCGGAAGCGATATTATTTTCGGTATCTGAGCACAGGAGCAGCTCATGGGCAAAGATAACGAAGACTGAGCGCATCAGCGCGTACTAACCGGCCCTGAGGTAGCGCACGGCCTCGTCGCGGCCAAACAGATATAACAGGGTGCGCAAGGCCTCGCCGCGCGCAGATTGAAGCTCCGGATCGCGTTGCAGGACGAGTTGCGCATCGTCACGCGCCACGGCCAGCAAATCGGAATGCGCGGCAAGGTCGGCCAAGCGGAAGAGCGGCATGCCGCTCTGCCGCGTGCCGAGCAGTTCGCCGGCGCCGCGCAGGCGCAGATCCTGCTCTGCGATGACGAAGCCGTCGTCGGTGTCACGCATCGTCTTCAGTCGTGCCTTGGCGGTTTCCCCGAGCGGGCCTTGATACAAAAGCAGGCAGCTCGATTTTCCCTGGCCACGGCCGACGCGTCCGCGCAATTGATGGAGCTGCGCAAGACCAAAACGTTCGGCATGTTCGACCACCATGATCGTGGCTTCGGGGACATCCACGCCCACCTCGATCACGGTGGTGGCGACGAGGATCGACGTCTCACCGCTCTTGAATTTTGCCATCGCCGCGTCGCGCTCTGGCCCCTTCATTCTGCCGTGGACCAAGCCAACCTTGGAGCCCAGCGAACGCTTCAACATGGCTGCGCGCTCTTCGGCGGCGGCGAGATCGATCTTTTCGGACTCTTCGACCAAGGGACACACCCAGTAGGCGCGGGCGCCTCGTGCAATCGCCTTGCGCAGATGCTCGATGACTTCGTCCAGCCGCTCGACAGACAGCGTGCGCGTGTCGATAGGCTTTCGGCCCGGCGGCCTGCCGGTCAGGCGCGAGACATCCATGTCGCCATAGACCGTGAGCGCCAGCGTGCGCGGAATGGGCGTCGCCGTCATCACCAGCACATCGGCGGGCCGTCCGCCCTTGCCTTGCAGCTGCATGCGTTGATGCACGCCGAAACGGTGCTGCTCGTCGACGACCGCCAATCCGAGATCGGCGAATGCGACGTCCTCGGAGAAAAGAGCGTGCGTGCCGACGAGAATGTCGATGTCACCTCTGGCAAGCGCAGCGAGCGTTTGATCGCGGCCCGAGCGTTCGCGCCCGGTCAGAAGGGCCATGCGGATTCCAGCCGCCTTGGCGACCGGCTCCAACGCCGCCATGTGCTGGCGCGAAAGGATGTCGGTCGGCGCCATCAGCGCGCCCTGCGTGCCGGATTCGACGGCGCCGAGAAGCGCCAGAAAAGCGATGATCGTTTTTCCCGCACCCACATCGCCCTGCAAAAGACGCAACATGCGTTGCGGCGAAGCCATGTCGGCTTCGATTTCGCCGATGACACGAAGCTGCGCGTCCGTCAGCGCGAAGGGTAACGCGGCGACCGCCAATGCTTTCAAGCTTCCATCGCCCTTCAGGCTGCGGCCCTTCTTCGCGCCGCGCATCTGGCGGCGGATGAGAAGGAGCGCCAGTTGATTGGCAAGCAATTCGTCATAAGCGAGACGGCTCCGTTCTGCCGTATCGAGCGCAAGATCGCGTTCGTTCGTCGGCGCATGGGTGGCGCGCAGCGCGACGTCGAACGGTTTCCAGCCCTTGGCTTTGACGAACGCCGGATCGTCCCATTCCGGCAGAGCGGGGACTTTGGCCACCGCGGCGCGCACCGCCTTTAAAAGCGGCTTCGCAGGCAAACCTTCGGTCAACGCGTAAACAGGCTCGTGCAACGGCATTTCGCCGAGTTCGTCCGACGCCAGCACATGATCGGGATGCGGCATCTGCAGCTTGTCCTTGTAACGCTCGATCTTGCCGCTGACGACGCGTGTCGAACCGACCGGAAGCGTGCGGTTCAGGTAATCCGCATGCGCGTGGAAATAGATCAGCTCGATCCTGGACGTGTCATCGGAACAGCGAATGCGATAGGGCTGGCGCCGGTCGCGCGGTGCGACGTGATCGAGCACAGTCACAGTCACAGTCGCGATGCGTCCTTCTTCCGCGTCGACCAGCCTTGGACGATACGAGCGGTCGATCAATCCGATCGGCAGATCGAAGATCAGATCGACGATCCTGGGCCCGGCGACCCGCGCGATCAGCTTCTCGAGCTTGGGGCCGACGCCGCCAAGCGTGCGCGTTTCGGCGAACAGCGGGAAGAGAATCGAAGGGCGCATTGCGATGAAAGAATATGGACCGGGGAGGTTGTTCTCAACGGAGCTAAGGCGCTATATCCGGCGCATGGAAAGCAAGGAAAACGGTGGCTCTTCGGAGGCCCGCCGCAAACGGCTATTGTTCCGGGCGCAACGGCGCGGCTTCAAGGAGGTCGACCTCATCTTCGGCACCTTTGCCGCCGCCGAACTTCCGGGACTGTCCAACGCCGAACTCGACCAGTTCGAGGCGCTGCTCATCGCGCCCGACCAGGAGGTCTATGCCTGGCTTCGGGACGATGCACCCGTTCCTTTAGCCCTCGATACACCAGTGTTCGCCCGCCTGAAGGCGCTCTGCCGGCGACGGAATCCGAAATGGAGCGTCTAGATTACATCGCGCGCCAGCCGGGCCGCTTCGCGGTCACCGGCGCGCCAGTAGGCTACGATGCCTATCTTGCGGCCGAGGCGGCGCTGCGCCTGGACGCGCTTGTCCTGTTCGTCGCGTCCGACGATGTCCACGCCGCCGGCGTCAGCGAAGCGATCTCCTTCTTCGCGCCGAAACTATCCGTCCTCTCTTTCCCGGCATGGGATTGCCTGCCTTATGACCGCGTCTCGCCGAAACCCGACATCGAGAGCGAGCGGCTGGCGACGCTTGCAACGCTGGCCCGGCGCAAAAGCGATTCCGGGGCGGCCGTCGTTGTCACGACGGTGAACGCGCTCCTGCAACGCGTGCCGCCGCGCGACTGGATCGCGCAGGCGAGTTTTGCCGCGCGCACCGGCGAAGACGTCGATCGCGACGCACTCGTTACCTTTCTCTCCGGCAACGGTTATGTCCGTGCCAGCACGGTGCGCGAGCCGGGGGACTTTGCGCTCCGCGGCGGCATCATCGATCTCTGGCCGCCTGGAGTCGCGCAGCCTCTGCGGCTCGATTTCTTCGGCTCGACGCTCGACGCCATCCGCCGCTTCGACGCGGAAACGCAACTCTCGTCGGACAGGATCGAGGAGATCGATCTGCTTCCCGCCAGCGAAGCGCCTCTCGACCAGACGTCGATCAGCCGTTTCCGCTCCGGCTATGTCGCCGAGTTCGGGCCAGTCCATGACGACGACCCGCTCTACGAGTCGGTCAGTGCCGGCCGCAAGCAGCAAGGCATGGAGCACTGGCTGCCGCTGTTCCACGAAAAGCTCGACACGCTGTTCGATTTCCTGCCACGCGCGCTCATACTGCTTGGTCATCAGAGCGAAGAGACCAAGGCGGCGCGTCTCGAACTTGTTCGGGATTATTTCGAGACGCGCGAACAGTTCCGTTTGCAGCGGCATGATGCGGAAAAGAACGTCATCAAGGCGCCGCCTTACAAACCGTTGAAACCGCAGCGGCTCTGTCTGGACGATGCGGAATGGACCGCGGGCCTTTCGCGCCACAATGTGCGCGATTTGTCGCCGTTTCAGGCACCGGAGTCGCTGAAATCCGTCGATGCCGGCGGCAAGGTGGGCCGCGACTTCCAGCCCGAACGCGCCGCTGGAAAGGTCAACGTCTTTCAGTCGGCGGCCGACCATGTCGCCGCGCTGCAGCACGCCGGCAAGAGGGTGATCGTTGCCTCGTGGAGCGGCGGCTCGTCCGAGCGCATGGGTGGCGTTCTTTCCGATCACGGTCTCCCCGCCATTCGCAGCGTCGCCAATTGGCCGGAAGCGGCCAAGCTGCACGAGACCGCGGTCGGCATCGCGGTACTCGGACTGGAAAAGGGTTTCGAGGCTCCCGGCTTCGCGGTCGTTTCCGAGCAGGACATCCTCGGAGACCGGATGGTGCGGGCGGCGGCGCGCTCGCGACGGGCGCAGAATTTCCTCTCCGAAGCCTCCAGTCTCGCGCCCGGCGATCTCGTGACCCATATTGAGCATGGCGTCGGGCGCTATATGGGTCTTCAGACGATCGATGCCTTGGGCGCGCCGCATGACTGTCTCGAAATCCAGTATGACGGCGGCAAGCTCTTCCTCCCGGTCGAGAACATCGAACTTCTGACACGCTACGGCGCCGACGAAAGCAACGCGCAGCTGGACCGGCTCGGCGGCGTCGGCTGGCAACAGCGCAAGGCGCGCATGAAGGAGCGGGTGCGCGAGATTGCAGCCGAGTTGATCCGCATCGCGGCCGCGCGCGAACTGCGTTCGTTGCCGCCGGTCGATCCGCCGCAAGGCGTCTATGACGAGTTCTGCGCCCGCTTCCCCTACCAGGAGACCGAGGACCAGGAGAAAGCCATCGCCGACGCGATGGAAGACCTGGCACGCGGCCGGCCGATGGACCGCCTCATCTGCGGCGATGTCGGCTTCGGCAAGACCGAAGTCGCCTTGCGCGCCGCCTTCGTCGCCGCCATGAGCGGACAGCAGGTCGCCGTCATCGTGCCGACGACGCTCCTCGCGCGCCAGCACTTCCGCAACTTCTGCGAACGCTTTGCGGGCTTTCCGCTCAAGGTCAGGCAACTTTCGAGGTTCGTCGACACGAAGGAAGCCGCACTCACGCGCGCCGAACTTGCCGAGGGCGCAGTCGATATCGTCATCGGAACCCATGCGCTCCTCGCCAAATCCATTCGCTTCAAGAGCCTCGGCCTCCTCATCGTCGACGAGGAGCAGCATTTCGGCGTCACGCACAAGGAACAACTCAAGGCGCTGAAGGCGGACGTCCATGTTCTCACGCTCACCGCAACGCCCATTCCACGCACGCTGCAACTCGCACTTTCCGGCGTGCGTGATCTTTCGCTCATCACCACGCCGCCCATCGACCGGCTCGCCGTGCGCACTTTCGTGACACCGTTCGATCCGCTCGTCGTGCGCGAAGCGCTCCTGCGCGAGCATTATCGCGGCGGTCAGAGCTTCTATGTCGCGCCGCGCATCGCCGACCTGCGCGAGGCCGAAGAGTTCCTCAAGATCACTGTCCCCGAGATCAAGGCCGCCGTCGCGCACGGCCAGATGGCGTCGAGCGTGCTCGAAGAGGTCATGACCGCCTTCTACGAGCGCAAGATCGACGTTCTCGTCTCCACCAACATCGTCGAGAGCGGCCTCGACATTCCGACCGCGAACACGATGATCGTGCATCGCGCCGACATGTTCGGCCTCTCCCAACTTTACCAGTTGCGCGGGCGCATCGGTCGCGCCAAGCAGCGCGCTTATGCCTATTTGACGACGCCGCCCGATCGCAAATTGAACGACACCGCAACCCGCCGGCTCGAGGTTCTGCAGTCGCTCGACCAGCTCGGCGCCGGATTTTCCGTCGCCAGCCACGACATGGACATTCGCGGCGCCGGCAATCTGCTCGGCGAAGAGCAGTCCGGCCATGTCCGCGAAGTCGGCATCGAGCTCTACCAGGAGATGCTCGAGGATGCGGTGGCGCAGATGCGGCTCGGCGAAGACGCGAAGGAGATCGCCGACCAATGGTCGCCCGCCATCAACATCGGCGCGGCGGTGCTCATCCCGGAATCCTATGTCGCCGATCTCAACGTGCGCATGTCGCTCTACCGCCGCCTGGCCGCGATCGAGTCGCGCGAGGACATCGACCGCTTCGCCGCCGAACTGATCGACCGCTTCGGGCCGCTGCCGGAGGAGGTCAAACAGCTTCTCGAGATCGTCGCCATCAAGCAACTCTGCCGCTTGGCGCTGGTCGAGAAGATCGACGCCGGTCCCAAGGGCGGCACCATCGCCTTCCGCGGCAACCAGTTTCCCAACCCGATGGCGCTCGTAAGCCTGATCAACGAACACTCCGGCACCATGAAAGTCAGACCGGACCAGAAGGTCGTCGTGTCACGGGACTGGCCGTCGCCGGAATCGCGACTGAACGGGGTCAAGAACCTGATCGGCCAGCTCGCCAATCTGGCGGCCAAGGCGGCATAACGGACTCCTATTGATCAAGGAGCCCGACCACGACCCATTTGTTCGGGGCGGTGACGTTCGGCCGTTTGCTGCCCTATGCTCCGTGCGTCACGTCTCCAGGTGGTCCGATGTCGCTCGAGCAGGCGTCCCTCATCAGCCAGATCATTTCGGCAGTCGCCATATTGGCCTCCTTGGTCTTCCTGATCTTTCAAATTCGGGGCAACACACGAGCTTTAAGGAGCCAGTCCTACTTCAACGGCATGACTCACGGTCAACGTCCATTCGAAATGATGATCGCCGACGAAGACCTGACCAGAATTGTCAACATCGGATACAATTCGCCGGATGCGTTGCCGAAAGATGATAGAGAGCGGTTCAATCTCCATACGTTCATGCTCGTGAATTCGTGGGAGTATTTCTTCTACCAACATCGAGACGGTTCCATTCCCAGCCAACTCTTCGCCGGAACCGACGCCCATATGAGGGTATTGGTCCGGACAAAACCAGGACTACGCGTGTTTTGGGATGAGTACCGGCACGCTTACGACGAACCGTTCCTCTCTTACGTTGCCGCAATTTTTGACGAGCGGTCGCCGACTTGATCCGATCCCATGGTGACCGGTTCAAGTCGTGTCACGCGGCTGGCCGTTGCCGGAATCGCGGCTGAACGGGGTCAAGAACCTGATCGGCCAGCTCGCCAGTCTGGCGTCCAAGGCGGCATAACCGCAAAGACGTGGTTTGCTCTACGGTATTCTTGCGCCGAGCGCAGCCAGTGCCTCCACGCCTTGCGTGATTTGCCGAACGGCTCTCTCCGCCTGTCCGAGCAGATCTTGTGCCTGCGGACCGGTTCCGTGAACCACGTGAAGATGACCGCTCGGATCGCGATAGACGAGCGTACCGTCGGCCTGACCGATGATGATCTGCGATTTGAATATGCGCTCGTCCTTTATCGCCTTGTTGAGGAGACTGGCAGTTATCACGCTTTCTTCGATTTCGATTGTTGCGAGCATTCCGGATGCCTCCTTCGATCGTCGACCCACCGAAGTTTAAGGCTCATGCTTACCGCGACTACTCCCCCAGATGGGGGACCTCCGCCACGCAACAGTACGACTTGGAAACCGAACGTCAGCCGCCCGTCCTGAAATAGGGCTCGACGATGCCCTTCAGCTTCACGGTCATGGGATTACCATGGCGATCGACGGACTTGCCGGCGACGACGCGCACCCAGCCCTCGCTGACGCAATACTCTTCGACATTGTTGCGCTCGACGCCGTTGAAGCGGATGCCGATGCCGCGCTCGAGCAGTTCCTCGTTGAAGAACGGGCTCTTCGGGTTGTTGCACAGGCGATCCGGCGGCGTGTCGCTCATGGTTCCTTCGGCGTTGGCATGAATCGTGATAGACAATTTTGCCTTACAATCCAAATTCTCGCGATTTCCGAAAAAAGTGCGAAACCGATTGGACGCAATAAAGGCGTTGGTCGGGAAGCGATTTTTCAACAGTAAAATTCACTACGCCCTGCCGGGCGCGATTTCTCCTTTGCTCGTTTTCTCATTCATTTTTCTGGATCAAATGCCGTCGCCGACGCTTTGCGCCGGCGGACAACAGACACACTTATCGGGATATAGGCGAATTGGTGATTTGACCGTGACGGTTCAAGTACAGCCTGCATCTTTTACATGGCCACTTGATTACAATTGCCGCGTCAGTTGAACGCCATCACCGTCTCGCTGCCCGACTGGATGCGCTCGAGCAGCATCGGCGTCTCGGGCACGAGGCGCTCCATCCAGTAGCGCGCACACATCAGCTTCTCTTTATAGAACTGCGCATTTGACGGATTGGTCGCGAGCTTCGTCAACGCTATCTTCGCCATGCGGCCCCACATCCAGCCGACGACCACGATCCCCATCAGCCGGAGATAGTCGCTGGCGCCGGCGCCGGCATTGTTCGGATTCTTGAGGCCATTCGCGGCGAGCCAGAGCGTCGCGTTCTGCAAATTCTCGAGACCGCGCTTCACGCCTTTGACGAACGGCGCCATCGCGTCGTCCTTTTCATTCTCGGAGAGCCAGGCGCTGATCTGACCGAACAGCGCCATGGGCGCAGCACCACCCTTGCGGCCGAGCTTGCGGCCGACCAGATCCATTGCCTGTACGCCATTGGCGCCCTCGTAGATCAGGTTGATGCGGCCGTCGCGCACGAACTGCTCGACGCCATTGTCGCGGATATAACCGTGGCCGCCATAGCACTGCATGGCGAGGTTCGCCGCTTCGAACCCCATGTCGGTGCAGAACGCCTTCAAGACCGGCGTCATCAGATCGGAGAGGAGCCCGGCGGCATCCGCTTCCGGGCGCGACGAGCGCGCAATCGCCATGTTGAGCGTCGTCCACATCGCGAACGCGCGCGCCCCTTCGACGAAGGAGCGTGCATGCAGCAGCATGCGCTTGACGTCGGGATGCACGATCTCGAGATCGGCGGGCTTGTCGGGTTCGGCCGGACCGGTCAGCGCATGGCCGACGCGGCGCTCATGCACATATTGATAGCCGTTCTGATAGGCGATCTCTCCTATGGCGATCCCCTGGATGCCGACGCCGAGCCGCGCTCCGTTCATCATGGCGAACATGCCGGCCATGCCCGCGCTGGCGGAGCGCTTCTCGCCCGGTTTCGCCGGCTGAGGCTTCGGCCCCAGGCGCCAGGCGACGGCAATGTCGAAGTTGAGCACGCAGGTCGCCTGCGCCTTGATGCCCATCTTCTTCTCGATGCCGCCTGTGGTCACGCCGTTGCGCGCGCCCATCGTGCCGTCTTCCGAAACCAGAAATTTTGGCACCATGAAGAAGTTCACGGTCGAAAGGTCGTCCTGGATCTGCCCGTTCTCGTCGGGAATCTTGGCGATGACCATGTGGATGATGTTGTCGGTCAGATCATGGTCGCCGCCCGAGATGAAGATCTTCGTGCCGGTCATGCGATAGGTGCCGTCCGGCTGTTCGACCGCGCGCGTCTTCATCAGGCGAAGGTCCGTGCCGCAGCCCGGCTCGGTCAGGCACATCGTGCCGGTCCATTCGCCGCTGATCATCTTTTTCGCGATATGCTCGCGCATCCAGGGCGCACCGGTCGCGGCAAGCGCAGAGTAGGCGGCGCCGGTGAGCCCCGGATACATGGCGAAGGACTGATTGGCGCTCATCGCCATCTCGGCGACCGCCATGCTGATCGTCATGGGAAGCCCGGCGCCGCCCAGTGCCTCCGGCGCACCCAGCGCGCCCCAGCCGGCTTCGGAATAGGCTTTGTAGGCCTCCTTGAAGCCCTTCGGTGTGCGCACGACGCCGTTTTCATAGTGCGCGCCTTCCTCGTCTCCCGACTGGTTGATCGGGTGCAGCACTTCCTCGCAGAACTTGCCGGCATTGGTCAGGATGTCCTCGACAAGGTCGGGGGTCAGGTCGCCGAACTGCGGCAGGTCGCGCTGCTTGTCGATCTCCAGAAATTCGTTCAAGACGAAGCGGTAATCGTCCAGCGGCGCGCGGTAGATCGGCATGAAGGATCCTATACGGGTTCCGCTATTTTGTACGCCGGAACCGGGAGGGGTGTCGATGATACAATCGTTGGAGTTCGAAAAATGGTGAGACATTGATGAAAGGCCGTTGGTTCGCGTTCATCGTCCTCACGATCGCGGCGTTGTCGAGTTCGCCCGCGGAGGCCGTCCAGCCACGCCGCGTCGTTTCGACTTTTCTGTGTACGGACGAATACGTCTTTCGCCTTCTGCCGCGCGCGCACATTGCGGCGTTGTCGTTCGAGGCGGGTGATCGCCATCCCGTCGTCTCGACCATCGCTGACCAGGTTGCCGGCATGACCGGGATCCACCCCACGACCGAAACGGTTCTCAATCTACATCCCGACCTCGTCATCATGTACCAGGGAACGATGCCGAGGCTGCACGAGAACCTTTCGGCTCTGGGCGTTCCGGTGCTCGATGTCCCCTGGGCGAATTCCATCGCAGACATCCGAAAGACGACCCGGTGGTTGGGCGAGAGGCTGGGCGCGCGGACACGAGCCGCAGCGCTTCTTGACGCAATGGACGCAAAGCTCAGCACCGCACACCGTTTGGTCGAGAAACCTTACATACGTGCGCTGCTCTACGCACCGGGCGGTTATGCATCGACCGGCGGCGTAACCGATGAAATGATGACCCTTGCCGGACTTGTGAACGCCTCGCCGCAGCTCCATCCGACGCGTGCCGGAACGGTACCGGTCGAAACGGTGATTGTGGCCGCGCCTGAGCTCTTGATTTTCAGCGGCGAGGGGAGCGCGCCGGTGTCGCAGGCCGAACTCGTACAACACCATCCTGCGTTCGCGGCGCTGGCCGGCCGCACCTTGTCGGCCAAGACGTCGTTGATACCGCTCCTTTGTCCCGGACCTTGGTCGGCCGAGGCGGCGCTGACATTTGCAGAGCTGGGAATGAAGGCGCGCGCGCTTGCGAAGGCGCAGGCGCGCAACTAGAACTCTCGGCGACGCGACGGACAAGGGAACGCGGCAGAAGCCGCGGCTGCCCCCGCAACTGTAGACGGTACAACGCGCATCCGAATGCCACTGGGAGAACCGGGAAGGCGGATGCGACGGCCGTGAGCCAGGAAACCTGCCGCCGCGTGTCGTCCGTCCATGCGCCGGGGTTGGCGCACGGTCTGCGGTGCACCGCAAGCGGCGACTCGTCGGAGGCCGCATGGACGCGAGCACAACAATTCCGCAAGTTCACGACGCGACGAAGCGCGCGCACGCCACAACCTTTGTGCTCGTCTTGTTGCTGGGCGTGTTCTTTCTCGCTTCCTTTCTGCTGGGTCCGTCGAACCTGCCGATGGGCGATCTCCTTGCCGGGCTCCTTTCGGGTCACGGCGCGGCCGGCGTTATCGCACGCGAGTTGCGCCTGCCGCGCGCCGCGCTCGCGCTCGTCATCGGCGCGGCGCTCGGCGCCAGCGGCGCGGCGTTGCAAGGCTTGTTCCGAAATCCTCTGGCCGAGCCCGGCGTCACCGGCGTGACATCCACGGCTGGCCTTGGTGCCGTGATCGCGCTTTATTTCGGGCTGGCCGCGTCGAGCGCATTTCTGCTGCCCGCGTTCGCCGTCGGTGGCGCGCTCGCATCGGCGGGCGCGCTCTACCTATTGTCGCGCGGCGGCGCCGGCGCGATGGCGCTGGTGCTCGCCGGTGTCGCCATGGCGAGTTTCGCCACAGCGCTGACCGCGCTCGCGCTCTCGTTTGCGCAGAATCCGTATGCCATGACCGAGATGGTGCGCTGGATGATGGGCTCGCTGAACGATCGCACGCTCTTCGATCTCGCCTTTGCCGCGCCGCTGACAATCGCAGGCATTGCGCTTTTGCTCACCGCGTCACGTGGTTTGGATGCGTTGACGCTCGGCGAAGAAGCGGCGCACAGCCTGGGCATCGATGTCGGCTTCGTGCGGAGCCGTGTCGTCGTCGGTGTCGCGCTGGCGACTGGTGCGGCGACAGCGGCGGCGGGCGCCGTCAGTTTCGTCGGTCTCGTCGTGCCGCATGTGCTTCGACGCTTCTATGGTTACGAGCCGTCGCGGCTGATCGTGCCGTCGGCGCTGGGCGGCGCGGTGCTCGTCACGGCAGCCGACATCGCGGTCCGGCTGATCGCACCGGACGGCCAGCTCCTCCTGGGCGTGGTGACCGCGATGCTGGGCGCGCCGTTTTTCCTCTGGCTCATCCTCCGTCTACGGAGCGAATCGTGAGCGTGGCGCTGGAATTTCGTGCCGTGTCCGCTGCGTACGGCAGCCGCGGCGTGTTGTCGGAGATCTCGACCGGCTTCGCCGCCGGTGCGGTCACCGGGATCGTCGGACCCAATGGCGCGGGCAAGACGACGCTCTATCGTGCCGCGCTCGGCTTGTTGAAGCCGTCGGGCGGCACGATCGACGTTTTGGGAAAACCGCTTGCGCAATGGTCGCGCGAAGGCCTGGCGCGCGCCATCGCCTATCTGCCGCAAGGCTCAAATGCGCATTGGCCGCTTCAGGCGCGCCAACTGGTCGCGCTCGGACGCTTGCCGCATCGTGCGGCGTTCGCGGCGTTGTCTGCGAGCGATGCGGTCGCGGTCGACGAGGCGTTGACGCGCTGCGATGCGCTGCAGTTCGCCACTCGGCGGATGGATGAATTGTCGGCAGGTGAACGGGCACGCGTTCTTTTCGCGCGCGCGCTGGCGACAGCGGCACCGATCCTTCTGGCCGACGAGCCGGCCGCCTATCTCGACCCGGCGCATCAATTGCGCCTGATGGAACTTTTGCGCGAAGAAGCCGCGCGCGGCACCGCGGTAGCCGTGACGCTGCACGACCTCGCACTCGCCTCGCGCCATTGCGATGAGATCATCGTGCTGGACAAGGGCCGGCTCGCCGGGCAGGGCGCGGCGCAAGAGGCGCTCTCCGATGCGCTGCTGGCTCGCGTGTTCGGCATCGCCGCGATGCACACGCCCGATCCGCAAGGCGGCCGCGCTGCGCTGACACCTTGGCGACGGCTCTAGCTTGCCCTCTAATCGAGTGGCCAGCAGGAGAGAGCCATGCCGGACAAAGGAAGCGGCCAGGATCGACACTATAAGCGCACGCTGCGCGAGCTTCAGATCGAGCTCGTCAAGCTGCAACGCCACCTGCTCGAGAAGAACCAGCGCGTGCTCGTCATTCTCGAGGGCCGCGACGGGGCAGGCAAGGACGGCACGATCAAGCGGCTGATCGAGCATATGAGTCCGCGCGACACCCGCGTGCACGCACCGGGCAAGCCCTCGAACCGCGAGGAGTCGCAGTGGTATTTCCAGCGCTTCATCCGCTTCCTGCCGAGCGCCGACGAATTCGTCGTGTTCAACCGCTCCTGGTACAACCGCGCCGGCGTCGAGCGCGTGATGGGGTTCGCGGACAAATCCCAGGTCGAGTCGTTTCTGGAAAACGTCGTGCCGTTCGAGACCATGCTGGTGCGCGACGGGATTGCGCTGCGCAAATACTATCTCGACATCTCCAAGAAGGAGCAGAAGAAACGGCTCGCCGCGCGCGCCCAAAGCCCGCTCAAGCAGTGGAAGATTTCGCCCATCGATGCCAAGGCGACGAAGATGTGGGACGAATATTCCGAGGCGCGCAACGCGATGTTCGAACGCACCAGCCATCCGGTCGCGCCCTGGCACATCGTTCATTCCGACACCAAGAAGATCGCGCGGCTGGAATTCCTGCGCGACCTCCTGGCCACTTTCTCCTACCCGCACAAGGACAAGAAGCTGACGCGGCCCGATCAGTCCGTGGTCTTTCCGTGGAGCGAGGAAGCAGCCCTGCGCGGCCAAATCGCGAAATGATCGTGCCCTGACGGGGCTTATCGCCCCGTGCTAAGGGTATTGCTCCGACGGGGAGGATCATGGGCAAGGGCACGCTCGCGAGGCTGGAAATCTATGCCGGTCTGGTCGCCATCGCGGCCATGATCGCTCTGGCGGGCTATGGCTTGGTGTCGGCCTTCGCCGATCGGCTGGATCCGAAGCTTCGAGCCTGCGTCGAGCGCAACATGGAAGGCGGCTTCAACGAAAAGCCGATGACGAAGGAGCTTGCCCTGGCCTTGTGCAGGCGGCTGGAGGCGGACGGTGCTCTTTAACCCTGAAAGTCCGGCTTGATCGCCGCTTGCTCCCGGCCCGCCATATCGTAATCTCCTTCGATTGCCATTCGCCTTCCCGCGATTCAAGGAAACCGCCCATGCCCGGCCCGCTTCATGGCGTCACCGTCATCGACCTGACCAGCTTCATCTTCGGACCCTATGCCACGCAGACGCTGGGCGACCTGGGCGCCGAGATCATCAAGATCGAAGCACCCGAGGGCGACAAGCAGCGCTTCGGCCTCAAGCAGAACAAGAGCAAGAACATGGGCTCGACGTTCATGATGCTGAACCGCAACAAGAAGTCGGTGACGCTCGACCTGAAGAAGGAAGAGGATCGCGAGAAATTGCGTGCGCTGATCCCGACCGCGCAGGTCTTCATCCACAATGTACGCACCAGCGCAATGAGCCAGCTCGGCTTCGGCTATGAGCAGGTCTCGGCGCTCAATCCCTCGATGGTCTATGTGCACCTCGTCGGGTTTGGCTCCGACGGTCCCTATGGCGGGCGGCAGGCGTTCGACGATCTGGTGCAGGCGGCCTCGGGCGGCGCCGATATGATTCTCGACAACAACGGCGTCAGCACGATGCGGATGTTTCCGAGCTACATCGCCGACAAAGTGTCCGGGCTCCACGCGCTTTACGCGACGCTGGCCGGGCTCTTTCACCGCGAGCGCACGGGCGAGGGGCAGTTCGTGGAAGTGCCGATGCTCGAGAGCTACACGCACTTCCTGATGGTCGAGCATCTTTATGGCGCATCGTTCGAACCCGTGGTGGGCCATATCGGTGCGACGCACGCGACTGCGCCCGATCGCGCTTGCCTCAAGACCAAGGACGGCTGGATCGCAACGATGCCGTCGGGCAAGGATGGCGCCAACAATTTCCTGAAGCTCGGCGGCATCGCGGACTTCTACAACAGCGAGGATTTCGTCTCCGCCAAGACGAGCAAGGAAAAAGTCGCGCTCTATAACATCGCGATGCGCAAGGCCGCCGCGACCCACACGACCGCGGAGTGGATGGAGCTTGGCGCGCAGCATCGCATTCCGATCATGCGCGCCAATACCATGGACAGTGTGCTGGACGATCCGCACCTGAAGGCGGTCGGGTTCTTCGAAGTGCTGCCGCATGAGACGGAAGGGCAGTGGCGCAGCATGAAGCCGCCGATCCGCTTCTCCAAGACGCCAGCCGATGTGCGCAGCAATCCGCGCAAACCCGGCGCGGACACCGACGAGGTCCTCGGCCGCGTCGGCGGCAAATCGAAGGCGGCGGAGTAAGTTACCGGATCGTGCCATGACGCAATCACCGGCATTTCAGGTCGAACCGCTCTCGACGGCATCGTTCGGCGCGGTGGTTACGGGTCTTCGCCTGGCATCGATCGATGCGGGCGATTTCGCCGATCTGTACCGCACCTGGCTGGAATACGCGCTTCTGATCTTTCCCGATCAGCATCTGACGCGCGGCGAACAGATTGCGTTCGCGAAAAGGTTTGGTCCGCTGGAATTCGAATTTGCTCCGATCAGCAATGTTCGCGCCGATGGCAGCGTTCGCGCCGACGACAATGCCGACGGCGTGATCAAGGTCCTCAAAGGCAATATGGGCTGGCATAGCGATTCCACCTACATGCCCGTGCAGGCAAAAGGTGCCGTGTTCTCGGCCGAAGTCGTCCCGAGCGAGGGAGGAGAAACCGGCTGGGCGGACATGCGCGCCGCCTACGATGCGCTTTCGCCGACGATGCGCTCGCGCGTCGAAGGGCTCTTAGCCCATCACTCTCTGCGCTACAGCCAGGGCAAGCTCGGCTTCCTGGCCGACGCGAACGACGGCTATTCCGGCTACGGGATGGATGTGAAGGAGCCGCCGCTCAGGCCTCTCGTCAAAACCCATCCGGAAACCGGTCGCAAGGCGTTGACGATCGGGCGCCATGCCTTTGGCGTGCCGGGACTGAGCGAGCAGGAGTCCGAGGCGCTGCTCGAACAGCTTTGTGCAATCGCCTGCCAGCCGCCGCGCACCTACCATCACCGCTGGACCGCGGGAGACGTGGTGGTGTGGGACAATCGCTGCCTGATGCACCGCGCCTGTCCCTGGGACATGCGCCAGCCGCGCGTCATGTATCACTCGCGCATCGCCGGCGATCCGGCGAGCGAGTCCGCACTGGCGGCGTCCTTGACCGCGCACTAGCGCAGCGTAGTGTTTGGTCGAATACGTCTGACTCTGGGGGATCGACTATGACCATCGCCTACTGGTGCGTGCTGATAACGGTTTTGCTGCCTTATGTCTGGTTCGGTTTTTTCGCCGCTCAGGTCGGGACTGCGCGAAACAACAATCAACCTCGCGCGGTAATGGCCGGCGTCGAAGGCCAGGCACAGCGCGCCTTGGGAGCCCATCTCAACAGCTTCGAGGTGAGCATCGGCTTTATCGCCGCAGTCATCATTGCCGAGCTGGCGCATGCGCCTCAGAGCCGCATCGATCTCTTGGCGGTCGTCTTCGTGGTCGCGCGCGTGCTCTACGGCATCCTCTACCTTGCGGGCTATGGCGCACTTCGTTCGGCCGCCTTCTTTGTCGGACTTGTGTGCACGATCGGCTTGTTCGTCGTCGCGGCCACTTAGACGTTCTGCACTCGGGTTTTTTCGGAGAAGTGGCGACCCCGGCCCGATTCGAACGGGCGGCCTACGGTTTAGGAAACCGTTGCTCTATCCTGCTGAGCTACGGGGTCGGCGCTGAAGTTCAACACGCGTTCGACGGACAATACAACGATTTTGCCGCCCTCGCGGGAACGTTATTGCGGGTGTTCTGTTGTACCGAGAAGCGCGTGTATGCTGTTGCCGGAGGGCAGGGCGCGGTACCATCGCCGCGCGTAGCAATTGTGGAGGTCCGTTTTGAAAACCGCCAAGAGCCTCAGCCTGATCCTGGCACTCGCCCTGTCGTCGATCGTCCCGGCGACGGCAGCGCCCACCTGTCTTTATACCTACCAGATCGATCGCACGAAGGTCGTCGATGCGAAGACGATCGATTTTCGCATGCGCGACGGCACCGTCTATCGCAACGTCCTCCAACATAGTTGCACGACCCTGCCGTTCTACGGCTTCGTCTACGTGGTCCATGTCGATCAAATCTGCGACAATCTGCAATCGATCCGCGTGCTGACGTCGAACGAAACGTGCCTCCTCGGCGCATTCACCAAGATGCCCGGTGCGAAGGTCGACATAGGTCATTGACGCGCTTTCGCCAGATACAAAAAAGGGCCCGCCTGAACGCGGGCCCTTTTCGTTGACGTAAGCGCTCGACTCAGCGCGTGCGCCAGTTTCCGTCGCTATCGCGGCAGGCCGTGCCTTCGCGTTCGAAGCGCTGGCCGTTCCTATAGGTCACGGCGCGGAAATCGCGGCACACCGTGCCGTTGTCGCGATATTCGCGCGTGGTTCTGAACGTCCCATAGTTGCTGCCATGGTGCCACTCATAGTCGCGATCGATGTCGCCGTTCAGGCTCAGCGAATAAGAATCGAACGCATAGCGCTGATCGTCGCAGTCAATGTCGCGGCTGAGCGCGTTACCGAGGAGGCCGCCCAGGATCACGCCGCCGGCGACCGCGCCGCCATTGCCGTGACTGGCTGCGCCGCCGATCAGTCCGCCGGCGATCGCACCGAAGATCGTGCCGGCGGCCGCATTGCCTGAGCGGCAGCTGCGCTCATAGTCGCCGGAGCGATAATAGTTGTAAGCCTGAGGCGGCGGGGGCGGCGGACGTTCGCCGCCCGCATACGGGCCGCCACGATCGCTGTACCAGCTGTCACCGTAAACGTTGCGCGCATACCAGTCCTGATCACCGAGTTGGTAGGCGATGTCGCGAAGCTGGCCGGCATACGTGCGGAAGGTCTGCCGGTCGATACCGTTGTTGCTCTCATAGTAACTTTGGAGAACACGGGCCTCGATCGAATCGAGGTCCTTCTGCAGCTCCCAGGCGCGCCGCGGATTCAAAGACCGCGACTGCACGCCATCGGCAATCCGGTCGTCGAGATGCTTTTCCCAACGAGCAAGGCGCGAATAGCCTTCATCGTCGTTAATGATGATCGGGTCGGCCATCGCCGAGGTGGAGAGGAATAGAGCCGTCGCTCCCAATGCCAAGGTCGCAAATTGTTTCATGTTGAGCCTCAAGAATTGTCGAAACCGCACCCTCCTGACGCCAACGCGGAGCCGACGTGCGAACCAAACGCGTTGCTTGGCCTTTAGGTTCCGGTCCAATTGTGTTCCGAATTTGGCGGGCGAGCGAAACTCAAGGTTGCGGCGGGACGCGGCCCTCAGCCCCGTTCGGGCCTCGCGTGTGGATCGATCCATAGCCAGCGCGTGCGGTTGACGTTGCGCACATTGGGGATCCAGCCCTTGACGTAGGGCTCGACGATGTCTTGCGTCACCAGGAATCGTGTCGGGATGACGGCGTAATCGTTGAGCGCGATTTGCTCGGCCTCTTCGAGCAGCTGACCGCGCTTCCTGAGGTCGGTGGTGGTACTGGCTTCGGCCAGCAGCGCATCGAAGCGCGGATTCTTATAGTGTCCGTAGTTGTTGCCGCTGCCCGACTGCAGAAGGTCGAGGAATGTTCCGGCATCGTTGAAATCTGCAATCCACGCCGGTGACGCCATGTCGAACTCACCGGTCTGAAGCTTCTTGTAGAAAACCTGTCCGTCGGACGTGACGGGTTCGAGATCGATGTAGATTCGCCTCAGCATGGCCTGCAGTGCTGCGAAGGTACGTTTGGCATCGGGCGTCGTTGCGGTGTCGTATGTCGTGTGGAAATGATTGTCGGGGCCATATCCCATCGCGACCATCAAACGCCGCGCCTTTTCCAGACGGCGGTCATAGGATAGCAGCTGAAAATCGCAGTTGGTGCCGCCGGGATAGTTCGCAGTGTTTGGCGGAACGAAATGATACGCCGGCGGTTGGCCGAGTCTGATGATCCTGTCCGTCATGGTTTCGCGGTCGTAGGCCAGCGCGATGGCTTCGCGCAGGCGAACGTCCTGGAACGGTTTGCGCAGAAAATTCGGCACGATGTAGGAAACGCCCAGCATGGGACGGATCTGAAGCGCGCGGGGAATATGGGACCGCATCCAATCGATCTCCGCGGTGGGCAGGAGATTCTGGCTGTCGATTTCGCCGGACCGAATGAGCTTCAACGCGGCAAGAGTATCCTGCGTCGGCTTGAAGATGACGGACGCGATACGGACATGTTGCGCGTCGTAGAAGCGCGGATTCTTGACCAGCGTCAGGTGATCGTTTGGAACCCACTCCTTCGGCACATAGGGCCCGTTGGCGACGTAGTTGCCGGGTCTGGACCAGGCGTCGCCTTTTGCGAGCACGACATGGCGTGGCACCGGATACACGGCCTGGTGCAAAAGATATTCCAGCATGTAAGGCGCAGGATGTTCCAGTTCGACGACCAGCGTGTGGTCGTCCTTCGCGGTGACGCCGAGCGCACGCGCCGGAAGCCGGCCGTCGCTGATCGCCTTGGCATTCTTCACGAGCCACAGATAATAGGCATATGGCGCCCCACGCGCCGGCTCGAGAATGCGCCGCCAGGCAAAGACGAAATCGTGCGCGGTCACCGGTTGCCCGTCCGACCACGAATGATCGCGCATGTGGAACGTCCAGGTTTTGCCGTCGGGCGACGTCTCCCAGCTCGTCGCCGCTCCTGGCATCGGTGTGCCGTCCGGCGCATCGGTCGTCAGCCCGACGAGAAGATCGCCGACCACATTCACTTCCCAACTGCCGTCGATGTAGTGCGGGTCGAGGCTCTTGATCTCGTAGCCATTGCCGCGGACAAGATAGTCGGGCGCATGGATCGTCTGGTTGGCGCTGCCGACTTTGGAGCACGCCGCAAGCAAAAGCAGGGCGGTAACGCAGGCGATGCGGGTCAGCGTCATCGAGATGTTCCCGAAGCTCAGCCGTGGTGGACGAGGCCTTGGCCCTCTATAGCCTATTGTCGAGGGCGCCGCGCAAGCCGCATCAGTGACGCTCCGGACGCGCTTCGAGCCACAACCAGCGCGTCCGGTGGAATTCGCGCGGATTGTCGATCCAGCCTTTCACGTAGGTTTGAACGAGATCCTGGGTGGTGCGAAACCGCAAGGGAATCCAGGCATAGTCGGCGAGCGCGATCTTCTCGGCTTTCTGCAGGATCAGGCCCCGTTTCCGCGCGTCGGGTTCGCGTTGGGCTGCGTCCAGCGCAGTGTCGAAGGCTGTATTGTGGTAGCGGCCGTAGTTGTTGCCGCTGCCCGTGCGTAACAGGTCCAGGAAGTTGCTGGCATCGTTGAAATCGGCGAACCAGGATGCAACGCCGAGATCGTAGTTGCCCTGCTGCATGTTTCGGCCATGCACGGCTCCGTCGATGGCGATGACGTCGAGATCGATCCAAATCTGGCGCAGCATGGCCTGAACGACGGCGGCGACGCGTTTGTTGTTCGGTTCGTCGAAGGTTTCGAAGGAGAGGCGCAGGCGATGATCCGGGCCGTAGCCCATCCGGCCCATCAACCATCGCGCTTTGGCGAGGCGCTCCTCGGCGGGAAGCGCGCGAAAATCCATCGCCGCGCCCTTCGGATAGTTCGCAACGCCCGGCGGCACGATGCTGTAAGCCGCAGGTTCGCCCAGGCGAAGGACCTTGTCCGTCAGAATTTCGCGGTCGATCGCGAGATTCAAGGCGCGTCTAAGGCGAACATCGTCGAGCGGCGCGCGCCGCATGTTCATCGAGATGTAGGATAGCCCCATGAACGGCTTGGTGTGTAGAACGTTCGGCATATTCTTGCGCAACCAGTCGATCTGCGTCAGCGGAATGGGTGTTTGCGTATCGAGCTCGCCGACGCGGAATCTTCGCAGCGCGGCGTTGCTGTCCGGTGTCGGATAATAGTTCACCACGTCGATGCGCACATGTTGCGCGTCGTAGAAGAGCGGATTGCGCACGAGGGTAAGGTGATCGTTGGGTATCCACTCCGTCGGGACATAAGGTCCGTTGCCGACGAAATTTCGCGGCAGCGACCAGGCATTGCCTTTAGCAGCGAGAACATGGCGCGGCAGCGGATAGGCCGTGTCATGCGTCAGCAATTCGGGCAGGTAGGCGGCGGGATGTTCGAGCGCGATCTGAAGGGTCTTGTCGTCGAGCGCATGGATGCCGAGCGCGGTCGGCGGCAACTGGCCCTCGCTGATCGCATGGGCATTTTTCACGACCCACAGATTGTAGGCATAGGCCGCGCCGGTGTGCGGATCGAGCAGGCGTTGCCACGCGAAGACGAAGTCCTGCGCGGCGACGGGTCGGCCGTCCGACCACTGGTGATTGCGCAGATGAAACGTCCAGGTTCTGTCGTCAGGTGAGATGGTCCAACTCGTCGCGGCTCCAGGCATGGGTTCTGCGGCCGGATCCATCGTGAGCAGTCCGATCAGGAGATCGCCCGAAACGTTGGATTCGTTCAAACCATCGATGAAGTGGGGATCCAGACTTTTGATTTCGCCGCCGTTGCCGCGGTTGAGAACCGTCAGGCCCCATGCCGGTGCAATCGGGATGCAAGAAAGTGCGAGGGCAAGGATCGCTCGAGCAGCCTTCATACGCTTCGGATGGAGCGGTCGAGGGAGAGATAACGTGTGCGGTGAACGTTGACGTTGTTGTCCTTCCAGCCCTTGACCTGGGGCGAGACGAGATTGCGCGTGACGCCAAAGAACACCGGAACGAGCGCCACATCGTCGAGCAACGTCTGCTCTGCTTCGCGCAACAAGGCCGCGCGCGCGACGGGGTCGCGTTCGTGGTCGGAACGATCGACCAGCATCTCGAACTTCGGACTGTCGTATTCGCCGTTGTTCAGGTCTGGCGCGGCCTTCTGGCAGAGCATCAGGTAATTCTTGGGATCGCGATAGTCGGCGATCCAACCGGCCCATGCCGCTTGGAAGTCGTGCTTGCGCAAAAGATTGTAATGTATCTGGCTGTCGGACGGCACCATGTTTGCTTTGGCGCCGATCGTGCTCCACATCCCCTGCAGCGCCACGGAAATGATGCGCGTCTCGGTCGTGCCTGCGATGTTGTAGTCGAACGTCAGCGGATTGCTCGGCCCGTACCCTGCGTCGGCGAGAAGCGCGCGTGCGCGCGCCAATCTCTGTGCCATGTTCTGGCTGCGGAACGTCATTTCAGCGCTTCGATACTGCGGCATTCCCGGCGGGATGAGGGCGTAGGCAGGCTGCTCGCCGGCACGCGTCACCTTGGACACCATGATCTCGCGATCGATCGCCAGGGACAAGGCAAGCCGCACGCGCAAATCGTCAAAGGGTTTGCGTTTGACGTTGAAGCAGACATATTGCGACAGGATATAGGGCGCTCGATGCAATTCATGCGGCAGATGACGTTCCAGCCAATGAATTTGCTGCGGCGGCACGGAGTCGCTCACGAGGTCGAATTCGCCGCCGCGAAATCGCTTCAGAGCCGCGGCTGAATCCTGAGTGGGGCAAAAGTTCACGGTTTGGATGGCGACCTCGTCGGCGGCGAAGAAGCGTGGGTTCTTGTCCAGGCGGATGTGGTCGTTCGAAATCCACCGCTTCAGCGTGTAAGGGCCGTTCCCGACAAGGTGTCCCGGCCGGGTCCAATCCTCGCCATACTTCTCGACCACGTGCCTCGGCACCGCGAAAGTGGTGTAGTGCGTCAGAAGTTCCTTGATGTACGGGACCTGGTACTGAAACGTCAGCTCCAACGTGTGATCATCGATCGCGCGCGCGCCGACTGACTCCGGCGATACGGCTCCAGCGGCCGCTTTCTGCATGTTCTTCATCGGATAGAGGATGGAGACGTATTGCGCCGCGGTCTTCGGGTTTGCGATGCGGCGGAACGAATAGACGAAATCGTGTGCCGTGACGGGCGTACCGTCCGACCAATTGTGCTCGCGAAGCTTGAACGTGTACGTCAAGCCGTCGGCGCTCTGCGTGAAACTCTCGGCGGTGCCGGGGACCGCCTCGCCGCCCGGGCCATCGGTCATCAGTCCGATGAACATGTCGCCGATGATGTTGTTTTCCCAGTTGCCGGACGCCTTGTGGGGGTCGAGCGTGTCCGGCTCCGCGCCGTTGCCGCGCACGAGCGTGCGCGAATCGGCACTGGAGAAATTCATGCCCGGACCGGACCCGCTTCTCAGAGCGGCGGCAGCCCCACCAATCACGATGGCACTTCCGCCCGCGATCAGTCCGCGCCTTGTCCACTTACTCTGTGCCATGTTCGTATGGACCCTCGCAGGTCGACTCTCGATACCATATAAACGGTTAAGGCTGTGTGCCCACGGCCGCGCTCTGAGCAAACGGATGAACCAAATATGAATTTTCAGAAATGGGCCTGTCTCGTCGCGCTAGTCCTTGTTCCCGCCGGCGCCGACGCGGGGCCGCGTGAAGACCTGATCGACGGCATGGCAAAGTGCGCGGCGGTTGCGAACAGCGCGGCTCGGCTGGCCTGTTACGATGCATTGGCACCGCAATTGAAGGCCGCGCAGTCTGCTCCCCAGGAGCCTGGTGACAATCGCGCTTGGTACGACCCGGGCCGCATCTTCGGCACCAGCCCCGCGCAACAGACGACACCGCAACAGTTCGGCGCCGAAGCCTTGGTCGCGCCTCCCGCGCCGCCGCCCAAACCGGGCGAGCCGCAAGCGCCCGCGCCGCCTCAGCCGCTCGACAGTATCAGCGCCAAGGTCAGCGACTTTGCGTACAATCCGTATGGCCGCGCTGTCGTGTTCCTCGACAACGGCCAGATCTGGCAACAGATCCTGGGAGACACCGATCGTCCGCATTTCAAGAAGGGCGAGGTCAATACAGTCGTGATCTCGCGCGGAGTGCTGGGCTCTTACAACATGGTCGTCAACGACGCCGGCTCGGCGATCAAGGTGCATCGGATCAAGTGATCCGCTCACACCGGGTCGTGTTCCGCGACGAGGTGGCCTGGTGCAACTTCGATCAGTTTGGGCCGGTACTGTTCGGCGTCGAAATCATCGATCAGCTTTGACTTGAGAAAGCTGAGCTGGGCACGCGAGTCGAGCGGGGAAGGCAGGTCGCCCGACAGCCGCACGCGCTTCTTGGCGCGCTCGGCCTTGGGGTCGGGGATCGGGACCGCCGAGATGAGCGCCTTGGTGTAGGGATGACGCGCATCCTTGTAGATCGTTTCGCGGTCCGCGAACTCCACCACGCGGCCGAGATAGAGCACCATCACACGATGGGAGATCTGACGTACGACCGACAGATCGTGACTGATGAAGATCATCGACATTCCCGAATCCGCCTGGAGCTTGACGATCAAATCGATGATTTGCGCCTGGATCGAGACGTCGAGCGCACTCACCGCTTCATCACAGATAACGAGCTTCGGCTTGACCACCATCGCGCGCGCGATTCCGACGCGCTGGTTCTGGCCGCCGGAAAATTCGTGCGGATAGCGGTTGATCCAGCCAGGCTCGAGACCGACTTGATTCATGATGTCGCGGACGCGCGACTTGATGGCGTCGCGCGAAAGGTCCCGTTCCAGCGTCTTGAGCGGTTCCGCAATCGACTCGCCGATCGTCATGCGCGGATCCAGGCTGGCGAGCGGATCCTGGAAGACGATCTGCAATTCCTTGCGCAATCGACGCTGATCGCTTTCGCTGATCTGGCTGAGGTCGCGTGTCATCCAGACGACGGTGCCGTGGGTCTTGGGCAGGAGCGTAAGCACGGTGCGCGCGAGGGTCGATTTTCCGCAACCGGACTCGCCCACGATTCCCAGCGTCTCGCCTTGATGCAGCGTGAAACTTACGCCGTCGACGGCGCGCAGAGGCTTCGTCTTTGAAAAGATGCCTTTGCCGCGGACGGGGAAATAGACTTTCAGATCGTCGACATTGAGCAACACTTCGGGCTTTGCAGTCGGAGCCGGAGAGGCATGGCCCTTGCGATCCGGATTGTCGACGCGGGGCATCGCATCGAGCAGCATCTTCGTGTAGTCGTGGCGGGGTCGATAGAAGATGTCGTCGATCGGGCCGGCCTCCACGATGTCGCCGTTGCGCATCACCTGGACGCGATCGGCGATGCCGGCAATCACGCCCATGTCGTGGCTGACGAGCACGATCGCGGTTTTCAATTCTGTTTTCAAATCGCGCATGATTTCCAGAATCTGCGCCTGCACCGTGACGTCGAGTGCGGTTGTCGGCTCGTCGGCGATCAACAAATCGGGACCGCAAGCCGTTGCCATCGCGATCATCACGCGCTGGCGCATTCCGCCTGACAATTCATGCGGAAACTGGCGCATACGCCGGGCCGCCTCGGGAATGCGGACAAGCTCGAGCACTTCCATGGCGCGCTTCTCCGCCACGCCATAGGGCAGGCCCGAGTGGGTGCGCAGGGATTCGATGATCTGAGCGCCGACCGTCATGTGGGGCGTCAGCGACGTCAGCGGATCCTGGAAGATCATTGTGATCTTCGAGCCGCGCAACTTGTTGAGCCGAGGCTGGCTGAGATTGAGAATTTCCCGGCCGCGATATTTGACGCTTCCGCTCGCTTTGCCGTTTGCGGCCAAGAGCCCGATTGTCGCGAGAAAGAGCTGACTCTTGCCCGAGCCCGATTCGCCGACCACGCCCAGGCACTCGCTCTCGTCGATGTGGAAGTTCGCGTCCCTGACGGCGTGGACCATGCCGTCTGGAGTCGTGAAGGTCACGTTCAGGTCGGCCACTTCGAGAATGGGCTGCGGCATTCGCTCAGCGGTCCTTGGGATCGAGGGCGTCGCGCAACCCGTCGCCGATGAAATTGAAGCAGAACAGAGTGATCGCCATGAACAGCGCCGGGAAGATCAACATCCAGGGCGCGGTCTCCATCTGGTTCGCGCCTTCTGAGATCAGGACGCCCCACGACGTCAGAGGCTCTTGAATTCCGAGGCCGAGGAACGACAGGAAGCTCTCCGCCAAGATGGATGCCGGAACCGTCAGCGTCACATAGACGATGACCGGCCCGAAGACGTTGGGAACGATGTGGCGCGTGATGATGCCGAATCCGTTCACGCCGCTCGCGCGCGCGGCCTCGATGAACTCCTTCTGCTTGATCGAAAGTGTCTGGCCGCGCACGATCCGCGACATGGTGAGCCACTCGACTGCCCCGATCGCGACGAAGAGAAGGAAGAAATTGCGGTTGAAGATCACCATCAGGATGATGACGAGAAAAATGTAGGGAATGGAATAAAGCACGTCGACGAAGCGCATCATCAACTCGTCGATGCGGCCTCCGAGATAGCCTGCCGTCGCGCCATAGGCGACGCCGATGATCAGGCTGACCAGAGTTGCGATCAGGCCGACGGCAAGTGAAACGCGGGCACCATAAAGCGTGCGCACCAGAAGATCGCGCCCAACCGAGTCGGTGCCAAACCAGTGGGAGCCGCCGGCGTTGCACAGCACGGAGGGGTCAGGCCACCAGTCAGGCGCACAGGAGACGACCGAATAATCGATATAGTCATACGAGTAGGCAAGAAAGAGAGGCCCGAACACGGCCATCAGAGCGATCGCGCCCAGCGTGATGATGCTGACGACGGCGGCGCGGTTTCGAAACAGCCGCCTGCGCGCATCTTCCCATAAGCTGCGGCCTTTGACGTCGAGGGCGCGGCTAACGAGTTCGCCGGTGCGATCGGCGGTAATGCTCATCGCGCGTACCTCACCCGTGGGTCGAGTATCGCATAAAGAACGTCAGCCAAGAGGTTGAGAAGGATGACGAATGTCGCGTAGTAGATGAGCACGCCCAGCACCAGCGTGTAGTCGCGATTGAGGGCTCCTTGCACGAAGTAACGCCCAATCCCGGGAATTCCGAAGATTTGCTCAACCACGAGCGAGCCCGTCAGGATTCCGGCGATGGCCGGCCCGAGATAGCTCACGAGCGGCAAGACCGCGGCACGTAAGGCATGACGCAGGACGACTTGCACGCTCGAGAGACCCTTGGCGCGCGCGGTCCGGACATAGTTGGAGTGCAGCACCTCGACCATGCTCCCGCGAGTCAAGCGCGCGATCACTGCGATCTGCGGCAGGGCCAACACGATCACCGGCAGGATCATGTTGCGCAGCGCGCCGCCGTTCCAGCCGCCGACAGGCAATGAGATGTCGTAGCCGAAGAGACTGACGCCATAGACACCGAAGACGAGCGTCAGGATCGGCGCCATGACGAAAGTCGGGATCGTTATACCGATCATGGCGATGAACATCACCGAATAGTCGCTTGCCCTGTTCTGCCGGAGCGCAGCCACGGTCCCCATGACGAGGCCCACGAGCACCGCGAGGAAGATCGCCGCCAGACCGAGCCGCGCGCTGACCGGCAAGCCGTCCGCGATCATCTCGTTGACGCTGAAATCCTTGTTTTTGTACGAGGGTCCGAGGTCGCCATGCGCAAGCTTGCCGAGATAGATGAAATATTGCTGGTAGACGGGTTTATCGAGGTTGTACGCCGCCTTTACGTTTTGCTCGATTTCGGGCGGCAGCCGGCGCTGGCTGTCGAATGGGCCGCCTGGCGCAATCCGCATCATGAAAAAGGCAAGCGTGATGATGATGAAGAGCGTCGGAATGGCGCCCAGCAGGCGCCGGATGGCGTAGGATAACATCTTGTCTGCTGGTCCCGCGCGCGGTGGTTCGACGCCGCTCAAACTCGGCGAGCGTCACGATGATGTCAATGCACGTGCTCGGGAATGGTGCATAACATGTCACTGAGCGGGTCATGTGCGAAGCTAAGCTAACGCTTACGTCAGTTATTGCGAGTCGAGCCACGTCTGCCAACGCATTTGGACGTCGGCGCCATGCCGTTGCCACCAGGCATCGTCGATAGGGAATGCGGTCGCAAAGTGCGCTTTTGCAGTCGGCAGGAAAGGCGCCATCGCGGTGCCCAATTCCGGATTCTTGCCGATAAATGGCAATGACGACAGCCTTGCGGGGCCGAAGGGAACCCAGTCCGACACGCCGGCCAGGCTCTGGGACCGCGTGGCAAAACGCACGAAGTCCAATGCCAGGTCCTGTTTCGCGCCGTGCCTCGGCAGGGCGAACACGTCCAATTCATAGAGTTGCCGGTCCCAGACGACGCCGACCCCATTGCCATGCTGGGCCGCGTCGTAGACATCGCCGTTGAGTGCGGTCGCGAATGCCGCGCGGCCGTCATTGAGCATGGCGACCGCGTCCGCTGAACTATCCCACCAGAGAAGAGAGCGGCGAATCGAGTCGAGCTTGGCGAAGGCGCGGTCGAGCCCCTTTGGCGTTGATAGTTCGTCATAGACGTCGGCCGGCTTCACGCCGTCCGCCAACAGCGCCAGCTCGAGATTGAATTTCGCGCCGCGGCGCAACGCGCGAGGACCGGGAAAACGCGCCAGGTCGAAGAAGTCGGCGATCGTCTGCGGCCGCGCATCGCCGAAGCGCCGTTCCGAAAAGGTAATCACCTGCGAATAGACGACGCTGCCGACCCAACATCGTCCGAGCGCGTTGGCAACGAAGTCTCGCGCCGCGGGCGTTCCATCGGCTCCGGGAGGAAGCGTGGCTGCATCAAGGGGCTCGAGCAAACCCTCGCGGCATGCCGCGATCGCGTCCGGCAGCTCCAGATCCATCACGTCCCACTCGACATGGCCGGCTCTTACCATCCGGCGAAGCTCGGACAACCCGCCATCATAGAGCGCGATGCGCACATCGACGTGTCGGTCTTCGCCGAAGGGCCGGAAGAGCGCATTGGCCTGCGCACGGCCATAGGGGCCAGACCAGGTCGCAACCGTGAGGATCGGCAAGGGCCGCGTCAGCCAATAGAGCAGCGCGGCGAGAAGGAGAACGATGCCGAGGGCAGCCACGAGGAAGTTCGTCCGGCGTCTGCTCATGGTTTCCTCGGCAAGGGAAGTCGACACTCAGGCGGGTCTTATACCCGCTTCACGCGCGACAGAAACCGATCTGATGTTGATCGCTTGGAGCGCGGCTACATCACCCATGCGCGCCGGCAGCCTTGCTTTTGCGGGGAGCGGGTCATAGTTTCCGGCCCTCTTTTTGCGATGGGCAGTTGTAGCTCAGCTGGTTAGAGCGCCGGATTGTGGATCCGGAGGTCGGTGGTTCGAGCCCACCCAACTGTACCAATCAAGCCTCGCGGATTCTCCCTTCAATTGGCAACCGCAGAGAGCCCTACGGCGCGGTTTTTCCTTTTGGCTTTCGGCTCACGTCATATACGTCTTTGATCGCGTCGACGACGACATTGGGCGCATCGAAGACGACATACTCCGAACTGTTGTCGGCGAAGATCGCCCGGCTGTTGGAAGAGCGCGTGAGCCAAAGAGCTTGCGCCCTTCGGACTTCATCTTCGTAGCGGGTGTGCTCCACGCTCGGCGGGGGCTGATTGAGCAACGAGCCCACGCCGTGCCGGCCGGTGTACACCACGCGCAGCGGACGATCACCATAGGATCGCCGATGTTGCTGCAAGAAGGCTTCATCCGCCGGCATCTGCTCCATCTCCGAAATATAGGCGTCGTACAACGCGACCTTGGTTTGCGCGATCTCAAGCAGCTTTGCGTTTAGCGCGGCCGACCACTCCCCCTCGGGAATTCCTCTGAAGAATTGTTGTGCGCAGGTGCGTGGCGGCCGGCCAGGGCGTCGCGGGAGCAACGATAGCGGCTTGCGCGAAGCGACTTCATCGCGGCAGGCGCGAAGTCTGGCAACGAGGTCGACCTCTCCTTTGTGGTCCGCATCCTGCTGATCGGCCGGTTCGAGTTCTAGGACGTCGCCCTCCACCAGCACGATGCCGGCGACATCGGCCATATAGAGTTCTGCGAAAGTGCGGACATTGTCGGAGCCGAAAGCGTGACCGACCAGAATATAGGGCCCGGCGATCCCGGCCCGGCGAAGCGCGCTGCGTAACTCGCCGGCAATGCGGGTGCTGGTTCGCGGCATCGGGCCGGCGCCGCTGAATCCCGCACCGGCGCGATCATACGCACACGCGCGCGTCCATTTTGCCACCTTCGGCTGCACGATCGCCCATGCCGGCGCCCAGTCTTCCCAGCCCGAGTCGAACACCACGGCCGGTGAACCATGTCCCATGCAATAGAGGTTCAGCTTTGCGCCGTCGTCCGTCTCGACGAGTCGGCCAGGGCGCGCGTAAATCGTATCGCCGGGCGCTGCGTTGCTTGGCGCCGCCGCCATCAGTTGTGACGCCGCGGCGAACAAACATGTGGCAAGGATTCTCGAAAACGTCATCGACGAAATCTCCCTAAGTCGTTGTCCTAGTCGAATGTCTTGCGAAGACGAATGAATGTGATCGGCCCGAACCGACGTCTCTGCAGATCGGTGAATTGCGGCAGGTGTGTGTTGCGTGGTCCAGAAAACACTTCGCGCGTCGTATCGGTCGCAATTTGCTCGAGGTCGGATTGCAAGCGGAGCGTCAGATCGGGCGCGGGTTTGTATTCGAGGTACACCGTATTTTCGATTCCGCTGAGTCTGCGGTCGATCTCGTTGAAGAGGAAATTGATCGAGCGTACGGCCGGATAGGAATCGATCCCCCAGCGCAGGTCCCATTGCGGCAGGTCCTGGTCGAAGTGAATCTCGGCATCAAGCGGGTGCTGCAACGAGATAACGCGCGTTTGCCCGGTCGTCGGATCGCGGACTTGCGAAAAGCGCCATGTGGCTGTTCCGTGGAACGTCGCATGAGCGATCCCGAGGCGATCGAGGGGAACGCTGAAGGTACCGGCAATGTCGTCCTCCTCGCCGCCGCCAATGTTGCCCGGCTCATCGAAGGCGCCCGAGGCTGCAAAGACCGGAACGCGGTCGACGACGTCTTGCAGGATGAGATGGCGCAGCGTGAGCGACACGTCCGCATCGTCCCAGAAGTGACGGTCATAGGAGATCTCGAAGGCCCAGTCGCGTTGCGGCGACAGATTGGGGTTTCCGGCGGCGACGCCGGTGGTGTTGAGGACGGCGTTGGCCGCGAAATTGCCGAAGTCGAGTTGACCGACCTCGCGCTCCGCACGCAGACGCAACTGATTGCGAGCATCCGGCGTCCAGGTGACCACCAGTCGCGGCTTCGGGAAGACGAGTGTCTTCGACAGCGTGACGTCACCCGATGACGCGATGGTCGATTCCTCCACGCGCACGCCCGCCTCGACGGCGAGGGACGCGACCGGCCGCAAGACGGCGGTCGCAAAGGCCTCGCCGCGCTTCTCCGAGACGAAAACATTGCCGGCAGGCACCGCAATCGGTGTGCCGTTGTCGCTGAAGAGGGTGCGCGTCGCGAGCCAGTTATAGGCGAACTCTCCCCCGACATCGACCGTCGTATCGCTCGTCGATTTCCAGTGCAGAATTCCGCGCCCGATAATCTCGCCGCCGTGATTGTCCTGGATGAAATCCTGCCGATCTGTCGCGGTGTCGAATGTCGAGACGGTGTCGGTCTTGTTGAGATGCTCCAGACCGAGCAGCTCCATCGTCCATCCACCGGAGACACTGCGGTCGTAATGCTGGCCGAGTTCGGCGTCGGCAAGATCTTGCCTGTCGCGCTCGACCTGGCGCCCGGCAATGTGAAACGCGTCGATATTAAACTTGTGGAAGGGTTGGTCCTCCAAAGTGAGGTTCACGCGCAATTTGCCGCCCATGAAGGGCGCCTCGTATGCGGCAGTGCCCAGATAATTCCAGCTGACGAGCTGGTTGCGCATATTCGATGAGTCCAGCAAGACGCCATCAGGCGCGAAAATCTCGTGAAGACCATTGCCCTGCGCGCCGTCGTGATAGCGTGCGCCAAAGAGCGAAGCCTCGAAATGGTTGGCATCCCAATCCCAAGTTCCCTCCAGCCGCAATTGAGGATCGAACGGTATTCCGAAGGGCTTGTAGGCGCCTGCGGTGGCAACGCCGTGAAACCCGCCCGGCTTCTTGCGGATGATGTTCACGACGACGGTCTTGCCCTGCATGTTGATACCGGGAGCGCCGCCGCGGACGAGATCGATGCGTTCGATCTGCGAGGAGGGCAGGCGCGTGAGAATTCCGACAAGATCATCGGTCTTGCTTGCCGGGCGCTGCCCATCAATCAGCACATTGCCCGCCGAATCGGCGAAGCCGCGCACATTGCTGCCGTCGTCGAACACGAAGCCGGGTACGCGCTGGACCATATCGAGCGCCGTGTCGAGCCCCATCGGCGCGAAAAACGATGCCGGATAGCCAATGACTGCGCTGGCCGGCGCGGCTGCATCCGCGGCACGAGCGGCAGTTGCGTTCAACATCAAGAGCACCAGGGCGGCGATACGAATTGCTCGCAAACGGGCGATGCGCGGGCTTGTCGATTCTTCGACCATGGAGAAATCGTGAAATGCGGAAGGCTGCGGCGGAAGTGCCAACCAGCACCATCTCGAGTCATGACTTTTGACACATGGCCCGGCAGAGGCGCGATGCTATGATCGGGCCATGAGGCTGCAGCATCGCTATCATTGGCTGATCTTGGCGGTCGCGATCACGATTTGGATCGCGGTGGGTTGTGTCGCGATGGCGCTGGCACTGCCGGACCGCGACGCCCGAACGTCTGCTTCGGTCTGGATTGTCCTATTCGGCGGCTTTTCGGCTGCGCTCGTCGGCTCGATCTTGGTCGGTCAACGCTCGCGGATGGCGCAATGCGCGCTGATCGCGATCGAGGCCCTGTCCGTGGTCGCCATGGGTCTGACCAATCGCGGTTCACCGGGACCGCTGCTGACGCCCATCGCGCTGCAAGTCGCGCTGCTGTTCGGCACGCGCAACGCGCTTATCTGTGTGGTGGTGAATTCGATCCTGCTCAGATTGGGACTCTGGGATCTCAGGGACGATCTCATGAGCTGGGTCTATCTTGGGCTCGACGTCTCCGGCCAATTGATCGCGGTCGGCGTCGTTCAGGTGGTACGCCTCGAAGCCGAGGCAAGCCTTGCGCTCGGTCGCGCCAATGCGGAATTGCGCGCGACGCAAGCGCTCCTTGCAGAAAGCGCCGCCAGGGAGGAACGATCACGCATCTCGCGTGACCTGCATGATGCTTGGGGGCATGATCTCACCGCACTCAGCCTGCAACTTGAATATGCGAGTCACGTCCCACCGGAGCAGGGACGGGCGATCGTGGTCGAGGCACGCGATCTGGCAAGATCGCTGCTCGCCAAGGTGCGCGATGTCGTCGGCACGCTGCGTCGCTACGACGGCCACGACATTAAGCCCGTCCTCGAAGCGCTGGCGATGGGTACGCCGCAGTTGAAGGTCCATCTCGACATCCCCGAAACGGTCGCGCTTCAGTCGGCCGAAGCCACGCAGACCATCATGTGCTCGGCACAAGAGATCATCACCAACACGCTGCGTCACGCGCGGGCACGCAATCTCTGGCTTGCTGTGCGGACCGACGAGGGATGTGTTCGCCTTGACAGTCATGACGACGGCGAGGGAACCGACGAGCTGCGCCTTGGCCATGGGCTCAAGGGTTTGTGCGAACGATTTCAGCAACAGGGAGGTGAAATCGCATTCGAAAGCGCGCGCGGCAACGGCTTTCGGGTGATCGGCTGGATTCCAACGCGCATCTCCCACCCATGACGCGCGTTTTCCTCGTGGACGACCAGACGCTCGTCCGCAAAGGCATCCGCAGCCTTCTCTCCCTATTGCCCGATATCGAGATTGCAGGCGAAGCCGTCGATGGCCGCGAGGCGCTGCGCCTCATACCGGCCGCCGCGCCTGACGTCGTGCTTCTCGATATCCGCATGCCGGAAATGGACGGGCTCGACGTGTTGCGCGCCTTGGTTCAGCCGGGCCGAGCGCCCCATTTCATCATCCTGACGACCTTCGACGACTCAGACGTCTTGCTTGAGGGCTGCAAGGCCGGTGCGCGGGGATTTCTGCTCAAGGATGTCTCGCTCGAGCAACTGGCCTCTGCGATTGCATCGGTCGCGGAAGGACGCCTGATTCTGCAGCCTTCGATTACCGAAACCCTGCTCCGAAGCCTCCAAGGCCGCAGCGAGTCGAAGCTCGACGATGTCGAACCCTTGACGGAGCGTGAGCGTGACGTCATCCGCCTCATGGCCGGCGGCTTTGGCAACCGCGAAATCGGAGAGATGCTCGGGCTGAGCGAGGGCACGGTGAAGAATTATGTTTCGCGCCTGCTGATGAAGCTCGACGCTCGCGACCGTACGAGCGCCGTATTGAAAGCCATCGCCAGCCGCCTAGCTTGAGCGCTGCCACTGCGCAAATTCAATCAGTTACATCAATGCGTTGCTGCGCGCTCGGCAAACCGGCATGGCGCCGCGTCGCGCAGGCCCCTGGAGTTGGCGGAGGACTCAGCGGCGCGCGCGGATTAAAACAACGCCACGCTGTCGCGAGAGTTCGAACGCGCAGAACAATGCAAGGGAGGTTCGACATGCCATTCTATCTCCTACAAGCAAGCTATAGCCCTGCGGGCGCCGCACATCTGGTGCAACATCCGCAACACCGCGAGGAAGCGTTGCAGAAGTCCTGTCAAGCGCTCGGCGGAAAACTGCACCACTTCTTCTACTGCTTTGGTCAGTACGATGCGGTCGGCATTGCCGAGTTGCCAGACAACAAGGCTGCTGCGGCATTGTCGCTGTCGGCAGATGCGTCAGGCGCACTGAAACAGGTGAGCACGACGGTGCTGCTCACTGTTGCCGAAGCCATGGACGCCATGAAGAAGGCGCAGACCGACCAATACAAGCCGCCGACTTGAACAGAACCTGCGAGTGAGTCATTGGCGAGGGCCGCCAGCGATGGTGGCCCTTATGCATTCATCTCAAACTGATCGAGAGCGGCTCATGACCAACATTCGTTTTGCACGCCAGGAAGACCATGACCAGTGGCTCCCGCTCTGGGACGGATACAATCGTTTCTATGGCCGCTTCGACGCGACGGCGCTGCCCCTCGACGTGACGCGATCGACTTGGCGCCGTTTTTTCGATCCGCGCGAGCCCATGCATGCACTCGTCGCGGAGAACGAAAGCCGCCTGGTCGGTTTGGTGCACTACCTCTTCCACCGTCACACGACCATGCTGACCGACATCTGCTACCTGCAAGACTTGTTCACGGATGAATCCTGTCGCGGCAAGGGCGTCGGCCGTGCCTTGATCGAAGCCGTGTATGAAGAAGCGCGCCGTGCCGGCGCGACCCGGGTCTATTGGCAAACGCACGAGAGCAATGCGCGCGCGATGGTGCTCTACAACCAGGTCGCGGACCGTTCGGGCTTTCTGGTTTATCGCAAGCAGCTGTCGTGATGTTCAGAGCGCCACATTTTCGGCGGCCAATGTGCGACGTTCAAAGATCGCGCCTGGCGAGGAATCCGGACTGGGATACGTCGCAAGTTCGCCTGCGACCAGACCGCCATAAAGCCGCGCCGGTGACAAATAGACGACCACGCCTTCGACACAGCGTGGCGCCTTGTCCGCCACCCGTACGAGCTGACGCATCCAAAGCGGCGAATGCGAATGCGCAACGTCATGGAATCCAGCGACGACCTCTGCCGCCCGCGGCCCATGGATAAAATCTTCCAGGTAGTGGCCGCGCAGGTTGCGTCCGAAGAATTGATGCAGCGCCGTTCCGATGAGGCGCACGCGCAGGCGCGTCGCGTTGTTGTGTTTCTCGATGCCGAGCACAAACAGATGCGGCAGCAACGTGGCCCCGATCGCGCGCGGGTTCACATCTTTCGCCGCTCTGAATTCCATGAGCCGGTCGGCAATTTGGCTTAGACGCGTGTCCATGCGCCTATACTGGAACCGGCATGTAAATATTAAATATACGACGTATTACCATGCGAGCGGCTTGCCGTATTTCTCCATGAAATCGGGCGCTTGCGGGATGCCTATGGCGTCCGAATTCGGCCAGCGCAAAATGGCAAAATTTGGCATATCGGGGTGTCAAAGCGGAGAAACGAAAATGGCGACCATTCGCAAGGAGATGCACCTGAATGCCCCGACCGAGAAAGTGTGGAGCGCGCTCGCGGATTTCCAGCACGTGCATACGCGGCTCGCACCCGGTTTTGTCGTCGACAGCAAGCCGGACGGCGACAATGTGCGCACCATCAGGTTCGCGAACGGCTCGATCGTCAAGGAAACGCTGGTCACGCTGGAAAAGGATCGGCACCGCCTTGTCTATTTCGTGACAAGCGAGCGCATCAGCCATCACAACGCATCCGCCGAGATCATCGCGGATGGAAAGGACCGCTGCCGCTTCGTCTGGACGACGGATGTCCTGCCAGACGAACTTGCGCCTTACATCGACTCGCAGATGAGCGAAGGCGCGAAGGCGATGAAGGCGGCGCTCGAAGGCGCGTAGCTAAAGGCGAACCCCGAAACTTGCGGCGACGATGACTGTGCCTAAATAGAGAACGAAAGTCAGCACGCAGGACGAAAGAAGCGCCCACCAGAACGGAACGCCGTTTCTCAACATGCCGGGGAGTGCGAGGAACATCGGCAGCGACGGCAGGACGTACCAGAACGTCGCCTCGGCATGATCGGCGATCCGCTTGGTGTCGCCGGTGTCGCGCCACAGCCAGATGATAGCGAGGAGGGAGACGAGTGGGAGCGATGCGACGAGGGCGCCGAAGGCCGGACTGCGCCTGGCTATTTCCGACACCGCCATGATGATCACGCCGGAAAGCAACGCCTTCAGAACAAGGTAGAGCATCGGTTCATCGCCTCATGGCCAGGACGCGCGCAGCATGTTCGGCGATCTTGGCCGGCGCCTCTGGCGGAAACGGCGTGATGCAGCTCGCGTTGATCTCGCATAGAACATAAGTGTCCTCGCCGTCTGCGTTCTTGGGGCCGAAGAGAAAATCGGCGTCCCAAAGCACGGGCAGTCTCGAGCGTTCGAGGGCGAGCGTCGTCATCATTTTGGGGACCCATCCGCGTTCGAGATTTTGGCGCAAGCCTGCAAATTGCGTCTCGGTCGGTGGAAACATGGTTTTCGCGGCCGGAAGGCCGAAGGTATTCGGATCGGGCGTCCCTTCTGCGTGACCCGGCGCATATTGCCGGGCGAAGCCAATGACTTCGTCCGCGCAGAGATAGCAACGCACCATGCCTTCGACGATACGCGGCTGGAACGGCTGGTCGATGAGCTTGCCGGCTCCTCCGAAGTAGGTTTCGCAGCTTGCGATGAACTCGGCGAGCTTGGCTTGCGACGTCCTGCCGTCGCGATCGGTCGCCTGCTGGATCGAAACGAGCTCGCCGGGAAGCAGCGTCACCTTCCAGACGCCCTGGCCGCCGTTGCCACGATACCGTTTCAAGACGCGGGTGCCGGACGACCGGAGTCGTTCGGGAAAGCACCGACGGAACTCTTCGAACGTCTCATACAGGTGCGTATCGGCGCCCCATCCGACATCGCGCGTGCGGTAAAGAACTTCCTTGGTTCCCATTTTGAGGATGATGTCAGGGTGAGAGCCGACCCAGACGCCCTTCGACGCGACGTGCCGCAGAATCGAATCGAGGTCGCTGCGATCTCTGCCGCCGTCGAGCGGATCGACCCAAACAAGCACGCCGTCGCACGACAACAGGCGCTCGCGAATCTCACCGGTCGCGGCCTCGGAGTAGACCATTGGCTCGACCGCGAAATCGCGCGCCTCCAGCGCCTGCGCAACGGGAAAGAGGCGCGAATTCTCGGGCACGCGAGCGGCCTGTATCGCGGGGTCGCCCCGCCACACGATGGCCATCTTGCGCTTCTGCGGAGTCGCCATGGGATTTGTTTAACATGTTTCAGGGATTCAGGGCCTTGAGGCGGGGAGGGTGGAATTTGAGAGCATCACCCTCTACAAGGCCGCCTCGACAGCAGGGCGTTTCATGGCAGACGGCAAGCAATCCCGGCCCAAGGCACGGACGGTACGCGGTTTTCGCGACCGCGCCCAAAGCGAACTTGCGGCCGAACGGGCGATGCTCGACATCATCCGGCGAACGTTCGAAAGCTACGGCTTCGACGCGCTCGAAACGCCGTTTGTCGAGTACACCGATGCGCTCGGCAAGTTTCTTCCCGACGTCGACCGACCGAACGCCGGCGTATTCTCGTTCCGCGACGATGATGAGCAATGGGTGTCGCTGCGCTACGACCTGACGGCGCCGCTGGCGCGCTATGTCGCCGAAAACCAACAGTCTCTGCCGCGGCCCTTCCGTCGCTATCAGATCGGAACTGTCTTTCGCAACGACAAGCCGGGACCGGGTCGTTTTCGCGAATTCATCCAGTGCGACGCCGATACCGTCGGCACCTCGTCGCCCGCCGCCGATGCCGAGATGGTAATGATGTTCGCGGACACGCTCGAAGCTCTGGGGCTCAAGCGCAGCGAGTATGTGATCAAGCTGAACAGCCGAAAGCTGCTCGATGGCGTGTTGGAAGCTGCTGGCCTGTCGCTCGACGACCGCGATCGCCGCGGCACTGTGCTGCGAGCGATGGACAAGCTTGATCGCGTTGGTTCGGCGGGAGTCCGTGCCCTGCTCGGAGCAGGGCGCAAGGATGAGTCAGGCGATTTCACGAAGGGCGCCGAACTTGCTCCCGGACAGATCGACACCATCATCAAGTTCATGACATCGCCGCCGAGCCTTGCTGGTTCGAATGAACTCATGCGTTGGTGGAACGACATCGCACCTCAGCAGGGTCCGGGTACTGTCGGCGCGATAGGTGTCGGCGAGCTCGAAGCGATTCTCGAGATCGTCGACAAATGCAGATACTCGGAGCGCGTTCAACTCGATTCCGGAACTGTGCGCGGCCTCGACTACTACACCGGCCCAGTGTTCGAAGCGCAGCTCACCTTCCCTGTGAAGAATGAAAAGGGGCAGGACGTTGTGTTCGGCTCCGTCGGCGGCGGTGGCCGCTATGACGATCTCGTCGCGCGCTTCACCGGACAGAAGACACCCGCGGTCGGATTCTCCATCGGCGTGAGCCGGCTGCTGACGGCTCTCGAAATGCGCAAGGCCTCAGCCGCAACAACCATGCCGCTCGTCGTTGTCACTGTGTTCGACAGAAGCGATGCCTCCCGCGCGTTTGAGATGGTGCGCGAATTGCGCGCCGCGAACGTCAGGGCCGAAGCCTATGTCGGGACCGGCAAGCTCGGCGATCAGTTCAAATATGCCGACAAGCGCGGCGCGGCGCTTGCGGTCATCGAAGGTCCGGATGAAAGCAAGGCCGGCATGGTCAAGATCAAGGACCTGGCGCTCGGCGCGGAACTCGCAAAGTCGGTGGAGAGCAGAGCGGAGTGGATCGCCAATCGGAAGGCTGAAGTCCTGGTCGAGCGTTCGGCTCTGGTCGAAAAGGTGCGAGAGCTTCTCGCCCGCGGCCGCTGACCATGCCTGCTTTCCCGCATTACGACACGAAGTCGATCGCCGCTCTGAACAAGCAGGCGGATGCGATTCTTCAATGCTTCGCGGCACGCGGTTATGCGCGACAGGAACCGAGCGTGCTGCAGCCCGCCGACATCTTCCTCGACCGCTCAGGCGAGGAGATTCGCCGCCGCACCTTCACGCTGACCGATCCATCGGGCCGCGAACTGTGCCTGCGGCCCGATCTCACCATCCCCATCTGCAAGATGGCGGTGGATTCGGATGCCAGGTATCCGCAGCGTATTTCCTACAATGGCCTCGTCTTCCGCCATCAGCCGAACGAACCGCAGCGTCCGACGCAGTTTTTCCAGGCTGGCGCGGAATTGCTGGGCCTGGAGGATCGTGCGGCCGGTGAAATCGAGATCCTGTCGCTTGCCGTCGAAGCGCTGCACGCGGCGGGCCTCAAGGATTTCGAGATGAAGATCGGAGATCTTGCGCTGTTCGGCGCGTTGGTCGACGCCCTCGACGTACCGGCCCAGTGGCGCGCCAGGCTGAAGCGGCACTTCTGGCGCGCGGGTTATTTCGAGGCATTGCTTAATCGCTTGACCCATGGTGCGGCGACGGACACACAGCGCCTGCTGGGTTCGCTCGGCGGCCTCAGCGCGGCGGAGTCGCGCGCCGCGATCGAGGGCTTGATGGACATGGTGGCGGACGCGCCACAAGGCGCGCGCACGCGCGAGGAAATCGTCGAACGCTTGATGGAGCAGGCGGCGGATGCTGCGGCGCTCAGGCTCGATCCAAAAATCGCACGTGTGATCACAAGCCTGCTCAACATATCCGGGACGGCCCAGGCGGCGCTGGGTGAAATCCAAACCTTGACCAAGAATGCCGGCATCGAGTTGGACGTACCGCTTGCGGCAATGGAGGCACGCCTCGCCGCGCTCAAGTCGCTTGGCATCGATCCTTCGCGTGTCGCGTTCGCGGCACGTTTCGGCCGCAACATGGAATATTACACCGGCTTTGTGTTCGAGCTTTGGTCGCGCGATGCCGAGGGCAAGGTCCAGATCGCTGGTGGCGGGCGCTACGACACGCTTCTCGAAGCATTAGGCGCCAAGCGCGCGATCTCGGCTATCGGATTCACGCTGCGAACCGAACGCATCCTGGCGGCGCGACGTTTCGCGGGAGCGGCGTGATGGCAGCCCTGACGCTCGCCGTTCCATCCAAGGGACGCCTGCAGGAACAGGTCAGCGACTATTTCGTCGATGCCGGCGCAACGCTGATTCAGTCCGCTGGCGCACGCGGCTATCGCGCGACGCTTTCGGGACTTCCGGATATCGACGTGATGCTGCTATCGGCCTCCGAGATCGCGTCGTCGCTGATATCGGGCGATGTGCATCTGGGAGTCACAGGCGAAGACCTGCTGCGCGAGCAGGCGCCCGAGCTCGCAGGCCGTATCCATCTCGTCAAGCCGCTCGGTTTCGGGTTTGCAAACGTCGTCGTGGCGGTACCGCAATATTGGATCGATGTGTCGACCATGGCGGACCTTGACGATGTCTGTGCCGCCTTCGTTCAGAAGCACCGCCGGCGCCTGCGCATTGCGACGAAGTACATTCAGATGACACGAAGCTTCTTCGCGCACATGGGAATCTCGGATTATCGCATCGTCGAGAGCGCGGGCGCGACCGAAGGCGCGCCGGCGGCGGGAACGGCGGAAGCCATCGTTGACATCACGACGACGGGTGCAACGCTTGCGGCCAATGGGTTGAAGGTGGTGGAAGACGGCACGATCCTGGAAAGTCAGGCTCAGCTCGCGGCTTCGCTCCACGCCGATTGGAACAAGGAAGCCCGCGCCGCGGCCGAGTCACTGCTTGCACGCCTGGGTGCGCGCGAACGCGCCAAAACTTCGCAGATTCTGCGCGTCCGGCTTGATCAGAACTCAGACGCGATTCTCGCGACGCTGGCGCAGGATTTGGGCGCATCCGTGCTGTCGCGACCCACCGACCCCAACGGCGAGTATTCCATCCTTTGCCCGCGTTCGAACCTGATGGAAGCGATCGCGTCGCTACGCCGGCAGGGTTGTCACGCTCCCGCCACAACGCAAGACGCAGACTATGTCTTCGACACGGCCAATCCGCTTTATGCGGGTCTTGTCGCGGCGCTCGCCTAACTCAGCGCTTCGGCCAAGCGCAGCGCATCGCTTTTGTTGTGATAGATCCCGAAGCCGATCCGCAAGCGATCGCCGCGATGGTCGACAATGATATTCTTGGCTGCCAATTGCTCGACAATGACGCTGGCTTTTGCCGTGCGAAAGGTCAGGAAACGGCCGCGCCTTCTTTCGTCGGACACGATCAGCGTGGCGGTGTTCACATCAGCCGAGCGGCTCGCAGAGAGGAACGCGCGCTCGATTTCGCGCACATGTCGCAGCACGCTCTCTACCGTCCACCTTTTTTTGCGCAGCCAATCCTGCACCGCATTGAAGCGATACAAGCACGTGGCGTCGAACGTCGCGCCCATGAAGCGACTCCCGTCACGTGCAAATTGAACTGCGGAATCTTGGGACTCGAGTGCCGAAAAGCCTGCGTACCATCCCGTGTCGCGCGGGCGAGGGCCGAAGCCCGGGGGACAGTGCAGGAAGCAGACGCCTTCGCCGGCCATGGCGTATTTGTAGCCGCCGGCGAGGTAGAAAACGCGATCGGCGACAGTCCTGAGATCGGTCGGAACCGCCATGAAGCCGTGATAGCCGTCGATCACGACATAAGTCGCAGGATCTCGTACCGCGCCGACCACCTCCGAGAGATCAAGTACGGCATAACCTGAATCGAAAAAGACCTGGCTGAGGAACACCAGGTCGAAAGCGCTCCCGGCGGCTTCTGCTGCGAAGCGTTCCTCGAACGTCGGAAACGGTTCGGTCGGAACGCGGGTGACATCGGCCAAACCTTCCTCTTCAAGCCGCGTGATTTGGCGAGAGAAGCTCATGAACTCGCCGGTCGTCGTCAGCACGCGGATCGGACGACTTTGCGGCAAGCACGAGAGTATGCGCAGGACGAACGCGTGCGTGTTCGGCCCGAACGCAATGCTGGTTGAATCGGGAAGCGCAAGTTGGCGCGCAACATGCGCCTGGGCGCGCGGAATGACGTCGGCAAAGATGTAATCCCATTTGTGATCCAGGAGACGCGCGGAGTCCGTCCATGCCTGGAGTTGCGCGTCGAACGAGACATCGGGCCACGGATGATGGCTGTGTGCTGCGCAATGCAGTGGCGCATCCGCTTGGCCGAACGTCTTTTCGAACCCGGTCATTGCGGCGACTGCGGTCCGGCCTTGATGTCGGGATCATTCAGATGCTCCGCCTTCCAACGCATCGCTTCCCAGATGCGGGTGCGACCCGACGGATGATCATAGAAGATGGCTTCCTCCCATGGGCTCGGATCGAGCTTTCGATAAGTGCTGAGCTTCAGCACTGCCGTGGCGAACGCGTCGGGTTTGCGCGTCGCGTTGATGCCGAACATGTCCGCGTGGATCTCGGTCGTTCGCGAAATGGCGTTGGTCACGGGAGTTGCGAGCAACGAAAAAATCGTCGCCAGGGCAGCAAGCACCGGCAACCCGGCCGGATCGTCAATCATTCGGATGTGCCAACTGCCGCCGAATATGCCGGTCAGCCAGCTAAAGCCCGAGTTCACAAAGGCGAATCCCGCCAGATAGACGAGCGCGATAAGCAGCAGGAGGCGGAAAGCGTCGTCAGCCACATAGTGCCCCATCTCGTGGCCGAGTACCGCCAATACTTCGTCATGCGTTCCCTTGTGCAGAAGATTGTCGTTGAGAGTGATCCGCGTCGTTCCGAGAAAGCCCGAGACGTTGGCCGAGATGCGATCGGATTGCCGCGAAGCGTCCGACACGTAGACATTGTCCGCTGGAATACCATTGGCTCGCGCCAGTGCAAGAACATCGCTCTTCAACGGGCCTGACGGCATCTGCGAAAAATGATTGAACAGCGGTGCAATGAAAACCGGCCCGATGATGAAAAGTATTGTCAGATAAATCGTGGCGATGCCCGTGCCCCAAAGCCACCAGTTGCGCGGCGTAAAGCGGATAGCGGCATAGATGAGCGTCAAGACGATCATGCCCGCCACCAACGAGAGGCCGAACACGATTGTCTGATCGCCAGACCAAGCGACGAACGTCTGATTCATAAGGCCATAGGAGCGCTCGCGGAAAAAGCCTTCGTAGATCGTGAGCGGCAGCGTCAGAATGGTCGTCAACGCGATATATTGCGCGGCATAGATCGGCACCTGCCAGAAGCGCGAGGGCGTCCAGCGTTGCGCAAGATCGCGCATGCGCGCAGAAATCTTCAACCAGAGCAGCAGCGCCGATACGGCGACCGCATAAAAAGCGTTGACAAACAGCAAGACATAGCCGCCCTCGAAATAGGAATCCGATCGGGCGCGTGCTGCGCCGCTCACCTGCGCAAGGTAGGCGTCTGTAGCCTTGTGCGGATCGAACGGCCGCTTCGAGCCGAGAGGTGGGAGATTGTGCACGGTCACCGCTGCGGTCGGTGCTGCGGAGGGTCCGGCAGGCTGCGCAAGCGACGGGCCGAGCGCCACGCTTGCGAAAAACGCCAGCGCTGCGATCAGAATCGACGTGAATTTCATGACATCCTCCGCGCGCGACCCTATCAGATGCTTTGCGGGTTTGTCCGCCGCACAACGATGCGCTAAGCGTCACGTATGACGGGAACGAGTGAAGGTACGCTGTCGCGCGACGGCGCGAACATCGCTTATTTGAAACGCGCCGGTTCAGCGCCCGGCATCATTTGGCTCGGCGGCTTCAAGTCGGAGATGAGGGCAACGAAAGCAACCGCGCTCGACGGCTGGGCCAGCCGGACCGGACATGCGTTTGTTCGTTTCGACTATTTCGGACACGGTGCATCGTCGGGAGATTTTTGCGACGGGACGGTCACGCGCTGGCGCGGCGATGCATTGGCAATCATCGATGCGTTGACGGCGGGCCGGCAAATTCTCGTCGGCTCGAGCATGGGCGCCTGGCTGGCTCTGCTGGCCGCATTGGCGCGCCCGCAACGCGTCGCTGCGCTTCTGCTCATCGCTCCGGCGGTCGACTTCACCGAGTCGCTCTTGTGGAACAGATTGGACGCGACAGTGCGAAGCGAAATCTTGACCAAGGGCGAGTGGCTGCGCCCCACACTCTATGACGCCGAGCCTTATCCCATCACGCGCGCGCTGATCGAAGACGGACGCAAGCACCTGCTTCTCGGCCACCCAATCGCGCTGACCTGTCCCGTTCGCATCGTACAGGGCATGGTCGATCCCGACGTGCCGTGGACGCATGCGCTGAAGCTCGTCGAGGTCCTCGGCCCCGACACGCAACTGACTCTGGTCAAGAGCGGCGACCATCGCCTCTCGAAGCCTCACGAGATTGCACTGATCGAACAAGTCTTAGCGGGCCTTGCCGCGGTCGATGATGTTTAGAGTGCGGGTATTTCGAGACGTCCTGGTCGGCGGAGCGATGCTCGCCTTCGCCGCGCCTGTTTTCGCGGCGCCGCCGAGCGCCAAGGCGCAGTATGACCATTGCCTGGCGCGCGCCGCGACCAATGGCAACGATGCCTTGCGCGAAGCGACTCTGTGGCAAGAGTCTGGCGGCGGTCCGGCCGCTGACCACTGCATGGCGGTCGCGCTGGTGACGCTGCATCGCTATGGCGAAGCAGCCACCAAGCTCGATGCGCTCGCACGTGGCGGGTTTGCGAGCGATCCTGCCATGCGTGCGGCGCTCTTCGATCAGGCGGGAAACGCCTGGCTCCTGGCCGACAATCCGGATAGCGCCATCACATCGTTCACCGCGGCGCTGGCAATCGACCCGTCCGATGCGGACCTGCTCGCCGACCGCGCCCGCGCCAATGCGGTGAAGAAGCTCTGGGCTCGCGCCGACTCCGATCTGAGCGCGGCACTGCTCGTCGATCCGGACCGCGCCGATCTGCTCGTCCTGCGCGGCAGCGCGCGCCACGCCATGGGACGCAAGGCCGAAGCGCGCGCCGACTTCGAAGGCGCGTTGAAGATTCGTCCTGGACTCGCCGACGCGCTTGTGGAACGCGGCATGATGAAACTGGAATCCGGCGACGTCGCCGGTGCACGTGCCGACTGGAGCCAGGTTGTGGCGGCGGCGCCCGGTACTGTTGCCGGCGAGGCGGCGCGGCGACATCTCCTGGAAATCGAAGCCGCGGCCAAGCCAGTCGGCAAGAAACCGAAGCCGGCGCCGAAGGCGCGATAACTGAACTCTAAAGCGCCACGGCCGCTTTAGACCATTCCGATGCCACGGCCGGATCGTCATCGCAGCGAAAGGGCGGCAACGCGCCCAGTTGCGCCAGCGCCCAGACCGCCATCGCGCGCACGAGCGGCGAGGGATCGCTCAGCAAACGCGTCGCTTCCGGCGCCAGTGAGGAGTCGTGTGAATTTCCGATCGCGATCAGAACATTGCGAACGAAACGGTCGCGACCGATGCGCTTGATCGGCGATTTTCGGAACAGGGCGCGGAACGATTCATCGTCGAGCCGCACCAATTCGGCCAGCCGGGCGTGTTTCAATTCCTCGCGCGGATGGAACTGCGATTCACGCGCGGCCTGCGCGAATTTGTTCCACGGACAGACGGCCAGGCAATCGTCGCATCCATAGATGCGGTTTCCGATCGCCTTGCGGAATTCGCGCGGGATATGTCCCTTGTGCTCGATCGTCAGATAAGAAATGCAGCGGCTCGCATCGAGCTCATAGGGCGCTGGAAATGCGTGCGTCGGACAGACATCGAGACAGCGCCGACACTGGCCGCAGTGGTCGTCGTCCGCCGCGTCCGGTTCGATTTCGAGTGTCGTGAATATGGATGCGAGAAAAAGCCATGAACCGAATTCACGGCTGACCAGATTGGTGTGCTTGCCCTGCCAACCGACGCCTGCGGCGTGGGCGATCGGCTTTTCCATGACAGGCGCCGTATCGACGAACACCTTGACCTCCGCGCGATGGTCTTTTGCGATTTTCGCCGCAAGTCGCTTGAGTTTCCTCTTGATGACGTCGTGATAGTCGTCGCCCTGGGCGTAAACGGAAATCACGCCGCGATCGCGCCGCTCAAGCGCAGCGAGCGGATCGTGATCAGGCGCATAGTTCACGCCCAGCACGATGATGCTCATTGCCTTGGGCCAAAGGATGAGCGGATCGCTGCGGCGCTCGGCGTTGCGCTCCATCCATTCCATTGTGCCGTGACGGCGATCCGCGAGGAATTGATCGAGGCGTACTCCCGCTTTCGACGGCGCGACCGCGCGGGCAAACTTCACGACGTCGAAGCCTTCGGCCATTGCGCTCGCCGCGATCGAGTCGCGCGTTTCGTCGCTAGAAATCGAGTTCGGCATAGGTCGATGCCGGCGGCTGGCCCGGCACGCGGTCGGACAGCAACGTGCGAAATGAGGGTCGGGATTTGACTCGGACGTACCATTCGGCGGCCGGCGAAAACTCCGACCACGGAATTTCTCCGAAATAATCGAGTGCCGAAATGTGCGCCGCCACTGCGAGATCGGCGAGCGTGCACTCGCGCATCGCGAGATTGCCATTCGCTTCCGACGCCTGACCGACGGTTTTGAGCACGACGCGCAACGCTTCGCGGCCCTGACGGATGACATTCATATCGGGCGCGCTCCGCGACACCGTCCCCGTGAAGCGCTGGGCACCTTTTTCGAACACGATTCGCCGCGTCACCTGGTCGTGCAGGGGGCCCATGGCCCAATCGAGCCAGCGCAGGACTTCCGCGCGCCGCACCGGATCTTCCGGCGTGAGCGGATGTTCCGGATAGTTGCCTTCGAGATGATCGACGATTGCCCACAAGCCCTCGCTTTTGGTGCCATCGAGTTCGACGAAGACCGGAAGATGGGCGCCCGGATCGTCCGAAAGAACTGGATCGCAAGTCAGCCGCTTTTCGCCGGCCATAAGTCGGGCAAGACGTGATGCCGGCGAGAGGGTGAGGTGAATCAATTTGCGCATCGTGATCGCAATCTAGTCGAGGCGGGCACGCACCGCTACTTCAGACACCAGTCCAGGGCATCACGAACGACCTGATGTTGGCGCGAGACCAAAGTTCCAGTACGCCGACGAATATAGCGGCCGGGGCGATCGGCCTTCAGGCGCTGCGGATTGGGCAACACGGCCGCAAGTCGCGCCGCTTGCGCCTGCGTCAACTCGGCCGCCGTCACACCGAAATAGCTTTCGGCGGCGGCCTCTGCGCCGAAGTTGCCATGGCCCCAATCGACGACGTTGAGATAGGCGGTCAGGATCCGCTCCTTGGGCCATAGCGCTTCGATCAGGACCGTCAACCACGCCTCGATGGCCTTTCGGACATAACTGCGCACCGGAGTGAGGAACAGCTCGCGCGCGGTCTGCTGGCTCAACGTGCTCGCGCCGCGCAAGGGTTTGTGCCGTTTGGTGTAGTCGTTCCAGGCGTCGTCCATCTCCTTCCAATCGAAGCCGTGATGGTTGCAGAAATTCTGGTCCTCGGAGCCGATGACTGCACGCTGCAGATAGGGCGAGATGGCGCTCATTTCCCGCCACGAGTGGTGCACGGGATTGAGTGTGACCAGATGGATCGCCATCTGGGGGGTGAAAGGGATCGGCAGGAACCGGAAGATCAGAAGAAGTATGACAGGCGCCGGCAAGGCGAAAAAAAAGAGCACGGACAATATGCGCCGCAGCCAGGGTATCCTGCCGCCCACACGTCCATGCCAAAGCCGACGAAGGAGAGGTTCGCGTTCGTGCTGATGCGCACCGCTTCCACTCCTGATTCTGTTTTGTCCCATGCGCGCAGCATAGCAAGGCTACGCCATGCTGGCGCAACGCGGGACGAGGACGCTTATTTGAGCGAGCCGGAAACCGTCGTGAATGTAGTCGACAAGCTGGTACCGACCGCGGTCACAGCACCAATGATGACGACGGCGATCAGCGCCGCGATCAGGCCATACTCGATTGCGGTTGCGCCACCCTCGTGGCGGGAGAAGTTCTTAACAAGACTCAGCATGGGCAGCTCCCCTCGGAAGCAAGTTAATGGTTCCGCGCCAATTTGCGCGGCGCGAGGGTGGGCGACGCCCATTGATTTTTATTTACAGAAGCCAGGTCGATTCGAATTGAATTTCCCTCAAATGCGAGGCAATTCTCGAATCCCGTACGTACCGCTTCATTGGGCGGGCCGCCCGCACGACGAAGGATCACGGTATGCACAATCTTTTTAACGATGTGATCCTAGGGATCGTCGAAGGCTTCACGGAATTCCTCCCGGTATCGTCGACGGCCCACCTCCTGATCGTTCAGGATTTGTTAGGCTTTCAGCCGCCCGGCGAAGTTTTCCCAATCGTTATCCAATTCGGCGCAATTCTCGCAGTGGTCGCAGTGTACTGGCGACGGTTCTGGGACGTGCTCGTGACTCTGCCGGCGTCCAGAGACTCCCGACGTTTTGCGCTTGGCATTGTCCTGGCATTTCTTCCGGCTGCCGTGTTCGGCGCGGCGCTGCATGGTTTCATCAAAAGCGTTCTCTTCGCGCCGGACGTCGCGCCGAAAGTGATCGCGACGACGCTCATCCTGGGCGGAATCCTGATTCTCATCTTCGAAAGGCTCGCGCCGCCGCCGCGATACATGGACGGCGACAAGCTGCCGCTCGCCAGGATGTTCTGGATCGGGGTATTCCAAGTCTTGGCGATCATACCCGGAGTGTCGCGCTCGGGTGCCACCATCCTCGGCGGCGAGTTGATCGGAGTCGATCGCAAAGCCGGCGCCCTGTTCACTTTCTATCTCGCCGTCCCCACCATGTTCGGCGCAACCGTATTTGACCTGTGGAAGAATAGGTCGATCCTGAACTTCGATGCAGGGGTCGATATTGCGATCGGATTTGTCGTGTCCTTTGTCGTGGCGCTGTTCGTCGTGCGGACATTCATCGGCTTCATCGGACGATATGGTCTGAAGCCCTTCGGCTGGTATCGCCTCGTTGCAGGAGCGGGGATTATCGCGGCGCTGGCTTTGCGCTGACGCGCTCGCGCGCGAGCTCGTCAAACTGACCCTTCGGCCGAAAGCGCGACAAGTAAGTCGGAACTTCAGCCTCGACCGAAGTCGGTTCGATCCCGAGCGATGCGAGCGTGTCTGGCGCGGCGACGACGTTGTCCGACTTGAGCAGCGTCACCTGGTCCGGTGTCAGCAGAGGCTTTGGCAGAAATTGCAGAAAGAAGGCCTGGAAGCTCGCGACGGAAAAAGGAACAGGCAGCAGGAGCCGCTTGCGGCAGGTTTCGCGCAAGATCACCTGCATTAATTCCTTGAAGGAATAAACCGTCGGACCGCCCAATTCGTAGGTCTTGCCGCGCGCCGATGGGTCGCGCAGTGCGCGCAGCACCGCCGAGGCAACATCGCCGACAAACACCGGTTGGAACCTGGTGTGACCGCCACCGATCAAGGGTAGTACGGGAAGAATGCGGGCAAGCGCGGCGAAGCGATTGAAGAAATCATCCTCGGGGCCGAAGACGATCGAGGGACGCAGGATCGTCGCATCGGGGAATGCTTCGCGCACGCGCTGCTCACCTTCACCTTTGCTGGCGGCGTAGCTGCTTTCGGCATCGCTGTTCGCGCCGATCGAGGAAATGTGCACAAGCGACGCGGCGCCGCCGGCGCGCGCGGCATCGGCGATTGCAGCCGCACCCTCGACATGCACAGCATTGAAATTCTGGCGGCCACGCGAAAAAAGGATGCCCGTAAGGTTGACGACACCGCTGGCGCCATGAACGGCGGCGGCAACCTGCTTGGCATTTCGCACATTGCATTTGAACAAGGCGATCTGGCCGACGTGTCCCATGGGCAACAGGAAGAAGCCCGCGTTCGGATGGCGCACGGCGACGCGCACGCGAAAGCCCGCTCGCGCCAATGCGCGAACCGTATGACGGCCGAGAAATCCCGTGCCGCCGAAAACCGTGATCAAGGTGTTGGTCATCAGTTGCTACATAGCCAAGGCCGAAGCTGAGGAAAAGGGCTCAGCGGCGCCCATGCTATTCTTCGATGTATTGGCGCTCGCCCGTCGCGGGCTCGACATAGACCGTTATCGCCTTGCCGGTCGTATCGTCGATGAAGCGTTCCGTGGTGCGAACCCAGCCGTTGCCAGGCGGGCGAGCGATCGTTGGTTTGTAAATCACCCGTTCGAATACGGTGCCGGCCACGAGAAGGACTCCCCAGAACGAGAATATCGCCGCCGGCGGAAACGTGCCGGTCGCCAGAGCCACCAAACCGCACAGGATGCAGACGATGGCGACCGCGATCAGAAATCCGCGCAGCACGCTCAATTGTCCGGCTCGAGAATGACGGCCGTGCCGTAGGCGACGATTTCACTCATCGTCTGTCCGATCTCGGACGAGTCGAACCGCATCATGACGACGGCGGTGGCACCCATCACGGTTGCGTTCTTGACCATGCGGTCGATCGCCTGACGCCGTGTCTCCTCCAGCAATTGCGTGTATTCGTGGATCTCGCCGCCGACAATGGAGCGCAAGCCCGCCATGATGTTGCCGCCAAGCCCGCGCGAACGCACGACGACGCCGAACACTTCGCCGAGAGTCTGTTTGCGGCGTTGGCCTGGTATGTTTTCCGTCGTGGTCACGAGCATTTCCGTCTCCCCGCTTTTCTGACGACGGGTGAAGTCTAGCAGAAATTGCGGGCCGCCCGTCTTCGTTGACACCCCGGTCAAGCGCCACTAAACATCGCCGCCCATCGGCCCAGATGGCGGAATTGGTAGACGCACTAGTTTCAGGTACTAGCGCTGCAAGGCGTGGAGGTTCGAGTCCTCTTCTGGGCACCATTTCGCAACAAGAATCGGCTCTGAACTCCTTCCGGTGAAGAGGCAGCGATGGCCAAGAGAAAGCCGGTGCGAAGGGCGAGGTCCAAAAAATTGCCTGCGGGCAAAGCGGGACTTCGCAAGAAGAAGCGCGACGTCGTCGACGAATCCTCAGACGCGAGCTTTCCGGCCAGCGATCCTCCGAGTTGGACACCCGTCACCGGCGAAAAGAGATGCACGGTTGACGCAGGCTCCGCCCCGCTTCACCAGTAGGCAATGCGGCCCACAGTCCGACTTGCAACAATCGCCGATATCGATGCGTGGCTGGAAATCGCACGCGAGGTCGAGCCCTTGTTCGGATCGATGCCGCTGTTCGACGTCACGCTCAAAGACAATATCGCGCGAGGCACAGCTTTGTGCGCCGACGATGGAGCAGGCGGCGTAAGCGGTGGCTTGCTGCTGGGCGGCGAGGCACCTGACCATTGGATCCGCTGGCTGGCGGTGCGACGAATGGCTCGGGGGCAGGGCAACGGCAAAGCATTGGTCGAGGCCGCATTGGCGCGCTGCACGGCCCCTTGCACGATTTCGCTCGCAACATTCGGCGCCGACAATGTGCAGGGCAAGCCGGCGCGCGCGCTTTATCTGCGCCTCGGATTCGTCGCCGCCGAAATGTTGCCGCGCGGACCGGAAGGCGGCACGCGTCAGCGTTTCACCTTGGTGCGCTCATGAGAGCGCCCGCGCTGCGAAACGTCCGGCTGCTCGGCATTTTCAACTTCTGCCTGGACTTTCGCATCTATGCGCCGATTGCGGTTGTGTATTTCGCGCACATCACCGGCTCGTACGCGCTGGCGGTGCTCATCTTTTCCCTCGCCAAGATCGCGTCGACAATTTTCGAAGTGCCGACCGGGGTGTTTTCGGATTTCGCCGGACGCAAGATCACGATGGTCGTGGGACAGTTTGCGGGTCTCGCCAGCATCGCCTCGTACGCCGCCGCCGGCGACTTTTCCATTTTGGCCGTGGGCGCCGTATTCGAAGGTCTCGCTTTTTCCTGCTTCAGCGGCAACAACGAAGCGTTCCTTTACGACACGCTCAAGGAGGAGCGGCAAGAGGCGCACTATGCCGAATATCAAGGCCGGGCGAGTTCAATGTTCCAGATCGCGCTTGCAGTCTCGGCTCTCCTGGCCGCGCTCGTTCTGGGATGGGCTGGCATGCGGATGCTCTTCGTGCTCTCGCTGGTCCCGCAACTCGCCGCTTTGGCCGTGGCGCTGTTTTTCTACGAGCCGGCGCAGCACGATCGCCGCTTCGAAGCGAATGTTTTCGCGCATGTGTCCGAAGCATTTGCCGGCTTCGTGCGCGATGTGCGCCTGCGCGACCTCAGCATCGCGTCCATCCTCGGCTTTGCCTTGGGCGAGGCCAAACACATGTTCTATCCCGCCTTCTTCGCGCTGCTCTGGCCTGCCTGGGCGCTCGGCGTGGCCGGTATGCTCGTCCACGGGTTTGCGGCGCTCGGCTTTCGCGCCGCGGGCGGGCTGATCAGGCGCTTTCGCGAATTTCCGGTTCTTTTGTGGTCCAATGTCACGGCTATTACGCTTGGCGTTGGCGCGGTCGCGGTCCCGACCGCCGCCAGTCCGGTGATTTCCTCGCTGAACTCGTTTCCATTCGGGCCGAGCGTGGTGGCACAGGGCAGCCTGATGCAGAAGGCATTCAGCGATAAGCAGCGCGCCACGATGGGATCGTTGATTGCCCTGGGCGGCAATCTCCTGTTTGCGGTGGCGGTTTTCGCCATCGGCGCACTGGCCGATCGGATCGGCCCACGCTATGCCTTGCTTACTGCGGAGATTCTTTCCATATCCGTCACGGTTTTGTATTGGAGGCTGTACCGTTCCGTCGGGGTTCGTGAGACGGTCAGTGAGGCGCATGAAGATCAAGCTGCACAGAGGTGATCTGCCTGGCACAGTCGACCTTGGTTCGCTGGTCGCCGTCGACAGTGAGACGCTTGGTCTCAATCCGATGCGCGATCGGTTATGCCTGGTGCAACTGTCCGCCGGCGACGGGATCTGTCACGCCGTCCAATTTGCGCCGGACTCCTATGCAGCGCCGAATCTCAAGAAGATGCTCGTCGATCCGAAGGTGACGAAGATGTTTCACTTCGCGCGCTTCGATGTGGCGATGTTCCAGCGCTATCTCGGTGTCACCACGGCGCCGATCTATTGCACCAAGATCGCCTCCAAACTCGTGCGCACCTATACCGACAAGCATGGATTGAAGGACCTGGTGAAGGAGTTGCTCGGCGTCGATCTCTCGAAGGAGCAGCAGAGTTCGGACTGGGGCGCGCCGGAGCTCAGCGAGAAACAGCTCGCTTATGCCGCGAACGACGTTGCCTATCTTCACCGGCTGAAGGACGCGCTCGATGGCATGCTGGCGCGTGAGCATCGCACCGCCCTGGCTCAGGCCTGTTTCGATTTTCTGCCGACGCGCGCCCAGCTTGATCTCGCCGGATGGGACGGCATCGACATCTTCGAGCACTAGGGACCGAGACTGGCCTTGAGGTTCAAACGCGGACGGTCTTAACCCTGCGCAATATTGTAACTTGAACGGAATGCCGGGCTGGTTCAGACTTGGCACGATTTTCGCGTGTCCGGCTGAATGAAGATTGGCGCGCGCCGCGAATGAGCCACAAGTCCTTGAAGACCGTCAGCAATTAAGGGAACTCATGGCAACCGCCAAGATCAAGCCGATCAAGCCCGCACAGGGGCTCGAGCGTGACCTCGCGGCGGCGCGCCGGGTTTTGAAACATGCTGCCGACGCGATCGGCGCCCTGGGATCCTCGCTCAATGGAGACTTCTCGCGCGCGATCGACACGATCCTTGCCGTGAACGGCAGGATCATCGTCAGCGGCATGGGCAAGTCGGGCCATGTCGGCCGCAAGATTGCCGCCACACTTGCATCGACCGGCACGCCGGCACTCTTTCTCCACCCGGCGGAAGCGAGCCATGGCGATCTGGGCATGGTCACGCGCGCTGACGCTCTCTTGATGCTCTCCAACTCGGGCGAGACCGCCGAACTCGCCGATCTCATCACGTACGGCAAGCGTCTCTCCATTCCGCTGATCGGCGTCGCAAACAACGCGGAGTCCAGGCTCCTGCAGGCGTCCGATGTCGCGCTGCTACTGCCCAAGGCGCAGGAGGCCTGCCCGATGGGTCTGGCGCCCACCACATCCACGACGATGATGCTGGCGCTCGGCGATGCGCTCGCGGTGGCGCTGATGGAAAGGCGTGGCTTTTCCGCCGAGCAGTATCGCGATTTTCATCCCGGCGGCTCGCTCGGCAAGAAGCTCATCCGCGTCAGCGACATCATGCACAAGGGCAAGGATGTGCCGCTGGTCGGGCAGGACACCTCTATGAAGGATGTCCTCATCGCAATGACCGCTGCCGGTCAGGGTTTCGCAGGAGTCGTCGGTATCGTCGACGGCAAGGGCGGCCTTGTTGGAATCATTACCGACGGCGACCTGCGGCGGCACATGGAGCGCGGCCTCCTGGACCGCGTCGCACGCGACGTGATGAGCCGAAATCCCAAGACGGTTCCACCGTCAATGCTCGCAGCCGAGGCGCTGGCGATCATGAACGACAAGGGAATCGCCCGCCTGTTTGTCGTCGAGCCGAGCGACAGGAAGAAAAAACCGCAAGGCATCATTTTCATGTACGACTGCCTGCGCGCGGGATTGTCCTGAATGACGCGGCGCTCAAACATGACGGAAGCTGTCGTCCAGACCATCGGCAGCGCCACGGCGCGGGCGCGCCGCGACTGGACTGCGCGCACGCGCGACACGGCGTTCCATGCGCTCCGCTATTCGCGTTTTGTCGGCGTGATGAAGCGGGCCTTGCCGATCGCGGCAGGCGCGCTCATCGCTGTCGTGCTTATCTTTGCGCTGCTGCCGCGCCAGACGGACAAAGTTTCATTCGCCTATGAGCGCATGGGGCGTATCGAAAACGATCTCGCCATGCTGAAGCCGCGCCTCACCGGGAGCGACCAGTCGGGCAATCCCTTCGTCATCACCGCCGACGCCGCAATTCAGCAGGGTGCGAACACGCGCAAGGTCTTGCTGAAAAAAGTCGAAGCGGACCTTACCTTCGACAAAAACCGCTGGCTGAATGCCAGTGCCATGCAAGGTTTCGTCGATATGGAGAAGAACGCCCTCATACTGACAGGCGGAATTGCGGTGTTTTCGGACGATGGCTACGAGCTTCACACCGAGCGCGCCAACGTCGATCTCAAGAAAGGCATTTTCCACGGTCCCGGCGAAGTGACAGGGCAGGGACCCATGGGAACACTGCGCGCCGACACGTTCGAGCTCGACCGCGCCTCGAAACAGATCATGCTTCATGGGCACGTGCAGATGACAATTGTCCCGACACAGGCACGCAAGCCATGAAGCGCGCGCTCATCCTTGCGGCACTTCTGGCGCCCACGTCGGCCGCTGCTGCGACATCGCCGCTATCGCCGCGCGATGCCAACCAGCCGATCCATGTCTCGTCGGACAACTTCGTCGCCGCGAAAAATCCTGCCACAGCCGGCGGTATCACCGGCACATACTCCGGAAACGTCATCATCGTTCAGGGCGACAACAAGATGCGCTCGGATACCGTGCGGATATTGGTCGTGAACGACAAGCCGCAGAAAATATTCTTCAACGGCAACGTGGTGGTGAATTCCCCGTCGGGAACAGCGACGGGCGACGCAGGCGTTTATGACGTCGTGCCCCGTCTCGTCACGTTGACCGGACATGTCGTGCTGACCAAGGAGAAGAACGTCATGCGCGGCGCGCAACTCACGGTCAATCTTGTCACCGGAATCGCGCAGCTTGGCGGTGGCGCCAATGGTACGCATGGCAGGGTTCAGGGGCTGTTCACGCCGCCACCGCAATCTGGCAGCAAGTGATTGGTTTCATCCTTCTTTAAACACGACTGGGCATGGTTCTTGCGCATGAAGACAAACGGCAGAGAAATCGACGAAGAGATCGAACTTTCGACGCGTCCGCGCGTGATTGAGGGGGGCAAGGGGCTCGTCGTGACGCGCATCGCCAAGAGCTACAACCGCCGTCCGGTCGTGCGCTCCGTCTCTCTCTCGCTCAAGCGCGGCGAAGTCGTCGGCCTGCTCGGACCGAACGGTGCCGGCAAGACGACGTGCTTCTACATGATCACCGGGCTCATCCCCGGCGACGCCGGCACGATCGAAGTCGACGGAACCGACGTCACGCGACTTCCGATGTATCGCCGCGCCCGTCTCGGCATCGGCTATCTGCCGCAGGAAGCGTCGATCTTTCGCGGCTTGACGGCGGAGGAGAACATCCGTGCCGCCGCCGAACTGGTCGAGCCGGATCCCAACCGCCTGAGCGCGATGGTCGAAGAGTTGCTCGCCGAATTCGGCATCACGCATGTCAGGCACACGCCGGCGATTGCATTGTCGGGCGGCGAGCGGCGCCGCGTCGAAATTGCGCGCGCATTGGCGACACATCCCTCTTACATCCTGCTCGACGAACCGCTGGCCGGCATCGATCCCATCGCGGTGGGTGAGATTCGCGATCTGGTCGTTCATCTCAAGGATCGCGGCATCGGCGTCCTCATCACCGACCACAATGTGCGCGACGCTCTCGACATCATCGACCGCGCCTACATTCTTCACGACGGCCTCGTGCTGAAAGAAGGAACGCCTGCGGAAATCGTCGGCGATCGCGACGTCCGCCGCGTCTATCTGGGCGAGAGGTTCTCGCTCTAGCCATGACCCGGGTGCCAGCATGGCCGGCGTAGGACAGAAGCTGGAAATCCGGCAAGGCCTCGGCCTTGTCATGACACCGCAGCTGCAGCAGGCCATCAAGCTGCTGCAACTGTCGAATGTCGAACTTGCGGAATATTGCGAACAGGAATTGGAGCGCAATCCGCTACTCGAGCGCGACGACGGTCCGGCCGATCCGCAAGCCGAACTCCCCGTCGCGGACACGAAGCCCGAAGCACTCGACGCCGAACTCGCGCGCGAAGATTTTTCCAAGGTCGTTGACCTCGATTCAGGACAGGAAAATCTCTACGACGGCGACATTCCACAACCGACGGCGCCGCAGCAGGGCACGCCGCTGAGCGACTGGTCGACGGTCAAATCCGGCAACAGCCTCGATGGCGACGAGGATCTGCTAGAATCAACCGTCGCTGGCGGCGGCACTCTGAAAGATCATCTGCAGGACCAGCTGACGATTGCAGCGTTGTCGCCAGACAAGCGACTGATCGGTCTCACCCTCATCGATTCCATCGACGAAGCGGGATATCTGCGCGCGGATCTCAAGGAACTCGCCGAACGGCTGGGGATCGAAGTCGACATCGTCGAGGAGGTTTTGCGCGTCGTGCAGGGCTTTGAACCGAGCGGCGTCGGTGCGCGCGATGTCGCCGAATGCCTGGCGATTCAGCTCAAGGCGCAGGACCGCTACGACCCCGCCATCGCGGCGCTGCTGAGCCGACTTGATCTAGTGGCGCGCCGCGACACGGCTGCATTGACTGAACTTTGCGGCGTGGATGCTGCCGATGTTCAGGACATGATCGCCGAAATTCGCCGCCTGACGCCCAAGCCCGGCCTCGCGTTCAGCACCGAACCTGTCCAGGCGGTTGTGCCTGACGTCTTCGTGCGGATCGGTCCCGACGGCGGTTGGCATGTCGAACTCAACGCCGACACGCTGCCGAGGCTGCTGGTGAACAGCCGTTACTATTCGCAGGTTTCAAAGGGCGCCCGCGACAAGGATTCCAGGACCTATCTCACCGACTGTCTCAATACCGCCAACTGGCTGGTGAAGAGTCTCGACCAGCGCGCGCGCACGATTTTGAAGGTCGCGACGGAGATCGTTCGCCAGCAGGATTCCTTTCTTACCTATGGTGTGCGGCACCTTCGGCCTCTCAATCTGCGCACTATCGCCGACGCGATCTCGATGCATGAGTCGACCGTCAGCCGCGTGACCTCGAACAAATTCATCTCCACGCCGCGCGGCATGTTCGAACTCAAATACTTCTTCACCGCTTCGATTCAGGCTGTGAACGGCGCCGAAGCCCATTCGGCCGAAGCGGTTCGCGACCGGATAAGAGAACTGATCCAGAACGAAGATGCGGTCGAGATTCTGTCAGATGACAGGATCGTTGCTTTGCTCACCGCCGACGGCGTCAATATCGCCCGACGAACCGTCGCAAAATATCGCGAAGCCATGCGGATTCCCTCATCCGTCGAACGCCGGAGACTAAAGTCAATGGACGAATCCGCGGACGCCAACCTTCACTAAATGCAAGCGTTGACATTCCGGATGGGCGGGCCTAAACACCCGCGCCTTCGAACGGGGCGTGTCGAAAACAGCGGAACTTTTGGGCTGCAAAGCGCGTTCAGGCCATAACAGAAGAAGGCCATGCGGGTTCGGGTTTCAGGTAAACAGGTCCAGATCGGCGAGACGCTTCCTGTCGGCGTGCGCACCCGTCTGGAAGATGTTGTCGGCAAGCATTTCGACGGCGGAGCGGAGGCGAATGTCGTGTTCTCCTACAACGGTCCGTTCTACCGCGCCGACTGCACGTTGCACCTGGATTCGCATACTGTTTTCAAGTCGGAGGGTGAAGGCCAGGACGCGCGTCAGGCGTTCGATAAAGCCTGCGCTCACATGGAAGTGCAGCTGCGAAGATATAAACGCAAGCTGAGGAATCATCACGCCAAGGTCCGCACGCGTACGCGCGTCGCAGGCTGACCGCAAATCATAGGTTGTCGATGAACATTTCCGATCTGCTCAAACCAGCCGCCGTCATCTCTTCGCTCAAAGTTCAGGGCAAGAAACACCTTCTGCAGGAGTTGTCTGCCCGGGCCGCACAGGTGACGCGTCTGCCGGAGCGCAAGATCTTCGAAACGTTGATGGAGCGTGAACGCCTGGGCACGACAGGCGTCGGGCAAGGCATCGCCATTCCGCATGGACGGCTCGGCGATATCGACGAAATTGCGGGCGTGTTCGCCAGGCTGGAAACGCCGATCGACTACGATGCCGTCGACAATCAGCCCGTCGATCTTGTCTTCATGCTTCTGGCGCCCGAAGGCGCTGGAGCCGATCATCTCAAGGCCTTGGCGCGCGTCTCGCGCCTTTTGCGCAATCAGGCGGCAACCGAGAAGCTGCGCGCTGCCAAATCGGCGGAAGCGCTCTATGCCATTCTCACCGATACGACGGGCCTCGCCGGCGCCCAGGCGGCGTAATATCGGGTCAAGCGTTTCGCGCCATAAGTCCGCCGTCGACCGGTATCACCGTACCTGTCAGGAACGAGGCCGCCGGCAGGCAGAGGCTCAGCGTCATGTGCGCAACCTCTTCGGGATCTCCATATCGGCGCAGTGCCGTGCGGCGCTTGGCGTAGATGGTCTTGTCCTCCTCGGGAATCGGCGCGGTCATCGCCGTTCGAATTGGACCCGGGCAAATGCAGTTTACGGTGATGCCCTCCGGCCCCAGCTCGACGGCAAGTGCGCGGGTTAGGCCGGCGACGCCGGCTTTGGCGGCGGAGTAGGGTGTGTCGCGTGCCGTCGCGCCCAAGGCCTCGGTCGATGCGATGTTGACGATGCGCGGGCTCGCCGATTTGCGCAGATAGGGTAGGGAGGCGCGAACCGTGCGTTGGTGCGCGGTCAACAAGACCGAAAGCGCGCGCGCCCAGATATCGTCGTAGCGGGCGTGGTCGACCGGCACGCCGGCGGGTATGCCGGCATTGTTGATGAGCACGTCGAGACCATTGAGCGCCTTGGCGACGTCATCGACGACGCGGGTGATCGCCTCCGCGTCGCCGACGTCCAATGCCCAGGCTTTGGCGTCGCCGCCGCCATCGCGAATTTCTTTGGCAACCGCCTCGGCGCCGTCCTCGCTCAAATCGGTGACCGCGACCCTGGCGCCTTCGTCTGCGAAGGCATGAGCCGTCGCCCGCCCCATGCCGCTCGCTGCGCCGGTTACAAGCACCGATAGTCCGCGCACAGAGCGGCTTAGTTTTTTCACCGGATCCATTTCACTTCTCCGCAAAAGCCTGCGCCAGCTTCCGGTCCGGCAGCCCGGTTGTCCAGTCAGCTTGCGGGTGAGGCGTTATCCCACACGGAATAAAAAGCCGACGGCCATTTCTGACCGCCGGCTTCTCCCGTTGAACCGATCCGCGCAGGAGGGGGGCTAATGCACGGACACAGGAGTCAGTTCGTTCTGCACCGCCGCACCATAAGCGCTGTCATAGGCGTCGGTGTAACCGAGTACGGTGCCATCCACGGCATGCAGAACGTATAGTTTCACGCCAGGCGGTAAGGTGATGCCCGCAGGAATCAGACCCAAACGATGAGCTTCCTCGTCGCCCGTCGGCTTGATGTAGGCAATACGACCCGCATCGAAGGAAGGCGTTTTCTTGCTATTCAGTTCATCGCTGTTCATGACAGATCTCCTTCGCCCATCCCATTCGTCTTGCCGGACTTCGTGCGGATCGCAATCGTTCGTATGACGCTTTCGGCTTTCGGCCTGGCGAGTTCGATCGTAAGCAGTCCATTCTCCAACGCGGCACCCGTCACTTCGATCCCTTCCGCAAGCACAAACGCACGCTGGAACTGTCGTGCTGCGATGCCGCGATGCAGGAATTGTTTCTCCGAGGGTTCGGTCTGTTTGCCCCGAACGACGAGCTGGCGGCCCTCGACCGTGACGTTCAATTCGTCGCGGCCAAAGCCTGCAACGGCCAGCGTGATGCGCAGCTTCTCTTCTTCCGGTTGCTCGATGTTATAGGGCGGGTAGCCGTCCGCTGCCGTCTTGGCCGTGCGCTCCAAAAGGCGCTCGAGATGCTCAAAACCGAGCAGAAAGGGACTGTTGAAATAGACGGTTCGGTTCATTTCAAAGCCCTCCTTCAAGCGGCTTTGGGTACTCAGTGGCCCCGCAAACGGGCTGCCGGTGTCTCTTCGGTGACCCCGCCAGAGGGCGTCACCTTCTGGTAAGAATGTGGGGTGGGACCGGGCGAAATCAAGGTCCCGGAAAGTGTTGCTTTAACCGTGGGTTGCTTCCTTGGAAACACCTTTTGTTCTGCTCGACGACGCAACCTCCAGTGACGCGCGGCTATTGCACTTCAGTCAACCTTTTCAGGTGATTACCGCCCACCGCCCAAGCGAGGTCTCGACGGCGCTGAGCGCTGTGGAGAAGGCGCTCGCCGCGGGATGGCATGTGGCGGGCTGGATGGCGTACGAGCTTGGCTATGCCCTGGAACCACGACTTGCCGCGCTCCTGCCGGCGAGCAATAGCCACCCGCTATGTTGGTTCGGCGTATTCGATGCGCCGCGGGAAATCGCGCGCGCCGATCTGAGCGGCGAGGGAAGGGCCTATGCCGGTCGTCTGCAACACGAATGGAACCGCGAGACCTATCGCGAAAGGTTCAAGCGGGTTCACGACTACATCGAAGCAGGCGACATCTACCAAGCAAATGTGAGCTTTCGCTCGCGCTTTCACTTCGCGGGAGATCCACTGGCGCTCTTCCTGCAGCTTCACGACCGCGCAGCGGCGGCCCATGGCGCATTCGTCGACGACGGCACGCGCCAAATTTTGAGTCTGTCGCCGGAATTGTTCTTCGCGATCGATGGAGGTGGAAAGATCACGGCGCGTCCGATGAAAGGGACTTGGGCGCGAGGTACGGATGAGCTGTCCGATGCGCGTGCCAAAGCCGCTCTGGCGGCTTCGGCCAAGGATCGCGCGGAAAACCTGATGATCGTCGATCTCCTGCGCAACGATATCGGCCGGCTGGCGCTGATCGGCAGCGTGGCAGTGCCAGAGCTTTATTCCGTGGAAACCTATCCGACATTGCACACGATGGTCTCCACGGTGACGGCCCAGCTGAAACCAGCGGTGCGCGCGGCGGCGATCGTGCGGGCACTTTTTCCCTGCGGTTCGATCACCGGGGCGCCGAAGATCCGCGCCATGGAAGTCATTCGCGAGTTGGAATCGAGCTTGCGGGGCGTTTACTGCGGCGCCATTGGTTTCTTTGCGCCCGATGGCGCCGCCAAATTCAATGTCGCGATCCGCACCATCACGATCGAGGGCCACAATGGCGAATTGGGCATAGGCGGCGCGGTCGTTCAGGATTCCCGCGCGGATGCCGAATATGACGAGTGTCTTTTGAAAGCGCGATACTTCGAAACGGCACGGCGACCGATCGCTCTGATTGAGACGCTCAGATATGACGGAGTTTTTGTCCGGCTGGAGCGTCACCTCGAGCGCCTGCGAAAGTCTGCTGCATTCCTGGGTCTGCCCTTCGACCGCACAGCCGCGGCGGCCGCGCTTGGTCGTGTGGTCGTCGGCGCTGCGGGACCGCTTCGGGTTCGACTGACCCTCGACGAGGATGGCGTTTTCGCATGCGAGGCCGCGTCCTTGGGCGGCAGCCCCACGCAATGGCGCTTTGCGCTTTCTCCCTATCGCGTTGACAGCCGCGACGTCTTGTTGCGTCACAAGACGAGCTGGCGCGAATTCCATGACGACGAACAATCGCGTCTGTCGCGCGTGGCAGGCTCTGACGAAGTCGTATTCCAGAACGAGCGTGGTGAAGTATGCGAAGGCAGTCGCACCAATATCTTTGTGTCGCGCGGCGGGAAACTTGTGACGCCGCCCCTTTCGTCGGGCCTGCTTGACGCCATTCTTCGCCGCGAACTGATCGAAACGGGCGAATGCATAGAAGCCGTGCTGACGCCGGCCGACCTGACGGGCGACGTCTTTCTTGGCAATTCCCTGCGCGGCCTGATCAGGGCGCAGCTTGTTCGCTCGTCATTGCTCTTCGACGGCGGCTGAGCGGTTCAATATGTTGCCAGCGTGCAGAGTTGTGCGAGCGAATCCGGCAACAGCCAGCCGCCGACTTCGGCGATGCGACCTTCGCGAATATCCGCGTCGAGGACTTCGGCAAGATTGCGCCGCTCGAAACGCTGACGCAGCTCTCGCGCGGCAGCCCGCGCGCTGAACGTGGGGAGCGCCGACCGCGCCACTTCTCCCAGGCGCGCCGCCTGCTCGCGATCAACCAGCGTCGCGAGCAAGTCGTCATAGGGCGTCGGTGCATGGCGGCGGCCAAGCCAGCGCGGCAGCGTCAGGCCAAGCGCCGTCGCGCCGAGCGCCGCGGCAACGCCGCCGCCGGCCACCATCGTTCGACGCGAAAGCCGCGGTTGCTTCATCGCATGATCCCCTTCAGATGATCCGCCAGGCGCAGCGTCAATGCCACGAGATTCATGGTCGGATTTGATGCGCTGTAGGTCGGGAACACGCCACTGCCGGCAACATAAAGGTTGGAGAGTCCGTGGACTTTCAAGTTGGCGTCGACGACGCCTTGCTTGGGATCGACATGCATGCGGGTCGTGCCCAGATGATGATCGCCCCAGTCCAGTGCCGCCAGCCAGCTCTCGCGCGATTTGAGGTTGAGACGCATCATCCCGCTGCGGGCGGCCAGCAATTGCCGTCCGAGTTCGCGCATCGTCAGCCGGTAGCGAGCGAAGTCGGAATCCGAAACTCGATTGCTGAGCTTGAGCCGCGGAAGTCCGAGCGAGTCGCGCTCGTCCGTCAAGGTGAGGCGCCGCTCGGGATCCGGTTCGAGTTCGAGCCCACACCCGACCGAATAGGCCTTTGCATTGCTCGCGTCGACGCCGAGCGCAAGTGCCGTTGTGACGACGGCGGCCTTGCCCAGGTCGTCGAGTTCGACTGCGTTTTCCACGGTCGTAAGCGAGCCAAGAACCTTGCTGTTGCGCTTGAAGTCGTCGCGCGGGGCAAACGCCGGACGCACCAAGGCGCCGTTCAGGTCGTAGGCATTGAAATAATAGCCGGGGATGTCGCCGGCGAACGAAACCAGCGTCGCCGTGTCGCGCGGGATCGGATGATCGGCAAAGAATCGCCCGACCAGATCGTTGCCGTTGCCGACGCCGGCAGACGCCACATCGCGTGATGCGAGCATCAGCCGCGCGTTTTCGACCGCGCCCAGCGCAAGCACGGTGGTCTTTGCCTTCACCGAGAATTTTCGTCCGTTGAAAGTCGAAATCTCGAAGTGATCCAAATTGGCGGCGTTGGCCGCGATGCTCAGATGCGTCGCATTGCCGTGCAGGAAGAGTTTCAAATTTGCAACGCGTTTCAAGTCGGCGGCATAGCGCTCGCCGAAATGCGTCGGCAGAACGCTGTCGCGCTGCCTGCTGAACTGGAACCAGCTCGTGTAGACGCCGCCACTCCCGAGCTCCAATGGTTCGGCCACCTCTGCCATCGGTTTTGTCGAGCGGTCGTAGCTCCAGGGGCCGGCTTCGACGAGCGTTTGGGCGCGCTTGAAATAGGGTTGCAATTCCTTGATGCCGAACGGCCAGCCTGAGTGGCGCACCCACGGACGTTGTTCGAAATCGATCGGATCGAGCGGCCGACACCAGCCGCCCCAGTGGTTGCTGCCGCCGCCGAGATAGCGCATGCGTGACGCGTCGAGCGGAAGATATGACACGCCCGCGACTTTGCCGCCGTAAAGGGCTTGCGTCTTCGCGTCGAAATCCATTCCGCCGCTCTCGAACAGCATGACTTTGAGCCGCGTCTGGGCGAGAGCGAGCGCCAACGTGATCCCAGCGGGCCCGCCGCCGATGATCGCCACGTCTGGTTGCAGGATCGTGCCCGACGGAATGGCCCGGGCATCAATGAACGCGCTCAAAGCGGGATTTTCCGTCAACTGTCGCCGTCACGGTATAGGGATGACCCGACCGTGTCTTGTCGCAATTGTCGCGGAATTCAACTTGCCGCAGCCATAGACGAGATGGCGCGGTCCTGCCATTGACGCCGGTGCAGACCTGAATGCTCAAGCTCTTGCTTGTGTTCCACATTACCGCGACTATCCGCGTCCTCCTGGAATCGGAATTTGAAGACAAGAATGCGCGCACTTCTTGCATTGGTCTTGGTGTTGGCCACGGGCGGCTGCACCGCGCGTGAGCGGGCCCATCTTGATGCCTTCTTCGAAGCCAATTCGCCCTTCGGCGACGAGTCCGAGCCCGCCCCGCAAGCGCCCATTCCGGCCCAACTGAATCCGAAATGCCGGGACGTCGCGAGCGACCGGTCGTCCGATGTGCTCGCGGAAGGATACGACGCGGATGTCGCGCGTGCGGTGTACGATTCGGTCTATGCCGATTGCCTCGCCTGGGCACGACGCGGATCAGATTTACAGTAGGGATCCGTCTGAGAACGGATATTTCCTGGTGGAGCCAAGCGGGATCGAACCGCTGACCTCCTGCATGCCATGCAGGCGCTCTCCCAGCTGAGCTATGGCCCCGTTCCAGTGAACAGGTATCGGCATCAGGTATCGGAAAATCTGGGTGGCGGGGATCAGCGATCTGATCCCTGATACCTGCTAGCGCTCATCCTTCTCGATGTCGGCGTCGATGATGCCGCTGACATCGTCATTTTCGTCTTCGTCGTCTTCCAACAAGCTGTCGTCTTCTTCTTCGTCGTCATCCTCGACAACGATATCTTCGATGTCGTCCTCGTCGACGACCTGCATTCCGGTTCCTTCTGTCTCGGTCTCTTCAGCAGGCTCTTCTTCTTCCTCGTCTTCGCCGGTTGCCGCGACGACCAGCGGCGCCTCATCCGGCACCGGCTCGACGATCTCCTCGGCGTCCTCGCTCTCCTCGTCCTCGCTCTCCGTTTCCTCGTCGTCGGTATCCGCGGGCACGGGTTGGGCGGCTACCGGTTCGGGTTGGCGCGGGCGGCGCTGCTTGTAGAGCGCCTCGGGCTCAAACGTGAAGTGGCACTTCGGGCAATCGATGGGCCGCTTCTGCAGGTCGTAAAAGCGCGCGCTACAGTTGGGGCACACGCGTTTCAGTCCTAGATCTGCCTTGACCAAGCTCTTGCTTCCCATAAAGAAAGGGTTGTGTTGGAAGGGGGGTCGTTTGCCACGCCGAGGGCGGCCTGTCAAAGAGACTTTTGGGCTTGAGAAATGCAGGGTTCCGCCGCCAGACCGCTGAAATCGCGCCGTTGCGGCCCGCTGCACGGCACGGTCGCCATTCCCGGCGACAAATCCGTGTCGCATCGCGCTCTGATCCTTGGCGCGCTCACCGTCGGACAAACCCGGATAACCGGGCTTCTGGAAGCCCAAGACGTCCTTGATACGGCCGAAGCACTGCGCTCATTCGGGGCCCACTTCACGCGGCACGATATCGGCCGATGGTCAGTCTGGGGGACCGGCGTCGGCGGCTGGGCCGAGCCTTCGAATGTTCTCGATTTTGGAAATTCCGGAACCGGCTCGCGTCTCGTCATGGGTGCCATGGCGACGACGCCCATTACCGCCGTCTTCACAGGCGACAACTCACTGCGCGCCCGGCCGATGGCGCGCGTGCTGGAACCGCTCTGCAAGTACGGTGCGAGCTATACGGCACGCGACGGCGGGTTGATGCCCGTCACGCTAAGGGGGGCGGCGCAAGCAATTTGCATCGATCACAAAGTCGCGGTCGCTTCGGCGCAAGTGAAGTCGGCGCTGCTGCTGGCGGCTCTTGGCGCGCCCGGCCGTTCGCGCATTGTCCAGGACACGTTGACCCGCGATCACACCGAAAAAATGCTGGCGGCGTTCGGTGCGGATGTCTCGATCGAGCCTCTCGACAAAGGCGAGGCCATCCAAGTAACGGGCGAAGTCGAACTCGTGCCGTGCAACGTCGAGGTTCCGCGCGATCCATCGTCGGCCGCGTTTGCGATTGTCGCCGGCCTGATCGTCCCCGGATCGGTAGTGAACATTCCGTCGATACTTTTGAACTCGCGCCGCACGGGTTTCATTAAAACTCTGATCGAGATGGGCGCGGACATCGTGATCGAGAATGAGCATGAAAGCGGCGGCGAAACGATCGGCGATCTTCGGGTGCGCGCTTCCCCGCTTCGCGGCGTCGAAGTGCCTCCCGACCGCGCGCCATCCATGATCGACGAATATCCGATCCTCGCGGTCGCGGCCGCGTTCGCCGAGGGCAAGACCGAAATGCATGGTCTCGACGAGCTGCGTGTGAAGGAAAGCGACCGGCTTGCCGCGATCGCGGCGGGCCTGAGCGCAAACGGGCTTATTGTGTCCGAAACTTCGGATTCGCTGACGATAGAGGGCAGGGGCATCGACGGTGTGCCGGGCGGCGCACGCGTCGCAACCCAGCGCGATCATCGCATCGCCATGTCCTTCTTGGCGATGGGTCTCGGTTCAAAGAACCCGGTATCCGTCGACGATACTTCGATGATCGCGACCAGTTTTCCCGAGTTTGAGAAGTTGATGCGCGACCTCGGCGCAGACCTGCAGGCGGTGAACGCGTGAGCGTCATCATCGCCGTCGATGGCACCGCGGCGTCGGGCAAGGGTACGCTGGCCAAGAAACTCGCCCGCCATTTCAATTTTGCCCATATGGATTCCGGTGCGCTCTATCGTCTGACGGCGCTTGCGGTCCTGGATCAACATGGCGATCCGTCAAATGAAGCCGATGCTGTCATGGGTGCGAGAACGATCGATTTGGCGCGCGCCGGTGATCCCGTGATCCGCAGCGACAAAATCGGCCAAGCTTCGTCCAAGGTTGCGGCAATCCCGGCTGTGCGCCTGGCGCTGCTCGATTTCCAGAAGGCGTTTCTCGCGCATCCGCCAGGAAACAGCCGTGGCGCCGTGATGGACGGCCGCGACATCGGCACGGTGATCGCACCCTCCGCGAATGCCAAATTGTTCGTCGATGCCAAACCTGAAATACGTGCTAACCGTCGTTGGCTCGAACTGAAAAGCCTGGGAATCGAGCGCAAAGAAGCGGAATTGCTGGCCGAAATCATTGCCCGCGACCATGCGGATCGCACGCGTGCCATCTCGCCCTTGAAGCAAGCTCCGGACGCCAGCTTGCTCGACACCAGCACTTTGGGTATAGACGCCGCGTTCGCGGCGGCACTTGCCCTGGTTGAACCCAAGGTGACAAGCGCGCTCAAGGCCGGCCACAGGGGTTAGGAGACCCGGCCGCCTCATCGAGCCACCGCGAACTTGACCAACAACCCAACCGCCCGTGCGGAATGCATCCGACCGGGAAGTCCATCGGCGAAACGTCGATCGGCACAAATGTACGAATTGGAAATAATCTGAATGGCTCGCCACGCGACCACGACCAAAGTTCACGAACACGCCAATGCCATTTCTTCTCCGAGCCGCGATGACTTCGCGGCCATGCTCGAAGCGAGCTTCGAGACCCAGTCGCCGCAAGAGGGCGCCGTCATCACGGGAACCGTGGTCGCGATTGAGAACGACTTTGCTGTCGTCGATGTCGGCCTGAAGACCGAGGGCCGCGTCTCGCTCAAGGAATTCTCCATGCCCGGCGTGCCACCGAGCATTGCCGTGGGCGATCAGGTCGAGGTCTATCTTGAGCGCGTGGAAAACGCGCTAGGTGAGGCTGTCCTGTCGCGCGACAAGGCGCGTCGCGAAGAAAGCTGGATCAAGCTCGAGCGCGCGTTCAACGAGCAGACCCGCGTCACCGGCGTGATCTTCGGCCGCGTCAAGGGCGGCTTCACGGTCGATCTCGACGGCGCCGTCGCGTTCCTACCGGGCAGCCAGGTCGACGTGCGCCCGATGCGCGACGTCGGTCCCCTGATGAATCAGCCCCAGCCATTCCAGATTCTGAAAATGGATCGCCGCCGCGGCAACATCGTGGTTTCACGCCGTGCGGTGCTCGAAGAGCGTCGCGCTGAAGAGCGCACCTCGCTGGTCGCCAGCCTGCAGGAAAAGCAGATGGTCGAGGGCGTAGTCAAGAACATCACCGACTATGGTGCATTCGTGGATCTCGGCGGCGTCGACGGGCTCCTGCACGTCACCGACATTGCCTGGCGCCGCGTCAGTCATCCGACCGAAGTCCTGTCGGTCGGGCAGACCGTCACGGTGCAGATCATCAAGATCAATCACGAGACGCAGCGCATCAGCCTCGGCATGAAGCAACTGCAGACCGATCCGTGGGAAGGCGTGAGCGTCAAATATCCGGTCGGCGCGAAATTCACCGGCAAGGTGACCAACGTGACCGACTATGGCGCGTTCGTCGAACTCGAACCGGGCGTCGAGGGTCTCGTGCACGTTTCGGAAATGTCGTGGGTTAAGAAAAACGTCGCGCCATCCAAGATCGTCGTGCCGGGCACGGAAGTCGAGGTTCAGGTTCTCGAGGTCGATTCCAATAAGCGCCGCATTTCGCTTGGCCTCAAGCAAACACAAGACAATCCGTGGGAAGCCTTCGTCCGCGATCATCCGGTCGGCAGTACGATCGAAGGCGAGATCAAGTCGATTACCGAATTCGGTCTTTTCATCGGGCTCGGCGGCGAGATCGACGGCATGGTCCATCTTTCCGATCTCAGCTGGTCCAAGGCTGGCGACGAGGCGGTCAAGGACTATGAGAAGGGCCAGGTGGTGTCGGCAAAGGTGCTCGATGTCGATGCGGAAAAGGAACGCGTCAGCCTCGGCATCAAGCAGCTCGGAGACGATCCGATCGAGAAGGCCGGGGCAGGTGGCGGCGCACTGAAGAAAAACCAGGTCATCACCGTCACTGTCACCGAAGTCAATGACGGCGGTATCGAAGTCCAACTGGCCGACGGCATCAAGTCGTTCATCCGCCGCTCCGACCTGGCACGCGACCGCAACGACCAGCGGCCCGAGCGCTTCCAGACGGGCACCAAGGTCGACGTTCTCGTCACGCAGGTGGACAAAGCGAGCCGGAAAGTCTCGGTGTCGATCAAAGCGCGTGAAATCGCCGAGGAGAAGGAGGCTGTGGCGCAATATGGCTCCTCCGACTCCGGCGCCTCACTCGGTGACATCCTCGGCGCGGCACTCAAGAAGCGCGGCGGCAAGAAGGACGAGAAGGGCGAGGAGTAGTTCAAGCCCTCACGCAGGGACCCGTAGAAGGCGCGCAGAAATGCGCGCCTTTTTCGCATGTCTGTTCTCCTGTCATCCTGCTGACATAACCGTGGCAGTAGCCCTGGATTAACGTCTCGGTCCAGATGGAGAGAGGCATGAGATACACAGCAATGATCGTCGGTTTTCTGCTCGCAACCTTGACCGCAGTCGGTGCGGCAGAGACCGATCAACCCGATCACGTCGCGTTCAAGGTTCGCGATCTCGCCGGAACGAAGACGTTTGCCGCCATTTTCGGCTGGACCCTCGCGAACACCGGCCCGGACGGCACCAGCTTCGACGGCACCGAGCTCGGCGGCGGTTTGACGACGGGCGCCAGCCGCCACTCGCCTTCCCCGGCGAGCGCCGATTTCTTTCCGCGGTCCTGACGGCTGCGAAATCCCGGCTTGGTCGATCAAGAAGCTGCGCACTCCGAGTTCATCGAATTTATCGAAACTCTTAAGCAATCGCGGCAGGTTGCTAATCCGTGGGGATTCTTGGGCGCTGCGCAGTCACTTAACGCCTCATTATCTGGGCCGGTCATATCCTTGAGACAATGTCCAAGACACTGTTTCAAGGATTGTCTGTGTCGAATGGGCCCTCCGGCGGGAGCGACTCGGCGTGGCGAAGCGTGTCATATTTCGATCTCGCTCTTCTGGCGGCGCTGATTTTCGTCACCGACTGGGGATGCGTTATCCTTACCGCATACACGGGAAGAATTGCTGCGATCTGGGTCGCCAATTCGATTCTCGTTGCGAGCCTGCTGAAGCGGTCGGGGCGCGATTGGCCGCGAATGATTGGCGTCGCCGCGCTCGCCTATTTCTGCGCCAACTTGGCCTCGCGCGACGAACTGCTGACAGCGGCGGGCATCATGTTCGGGAACATCACCGAAGTTCTGATCGTCGCCGTGCCGCTCAGACGGCTTGGCTTCGACAAGGTGTTCAGTCGTACCGAGGTGCTCCTCTTCTTCTACGCTCTTGTTCTCATCTGCGCCTCACCCGTGTCGGCGGCCATTGCCGGAATCACGCTTCATTATTCGATCCATACGCCGGTGATGGCGGTGGCGCGCAGCTGGTATGGCGCCGATGGGCTTGGGCTTTGCCTCTTGGTTCCGTTCCTGATGAGCGTGAAGCCCGCTGCTGTCAAAGAGATGTTCGGGCGCGACCAGGTGTTCGGCTCGGCGCTGATCCTGGCCTGCGTACTCGCCATCACTGTGATGAACGTCGTCGATCCCAGGAATGCGTCGGGATTTCTGTATTTCCCCGTGCTGATGCTTCTGACGTTCCAGCGCGGCCTCGCCGGTGGAGCAGTCGGACTCGCCATTGCGGCGACGGCCTCCTTCACGCTGGTCTTCGCGCATCGCACGTCGCCCGTCGTCGCGGCGTACCCGATCGCTCAGCAGATCGCCATCGTGCAATTCTACTATGCCGTGATCGGCTTCACGCTCATGATGGCAGGGGCGAATTTGGACGAGCGGCGCAAGCTCGAGCGCGGGCTCGCCACCGCAGTCAAACGCTCCGAGGCCTCGCGCGAGGAAGCTCTGCTCGCCAAGGAAGTCGCCGAGCGGGCCAGCACGGCAAAATCGACGTTCCTCGCCAACATGAGCCACGAACTCAGAACGCCGTTGAATGCGGTGATGGGGTTCTCCGAACTGATCAAGAACGAATATTTCGGACCGATCGGCGACACCAGGTACCGCGAATATGCCGGTCTCATCCACGGCGCCGGCAGCCACCTGCTCGATTTGATCACCGACGTTCTCGATATGTCGAAGATCGAAGCGGGCAAGCTGGAGTTGAACAAGGAATCCGTAGCGACCGTCAGGATCGTGCACGATTGCGTCGAACTTCTGGAAGAACGTGCCGCGAGCGCCGGCGTGACCTTGCGCGTCGATACCGTCGGCGCGCCGCGCGCCGTCGACGCCGATCGCAGGGCCCTAAAGCAGATTCTGCTCAACCTGCTGTCGAACGCGATCAAGTTCACGCCATCGGGCGGATCGATCACGATTGCTGCGCGACCGGCCGGGTCTTTCTGCGCCTTGTCGGTCGCCGATACGGGCGTCGGCATCGCCGCGGCCGACCTGCACCGTCTGGGAAACCCGTTCGTCCAGCTTGGCAAGAATGACGCCAACAAACCCGGCACCGGCCTTGGCCTCGCGTTGGTCCGGGCGCTATCCGAGATGCATGGCGGGACCCTGACCGTCGAGAGCACGCTGGGCGCGGGGACGACCGTGACGGTCACCATTCCACTCGCCGTCGCACAGGCGGCCGCCGCCTGAGTCTCGACGGCCGCGCGCCGCGATCTTGCCGATTAACCACGTTCCATAGGGTCAAGTGGCGCGTCTTGTTCGCAAGGGGCTTATTCAAGCAGGCCTTGCGGTGTGCTGGAGCACATCTATGCCGGCAAAAAAACGCTGACGTTTCAGTGACTTCGGTTGACGCGATGCCGTGCTTTTGTCACAGTTCACCTTGCCGGGGCGGGGGATCTGCTTTCCGGTCGAGGAGATTTCCCTCAGGGGCCGGGGATGATCAAGTCCGAGTTGGTTGCACGCTTAACCGCACGCTATCCGCATCTCTATCACCGCGATATCGAGCGCATCGTCTCAACCATGTTGGACGAGATCACCAAGGCACTGGCGTCAGGTCATCGCGTCGAGCTCCGCGGCTTCGGCGCGTTCTCCGTCAAAGTCCGCCCGGCACGACAAGGGCGCAATCCGCGCACGGGAGAACCTGTCTCCGTCGGCGAAAAACGCGCGCCATTCTTCCGCACCGGAAAGGAATTGCGCGAACGTCTCAATAACAATTCGGCGGCAAAGACTTAATCGGTCTCTCTCGTCCGGCAATGCGCCGGCGAAACCCGCATCGCATTCGCGGTTGCTGCGCAAGGCGCAGATAAGCCGCTATTTGCAGGGTTTTTATGCAAAGCGACACACCGAAGCCGCGAATCGCTTGCGCGCAAACGTCCAGCGGACTAAGACCGCGCCCGCATGCGACCCAATCCGGTCTTCGTCGCGCTTGATACACCCGATCTAGAGCGAGCGCTCACGCTCTCTCGCGCGGTGCGCAGTCACGTTGGCGGTCTGAAAGTCGGACTCGAGTTCATTACCGCTTGCGGACCTGACGGCGTGAAGCGAATTGTCGATATTGGTCTGCCGGTATTTGCCGATGTGAAGTTTCACGACATTCCCAACACAGTTGCGGCCGCATCGCGCGAGCTCGCGCGCCTCGGCGCTAAGATGTTCAACATTCATGCGTCGGGCGGCGAAGTCATGATGCGCGAAGCGGCCACGGCGGCGCATGCGATCGACCCCGATGTGAAGGTACTCGGCGTGACCGTGCTGACGAGCATCGATGATTCGCTTTTGAACGCCGTGGGCCAGCGCGGCCCCGCCGCCGAGCAGGTGCTGCGCCTCGCCAAGTTGGCCAAACAGTCCGGTCTCGATGGCGTGGTCTGTTCGGCGCATGAGATCGCGCCGCTGCGCGAAGCGTGCGGAGACAAGTTTTGCCTCGTGGTTCCAGGCATCCGTCCCGCCGGGGCCAATCTGGACGATCAGCGACGTGTGATGACGCCCGGCGAAGCCTATGCTGCGGGCGCCGACATTCTGGTCGTCGGCCGACCCATTACCTCGGCATCCGACCCCGCCACAGCCGCGCGCGCCATCGCAGCCGAATTGGCAGGGCGTGGGTAATTATTTGAAATCACTACTATTTCTTCTTGATAGGTCCATAAAAAATGATCCAGACGGCGAAGTCGTCGCTGAAGTCCTCGAAGCCGTGCGCGACATGGGCGGCCGCGAATAGCAGGTCGCCCGTCCCAACCGCCGTCACCTCGTCTCCGACGCGGAAGCGCCCCGAGCCTGCGGCCACAATGTAGAGTTCATCGCGGTCATGGGGGACCTGCGGACCTCTGCTAGGCCCAGGCGTAAAACGCACTTCGAGGTCGCCATCGATGAAGGCTTCCGCCGAGCGGCCCGGTTGCCACTTGAGATTGCGCGCCGCGGCGAGCGAGAGGGGCAAAGGGGTCGTATCCATCGGGTGTACTCCTCGGAAGACCTTGAATCGTACGGGCGAAATTATAGTGCTTGGAAAGAATTACCGAGCCTCATGCCTTGCTTGATTTCGAAGGAAGGGGCGTCCATAAGGCCCGCCCCATGGGACTCCTGGTAAAAATCTGCGGCATAAACAGCGTCGAAGCTGCCGACGCGGCGGTACGCGCCGGCGCCGATTTGGCAGGATTGGTGCTCCATCCCCGATCACCGCGAAACCTTCAACCCGAACAGGCCGCGGCCTTGGCCACCCGCTTGCGGGGACGGTTGAAAGTGGTGGTCCTTGTCCCTCCCGACCCGGCCGACGAGGCCCTGGTCGCTGCGCTCACAGCGGTGAAACCCGACTTCGTCCAGCTGTACGGCTCGGAGACGCCCGAACGCGTGGCGGCCGTGCGGGCAAGATTTGGCGTCGCCGTCATCAAGGCCTTTGCGGTGTCGGATGCCTCCGATCTCGATAAAGCGGCGCAATTTGAAGACTGCGCTGACATGTTGATGTTCGATGCGAAGCCGCCCGCTGGCGCGGACCGCGAGGGCGGTCATGGGCGCGTCTTCGACTGGCAGTTGTTGCGCGGCCGGAAATTCCATCGTCCGTGGCTCCTTGCGGGCGGTCTCGATCCTCAAAATGTCGCCCGCGCCATCCGCAGCAGCGAAGCGCCTGGAGTCGACGTGTCGTCCGGAGTGGAAGATTTCCCCGGTCACAAGAATGCGGATCTCATCGCGCAATTCATCGCGCATGCGCGCGGCGCCGAATTCGTCGGCGAGGCGGGGTAATGACCAAGCCGAACTCGCTGCGTTCAGGTCCCGATATGCGCGGTCATTTTGGCGCCTATGGCGGACGCTTTGTGGCGGAGACGCTCATGCCGCCCGTGCTGGCTCTCGAAAAGGCCTACGAGGCCGCCAAACGCGATTCTTCGTTCCAGGCGGAGCTCGACGGCTTGCTGAAGCATTACGTCGGCCGTGAAAGTCCGCTCTATTTCGCGCAGCGCCTGACCGAGAAACTCGGCGGGGCCAAGATCTATCTCAAGCGCGAAGACCTCAATCACACGGGCGCGCACAAGATCAACAATTGTCTTGGCCAGATCCTTTTGGCGCTGCGCATGGGAAAGACCCGCATCATCGCAGAAACCGGAGCGGGCCAGCATGGCGTCGCCACCGCGACCGTTGCCGCGCGTTTCGGACTTCCGTGCGTGGTCTATATGGGCGAGGTCGACATCGAGCGCCAGAAGCCCAATGTCTTCCGCATGAAATTGCTCGGCGCCGAAGTGCGTCCGGTTACATCGGGTTCGCGCACGCTCAAGGATGCGATGAACGAGGCGCTGCGCGATTGGGTCGCGAACGTTTACGACACCTTCTATATCATCGGCTCCGCGGCCGGTCCGCATCCGTATCCCGCCATGGTGCGCGACTTCCAGACCGTGATCGGCAACGAGACGCGCGCGCAACTCCTTGAGCGGGAGGGTCGGCTGCCTGACCTCGTCGTCGCTTGCGTCGGCGGCGGGTCGAATGCCATCGGCATGTTCCATCCCTTTCTCGACGAAACGACGGTCGAGTTGCACGGTGTCGAAGCCTCCGGTGACGGTGTCGATACGGCACGCCACGCCGCGACGCTCTCGATGGGAGCGCCCGGTGTTCTGCACGGCGCACGATCCTATCTGCTGCAGGACCGCGACGGTCAGGTTCTCGAAGCGCATTCCATTTCCGCCGGTCTCGACTATCCGGGCGTTGGCCCGGAACACGCCTGGCTGAAGGATATGGGCCGCGTGAAGTATTTTTCGGCCACGGACAAGGAAGCACTCGAGGCATTCGTGCTGCTGTCCAAGCTCGAAGGCATCATTCCGGCGCTTGAATCGGCGCACGCCATCGCCCATGTCATGCGCATCGCTGCGCAGATGGAGAAGGACAAGATCATCGTGGTGTGCCTGTCCGGCCGAGGCGACAAGGATGTTGTTTCAGCCGCTGCCGCGCTGGGCGAAGCGATATGAGTCGCATCGCTGCCAAGTTTGCCGACCTTCGCAAGAGCCGGCGCTCGGCGTTCGTTCCGTTCCTTACTGCGGGTGATCCGGATCTGGAGACGTCGTTCGAGCTCATTCAGAAGTTGCCGGCTGCCGGTGCTGACATCATCGAACTTGGCATTCCGTTCTCGGATCCGATGGCCGACGGGCCGATAAACCAGGCGTCCTATCTCCGCGCGCTGAAAAGCGGCATGACGCTTGCCAAGATTCTTGATCTCACGCGCCGCTTTCGCAAAGGCGACGACAAAACGCCCATAGTTTTGATGGGCGCCTACAATCCGATCCACGCGTACGGCACGGCGCGCTTCGCACGTGACGCCGCCGAAGCGGGAGTTGATGGGCTCCTCATCGTCGATTTGCCTGCCGAGGAAGACGATGTTTTGCGATTACCTGCAACAAGTCACGGCATCGACATGATTCGATTTCTTGCGCCGACGACCGATGACGCGCGGCTCAAGGTCGTGCTGGATGGCGCGACGGGATATTTGTATTATGCCTCCATCACCGGCATCACCGGCACGAAGAGCTATGCCGAGTCGGACGTGCGCGCGTCGATACTGCGCATTCGCCGCGCGACGAGTCTTCCGTGCGTCGTCGGCTTTGGCATCAAGACGCCGGAGCAAGCAGGTGCCATTGCGGGCATCGCCGACGGCGCCGTGGTTGGCTCCGCAATCGTGACACGTGTCGAAAAGAGTGCCCTGGCCGGGTCGGGACGCGCGGCGTTGGTTTCGGACGTGTTGGAATTCTGCGCTTCCCTTGCAAAATCGGTGCATGCGGCGGCATCGGCTTCTGTGCTAGGTTGAGCCATGAACTGGATCGCCAATTTCGTGCGCCCGCGCATCAAGAGCTTGATGGGTTCGAGCGCGCGCGCCGAGACTCCGGAGAATCTCTGGAAGAAATGCGCGTCGTGCGGCGAAATGATTTTCCACCGCGATCTTGCGCTGGCGCAAAATGTCTGTCCGCAGTGCGGATTTCATATGCGGATCGGGCCGGCGGAACGCTTCGCCGCGATCTTCGATGCCGGCGATTTTGAAGTCCTGCCGCAACCTGAGGTGCCGAGCGATCCGCTGAAGTTTCGTGGCGAAAAACGCTATGTCGACGAACTGAAGGCTTCGCGCGCCAAGACATCTCGTCCCGAAGCCTTGACGGCTGCACGCGGCACCATCGAAGGCATGCCGGTGATGATCGCGGTGCAGCCGTTCGACTTCCTCGGCGGATCGCTGTCGATGGGGGTCGGCGAAGGTCTCGTCAGCGCGATGGAAGCCGCTGTCGCCGAGAAGCGACCCTTCATCCTCTTCGTCTCGTCGGGCGGCGCCCGCATGCAGGAGGGCATTCTCTCGCTCATGCAGATGCCGCGCGTGACGATCTGCGTCGACCTTCTGCACGAGGCAGGGCTGCCCTACCTGGTCGTGCTCACCGATCCGACGTATGGCGGCGTCAGCGCATCATACGCCATGCTCGGCGACATCCACATCGCAGAGCCTGGCGCGCAGATCGGCTTTGCCGGTCCGCGCGTCAATGCACAGACGATCCGCGAGCGGCTGCCGGAGGGATTTCAGCGCGCCGAATATCTGCTCGAGCACGGCATGATCGACATGGTCGTGCATCGCCACGAGTTGCGTCCGGCGCTTTCGAAGCTCGTCCATCTCGTCATGAAACGGTCGCGGCCGCGTGCGCGCCCGGTGGCCGTGCCGCCGGTCGTGACCGCAACGGCGACACGCATCGTTCCGGAAGCCTCCGCCATTGTCGGCTCCAAAGCCGCCGAATGAGCGCGCTGCATCAGGACATCGACGACAGCAAGAGCACAGCGGTTCTCGAACGCCTGCTGAGACTTCATCCCAAGAAAATCGATCTCGCGCTCGATCGCATCCAACGCCTGCTCGACGACCTCGGCAATCCCGAGAAAAAGCTGGCGCCCGTCATCCATGTCGCTGGCACGAACGGCAAGGGTTCGGTGTGCGCCTTTTCGCGCGCCATGCTGGAAGCGCAGGGCTTGCGCGTGCACGTCCACATCTCGCCGCACCTCGTGCGCTTTCACGAACGCATTCGCATCGCCGGCGAACTTATTTCCGAAGCCGAGCTCACTGCGACTCTGGAAGAGGTCGAGCGCGTGAATGCGGGGCGTCCGATCACCTATTTCGAGATCACCAATGCGGCGATGTTCCTGGCCTTTTCGCGCCATCGCGCCGACGCGGTCGTGCTGGAAGTGGGCCTGGGGGGCCGGTATGACGCGACCAACGTCGTCAAGAAGCCGGTGATGACGATCATCCAGCCGGTCGGCCTCGACCATCTGGAATTTCTGGGATCTGATCTTCGCACTATCGCCGCCGAGAAGGCCGGGATCATCAAGCCTGGGACACCCGTGGTGATCGGGCCGCAAGAAGACGCCGCGCTCGACGTGATTCTCTCCCATGCGGATCAACTGAGCGCGCCGGCTTATGTCTTCGGCCAGGATTTCTCCGCGCATCAGGAGCATGGGCGCATGGTCTATCAAGACGAGAGAGGGTTGCTCGACCTTCCGCTCCCCAGACTCATCGGTCGTCATCAGATCGAAAATGCGGCCGTCGCCATCGCGGCGCTTCGCCATGCCAACATGGACTGGAACGACGATTTGGCGATCGAGCAGGGTTTGCGCGCGGTAGAGTGGCCGGCGAGACTGCAACGCATCACGAAAGGTCCCCTCCTTGCGGCCGCACCAAGAGGGGCGGAAGTTTGGCTCGACGGCGGACACAATCCCCATTGTGCGGCTGCGGTCTCTCGCGCCATCGCCGACCTCGAAGAAAAGTCCGATCGCCCGCTCTATCTCATCTGCGGGATGCTGAAGAGCAAGGACGCCGCCGGTTTTTTGTCCGTGTTCCGCGGTCTTGCGCGGCACGTCGTGACCGTGACGATTCCGGGCGAGGCGGCGAGCCTGGGGGCCGGTGCGCTTTACGACCAGGCAAAACAGGCCGGGCTCGACGCAGCGCCGGCCGAAGACCTCGAGGACGCCATGCTGCAACTGCAGGCTTGGTCGCGCGCACATCCGAAAGAGCCGCCGCCGCGCATTCTGATTTGCGGCTCGCTCTATCTTGCGGGCGTGGTGCTTCGGGAAAACGCTTAGCGGATCAGACCGAAGATTCGATCCATTCCTTGATTTTGGATTTGGGCAAGGCGCCGACCTTCGTGGCCGCAACCTGGCCCTGGCTGAAAATCATCATCGTGGGTATGCCGCGGACGCCGTATTTTTGCGGAACATGGGGATTTTCGTCGATATTGATCTTGGCGATCGTCACCTTGCCGCTCAATTCACCTGCAAGTTCCTCGAGCGCCGGCGCGATCATGCGGCATGGTCCGCACCATTCGGCCCAGAAATCGACAACGACCGGATTCTTGGAATTGAGAACATCGGCCTGGAAAGACGCGTCCGAGACTTTGATTGGCGATGACATGACTGTCCTTTGGTTGCGAACTGTCCCTGAATCTAGGAATGCCGACCCTCAGGGTCAAGGCGCGCGCCGATTCGCCTCAGTTCGCGGTCCAGGAGCTCATTGGACAGTTTCATCAGTGTGGGACCGTCCGTCCACAAGAGCCCGCAAACGATTCGTTTGTGAGGAAAGATCTTCGTGGCGGCAGCCCGATAGAGGCTCATCTGCGCGACGTATAGCGGAGGAACACTGGTCTCGTTCTTGGGTGGTGGCCGGTTGGTCTTGAAATCGACGATCAGGACTTCGTCGTCGGTCTCGCTCAGACGGTCGATGCGTCCATTGACGCGTGCCGCCGCGCCAAGCTCGGGAAGATCGGCGACGATCGCGACTTCGGAGCGGCTTTGCGGCGCGAAGGCCGGCGCAAAAATCGGATCGTCGAGCACGGCCAGAATTTCGCCAATCAAGTCGGTGATCTCATCCGGCGGAAAGTTTTGTGCCTGCAGATAACGTTGCGCTTTCGCGACGCGCTTGGAAGGCTCGATCTGCGGCAGATGTGCCAGAAGTGCATGCACGAGAAGACCGCGGCGAAACCGCCGGTTGCGTTCGAGCGGCGAAAAAACGGCAGGCTCGTCGGAGTCAGCCGCGTCGAAGGGGCGGATCAGTCGCGGCACAGGCGCATCGCTCGGTGCCGGGCGCGCGAGCCAATCGGGCAACGCGACTGCTTGGGCGCGGGCCTGCACATCGGGAGCGGCCACGTCGTCGCCGGGATCGCCAACCACTTTGACCACGCTGTCGCCACGCGCGAGATCCACGCCGATTTTGCGCGCCGCGTCGCTCGCCAGTTCATACCAGGATCCCGGCCGGACACCCTTCTTGCCCTCGAAGCCGCAGACATAGAGCCGGTCCTTGGCGCGCGTCAGCGCGACATAAAGCAGGCGGCGGTTCTCCTCCATCGCGCGCGCCTGCGCCGCGGCTTTCGCCGCCTTCACCGCGCCCGGCGCCAGATGATCGACGATCGGGAAGACGACACCATCCTCCATAAACAGAAGATGTCCTTTCTTGCCGACCGGTTCGGGGATCGAAGTGGTGTCGGGAAGCACCACAATGTCCGCTTCAAGCCCCTTTGCGCCATGCACCGTCATCACGCGCACCTCGTCGCGGCCGCGTTCCATGTCGCGCTTGATTTCGGCGCCGCCGCGTTCGACCCAGTGCAGAAAGCCCTCCAGCGACGGGGTGTTGGCGGATTCATAGGTGAAGGACAGCGCGAGAAATTCGTCGATCGCGTCGATCGCCTCGTGCCCGAGACGCCGCAGCAATTTCTGCCGCATGCCGCAAACGATCAGGGCGTGCGAATAAAACTCGAACGGCGGCGCAAAGTCGGCTTTTTTGAACATCGTGCTCAGGAACGCGTGGGAAGAAGCAAACGCGGCGGTCTCGTCCTGGCGCTGCCTGAGCGTCGACCACAGCGTCCCCTTGCGCCCAAAGCTCAGCGCGAACAATTCGTCCTCGCTGATATCGCAAAGGGGCGAACGGAGCAGGGCCGCGAGGTTGTAGTTGTCCTCGGGCAGGAGCACGAACCGTCCGAGCGCAATCAGATCCATGATGGCGATCTGGTCGGTGAGACGAATCCGGTCCGCTCCGGCCACAGGTACCCGACGCTCCTTCAATTGCCGGATGATCTCGCTGCCGAAGGGTTCGCGCCGCGGCAGAAGGATCATGATGTCGCCCGCTTTGACCGCTTCGCTGTGGCCCGGAAGCTTCATCTTGCCGATCCATTGCTCGATCTGGCGCGCAAGTTGCGCCGCGAGTCTCACAACGGGGCTTGTCTCGGATTCGATATCGACCGGGTGCCAGTAGTCGGGTTCGGGCTCATTCGATGGCTTGAATGTCTGCCAGAGTTCGACGCGCCCTTTCGCAGTGTCGCGGAGCGCTGAATGATGCAACGCGCTGCCGTCCGACGTCAGCCCGGCGCGCGCGGCGGGTGGCGAGAAGACGGTGTCGACGAAGGTGAGGACTTCCGGCGCAGAACGGCGCGACGTCGTCAAGGGTTCGTCCGCGAGTATCCGGCCTGCTGCCTGAGCACGTTCGCTGAAATACCGTCGATTGACGTCGAATTGTCGAGGATCGGCGCCCTGAAAGCTGAAGATCGACTGCTTTTCGTCTCCCACGGCGAACACCGTTCGGGGTGAACGTTCCCTGCCTTCTCCGGCAAAGAACTCTTCGCTCAGCTTGCGCACGATCTCCCATTGCGCAGGGCTGGTGTCCTGGGCCTCGTCGATCAGGATATGATCGATGCCGCCATCGAGCTTGTAGAGAACCCAAAGCGCCGCGTCGCTGCGCTTGAGAAGCTTCAGCGTCTCGTCGATCAGATCGTCATAGTCGAGAGCGCCCCGGTTGCGCTTCAATCGTGCGTATTCGCGGCGCACCGCATCGGCGACGACGAGCGCCGCTTCTGCCAGACCCGCGGCATAGACAGCGCGCCGCTTCTCCTCGAATTCCATGAAGCGCACCGCCCATGCGTTGATTTGCGCGAAGAGAGCAGGCTGCGCATCGGATATTTTTTTGGTCACGAGACGCGTGCGTGGCTCGCCTTTTCCTGTCAGGAAGAAATCGCGAAAATGGGCATAGGCTTCGACCGTGAAGTCGCGCTCCAGCGCGCGCTTCAAATCGTCGGCGCGCGCAACGTCGGAAACACCGCCGCCCATCAGCAGGGCGACGGCGGCGCGCAGGAGTTGCGCGTCCGGACGGATGCCGGTGCAGAATGAAGCCATGATGTCGGCGACACTCACAGTCGGCACGGCGCCATGCGCCAGCCGGAGCGAGCGCCTCATCGCGTCCGGTTCGCCACCGAGCGACTCCAGGTAACGGTCGAGCTTTCGCCGATCGGTCCCAAGGGCGGCGTCGAGCACGGATTGCAGGCGCGCTTCGCCCGTTTCGGTCAGGAGATGAGCCAGAGCCGCGGCCCTCGGAGCGTCGCCTTCACCGGCCCGTTCGAGCACGCGGTTGCGCGCTTGCGCCAACAATTCGCGCGCGGTCTGCTCGTCCAGGACATGGAACGATGCCGGCACGTCGGCTTCGAGCGGAAACCGCGCCAACAGGTTCTGGCAGAAGGCATGAATGGTCAGGATCTTGAGACCGCCCGGCGCCTCGAGCGCTTTGGCAAACAGACGCCGCGCTTTCTTCAACTCGTCGGGACCGCCAAGTTCGGCGCCAATGGCTGCGATCTTGCGGGCCAATTCTTCGTCGCCGAGCATGGACCATTCGCCAAGCTGACGGAAAAGGCGGTGCTGCATTTCCGCGGCTGCGGCCTTGGTGAAAGTCAGGCAGAGAATTTTCGCCGGATCCGCATCGGCCAAAAGCAGGCGCGTCACGCGATTGGCAAGCGTGTGCGTTTTTCCAGCACCTGCATGCGCCGCAACCCAGGCCGATCGTCCTGGATCGGCAGCCGCGACAGAGGGATCGTGCGGCGCGCTCATTCGTCCTCGTCTTCCCAACCGCTCAGCGACCATTCGCGCACGCGGCTCAGATGGTCATAGTCGCCGGGGAGCTCGACGCGATACGGCTTGACGCGCGGCAGGTATGGCATCGCTTGCACGGAGAAGTCGCTGACGCGCCGGCGCAATCGCGCAACGGCTTCGTCGATCAGCGCGATGTTCACCGGGCGAATCTCTCCCGGTTCTCTGCCGCCGCCGAACCGAAGATAGAGAAGATCCGCGACATGGCGCTTGCCAAGGTCGCCGAACCCGCCATCGCGGATCATCGCGCCTTCGAGCAGCAACTGCGGTGCCAGAAACGCGCCGATCTGCGCGCCCGATGGCGGCTCGCCGGTCTTGTAGTCGAGAATCACGGCGCCATTGTCGTCGAGAATGTCGATCCGGTCGGCACGGCCATGAATGGCGAACGTGTCGCCGACCGCAAGGCGACCTTCGATCTCGGCGTAGGACTTGACGATGGTTTGCCGCCGTTTTCGTTCCTCGTTGACGAACCAGACGGCTGCGTTGGCGAAGCGCGGCCGCCACAGCGCCAGCGCCGCCTTCGGCGTGCCCTGTGCGGCAAAGACTTCGTCGGCGATCGCGATGAGCTGCAAGGCCGCATCGTTCGGCAGCTCGCCTGGAAAACGTTGCAGGAAGAGTTCCAGCGCCTTGTGTACCGCGCTGCCGCGCTCGGGCGCCCCGATCTCGGCATCGAGCGGATCGAGCGTGCGCAGTCTCAGGATACGTTTGGCGTAGATCGCATACGGATCGCGCACCCAGGTTTCAATATCGGTGATCGGGAGTTCGCGCGGCCGTGCTTCGACCGGTGGTGTTGGCGCGGGACGCTTCATGCGCTGCACCTGGCCCGGGCTGAGCAGCGCTTTGGCGATGGCGATATAGTCGCATCTCGGCGCCAACGCCGCGTTCAGATTGAGACCACTGGTCAGCTGCTGCAGTCGCTGCAGCCAGCGCGATGCAACGGTCGGCACGCCTTCGGATTTCGATGCGCGCGTCAGGACGACGCGCTTTCCCGCGGCAAGCATTGAAAAGTCGTGCGCCGCCTGACCAACGCCGCGCTCGGGTTGTTCCAATCCGATAGCGCGCCGCATCGGTCTGGAAAACCACGGATCGGCGCCGGCGGTGCGTGGCCAGGTTCCCTCATTTAAGCCAGCCATGACGAGCGTGTCGAAACTTTGCAGTCGCGCTTCGAGTGGCCCGAGAATGGAAATGCGGGGATGGCGTTCGCGAGTCTGCCGCACGGACTTGGCCTCGGCCAAGGCACGAAACAAGGCCGCGTAGCCTCCGGGTTCGATCGGCGTCAGCGCGTGCACGGCGCCGCGCATCTCATCGACGAACTGGGCCGCACTTTCGCCAGCTTCTCCAGACCACAATTCATCACCGGCGAATCTGCCTGCAGTGGCAAGATGCGTTTCCAGAGCCTCGGCCAAATCGACATGTCTTCCGGCCAGGACACGCTCGAACGGTCGCAACGCGGCGGCAAGTTCGGCAAACCAATATTGCAGTTCCGAAAGGCTCGCTTGTGCGCCTTCGTCGGCGTCGTGACGGCGACGTTCGAGGGCGATGCGAATGCCGTCGAGTCCGGCATCGGGTCTCGGACCGCGCAGCTGGCGATCGAGAAAGCGAGCCTGGTAGCGGAATGCGCCACGTTCTTGCCCGAACGTGCACAAGGGGTGCTTCAACAACGCGAGCAGGGGGACGGGTGCAAAGGACGCGTCCGCCGCCTCGGCCAGCAGGCAGAGAAACGTGCCGGGCGGCGTGTGCGACAAGGGCCGTCCGGCGGAATCGTCGACCTCCACATTCCAACGTGCGAGTTCGCTTGCGACGCGCCGCGCCAAGGTGCGATCGGGCGTCACCAGCGCCGCGGTCTTCCCGACGTCTTCCAGCGCCTCGCGAAGAATGAGCGCGACGACGAGCGCCTCCTCCGATGGATCGTCGGCTTCGACCAGCGACAGCCCTTCGAGACCGCGCTCGATCTCGCCGGCGTCGCCGCGTTCGACCAGCAGGCGCCACGCGTCCGTGGTCGGCGCGGGGCGCAGCACTTCGCGAAGGGCGCGTTCGCGGCTGCCGTCGCGCGCATCGTTCCACTCCGTCACCTGCGCGCGTGCGACGCCGATCCGCTCCAGCAACTGCTTGAGGCCGAATTGCGGATGACCGGGGTCGAGTCCGTTCCAACTCGGCTCGTCGAGCGCGCGATCAAGGCCGGGCAAGACGACTGCGCCGCGTGGAAGACTCGCGATGGCGCGCATCAGCTCCGCAGTTGCCGGAATGCTGCCGGTTGAGCCGGCTGCGACGACCATGCCGTTCGGCGGCTTTTTGACAAGGCGTGCGGCCAGGGCCTGAAGGGCCAGATTTCGCCGCGTCGCCGGATTGATTGTGCCTTCCGCAGCCAGCAGCTTCGGCCATTCGGTGTGCAGCAGCGCGAGGAATTCGTGGACTTTGGACCAGTGTCCGGCGAGTGCGGCCGGGATTTCGCGCGACAAATCTTCGAACTTCGCGTTCTGCGTTTCAAGTTCGTCCATCACGCGCGCAAGACTCGCCGCAAGCGACGACGCCTGTGCGTAGCTCAACTCGGACCGCCAGCGGTGGATCACCGTCGTCAACAACAGGCGGCGGCGGATGGGCGCGATCGCCGGCGCAAGGTCCAGCTCGTCTTCGCCGGCGTCGAACAGGAGCTCCTCGTCATCGACGTCGCCGAGTGCCTTGAATTGCGGCAAGAGCGTCGCGCCGCCCAGCACGCGCGCGAAAGCTTCGCCGAAGGTGCGCGCTGCGCGCCGCGTCGGCAGATAGATTGTGCTATCGGCGAGTGCGAAAGGCGTACTGCCGAGGCGTTCGACAAGTCCCAAGGCCAGCGTCTCGGCGAACGGCGCGCTTGCGGGAATCGTGAAGACGTTCGCCGCCACGCTTATCGGGCCGCAGGCAGATCGGCGAGCAGAGCTTCGCCTTCCTTGACCGCCCCGGGCGTGCCGACATGGATCCACACGCCATCGAGACGGATCCCGTAGAGACGCTTCGCCGCGATCGCGACATCCCAGACGAGGTTCGTCGAAAACGTGCCGCTCGGCGCGCTATCGAACAACCGGGGATGGACGATCTGAACGCCGGGATAGGCATAAGGCGAAAGCCGCAATTCGGCCGGCCGCGTGAGGTGCCCGTCTGGATCCATGTTGAAGTCGCCGGCGCCTTCGAAGCCGATGGCGGTCACCATCGACGCCAGCAGCAGCAAGCCGTCCATCGTTTCCGGATTCCACCGCGCCTTCATGCGCTCGAGGGCGCGGCCGAAGCCTTCGACCCAGATGGTGTCGGAGTTGATGATGAAGAATGGCTCATTGCCGAAATGCGGCATCGCCTTGACGACGCCGCCGCCCGTGCCGAGAAGCGCGTCGCTTTCCTCGGAATAGCGGATTTCGATGTCGCTTCGCTTGGCGAGGTGGGCCTTCACCATGTCGGCCATGTAGTGGACATTCACCACGGCCAATGTGACGCCGGCCGCGACCAGCCTGTCGAGCGCGTGGTCGATCAACGTCTTGCCGGCGACCGTCACCAGAGGCTTCGGCCGGTCGTCGGTCAAAGGTCGCATGCGCGTGCCCAGACCAGCGGCCATGATCATTGCGCGCGTGGGTCCGCTCACGGTTCGACTCCTTGCGGTCGGCCGCGCTTTTCGCGCGGGATGGCGCGGTCATACCATGCCTTCAGTCGGCTGAGCGCGGGATCATCCAGGTCGCGATTGAGATATCCCCAGACGCGCGGCAGGTAGCCCAGATAGCGCGGCTTGCCATCGCGCTTGTACAACCGTGCGAATATGCCTGCGATCTTGGCGTTGCGCTGCGCCGCCATGACGGCCATCTGGCTGCGATAGCTGCGCTCGTCGATTGCGCTTCCTTGCGCGCGCATCGCCGCGAGATAGTGCCGCGTCGTCGCGTCTGCGACTTCGGGCGCCACATCGCGCCGTGCGTCCTCGACCAGCGAGATGAGGTCGTAGGCGCTGGAGCCCGCGACCGCGTCCTGGAAATCGATCAGGCCGACGCGCGCCAGCCCGGAGCGGCTCGGCATCCACAGAAGATTTTGCGCGTGATAGTCACGATGCACGAAAACCGCAGGCGCGGTCAGAGCCTCACGCAACACCAGGCGCCAGAGCGCGCGATGCTCGGCGACTTCGTCCGTCGTTGCCGGACGCCCGAGCGCGACCGGCATGAACCAATCGGTGAGGAGATCGATCTCCGCCAGGAGCGCGACCTCGTCATAGGGATGCAGTTCCTTGTCGGGCGGCAGGTGCTGCGGCGCGGTCCGCGCATGGAGTGTCGCGAGAACTTCGGCGGCGGCTTTGTAAAGGTCTTGCTCGTTTTTCGCGTTCGCGACATCGCTATAGAGCGCATCGCCCAGGTCTTCGATGATCGCAAAGCCCTGCGCGGGATCGGCGGCGAAGATTTCGGGCGCGCTCAGACCGCAGCCCCGCAGATAATTCGCCGCCGCGACGAAGCGCGCCACGTCGGCGCCGGCGAGACGCGCGACGGCGTTGTAACCGAGTGCGCGGCGGTCTTCTGGCGTGGCGCCCGCCGGCGCCGCCGGCGCCTCGGCATTCTGCGGTTGGTCCATCAAAATCGCCTTGCGCCCACCTTGCGCCAGCCGGATATAGCGTCGGGTCGACGCATCGCCGGTGATGGGCGTGCGCTTGGCCGCGCCCCATCCATTCGCCGCCAGAAAGGATTCGATTTCGGCGGCGCGCTCAGCCGGCATGTTGCGTCTCGCCAAAGGCCCTGGCCCAGCGCTGCGATCCCGAGATCTGCGCACGCCGCCCGCGTGCATCGAACGTCAGCGCGACATGGAGCGCATCGGGCGGCAGGCGCGCGCCGGCATGCTCCGGCCACTCGATCAGCGCCGCGCCTTCCTCCAAGGCCTCGTCGAGCCCGAGCTCGTCCATGTCTGAGACGTCGTCGACGCGATAGAGATCGTAGTGACGCACTGCGAGCCTCGCCGTTTCGTAAGCCTGTACCAAGGTGAAGGTCGGGCTCGGCACGGCCTCGCTCACGCCGAGCGCGCGCAGAATCGCACGCGCCAGCGTGGTTTTTCCCGAGCCGAGATCGCCGTTCAACGCGACGACGTCGCCTATTCTCAAGGATGCGGCAATCCGCGCGCCCAAAGCGTCGGTGGCGGCAAGGTCGACAAGCGCAAAGCTCTGTTGAAACCCTTGAGAATCCTTGTGCATGGCGACAGTTCTAGCCCGGCGCGCCGCACCTCTCAACGCCGCTAAACGGTTGATTACAGTAGGTGCTTCGGACATCTTACGCCCGCTTCGGCCGAAGGTCCGGCGGGCGCGGGATCGGACAATCCATGCAGGAACGCATCGTCATCATAGGCGCCGGACAGTCCGGCGCGCAGGCCGTCGCGACCCTCAGGTCCGAGGGCTTTGCGGGCGATATCACGCTTGTCGGCGACGAGCCTTATGCGCCCTACCAGCGGCCGCCGCTGTCCAAGGCTTATCTGATGGGCACGATGGAGCGCGACCGGCTCTTTTTGAAGCCGGACGCTTTCTACCGGGAAGCCAGATGCGAAATGATCCTCGGCGTTGCCGCGACCAAGATCGACCGCGATGCTCGCAAAGTGTTTCTCGCCGACGGTCGTGCGCTCGCTTACGACAAGTTGCTCCTCGCCACCGGTTCGCGCGTGCGCCCGATCAAATGTCCCGGCTCCGAGCTTCCCGGCATCCACTATCTGCGCGGCATTGCCGATGTCGACGCTCTGCGCGAATTGGTCGGGCAAGGCAAGAAGCTGGCCATCGTCGGCGGCGGCTATATCGGTTTGGAAGTTGCTGCGGTCGCGGCCAAGCGCGGCGTCGAGGTCACTGTCTTCGAAGCACTCGATCGCCTCATGGCGCGCGCCGTGTCGGTTCCGGTTTCCGACTTCTATGCCAAGGTGCACCGCGCCGCGGGCGTGACGGTTCTGCTGGATACGGGCGTCGAGGCCTTCGAAGGGCAGGGCAAGCTCGAGGCGATCCGCGCCGGCGGCAAATCCTATCCGGCGGACGTCGCATTGGTCGGCATCGGCATCATCCCGAACGTCGAACTGGCGCGCGAGGCGGGACTGGGCTGCGACGACGGGATCGTCGTGAACGAGCGCAGCGCCGCGACCGGCGATCCCATGATTTTCGCAGCCGGCGATTGTACGCGGCACATCGGACGCGAAGGCACGGCGCTTCGCCTCGAATGCGTCCAGAACGCGATCGATCAGGCCAAGCATGCCGCGCTCTCCATGCTCGGCAAGCCCAGCGTCTATCAGGAAGTGCCGTGGTTCTGGTCGGACCAGTATGACCTCAAGCTGCAAATCGCCGGGCTGGCGCGCCCGACAGACCAACTCGTGCTTCGCGGCAATCCGGACTCGCGCAAATTCGCAGTGTTCCATCTGCGCGATGGAGCCATCGCCGCCGTCGAAGCGGTGAACGCGGCGCCGGAATATCTCGTCGGCAAGAAGCTGATTGCGGAAGGCAAGAAGATCGCGCCCGAACGACTCGCCGACACGACCGTCCCCATGAAAACCATCGCCTGACACGGAGCATCCATGCCCAAGATCAAGTACGTCGAGCACAGCGGCAAAGAACATGAGGTCGAGGTTCCCGTCGGCTGGTCCGTGATGGAAGGTGCGGTGAAGAATCTCATTCCCGGCATCGATGCCGATTGCGGCGGCGCCTGTGCCTGCGCCACCTGTCATGTCTTTGTCGATCAGGCCTGGCTCGAGAAGCTGCCCGCAAAGGAAGACATGGAGGAGACGATGCTCGATTTCGCCCCCGACATGGCCGCGAACAGCCGGCTATCCTGTCAGATCAAGGTGACCCCCGAACTCGACGGCTTCGTCGTGCGGATGCCCAAGAGCCAGCACTAGGCTTCGAGCTTCGCCAGTTCGCCGAGCGGCATGCCGTAGGCCGGGCTGAGGATTTTTCCGAACGCGAGTTTGACGACGATCAGCACCGCGGCTGCGCCGAGGATCAGCGCGACATGCAACAGCCAGAAAGACGTCGCCGACATCGTGCCGAGCAATCCGCCGACCCAGCCGACGAAGAAATTGCCCATGAACAGGTGCAGGTAATAAAAGCCGATGAAGACGCTGGTCATGCCTTTCGGTGCGGCACGGGAATAAAGTGCGAGGCCGACAGGCACGACGTTGGCAAAGCCGAGATCATTGACCAGTTCGAAACCAATGGCCCACCAAAGACTGACGCGGCCGCCGTGCGCGGCGATGATCATCGAGGCCAGAACAAGCAGGAGCGGCGCGCCGGCGCTGAGCGCGACGCCGATGGCCATCTTGGTGATCTCGTCGGGCTCGGGCAGACGCGTCGCCCACCAGCGCCAGAATGCGACCGAAAACGCGATGGTCCCGGCGCTGATGATCGAACCATAGGCGAGGAGATCGGTGATCGGCATGTGCATGCCGAATATGGTCAGTTGGTAGTTTGCTTCGCCCCACACCAGATAGGCATTGAAGATCTGATTGTTGCCGACGATGGAGACGGCGAGAACCGGCAACAAGGCCAGCAGCAAAATCGTCTTGATCCAATCGTTGCGCGTGAAGGGCGGGCGCGGCGGGGCGACGTTCGCCACGCTGGTTCTTGGCGCTTCGGGCGGCAGAGTTCGACGGCCGAGAAGATAGGTCGTGAGCCCGATCAGCATCCCCACTCCGGCGGCGCCAAAGCCGTAGTGCCAGCCGTACCGGTCGGCCAGGCGGCCACAGACGAACGGCGAAGCGATGACCGCGATTTGCACGAAGAACAGGAAGATCTGATAGGCGTCGGCGCGGCGCGGATCGCCGTCCTTGTAGAGCGCGCCGACTTGGCTGGCGATATTGCCTTTGAAGCACCCGACTCCGAGCAAAAGACACGTCAACGCGATCAAGAACGTCGCGTCGAACGCCATCAGAAAGTGGCCCATGGCCATCAGGCTCGCGCCGATCGTGACAGCGTTGGTGCGGCCGATATAGCGGTCGGCGAGATAACCGCCGGCGAGCGGCGTCAGATACACGAAGGCCGTATAAAAGCCGAAGACATGCGAGGCCAAAGCCTGACCGGCAGCCGGCCCATAGAGGTGCGCAATCAGCGACTGAAACGGACCGAAGCCGAGTATGTGTTCGATATGCCCCGGCTGAAGCAGGCTGTGCGTCATGTACAGCACCAAAAGCGCCGTCATGCCGTAGTAGGAAAAACGTTCCCACAATTCGCTGAAGGCGAGCCAGCCGAGGCCCGCCGGGTGACCGATGAACGCGGTGTCGCTGCGCTCCGCTGCCGCCGTCATGCTGTCGTCCATCGCACACCTTGACATGATCGCGATGTCCGGCAGGAAGCCAGCATCCGCTGGGCGCCCATGCTGGCTCAGCTTCCTGAGGCTTGCAATCCGGCGCTCGTGGAGCGAGCCCGGCCTACTCGTTTTCGTGATCGACCTCGCCGCCGCCCTGGATCGACTGGGTGACCTCTGGGTTCCCGCGATAGACGATCTCGCCGCCGCCGGATACCGATGCCGCCAGCGCGCTCGAGGCGGTCAGCATGATCTTGCCGCCGCCTTGGATGGATGCCTCGCCCTTGCCGGCACGAATGGCGCGCACGTCGATCTCGCCGCCGCCGTTGATCGCAGCGGCAAAGTCTGGCTGGGTTGGAAAAGCACCGTCGGTGTGGATCTCGCCGCCGCCATCTATGGCAGCACCGCGAAGGTTCGGCGTCACGATCTCGATCGTCAGATCGTACTGGTGCGGACACGACACGTTGCAGGCATCGATGTCGAGTTCGCCGTCGTTGCGCACCGTGAATGACGTATGCGCCGTGCTGCCCTTGATGAGTGTAACGCGCTGCGTTGCGCCATGCTTCAGGATCACTTCGCCGCCGCCGTTGAGCGCGATGCGGTTGAACGGTCCGACTTGCACGACGGTGCCGGCAAGCGCAGGGGTTGCGAGCAGCGCGACAAATAGAAGCGTGATGGGCGACGCAACAGTCATCGGATCCTCCGGAGGCGTTCGCAGCGAAGTCTAGCGCCTGCGCACTAGTTTGACCGCATCGCGCGCGGTCGAAGCAGCCATGAGTATCAGGCGGTCTTTTGCTCTTCTTCCGGTTTGCCGGGGCCTTGTTCATGCAGGCGTCGCGGGAAATGGCAGCGCACCAGCGTTCCGTTCTGGCTTTCGATCTCGACCCAGCCATTGTGCAGCTCGACGAAACGGTTGACGAGCGCGAGCCCAAGTCCGGCGCCGGCACGCTGACCCGAGCGGCTCTTGGCCGAGAAGCGCTCGAAAACGTTGGCCCTGACTTCCGGTGCAATACCGGGGCCGGTGTCGGCGACCGAGATCTGCACATCTTCGCCGACGATCGCGCCGCTCAGCGTGATCGTGCCGCCGCCCGGCGTGTATTTGAGGGCGTTGGAGAGAAGATTGAACACGACCTGTTGGATGCGCCGTTCGTCGCCCAGGAATCGGCCGGCGTCCGGCGCGCAGTCGAGGATTAGTTCGAGACTGACTTTCGCCGCCCACTCGCGCGCCGTATTGGCGACGCCGCTCAGGAGTTCGTAGAGATCGATGCGCGCCAGCTCCAGCCGCAAGGCGCCGGATTCGATCAGCGACAGATCGAGGATGTTGTTGATCAGGTCCTTCAACGTGTTCGAACCGCTGATGATATCCTGCAGGTAGCTTGTCTGTGCGCGATTGAGTTCGCCCGGAATACCGCTGGCGAGATGCTCGGCGAACCCCAGGATCGTGTTGAGCGGCGTGCGCAGCTCGTAGGAGACATGCTTGATGAAGTCCGACTTGAGGTTGTCGGCGGCTTCGAGGGCGTCGTTCCGCTCGCGCAGAGCGCTTTCGATGCGGAAGCGGTCGGTGACGTCGGCGAACGTCACCAAGGTCGCCCCGTCCGGCAGAGGCGAAAGAGAGAGCGATAGGATCGTGCGGTCGTTACGCTCGATTTCACCCCAATCGCGCCGGGTGGGCGCCCCCGACACGATGGACTGGATGAGCCGTTCCCACAGGGCTTCGTCGCCGAACTTGTCGGCGCAGGCCGCGGCGATGGTGCGCACATGTGGTTCGCCCGCGACATCTCTGGGCGACAATTTCCAGATCTTCGTGAAAGCGGCATTGTGCAGCTTCAGCTTGCCGTCCGGCCCGAACACCGCGACGCCTTCCTGCAGCGTGTCAAGCGTCGCCGATTGCACCTTGATCAGCGTGTTGTAGTTGCTTTCGAGCGTCAGCCGCTCGGTCACGTCCTCGTAGAGGTAGGTGAGGCCGCCAAAGGGATGGGGCTGCGCTACGACCCGCAGCGTCTTGCCGCTCGGGACATGCCACAATTCCTCCGAAGAGTGCTCCAACGGGTTGTCATAGAACGCCAGGCGCTGGCGCTTCCAGGATTGATAGTCGCGCTGCTCGGGCAGTCTGCGCCCCTCGCGCAGCCGGTCGAGGATCTCGCCGTCGGCGGGATGGGTATCGAGCCAATTCTCCGACAGCTCCCACAGCCGCGAAAAGGCGCGATTGTAGAATGTGAGCTTCTGGTCGCGCCCGAAGATCGCGACCGCCGTTGCGAGCTTATCGAGTGTATCGGCGTGGGCGTCGATATGCTGCTGCAACTCCGATTGCGCGACCGAGACGTCGGTCACGTCGATGGCGCTGCCCACCACGCCGAAACCATCGAGCGGAGATTCGGTCAGCGCCAACGCGCGGCGATGCCCGCCGACGATCGCAAAGCGTCTGGCTTCGAGCACGGCCTTCTGCGTTCTCGCGGATCCGGCGAGATCGCGTTCCGATTTTTCCAGCATCGGCTGGTTGGCGCGCAGTGCATCGATCGTCGGCGTCGTCGTCGCGCTCAGATAGGCCCGATTGCCCCAGACGAGCGACAGCCTGGCATCGCGAACCCAAACCGGCAGCGGCAGAAGATCGAGAATCTCGCGGAAATGCGTCGGGCGCGCCTGCGCGGCCGCCTGAACCGGCTCCATCCAGACGGCGGCCATGCCGCCGACGGCGCGACCACGCACCGTGAATGGGCGTGCATTCTTGTCGTGAACTGCGAGCGTGAACCCGGTGCCGCGGTCGCTCAGAGCGTCGAGAGCCGACGACAACTCCTTTGCCTCGGTGCCGGCGAGACAGGCGTCGAGCACGGCTTCGCCGCCGGCATAGCTCAACGGCGCGCTATCGTCGCGGCCCCAGACCACCAGCGCGTCGCGTCCGGATGAGAGAAGCGCATCGCGTTCACCGATGGCGGCGCGCACGCGCGCACCGGTGACGCGCAGGATACGGCGAAGCCTGCCTGCCGCTTTCTGTTCCGACAAAGCCCAGAGCGACGCGGCAATGGCGAGCGACACCGCACCCGTGGCGACGCCGAAGAGAACGAGAAATTGTTCGGTCGCCATGTCTTCGGCCGCGAAAGCTGGCATTGGCAAAAGCAGCAGTGCCGCGGCGACGAGCCCGATGGCCCGTAAACCCGCAACACCTTCCCTGAGGCCAGGGTTATTCTTCGGCCCCTCCGTGGGACGCATCTCCCGGCTGCCCCCGATTCGCGCCACAGCGACGAATCACTGTGGAATCAACATGATACGGGTGCTATCCACAGCCGCAAGGGAATGTAGTTAAGAAAAAGTAAAAAACTACATCTCGATGACAAGACAAGATCTGGCGGCGAATCTGCGTTTTCTTGAGTCGTGCGGCGTCGGCCTAGTCGAAATGTTGTGCGTCGGCGGGAATTCCCGTCCAGGCATGCTTGCGCGACTCGTAGACCGAGAATTTGGGAGCGGGAAACATTGGATCGGCGAAGGCGCCGATGGGGACGGCCACAACATCGGGCATGTTGTCGATGCGATAGGTGACGGTTGCGCCGCATTTCGGACAGAAGTGAAACGTCACGCGGTTACCGCTGTCGGCGATCCGCACATAGACTGTCGATTCTCCTGCGATACTGATCTTGTCGCGCGGAAAGCGGGCCTGAGCGCCGAACGTGCTGCCGGTTCTCATCTGACAGGCGAGACAATGGCACATCGAGATGCGCACTGGCTCACCCTCGCAGACCGCACGCAATTGGCCGCAGCTGCACGAGGCGACGCGCGTGGTCATCGTATCACGCGTCCATCAACCCGATCGCTTCCTGGGCGCGCGCGCCGTGCTTCGCTTCCTCGATTCCGTTTTGCCGGAAGAGGGCGGCGGCCTCGGCGTTCGTCGTGTTGTCGGCCCAGGTGTCGTAGAGCGTCTTGCCGCTGTTCTCGGCTTTGACGAGCCCTTCCAGGATCGCACGGTCGAGCTTGCGCACCGCCGACTTGGCGTACGGATTGTCTTCGGGCGCGGGGACCGCAAAGTCTTCGCCATGGATGGCGCGGATCGCCTTCGCCACGCGGTGCGCATGCGCCACTTCTTCGCGGCCATTGGCATTGAGGAGCGCGGCGATATCCGCACTCGGCGCACCGCGCGCCAGATCGCCATAGCCGACCTGTCCCGAAGCTTCGAGATAGACCATCAACTTCAGATCATCGAGCGTCGGGTGGGTGACCGCGTTGATGTGCTTGAACGCTTCACTCGCACTCTCGGGCATGTAAGACGGCTTCGACATGGTGATCCTCTCATTCGCCCGACAACCCTAAGCCAAGTCCTTATGCATGAATACGGTGCCGGCGATCGGCGTTTCGTAATACGCCGCTATCTCCTTGAAACCGAGCGCGCGATAGAGCGAGAGGGCTGTCTTCATGGTCGAGAGCGTGTCGAGGCGCATGGCGGCGTAACCCATGCGCCGGCCTTCTGCGACGGCAGCTTCGGCCAGGATGCGGCCCGCGCCGGTGCCGCGTGCGGCGCTTCGAACATAGAGTCGCTTCATCTCGCAGAAATTGGTGGCATGCAGCGCGCGAACCGCGACGCAGCCGACCGGTCTGCCGTCGATCTCGGCCAGCAGCAAGGCGCCTTTCGGCGGCGCATAGGCGCCGGGCAGGGACTCAAGTTCCTCCTCGAAGCCCTGATAACTCAAATCGACATCGAGCCCCGCGGCGTATTCGCGGAAAAGCTCGACGGTGGTGTCGATGTCATCGAGCGTGGCGCGGCGCAAGCGAACAGTCATGCAGCTCAATCAATAGCGGTAATGATCCGGCTTGAACGGGCCGGACTGCGGCACGCTGATATAGTCCGATTGCTTCTGGGTCAGCTGGGTGAGCTTGACGCCGATCTTTGCGAGATGTAGCCGCGCCACCTTCTCGTCGAGATGTTTGGGCAGAGTATAGACCTTCTTCTGGTACTTGCCGGGATTGCCGAACAATTCCATCTGCGCCAGCGTCTGGTTGGTGAAGGATGCACTCATCACGAAGGATGGATGGCCCATCGCGTTGCCGAGATTCACCAGCCGCCCCTCGGACAACAGGATGATGCGTTTTCCGTCCGGAAACTCGACTTCGTCGACTTGCGGCTTGACGTTGTGCCAACGGAAATTGCGCAAGGCGGCGACCTGGATCTCGGAATCGAAGTGGCCGATGTTGCAGACGATGGCGCGGTCCTTCATCGCGCGCATATGGTCGATCGTCAGCACATCGACGTTGCCGGTGGCAGTGACGAAGATGTCGGCGCGCGGTGCGGCGTCTTCCATCGTGGTGACTTCATAGCCTTCCATCGCAGCCTGCAGCGCGCAGATCGGATCGACTTCGCTCACCATCACCCGGCAGCCCGCCTGGCGGAGCGACGCGGCGGAACCTTTGCCGACATCGCCGAAACCGGCCACCATCGCGATCTTGCCCGCCATCATCACGTCGGTACCGCGGCGGATGCCGTCGACCAAGGACTCGCGGCAGCCATAGAGGTTGTCGAATTTGGACTTGGTCACGCTGTCATTGACGTTGATCGCCGGGAAGAGGAGCTTTCCTTCCTTCTCCATGATGTAGAGCCGGTGCACGCCGGTCGTTGTTTCCTCCGAAACACCGCGAATGTTCTTGGCAAGTTCGGCGAACCAGCCTGGCTTTTCCTTGAGCGTGCGCTTGATGAGAGCGAAGAAGACTTCCTCTTCCTCGTTTCCAGGCTTGGCGAGAAAGGCGGTGTCGCCTTTTTCTGCGCGCAGGCCATGGTGAACCAGCATGGTCGCGTCGCCGCCATCGTCGAGGATCAGGTTGGGCGTGCCGCCGTCGTCCCATTCCAGAATCCTGCGGGTGTAGTCCCAATAGTCCTTGAGGCTCTCGCCCTTGACCGCGAACACGGGCGTCCCACCGGCGGCAATCGCGGCGGCTGCATGATCCTGCGTCGAATAGATGTTGCACGACGCCCAGCGCACGTCGGCGCCGAGTGCCTTCAGCGTCTCGATCAACACCGCCGTCTGGATCGTCATGTGCAGCGAGCCGGCAATGCGCGCGCCCGTGAGCGGCTTCGAGCGGGAGAACTCCTCGCGGGTCGCCATCAACCCGGGCATCTCCACTTCGGCGATGGCGATTTCCTTGCGGCCCCAATCGGCAAGCGTGATGTCCTTGACGACGTAATCGTGATGTTCGGCCATGGGGCGCGGTCCTTTGGGAAAGCGCGCCGGATATAGCAGCCGGTCCGGCCCCTGACAAGAATGATATAAAGAAATACGCATATCTTTATTTGACAGGGTTTTCAGAGGCCAAATCCTTTGCTTGGCCCGTATCCTGAAGGGGTTGGCGGGCGGCAAAGTCGCGCGGGTGATCACCGACGTATCGCTGCCGTTGGAGATGAGCCGTTTGCGCGTCTAACGCTTGCTGCCCGCCCGTGCGCGGCCATCATGCGGTCCGAAGGTGCGCTTCGGCGGATCGATCCAGCGGTCTTCGCGCGTACGCTCATGTGCTTCGTTCAGCGGATAATGGATCTGGTTTTCGGGTTTCGGCTTCTCACCGACAACGATCAGTCTGACCTCTTCCTTCGTGTTGTTCAGGAAGGTGTGACAGATCCCAGTAGCGGCCGGGAAGCCGACGCTGTCGCCCGGCTCGAGCGCGTGCAGGACGCCGTCGATCCAGGCATCGGGCTTTCCTTCAATGACGAAGACGAATTCCTCCTCCGCACTCTCAGCGTGCGGGTAGCTGATGCGTCGCCCCGGCGGCACGCGCACATGGTGGATGCCGATGCGGGTCAGTCCAAGTTTCTCACCGAGCGGTGCGTCGAAGCCCATCTGTTCGTCGTCACCACGATATTGGCTGGGTTCTGACTCTTCGAGTGCCCTCCAATGGGCGATGAAGTCCGGTCGCGTCATAAGTCACCTGATCGATTTACTGGGTCTATTATGACTGGAGCGGGAGCCAGGTCTTGACAGCATGGATAATAATCCTATATGTATTGGTATGAAATCCTAGCGCGCAAGATCGTGGTCGGCGAGGCGTTTTCAGAAGTCTAAGTTAGATCAATGTATTAAAGCAGGAATTGAAATACAAAAAATGAGCGAAAATCGCGCAAACGGGCGAGCAAGCTCTGAAACGGCCAATGCCCGGCAAGCGGCGCAGGCGTTCGTGGACGAGGTTCGCGGGCTGCCAAGTCTTTATACGCCGCACATCCGTGCCGTCAGGCGCGGCCGCTCGCGAGCTTGGAAGACTGCCTCGCCCGAATTCGTGGCGGGGGTGGCTCTAGCACTCGCCACCAACCGGCAGCATCGCTGGGAGCGTTGGTTCGCCTACGAACTCATTCGTTTTCACCACGGCGCGTTTCACGCGCTCGACGATCGGTTCCTCGCTCGTCTGGCCAAGGGACTCGACAGTTGGGACAGCGTCGACGCCTTCGGACGGATCTTGTCGGGCCCGGCCTGGGCGCAGGGGAGGGCTTCCGACGCGTTGATTGATCGCTGGTCGCGCTCGCGCGATCTTTGGCTTCGCCGCCTTGCGCTCGTCAGCACGATCGCGCTGAACATGAAAAGCGACGGCGGCGAGGGCGACACGCGGCGCACGCTCGCGATCTGCGCGCGCCTGGTCGACGATCACGAGGACATGGTGGTGAAGGCACTGAGCTGGGCGCTGCGCGTGCTCTCGACGCACGACGCCGCGGCCGTCCGCGCCTTTCTGCGAAAGCACGACACGAGGCTCGCGGCGCGTATCAAGCGCGAAACCGGAAACAAACTCAGGACAGGCAAGAAAAATCCGAGAGGGGACAAGTGATGACTGACGCGAACGCACTCTTTGCCCTCGCGACTGCCGACGACGCGGACGGGCTATCGAAGGCGCTTGGGGATATCGATCTCGCGCGGATTCACAACGAGGCCGGTGAGTCTTTGTATCGCTTCGCACTCTTTCACGGTCATGCCAAATGCGCCGCCGCGCTCGAGCGGCATGGCGCGCTGCCGCTGCACGATGCCGCGCTCGCAGGCGACGCCGGGCGTGTCGCCGTCTTGCTCGATGCTGCACCCTGGGCGGTCGACCTGCTGTCGCCCGACGGGTGGACCGCGCTGCATCTTGCCGCCTTCGTCGGAAAGGACGCAGCCGCAGACGCCCTCTTGGCCCGCGGTGCCAGCGCCCGGATCATGGGACGGGCTTTCGAACAGAATCTCGCCGTGCATGCAGCTTGCGCCGGACGAAGGCTCGGCAAGGCTGTGTTCGCAAAGCTTGTCGCCGCCACAGGCGATCCGAACGCGCCGCAGAAACAGGGCTACACGCCCCTCATGATCGCGGCGGGGAACGGCTTCGTCGATGCGGTGGACGTTCTGCTGGCGGCGGGCGCTGATTGCACGCTCAAGCAGGCCGAAGGAAAAAGCGCTGCGGACTTGGCGCGCGAGCGCGGCCATAACGAGCTGGCGAAGCGCTTGGAGTAGCAGCGATCCTATTCCTCGCCGAACTTCGCCTCGATCAATGCGATGATCGCGGTCAACGCTTCGCCGCAATCTTCGCCCTCTGCCGAGACTTCCACATCGGCTCCGGTGCTGGCGGCGAGCATCATCAAACCCATGATGGAGCGGGCGTTGACCGACTGCCCGTCGCGCTTGACGACGATCTCCGATTTGAAGCGCGCCGCGGCCTCGACGATTTTCGCCGCTGCGCGCGCATGCAATCCGCGTTTGTTGGTGATCCTGGCGATCGCGCTTCGCCGCGTGGCTTGGCTCATTCCCTGGAGACGCCCGCGAGATCGGCGGAGCCGGCGCGCATATATTTCCGCCCGGCATCGATCGCTTCCTTGACCGCCTGGTCGAGCGAGAGCTTGGTGCGCACATCGATCAGTTTGATGAGGCTGGGAAGATTGACGCCGGCAAGCACTTCGATCTTGCCGCGCTCCAGAATTGTCAGAGCGAGATTGCACGGCGTGCCGCCGAACATGTCGGTTGCGATGACGACGCCGCGGCCCATATCGACCGATTTGGCGGCGGCCGCGATTTCGCGTTGGCGCCGTTCGATATCGTCTTCAGGGCCGATGCAGACGGCGCGCAGATGCGTCTGCGGCCCCACCATATGCTCCATTGCCGAGATGAATTCCTGCGCCAAACGGCCGTGGGTGACGAGTACGATGCCGATCATGAGCTGCCTCGAATATGGTGGCACGATAGCAAGGTTCGAGAGAGGTAAAAGCCCTCAATTGCGCTTGACAGTTTCGCGGAAAGTGCGGTTGTGCAGCGCCGCAACCGCCGCAAGAACCTTGTCGGGAGCGGAATCCTCAAGCGCCGACAAAAGGAGCAGAGGCGGGCGATTTTTTTGCGGCATTGCGAGCGCTTTCGGCGGCGAAAAAGAGCGCCGACTTGGTAAACGCGCGACAGTTCCCGACAGATCGAGGACCAGCACGACAGCTGCGTCTCGCGCGTGCGGCAGTTCCACGATTCCCGCGCCGCGAATTTCGAGCAGTCCGGCAAGGCTTCGCGGCGCGCTTGCCATGAGCTTTCCGCGGCGCACGAAAAGATCGGTGCGATCGTCGGAAACGAGCAACGCGCCACGGCCTATCAGCCTGAGCGCAAGGTCGGATTTACCCGCGCCACTTTTCCCGATCATGAGCACGCCCGAAGATGCTGGTGCTCCAAACCGTGCACCGGCTTCGGCAATGCGAACGCAGCTCGCATGGATGTTCACGCGCGCGCTCATCCGCGTGCCAAGGGCAGCTCGACGATGAAGCGCGCGCCGCCGCCATCGCGATTTTCCGCCCACACGCGGCCGCCGGCGCTCTCGGTGATCTGTCGCGCGATCGAGAGTCCAAGTCCGGAATTCTTGCCGAAATGATCGTGCGGCCGTTCGGTATAGAAGCGCTCGAAGATCGTTTCGAGATTTTCCGGTGGGATTCCCGGACCGTCATCCTCGACGCTGACACGCGCGCGACCTGCTTCCGCACTCGCTGCGATGGACACCGTCCCGCCGTCCGGACTGAACGACACCGCATTGTCGATCAGGTTGCGGAACACCTGACCCAGACGTTCGTCGCGCGCCAAGACTCGCGCCTGCGGCGGCAGGCGAACATCGAGCCTGATGTCGATGGCGTGCGCGGAATCGGTCATACGATAAATCTCCACGATCGTTTCCAGGAGGTGGGCAAGATCCACGCGTTCGCTGGTTTCGCGGCTCAGTTCCGCGTCCAGCCGCGAGGCATCGGAAATGTCCGAGATCAGCCGATCGATGCGCTTCACGTCGTTGCGGACGATCTCCATCAGCTTGGAGCGCGATTCGTCGCTGCCCGCCCGCGTCAGCATTTCCACTGCGCTCTTGAGCGACGTAAGCGGGTTCTTCAACTCGTGCGCGACGTCGGCCGCGAACCGTTCGATCGCATCGATGCGATCATAGAGCGCGCGGGTCATGGCCGACAGGCTGGACGCCAGGTCCCCGATTTCGTCGCGCCGTTCCTCCATTCTCGGAATGGTCGCGCGTCCGGTGTGGCCGCCCCGAACTTCGTCCGCCGCGCGTGCGAGCCGCTGCACCGGTTCGGCGATGAACCGCGCGAGAAACAGCGACGAAATCACCATCACGCCGACAGCGACCAGGAAGACCTGGATGAGTGTCGCCCGTTCCTCGCGCAGGATGTCGTCGATGTCGCCCCCTTCGGTCGACACCAGAAGCACGCCATAGATGGCTTTGAAGCGCTGGATCGGAATGGCGACGGACAGTACGAGCTTGTTCAACTGATCGACCCGCTCTGCCGTCCCGATATCCCCCGCGAGCGCAGTCGTCACTTCGCCATAGACGCGGCCGTTCTCGCCGGCTTCGAAATAGGGGGCAAGGCTGGAGAGCGGGCGAACGCCCATCACGCCGTCATAGATGCGCGAGGCATCCGCGTTGAAGCGGTGCCACCAGTCGATCGGCGGCAGGTCCCGCACCTGAACCACGTTGCGCGCGAGAAGATAGCGCGTGTCGATCAGAAGGCGTCCATTCGTGTCGTAGAGTCGCGCGCGAAGGCGGGTCGGTGCGATGAGCTGGCGCAGGAGCGGCTTGGCCTGGCTGACCTGGATACCGTGCGTGTCCTCGTCGGTGGTGTATTCGGCCAAGGTGCTGGCGACGATCTGCGCCTGTTCCTGAATGCCGGAAAGCCGTTCGTCGACAAGTCCGACGCGGTTCGCCTGCACGGCGATGACACCCGCGATCAACACCACGAGCGCGAACGCGTTGAACAGGATGATGCGGCGCGAAAGCGCGGAAAATCCCGGACGACGTTGCACGCCCGCCATCGCTACGACCGTCTTCGGGTGCTACGCCTCACGATAGCGATAGCCTACACCATAGAGCGTTTCGATCGCTTCGAAGTCGTCGTCGACGACCTTGAACTTCTTGCGCAGGCGCTTGATGTGACTGTCGATCGTGCGATCGTCGACATAGACTTGGTCGTCATAAGCCGCGTCCATCAGGCTGTCGCGGCTCTTCACGAAGCCCGGCCGCTGCGCCAGGGCTTGCAGGATGAGGAACTCGGTGACGGTGAGGCGCACCGGCTTGCTGTCCCAGGTGCATTCGTGGCGCTGCGGATCGAGGGCCAGCTTGCCGCGAACCAGCGCTTCCTTCTTGCCTTCGCCGGGCGCGCCGCCGCGATGCGGATCGGCGCGGCGCAGGACCGCTCTGACGCGCTCGAGCAGCAAGCGTTGCGAGAAGGGCTTGCGGATATAATCGTCGGCGCCGGCGTTGAGACCCATGAGTTCGTCGATCTCCTCGTCCTTCGATGTAAGGAAGATCACTGGAAGATCGGCGCTTTGCCGCAGGCGGCGCAAAAGCTCCAAGCCGTCCATGCGCGGCATCTTGATGTCGAGGATTGCGAGGTCCGGAGGCGTCGCGGTCAGCGCGGTGAGAGCCGAGGCGCCGTCCGCGAAGGAACGCACATGATAGCCCTCCTGCTCCAGGAGCATGGTCACAGACGCCAGGATGTTCTTGTCATCATCGACGAGCGCAATGTTGGCCATGATTCCCGCCCCAATCAGCGCGACGCAGTATAAGGCCGCGTCCGGCAAAGCAAAGCCGTCGTGGCCGGCGTGCTCGTCGGCGCCTGATTCGCGTCCAACCTGTCAGATGAACTCGACCTTGAGGATTTCATACGAACGGGCGCCGCCCGGCGTGGTCACTTCCACCGTATCGCCCTTGCCCTTGCCGATCAGGGCGCGGGCGATCGGCGACGACAGCGAAATCCTGCCGTGTTTGGCGTCGCTCTCGACATCGCCGACGATCTGGTACTTGCGTTTTTCGTCGGTGTCCTCGTCGACCAGCGTGACCGTCGCTCCGAATTTGACCGTGCTGCCTGAGAGCTTAGACACGTCGATGACTTCGGCGCGGCCGATCTGGTCCTCGAGCTCCAGGACGCGGCCCTCGATGAAGCCTTGGCGTTCCTTCGCAGCATGGTACTCGGCGTTCTCGGAAAGATCGCCATGCGCGCGCGCGTCGGCAATCGCCTTGATGATCTCGTGGCGTTCGACGTTCTTGAGGTGGTTCACTTCGTCTTCAAGCGACTTGAACCCTGCGGCGGTCATGGGAATACGTTCCATGGCATTCGAATCCTGTCTTCAGCAAAGCTGTTCCATGCGGCCCCGCTTGGCGGTCTGGCCGGATGCAGATTATTGCGGTGTTTTCCTTAAATACTTGTTACGCCTGGACTTTCTTTGTCCCTTCGGGGGCGCCAGCTACCAAGAGTAAGACTGCAGGGGTGCGACTTCAAGGGAGCCGGCCTGCAGAGCGGCGATCGCTTGGGTTGCCGCGGCGGCGCCCGCGATGGTCGTGTAGTAGGGCACCTTCAAGGTCAAAGCGGTTCGGCGAATCGAAAGTGAGTCCGTCAGCGCGACGGCGCCCTCGGTCGTGTTGAACACAAGATGGATCTCGCCGTTCTTGAGCGCGTCGACGACGTGAGGACGTCCCTCCATGACCTTGTTGATGAAGCGGACGGGAATGCCCTTGGCTTCGAGGGCGAGTGCGGTGCCCCGTGTCGCGATCAATTCGAATCCCATGCCGATCAGTTCGCGGGCCGAGGCGACAACCTCTTCCTTGTCGGCGTCCTTCACGGAGATGAAGACGTTGCCCGAGAGAGGCAGCCTCAATCCGGCGCCGATCTGGCTTTTGGCGAAAGCGCGGCCAAAGTTGCGGTCCAGTCCCATGACTTCGCCTGTCGAGCGCATTTCAGGACCAAGGACGGTGTCGACGCCCGGAAAGCGTGCGAACGGCATCACGGCCTCCTTGACCGAGATGTGCGGGGAGAGCGAGGGCGCGAGTTCGAAGGTCTTCAGCAACTCGCCTGACATCACGCGCGCGGCAATCGCCGCGATGGCCAGGCCCACCGCCTTGGCGACGAAGGGCACGGTTCGGCTGGCGCGCGGATTGACCTCGAGCACATAGATGTCCTCGCCCTGAACCGCGAATTGGACATTCATCAAGCCGCGAACCTTGAGAGCCCTGGCAAGCGCTATGGTCTGGCGCTCGATCTCCTTGATCGTCGCCGGCTTGAGCGAGTGCGGCGGTATTGCGCAGGCGGAGTCGCCCGAGTGCACGCCGGCTTCCTCGATATGCTCCATGATGCCGGCGACAAAGACGTCCTGCGCGCTGTCGCAAATCGCGTCGACGTCGACTTCGATGGCGTGGTGCAGAAACCCGTCGATCAGAACCGGGTTGTCGCCGGAAATGCGAAAGAGCTCGCCCGACTGGACCTGGGAAATCAGATGCGCCTCGTCGGCGCACACCACCATGCCGCGTCCGCCCAACACATAGGAGGGACGCAGGATCACCGGGTAGCCGATTTCGCGCGCTGCGGCGATGGTTTGTTCGGCTGTCATGGCGGTCGCGTTGCGCGGCTGCTTGAGTCCAAGTTCGTTCAGCAACCGCTGAAAGCGTTTGCGGTCTTCCGCAAGGTCGATGGCGTCGGCGCTCGTGCCCAAAATTGGCACGCCTTCAGCGACAAGCGTGTTTGCGAGTTTGAGCGGCGTCTGGCCGCCGAACTGGACGATGACGCCAGCCAGCGTTCCGTTTCCTTGTTCGACGCCTACAATTTCGAGAACGTCTTCCGTCGTCAGAGGTTCGAAATAAAGGCGGTCGGAGGTGTCGTAGTCGGTCGAAACCGTCTCGGGATTGCAATTGACCATGATCGTTTCGAAGCCCTGCTCCGACAGCGAGAAGGCCGCGTGGCAACAGCAATAGTCGAATTCGATGCCTTGGCCGATGCGGTTGGGCCCGCCACCGGGAATGATGATCTTCTTCTTGTTCGTGGGTTTGCTTTCGCACTCGGCCGCGGCGCCAAAAGGGGTCTCGTACGACGAATACATGTAGGGCGTGAGCGCCGCGAATTCGGCGGAACAGGTATCGATACGCTTGAAGACAGGGCGCACGCCGAGTGCGGCGCGCCTGGCACGGATTTCCTTTTCGGTAACGCCGGCAAGCTTGGCAAGCCGCGCGTCGGAAAATCCCATCGCCTTGAGGCGGCGCAGGCCCGCCGCATCCTTCGGCAGACCGTTCTTCGCTACTGTCCCCTCGATGGCAATGAGATTCTCGATTTCGCTGAGAAACCAAGGATCGAATTTCGTGATGGCCTGAATATCCGGCGTTGGAAAGCCGAGGCGCATCGCTTGTGCAACCAGACGCAGCCGATCCGGCGTGGGGCGTGCGAGAGCGGCGCGGATCTTGTTCTTGTCGGAGGGCAGTTCGATCTCGTCGAAACCGCTGATCCCGGTTTCCATCGAGCGCAGCGCTTTTTGCAGAGACTCCGCAAAGGTCCGGCCGATCGCCATGGCCTCGCCGACAGATTTCATCGACGTCGTCAGCAGAGGTTCGGCGCCCGGGAATTTCTCGAAGGCAAAGCGCGGGATTTTCGTGACGACATAATCGATCGCCGGCTCGAACGAAGCCGGTGTGACTTTCGTGATGTCGTTGCTGAGTTCGTCGAGCGTGTAGCCGACCGCGAGCTTGGCGGCGACCTTGGCAATGGGAAATCCGGTCGCCTTGGAGGCCAGCGCCGAAGAGCGCGAAACGCGCGGATTCATCTCGATGATCACCATGCGGCCGTCGGCCGGGTTGACAGCGAACTGCACGTTCGATCCGCCGGTTTCCACGCCGATCTCACGCAGCACCGCGATGCTGGCGCCGCGCATGCGTTGAAATTCCTTGTCGGTCAGGGTGAGCGCAGGGGCGACGGTGATCGAGTCGCCGGTATGCACGCCCATCGGGTCCACGTTTTCGATGGAGCAGATGATGATGGCGTTGTCGGCGCGGTCGCGCACGACTTCCATTTCATATTCCTTCCAGCCGAGAACCGATTCCTCGATCAGCACTTCGTTGGTCGGTGAGGCGTCGAGCCCACGCTCGACGATCTCGGTGAACTCTTCCTTGTTGTAGGCGATGCCGCCACCCGTGCCGCCGAGCGTGAAGCTCGGCCGGATGACCGCCGGCAATCCGACGAGTCCAAGCGCATCCTTGACGCGGCTTTGCGATTCCGCCGCCAGTTCCATGATCGCGTTGCCGCGATTGTCGTACATGAACTCGCCGTCCGCGTCCTTCTTGTGGCGCAATTCGCCCTTCAGCGTGACGCCCTTGGGTACCTCGAGGCCGATCTTCAACATGGAGCGGCGGAACAACTCGCGGTCTTCGGCCTTGTCGATGGCGTCCGCGCTCGCGCCGATCAGTTCGACGTCGTACTTCTCCAGCGTGCCGCGCTTGCGCAGACTGAGCGCCGTATTGAGAGCCGTCTGTCCGCCCATCGTGGGAAGCAGAGCGAACACCTTTCCGGGCGGGACATTCGGTCGCTCACGCGCGATGATCTTCTCGACGAATTCGGGCGTGATCGGCTCGATGTAGGTCGCGTCCGCCATGCCAGGATCGGTCATGATGGTCGCCGGGTTAGAGTTCACCAGCACGACGCGGTAGCCCTCGGCCCGCAGCGCCTTGCACGCTTGCGCGCCGGAATAGTCGAACTCGCAGGCCTGACCGATCACGATCGGTCCGGCGCCGATGATCAGAACCGTATGAATGTCATTTCTGCGCGGCACGACCCACCATTCATAAAAAAGCCCTCGCCGGTTGCCGGGAGGGCCCTAAACCTGTCCGAACCTCAACTCCGCCATCGTAACGTCTTCTCCTGCACCGGATTGACGAACGGGTTTCCCGTCCGGATCGATTCGGCCCATGCCTTCTTGAGGCGGTGGTACCACATCGCCGGCACATCGGAGTCCTGAATTAGCATCAGCGATGGGCTGAATTTAAGTCCCTCGCGCTGGAGTTCCACAATCTTTCGATCATCCGCTAGGAATGTCGGCCCAAGCGCCATGAAGAAAGGCTTGATGAAGCCGAGCCAGGACGGCCAATAGAAGGTCTGCGTGACCTGCGTCGTTTCGGCATCGCGCGGCGTACAGGTCGTCAAACCGATCACGTCGACCTGTCGGCCGAACACCCGACCGCGGATGTTTTCGAACCGGGTGCTCGGAAGCTCGAAGGTGATTTCGGTGGATACGTCGGCCCCAAATATCTCATAGGCCGGTTTCGAAGGCCGGTGCCGGGTCATGACGAAGCCGGTCGGCAGCGGCGCATAGTGCTTGGTCTTTTCCTTGGGGCGGACTTTCCACCACCAGCGTCCATGCACATAGGCAGCATGCGCCGGGTCCATCAACCCAATCACGGCATGATCGATGTCGCAGTGGAACAACTGACTCTCGACCCACCTTGGCCGTGAATTCGGCAGCGACACTTTTGGCGGCCCAGTTCGCGGCGCCGTGCCGTCGCGCGGATTCGCCGCGACATAAACCCAAATCAGTCCATCCTGTTCGCAAACCGGATACGAACGCACGCGGATGTTGGATGGATCAAGTGCCTGGCCATCCACCAACGAAGGAATATGCGTGCAGACGCCTTCTTTGTTGAACTGCCAGCCGTGATAGGGGCATTCGACGGTGTTCTCTGCCAGGACCCGTCCGGCGGAAAGCGGCACGCCACGATGCGGGCAGATATCGCGCAATGCGAAAGCCTGACCGGTCCGCATGCGCCCGATCAGAACCGGCTCACCGAGCATCAGTTCGCGCTTCAGCGTTCTTTTTCGGATGTTCGCGGAATGAGCGCCGAGATACCAGCTGTCGCGTAGAAACAGCGGAACCGAGCTGTCCTCGGACAGGACGGTCGTCTCGACGGTCATCGCGGCGCGTCCGGAGCCTTGAGCAGGCTGTCGAGCGTGGTCATGAAGAGCTGCCCCTTGTAGGCCGGCAACTTATACGCCCATCCGGATGCGTGTGCATTGATGGCGGCGGCCTCGGCCAGCGCCGGACTGCGCGGGTTCATCGCTTCGGCCGACACCGTGGCCCAATAGTCGGCACCCTGGCGTTGGACATTCACGGTCACTTTGAGGCCGTCAAAGGTTTTTGTGATGACACGAGACGTCAGATTCTGATTGCTGAAGTCCAAGTCGCGCGCCGGGCGCACGTCATCGAATCCGAAGCCCGTGATCGCCGCGGCGACGCCATCTGGCGCAGTGGGATCAGAGGGAGACTTTCCGACCGGCAGCGGCGAAAGCGTGAAATCGGGATCGCTCGGCTTCTCCCGCCGCACCATGAAGGACGTACCGCCGGCCGGATCGACATCAGCTTCCTGGACGCGGGCGCGATCGATATCCATGACCGTCTTGTCGAGCCAATCGGAGAGCGATGCGCGCGGATCGAGGACCGATCGCGTCAGCCAGCTCTGGAGTTCATTCGGCCGGCGCACGAAGAGTCCCGTCGCGCCCGTCGCGTCGCCAATGTCTTCGCTCTTGCCCGCAATCAGCGATGCCAGCACGCGGCCCTTGTCGTCTCGAACTGTGATCTCGATCCCATCGCCCTTGGGAGGCGCATCAAGGCCGAGATAACGCAACCAATCGGCGCGCGCGGTTTTCGGTTCGATCGTCTGCAGTGCGGCGAGTCCGACCAGAGTGCGGCGTACCAAGTCGAAGGAAGCGGGAAAATCGCTTCGCGCGGGCAGCACCCAGCCCTTGTCCGGAATGAAGACGACGTCGAATGGCGCACTCGCTCTTGACGCGATGTGAATCGTCGTCGCGTTGCGCACTTGTCTGGCCAGGCCGGGGAAGAATTGTTCCGGAGCGTACGCCGAACGCCCAAGTTCGGCTTGCTGCCAGATCGCGCCGAGCGCCAGCAACACGGCGACGAGCGTCACGGCTCCAAGGATTGCCAGAGTTCGGCGCCTGGGGTCGGTCAAGATCGCGCTCTCAGCCATGGACGCCTCACGCTCGCAAGGCGCGCGCCCGCCGACGGCGGCGCAAAAACGCGACAAGCAAGGCAAATCCGGCGACAAAGATGGGAACGACGGCGATGTTCACGAAGGCGAGGAAGTCGCCCAAGGCATCGATATCCTTGCGCAGATTGTGCTGCACTTCGCGCAGCGAAGCGCGCGTTTCGATCAGCACCCGCTTGAAGCGATCGATCTCGGCCTGCTGTTCCGCTGTGAGCGCCTGGCTCGTGTTGGGGCGGCCGTTCGTGCTTCCGCCCTGTTCGAGTTCGTGAAGTCGCTGTTGAACGGCTGTGACCCGGGCCTGAAGCGCTTCGGCCTCTTGCTGGAATTGCGCCTGCGCATCGGCTTGGAGCTCCTTGACGACAGTAAAGGGCCGGTCGTTGCTTGCACGCGTGCGAAGCGAAATCAGATCGCCGGATCCCATCAGATTTTCAACCGCGTTCAGGACGAAGGCGCCATTGTCGGCGAAAGGAGTCGCGATGCGCTTGCCATAGAGATTCTCGACACGCACCCAGAAGCGGTCATCGAAGATGTCGCTGTCGGCCATGATGACGACGTTTATGGGGCCGGCGGACTTTGTGATTTGGGGCGGAAGCGGTATGGGCGCGCGGCCCGAGCTTGTTATCGCCGCTGGCGGACCGGCGGGAAATGCCGTCTTCGCAGGGCCGGAAAGCCGTGCCGCAATCGTAAAAGCCTGGCCGCTTGGCCGAATTTGGGACATCAGATCCTGCGGTCTGGGATTGAATCGGACCTGTTCGCTATCGACGAGTTGGGCTTCGGTCGATGAAGAAACCAAAGGCGTGAAATGTGTCGTCGCCTGTTTCTCGGGGTACAGCGCGCCAGCACTCGCCAGATTTACGGATTGTAAGTTCGCGGTGATGGTGTCGCCTTTCGCAAACTGCGGCGAAGTCAGATGCAGCCAAATGGGATAGCTCGCGACTGGATTGCGCGGGTCGCTCGAAAGCTGCACGCGCTGGGCGAGCGCTTTGTCGGCGACGACCTTGCCGTCGTTGAAAGACACGCCCCAGGCCTGGAACAGCTTCGGCAGGTCCGACATGGGGGCTCCGCCGGCGCGAGGGTCGAGGCCGCCGCCGGCCTGCGCCAACTCCGAATTGGGATCGACGAAGATGAGCGCGCGTCCGCCGCCGAGCACGAATTGGTCGATGGCATAAAGCTGCGCCGCGCTCAGATTTGTCGGATGTACGACCATGAGAACAGCGACATTGGCGGGCACGCGCGCGAGGCCGGGATCGAGAATCTGCGTCGCATAGGATTGGCTCAACTCCGAATAGATCGCGTAAGGCTGGCTATTGCCCTGAAGCGCCGCTGCCATCCCGCCTGTTCCGGTATCGAGCGGAAGGCTCGAGATAATGCCGAGCACCGGTTTTGCCGGCGTCGACAGACGGTAGAGCAGCGAGGAGAGATCGTATTCGAGATAGGGTTCGCGCTCCGAGGTGAAATAGGGAATGACTTCCTTGCCGTCGATGCGGTTAGTCCCGACGAGACCGAAGTAAACCGTGTCGCCGGAGTCCGTCGCCGCTCCGCTCAACCCGTTCGCGGTTGCCTGGTCTTCCGCCGCGGTGAACGGCTCAGGATCGACTTCCTGAAGGACGATCTTGCCGTCGCTGAGCGAGGCATATTCCTTGAGCAAATCCAGCACCCGCTTGGCATAAGCGGCCGTCTGCGCGTAGTCCGCGGCCACATTCTTGGAGTAGTAGAATTTCAACGTGATGGGTTCCGGGATCTTGCGGATGATGTTGCGCGTTCCGTCCGCCAGCGTGAATCGCGCGGTTTGCGTCAAATCGAGTCGTGCCGTAGTGATCCACGCGTCGGCGGCAATGTTGATCGCGACGAAAAGTATCGTGGCAAGCACCAGGACCGAAACTGCGTAGAGCCTTCGCGACAACGGTTTCATCGTTCAGCCGCTTCGCTTCAGGTCGACGACGACGGTGTTGGCCGTCAGGAACAGCGCGATCAGCGAGAAGAAGAAGATCAGGTCCCGCACATCGATGACGCCGGCCGAGATCGCGGAAAAATGCGTGAGAAAGCTGAAGGACGAAATCGCGCTGATGAGGGGGAGCGGCGCCCAGCTGCGGAAGAAGTCGAGGACGAGTGGGGCACCGGAAACCGTAAATAGAAAGCACACCACTACCGTCACGACGAAAGCGATCACCTGGTTTTGCGTGGTCGCCGAGATGCATGCGCCGATCGCGAGATAAGCGCCGGCCATGAGCAGGCTGCCGACATAGGCTGCGGCGATCACGCCATTGTCGGGATTTCCGAGATAGTTGACCGTCAGCCAAATCGGAAACGTCAGCGCGAGTGCAATGGCGATGAACGCCCATGCCGCGAGAAACTTGCCGGTTACCGTCGCCCAGAGCGGGACGGGCAGGGTCAGGATCAACTCCATGGTACCGGTGCGGCGTTCCTCGGCCCACAAGCGCATGGCGATCGCGGGCACCAGGAAAAGATAGAGCCAAGGGTGATAGCCAAAGAACACGGAGAGGTCGGCCACGCCGTTGTCGAAAAAGCGCCCGACGTAAAATGTGAAGGCGCCCATCGCGAGCAGAAAAATCACGATGAAGACATAGGCCAGGGGGGTTGCGAAGTAGGCCGCGAACTCGCGCTTGAAGATCGGCAGGATGTATTTCATGCGGCGTTCGCCTTGGCGCGCGCCGAGTCCGGCGTGGTGATGGAGCGGAAGACTTCGTCGAGCCGGCCCGCGTCGGAATGAAGCTCGCGAACGTCCCATTTTTCCCGTATGACGAGAGCGCTGACCTCTTCGATGAGGAGTGCATTTTTCCGCGGGAAGGCCGTCATCAGGACCAATCCTGCCTCTCGTCTTTGAACTTCGACACTCGCGACATCCGGTAGCGCTTTGAGCCGTGCCAGGACCGCGTCGCGGTGTGACTCAGGCACCGTGATCAAGACCGCGTTGTGATAACGCGAGCGCGCCAATAGTTGATCGGGCGTTCCGTCGGCGACGATCTGACCCCGATCAATGATCACTGCGCGCGTGCAAATTGCTTCCACCTCCTCGAGCAGGTGGGTTGAGACGATGATCGCCTTCTCGGCTGCCATGGCCCGCAGGAGCGCGCGCACAGAGTGTTTCTGATTGGGATCGAGCCCGTCTGTCGGTTCGTCCATGATCAGCACGGGCGGATCGTGGAGAATCGCCTGCGCAAGGCCTACCCGGCGCTTGAAGCCCTTTGATAAGGTTTCGATGGTCTGGTCGAGGACCGTGTCCAGCTCGGTCTTCGCGACCACGGCGTCGACGCGCTGCTTCGCCGCGTTGGACTTGAAGCCGCGGACGCCTGCGATGAAATAGAGAAAGTCGCGCGCCGTCATGTCGCCATAGGCGGGCGCGCCCTCGGGCAGATAGCCGATGCAGGATCGCGCCGCGATCGCGTCCGTCTCGACGTCATGTCCGCACACCCGTGCGCGTCCAGACGTCGGTGCGAGGTATCCCGTAATCATCTTCATCGTTGTGGACTTACCGGCACCATTCGGGCCGAGGAAGCCCAGCACTTCGCCCTTTGCCACGCGCAGGCTGAGGTCGTTGACGGCCGTAAGGGGGCCGAAGCGTTTGGTCAGTCCCTCGATTTCGATCATGTCGCCCGGTGTCGGAAAGCGGTTTTGCTTAGAGAAATCGCTCCTCAGCCGCAAGTTTTCCTTGTGTAAGGAATTGTTCGATTCCCTTAGGACGGGACTCCGCAGCACAAGGCGGTCAAAAATTTGCCATCTGGCGATGTCCAGTTGCTGAACTTCACCTGCCGGCGCTCTTTCCGGCGAATCGCCGGAGTTGACGTGTACGACGGAAAGCTCATTCAGCGTGCGGCAGGCACGGGGATCATCCTGCAGATCACTCTCGTGGTCATCGGCCACTATGTGGGCTGGGTGCGCGAGAACGCTTATGAGTTCGGCGGCATGATGATCGCCGGAGTCGCGGGGCTGCTCTACGCGCGCGACTTTGCCAAAGGCTATGCCAAGGGTGCGCTGGGCGGGGCGATCGTCGGCGGAGCCTGCGGAATCATCGGTCTTTGCGCCGCCAACATTCTGGGCGACGTGCCATTGATCGCGTTGGCGATCGGTTCTGTCATCGTCGTCCTGGTCGGCGCGATCGGCGGACTGTTCGGCCAGATGGCGGCCAATATCCGCAATCTGAACGCCTGACATCGATCCAGCTCAGCCGCCTCGGCAAGCGAGATCAGAAAAAACCGGCCGACCGATCGGGGCGGTAGAGAAGACGAAGGAGGGGGTTGATTCGTCTTCGCGCGGCCCGTCAACTCGGTGCGGCCGGGACATCACTATCGCATCGGAACGCGGCTTTGCGGTGGTTGGATCGCGGCGCTTTCGTGGCTCGGCCAGTTTGGGAGAATTCGATGGGCAGATTTGTCAAGGCGACCGATACATTGATGGAATATCTCAGCCGTGTCGGAGCACGCGAGGTGGCAGCTCAGATCCACTGCCGCGAAGATACGCAGAAGTTGCCCATGGGCATGATGCAGATCGCTCCGGAGCAGGGCGCGTTCCTGGCGCTGCTCGGCCGGCTCACCAACGCACGGCATTATGTCGAGATCGGAACGTTTACCGGCTACAGCGCGCTCAGCGTTGCACTTGCCATGCCCGCGGACGGAAGAGTCGTGGCCCTCGATGTCAGCAAGGAGTTCACAGATCGCGCGCGTGGCTACTGGAAGGAAGCTGGAGTCGACGGAAAGATCGACTTGCGGCTGGGTCCCGGACTCGATGCGCTGGATAAGATGATTCAGTCCGGCGAAGGGCCGTTCGACCTCGCCTTCATTGACGCCGACAAGACCAACTATGACGGCTACTATGAGCGCGTGCTGAAGCTGTTGCGCGCGGGCGGTCTCGTCGCGCTCGACAACATGCTGTGGAGCGGAGCGGTCGCCGATCCCAAGATCAGCGATGCCGATACCAGTGCGCTTCGTGCTCTGAACGCCAAGATCCATGCCGATCCCCGTGTCGACATGGCACTGGCGACCGTCGGCGACGGCGTCATGCTGGCGCGCAAGCGCTAGGTCCTTCACGAAAAATGGCTTGCGAGGGCACGCGCACGGGCCCACACTTCGCGCAATGGCGGAAGAACCCATAGCGTTTCTCCGCGCGGCTCCGTCGCCTGCCGCGCGGACGATTTATTCAGGCGGACATGGCTTCACGGCCGCGCAGGTTCGCTTCGAGCGGGCCGAGTTGAACCGCATTCTCACTCTCTATGGTCGCATGGTCTCTGCCGGCGAATGGCGCGACTATGCCATCGATTTCCTCGATGAGGTCGCGGTGTTCTCGATCTTCCGCCGCACCAGCGAGATGCCGCTCTTCAGAGTTGAGAAACGCCCGAAGCTCCGTGCCAAGCAGGGAATGTATGCCGTCATTTCCGCATCAGGACACGTGCTCAAGCGTGGCCATGAACTGGCGCAAGTTCTGCGCGTGTTCGACAAGACGCTGATGAAGGCGCTGGCGTTTCAGGGCTGATCAGCTGCCGGTGTATTTCGGTTTGCGCTTCTCGCTGAACGCGAGCATTGCTTCCTTCGCGTCGTTGCTGGCGCGCCGGCCCATGGCGAGGCCGACCGTTTCATAGCGCATGGCATCATCGATATCGGCTTCGAAATTGTGCTGCAACACGCGCTTCGACATGCGCATCGCCAAGGGCGGCCACTCAGTCATTTCATTGGCGAGTTTGATGGCTTCTTCCAACAGGCGATCGTGCGCCACCAACCGGTCGAGCAGGCCAAGGCGATACGCCTCCTCAGCATCGACGGTTCGGCTGGTGAAAATGAGATCGGCGGCGCGGGCATAGCCGACGATGCGCGGCAGGAAATAGCTCAAGCCGGAATCCGGCGACAGGCTGCGCTCGATGAATACGGTCTTGAAACGCGCGAATTCCGAACCGACGCGTAGGTCGGCCGCGAGTGCCGTGCTCATGCCGGCGCCTGCGGCGATGCCGTTCACGGCCGCGATGACCGGCTTGTCAAAGCGGTGAAACATCTTGGCCCAACGTCCGACCCAGCCGTCTTCATCCAGTCTGCCCGCTTGAGTTGTCGGTTCCGGGAGCGTGCCCCGTACGCCCGATGCTACAGCGGACAGATCGGCTCCCGAGCAGAAACCGCGGCCCACGCCGGTGATGACGAGCGCGCGAATGCCGTCGTCGTCGTGTGCATCCTTGACCGCCGCCGCGACCTCGGAACGCAGATCGGTGGAGATAGCGTTGAGCCGATCGGGTCGGTTCAAGGTGATGATCGCCACATGTTCGCGCTTGTCGAACAGGATCGTTTCAAAGGACATGTTGCTCTCCGTTGTTGCGCGAAGCGTAGCAGCGGTGGCGCGGGCCACAAGCAGAAAGGGCTCCGCTGTCGCCAGCGGAGCCCTCGATGATCGTTGGGAAGCGCGTTACCTGCGGTTGCCCATCAGGCGAAGCAGCATCAGGAACAGGTTGAGGAAATCGAGATACAGCTTGAGCGCGCCGAAGATCGCCTTCCTGCCGGCTGTCGCGGCGTCGTCCGATTCCGCATAATTGTTCTTGATCCACTGCGTGTCATAGGCGGTCAGACCGGTGAAGATCAGGACGCCTGCGACAGAGATGACCCAGGTCAGCATTGTCGACTGCACGAAGAAGCTGACGAGGGATGCGATGATGATGCCGATCAGGCCCATGAAGAGGAACGAGCCGAACCCGGTCAGATCGGTCTTCGTCGTATAACCCCAAAGGCTCATCGCACCGAAGGTGGCGGCCGTGATGAAGAACACCTGCGCAATGCTGGTTTGGGTGTAGACCACGAACAGGGATGCCAGCGTCACACCGACCAGCGCGGCATAACCGAGGAAGCTGGTCTGGGCCGCGCCCACGCTCATCTTGTTGATGCGGAAACTGAGGAACATGACGAGGCCGAACGACGCCAGAAGCAGGATCCACATCAGCGGTCCCGTGAACAGCATGACGCCGAAGCTCGTCAGCAGAACGCCGTTGGGCAGGCGGGCGGCTGCCGCGCCAGGATTGTTTGTTACGGCGGCGAGATAGGCGCCGAACGCGGCGACGCCGGTGAGCGCCAGGCCCGCGAACATGTAGTTGTAGATTCGCAGCATGTAACTGCGCAGACCGGCGTCGATACCGGCAACAGCGCCCGTCTGGCCGCGGAGTGCCCGGTTGTCATAGTCAGCCATTTGAATTCTCCTTTCCGGCGCAGACGGCCGGTTCGAGCATAATATCGGGCTTCGGCCCCCCCTTATCAAGGACTGCGCAATTGCGCCGCGGCGCGGGCGGAAAGCGCCGTCCAGGCGCCGACAAGGCCGAAAAGCAAGGTTACGAAGCCGCCGCCAAGAACGGTCAGCGCCGCGACACCAAAATCGAAGTCGAGCGGCATTTCCAGCACCTCTCGACAGATGATGTCGGTCGCGAGAGTGCCGATGGCAAGCGCCAGTACGCCTGTGAGCAGACCGAGCACGCCATATTCGATAATGTAAATGATTGCGATGCGCAGTCGTGTTGCGCCAAGAACCTTCAAGATTGTCGCGTCATAGAGGCGCGATCGGCTGCCTGCAGCGATGGCGCCGGCAAGCACCAGTAACCCTGACAAAATCGTAAGCAAGCTCGCGGCGCGCACGCCGGCCGCCACCTCCTGCAGCAGCGCATTGACCTCAGCGATTGCGTCCTTCACCCGGATCGTCGAGATGTTGGGAAACGCATCCGTTACTGCGCGAAAAAGTCGTTCCTCCTCGCCGGGCGCGACGCGAACCGTGGCCAGGAAGGAATGCGGCGCGTGGTCGATCAGCCCCGGCGACATCACGATGATGAAATTCTGGTTTCCCGTCGAAAAGTCCACCTTGCGAAAGCTCGCGATCGTCGCGTCGATTTCACGCCCCAGCACGTTCAACGTCAGGTGGTCGCCGAGTTTGAGGCTCATGCCCTCCGCTAAAGCCTGGTCGAACGAAACGAGCGGCGCGCCGGTATAGTTGGCCGGCCACCAACGGCCTTGGGTGATGACGCTGCCTTCTGGCGGCGTTGCGGCATAAGTGATTCCGCGATCGCCATTAACGGCCCACCTTGCACCAGGCGCGATGACGGCGTCCTTTGCCGGCACGCCCTTGATCGCGACAATCCGTCCACGGATCATGGGCGTGCGCCTGTAGTCCTTGGCAGACGCGAAGCTTTTGACCGTTTTGTCGAAGCGTGCCGTCTCGTCCGGCTGGATATCGACGAAGAAGAAGCTGGGCGCTGTGCCAGGGAGACGGTTCTCGACTTGCCGCGAAATCGTGCGATCGAGAAGCGAGACGGTTGCGAGCAGCGTCAGGCCAAGCCCGAGTGCCGTGATGACGCCCGCTGCTGCAGAGCCCGGACGCGTGAGATTCGCCAGGGCGAGGCGCGGTGCCGGCGAGCGCGGCCGAGGCAGTCGCCTGAGAATAGCGCGCACGCCCTCCGCAATCAGACGCAGCACGGCAAGCCCTGCCGCGGTCCCGCCGAGGAACTCGATGGCGAAAATCGGCGACGGTGCAAGCACGAGGGCGATGGCGACGACCAAGACTGCGGCGAGTGCCGCAAGAACGAGATAAGGCAGGGCGCCGCGAGCGTCAGCGGGTGCCACGATATCGCGGAACAGGCTCGCAGGTGCGATCAGGCGCGCGCGCGAGAGCGGCGGCACGGAGAAGGCAACGGCAGAGAGCAGCCCGAAGACGGCCCCAAGCAGGAGCGGTCTTGGATAGAGCGCGAAGTGCGCCGGGGCGGGGATCTTGTCGCTATAGAGGGCTTGCACCGCAAATGGGAGAAGGGCGCCGATCACCACGCCCAAAACGACCGCGGTCAGCGCGATCCCCATGACCTGGAAAAAATAAATGAGGAAGATCAGGCCGCCATCCGCACCGAGCGATTTGAACGTCGCGATCTCTTCCTTCTTACGGTCGAGAAAGGCTGTGATTGCCTGGCCGGCGCCGACGCCACCAACCGCCAATGCGGTGAGACCGACGAGTGTCAGGAAACTCGTGACCTGCTCTACGAACCTCCTGATGCCAGGCGCGGCATCGTTGCGGTCGCGAATCTCCCAGCCGCCGTCGGGAAAGGCTGCGGTTGCCTCGTTCTTGAACGTGGCGATGGTTTCGCCAGGCGCGAGCACAACGTGATAGTTGTAGTTGATAAGGCTCCCGAGCGTGACGAGCCCCGTTCGTTTCAGGCCATCATCGCCGATGATGACGTGAGGCCCGAGACTGAAGCCTCCGGAAATCCTGTCCGGCTCGCTTTTCAGCGCCGCTCTGACGCGAAAGACTTGCGTGCCGATTTTCAGCAGCCCGCCTGGCGCAAGATGCAAACGGTCCAGCAGCGTCTGTTCGGCAACCGCGCCGCAGACTTGGCCGTCACAACTGAGCGCAAGCGCAAGTGTCTGCACCGGGTCGAGCCCGACTGCGCCAAAGAATGGATAGGCGCCGTCGACGGCCTTGAGTTCGACCAATTGACGTTCCGCTTCGGCGCCGCTCTTGAGGGCATAAGCCATGGCGCGAAGCGAGACGGTTCGAGACACCCGTCCGTGACGGGCGAGAAAATCGCCCTCGGTTTTGGTCGTGGTGCGATGAACAAGTTGCACCACCACATCCCCGTCAAGGAGCGTGCGGCCCTGTTCGGCAAGCCCAGTGAGGAACGCTGTGCTAAGCGATTCCACGCCGGAAATGGCGGCGACTCCGAGGACGAGACAGGCGAAGAAAATGCGAAAGCCGCTTAAACGCCCGCGCACTTCGCGGCGCGCCAGCCTAAGAGCGAGGTTAATCCGCCTCATGCGGAACGTTCATCGGCCACGATGCGGCCATCGTTCAGCCGCACGATTCGTCCGCAACGTTTCGCTAGACTCTCTTCGTGGGTGACAAGAAACAGCGTCGCGTTGGTCCGTTCGTGGAGTGCGAACAGAAGATCGGCGATGTCCGCGCCGGTCTGACCGTCAAGATTTCCCGTCGGCTCGTCGGCGAAGAGCACGGCCGGGCGCGGCGCGATGGCGCGCGCAAGCGCAACGCGCTGTTGCTCGCCGCCGGACAGCTGACCGGGATAGTGATCCAGGCGCGCGCTCAGTCCCACCGCCTCGAGTTCGGCCGCAGCACGTGCGAACGCGTCTTGCACCCCCGCAAGTTCGAGCGGAACAGCGACATTCTCCAGCGCCGTCATGGTCTGAATGAGATGAAACGACTGGAATACGATGCCGACATGATTGCGTCGGAAGCGGGCGAGCCCATCCTCACCCATCGATGTGATGTCGGTACCGGCAATTCGGATTCGCCCGGCCGTTACGGTCTCGAGCCCGGCGGCCACCATGAGGAGCGACGACTTCCCCGATCCCGAGGGGCCGAGAAGCGCGACCGTCTCTCCGGAGGCGACGCGCAGCGACACGCCAGCCAGAATACTGACCGGTCCAGCCAAGCTGGACAGCGTAAGCGTGACGTCTTCCAAATTGATGGCGAGTGCGGAATTGTGCATCGGTGACTCGGCCCTGCAGCTCTCTGGCGATATGGGATGAACGGCGTCCTCTTCAAGCGCATGCTTAGCATGATCGCCGCATTCGTCATGGCGGTGAGCGCGGCGGATGCCGCGACTGTGAAGATTCTCGCGCTAGGAACGAGTCTGACGCAGGGATTGGGCGTTCCGCCGGGGCTCGATCTCACAGCCGTGCTCGAAGCGCGACTTAAGGCTTCGGGTCTCGATGTGAAATTCATCAACGCCGGAGTCTCCGGTGACACCAGCGCAGGCGGACTAGCGCGACTCGACTGGTCGCTCGCAGATCGCCCGCAGGCCGCGATTATCGAACTCGGATCGAACGATGCCCTTCGCGGGCAGGCGCCGGCCGAGACGGAAAAGAATCTCGCGGCAATTCTCACGCGTCTTAAAAGCGCGCATGTCGCCGTTCTGCTGACCGGGATGAAGGCGCCGCGCAATCTTGGACCCGAATACGACGCGCAATTCGATGCGATCTATCCCCGGCTGGCCAAGCGGTTCGATGTGCTGTTCTATCCCTTCATCCTGGATGGCGTCGCCGCCGATCCCAAGCTCAACCAGGCCGACGGGATCCATCCCAATCCTGCCGGAGTGAAGATCATCGCCGACCGCATGCTGCCATATGTGAAGCGCCTGGTGCTGGAGGCGAAGCGCTAGATGCTCAGGCGGCTTCTTTCGGTGGGTGGTTTCACGCTTCTTTCGCGCATCGCCGGCTTCATCCAGAACATCGTGATGGCGGCGATCCTCGGCGACGGGCTCTTGTCCGACGCCTACTTCGTCGCCTTGCGGCTGCCCAACAGCTTTCGCGGCATCTTCGCGGAAGGCGCCTTCAACGTCGCCTTCATTCCGCGCTATGCGGCGCTTCGCACACGCGAGGGCGATGACGCGGCCTTCCGATTCGCCGACCGAGTCTTTTCCTGGCAAATGGCAGCGCAACTTGCGCTGCTTCTGGCTGCTCTCGTCTTCATGCCGCAGATCGTGGCGATCATGGCGCCGGGATTCTCTCAGCATGCAGGACAGGTCGCTCTCGCGGTCGACTTCTCGCGTATCACCTTTCCCTACCTGATCCTGACTGTCGTCGCAGTGCAGCTCTCCGCGATGCTGAATGCGCATGAGAAGTTCGCGGCCGCCGCTTTCTGGTCGATCTTCCTCAACCTCGCCGTGATCGCAACGCTGCTCCTCTCGCGACACTTCACCAACGCAGGCTATGCGGCCTCCTGGGGCGTCTTGCTCGCCGGATTCCTGCAGCTCTTCTTCATCGTATGGGCTGCCGCGCGCGCGGGCCTTTCCTTGCGTCTCGCCTGGCCGCGCTGGAGCGCGCAGATGAAGGAGTTCCTCCTGGCACTCGGCGCCGCCACGCTCGGCTCCGCGAGTGTGCAGATCGGCCTCTTCGTCGATACGATCATTGCCAGTTTTCTTCCTGCCGGTGTGCTGACGGCGATCAACTACGCCGACCGGGTGAACCAGTTGCCGCTCGGCACGCTTGGCATCGCGCTGGCGACGGTTTTGCTGCCGGAGATGTCGCGCCGCGTGGCGGAAAACGATCGCAAGGGCGCGGACGCGGCACAGAACAACGCCGCAGCACTCGGTCTCTTTCTGACACTGCCTTTCGCCGCCGCGTTCCTTCTCGTGCCGCAGACCATCATGCGCGCGCTGTTCGCGCATGGCGCCTTCTCGATTTCGGCGGCTGACATTTCCGCCGGCGCGCTCTCGGCCTACGGCGTCGGACTGCCGGCGTTCGTGCTCGTCAGGGTCGTTGCCGCCACCTTCTATTCGCGCGGCGATACGGCGACGCCGGTTCGGGCCACGATTCTGGCGGTCGCCGTGAATATCGGGATGAAGATCGTGCTGGTGTGGGGTTTCCATCTCGGTGCAGTCGGTGTCGCGCTCGGCACGTCGTTGGGATCGTGGGCCAATGTGTCTCTGCTTTTGTGGCTCGCGTTGCGCCGCGACCTGCTGACGATCGAGACGCATTTCACCCGCGCTTTGCCTGCGATCCTGCTGGGTGCGGCGGCGACAGGAGCTGCGGCGCTCTTGGGAGTCATGGTCGCCGACAGCCATTTGCAGGCGATGCACTTTCGCAAGGAAATCCTGCTTGCGGCCGCGATTGTGCCGGCTGCTCTTGCCTATGGGCTCGTTGCGCTAGGTTTCAGGCGCGCGCTGCCGCTCGGCCGGCTCAGCGCTAAAGTCTGAAGCCATGCAAAGGTTGTTTGTCGCCTTGCCGCTGCCCGACGATGTCGCAGAGTCGCTCGTCCGGCTGCAGACGGGCGTTCCCGGCGCGCGCTGGCAGACGCGCGAGCAACTTCATCTCACGTTGCGATTCATCGGCGAGGTGGATGGGCGCGAGGCAAGCGCCGTTCACGATGCGCTGTTTGGCATCGATGCGCCCGCCTTTTCGCTCGCACTGCATGGTGTGGGCGAGTTCGGCGGCAAGCGGCCGGCCGCACTCTGGGCGGGCGTGCGCCCGAGCGAGCCCTTGATGCATCTGCAGCGCAAGGTCGAGACGGCGCTCATGCGCGTGGGCTTTGCATCGGATCGCCAGCGCTACCTTCCGCACGTGACCTTGGCGCGCTTGCGCGGTACGCAGCAGGGTCATGTCATGGACTATCTGACCGATCACGCGCTTTATTCGAGCCGGACATTTCCGGTCGATACCTTCCTTCTGTATTCAAGCCTTCTAACGGGCAATGGAAGCATCTATCGCGCCGAACATGCCTACAGGCTGAAGGAGGTCCCATGAAGAAACTCTCGCCCACCGAACGCGCCGCCGCTTTGAAAAAGCTCCGCAAGTGGAAATCCGTCGCCGGCCGCGACGCCATCACACGCAAGTTCGAATTCGCCAATTTCAACGAGGCGTTCGGCTTCATGACACGCGCCGCGCTCCTGGCCGACAAGATGGATCACCATCCCGAGTGGTCCAACGTCTACAACAAGGTCGAGGTCACGCTCTCGACCCACGACGCGGGCGGCGTGACGCAGAACGATGTCGACATGGCCGCGGCTCTCGACAACTACGCCAAGTGATCCGCCTGCTTGCGGTCTGCGGCAGCCTGCGGTCGGCCTCGACCAGCAAGGCCCTGCTGGAGGCGGCGGCCAGGTTGGTGCCTAAGGGCATGATCATCGATCCCTTCGACGGTCTGGCGGACCTGCCGCCTTTCAACCCGGACCACGACGTCGAGCCGTTGCCATCGGCCGTGGCGCTCTGGCGGGGCGAGATCGCCATTTCGGATGGCCTGCTGATCTCTTCGCCGGAATATGCGCGAGGGATCCCCGGCTCGCTCAAGAATGCGCTCGACTGGCTGGTCAGCAGCGAGGTGTTTCCCGGTAAGCCCGTCGCTCTGTTCCATGCGTCGGAGCGGGGCGTGGCGATGCAGGCGTCCCTGCGCCTCATCCTGGAGACCATGTCCGCCAAACTCGTCGAAAGCGCGATGTTGACAGTGCCGCTCCTCGGCACGCAGACCGATGCGGCCGCGATCGCTTCCGATGACGCTCATGCCGACAAAATTCGAGAGGCGTTAAAGGCTTACGCGCGCTTTCTCGCCTAGACTACGAACTTGTAGCTGTCCCCGTCGCGCTTGATGTGACCGGCGGTCGGCGCCGAGAAGTGGGTCCCGATGATCAGGATCGGTTTGTCTGCCCAGTCCTTGAGCATCGCCCGTCGTGTGACGCGCGCGGCCTCTTTGTCGCTGTCGAAGGCCGGTGACCATTCCGGGTGCCCGATCTGCGAGGGGTGGTGCATCATGTCGCCGGTGATGATGGCGGTTTCGCCCTTCGATTCGATCACCACGCTGACATGGCCGGGCGTGTGGCCGGTCGTGGGCATGAGCCGGATTTCCGGCGAGATCCGGTGGTTCATCTCCACCTTCTGCGCCAGACCCGACTCGAAGATCGGAGCGACCGAGTCGGACATGATCTGCTTCTGCTCAGCGTCCTCGTCTTTGATCCAGTGTTCATATTCCTGACGCCCGATCAGGTAGCGCGCGTTCGGGAAGGTAGGAACCCACTTGCCGTTCTCCAGCATCGTGTTCCAGCCGACATGATCAACGTGCAGATGCGTGCACACGACCGTGTTCACGCTCTCGCGTGGAAATCCGGCCTCGGCGATGTGGTCCAGGAAGGGCCGATGCAGCGGACGGCCCCCCGTCAGCCCGCGTGGCTTGTCATTGCCGACACAGGTATCGACGACCAGCTTCAATCCCTTGGCTTCCACAAGGAGCGCGTGGATCGAAAGATTGAGCGAACCGTCTTCCTGAACGAAGTTCGGATAGAGCCAAGGCATCGAACGCAAGGTTTCCGGCGTCGCCTCTTTTAGGAAGGTGCCTTCCTCGCTGTATGGCACGGCGGTCTCGAATTCGACGACGCGCGTGACCGTGACGTCGCCGATTGTCCATTTAAGCATGTCGTTCCTCCCGGTTCCCTGTTTGCCACCTTAATACAAGGAACCCTTTTTCGTCAGAACCGTTTTAAGGATCGGAACTCATTGTGGAGCTGGCCATGGCAAGCGATACAGGCAGCAGCGGCGGTAACGCATTCCTCGCCTTCGTCGTCGGCGGACTTCTTGTGGTCGTGGCGGTCTTCGGCTTCTTCATGTTTACCGGTGGCCATCTTTCTATGCAGAATTCCCAGCCCTCGGTGAATTTGACGGTCAAGCCGCCGGTCGTGCCGAAACCAAGCGGTCAATAATCTATTTCTTTGCATTCTTCACCAGGTCAGCGACGACACTCGGATCCGCGAGCGTCGTCGTGTCGCCCAGGTTTGCCAGGTCGCCCTCGGCAATCTTACGCAAGATGCGACGCATGATCTTGCCCGAGCGGGTCTTGGGCAGGCCAGGCGCGAACTGGATGACGTCCGGCCGCGCGATGGGCCCGATCTGCCGGCCGACCCATTGCTTCAGTTCGGTGTTCAAGGTTTCGCTCGGCGCCACGCCGAGCTTCAAGGTGACGTATGCATAGATGCCTTGACCCTTGATCTCATGCGGGAAGCCGACCACGGCGGCCTCTGCGACTTGCGTGTTGCCGACGAGTGCACTCTCCACTTCCGCGGTTCCCAGGCGATGGCCGGAGACGTTGATCACGTCGTCGACGCGACCGGTAATCCAGTAGTAGCCGTCTTCGTCGCGCCGGCAGCCATCGCCGGTGAAATACTTGCCGCGATAGGTCCTGAAGTACGTATCGACGAAGCGCTGATGGTCGCCGTAGACCGTGCGCATCTGCCCTGGCCAGGATTCGAGCAGGCAGAGATTTCCGCTCGTGGCACCTTCGAGCACCTTGCCGTCACCATCGACCAATTGCGGCACGATGCCGAAGAGCGGCTTTGTCGCCGAGCCGGGCTTGAGATCGGTAGCGCCGGGTAGAGGCGAGATCAGGATCCCCCCGGTTTCGGTCTGCCACCAAGTGTCGACGATGGGGCAACGGCCGTCGCCGACGACGCGGTGATACCAAAGCCAGGCTTCCGGATTGATGGGCTCGCCGACGCTGCCGAGCAGGCGCAGCGATGCGCGGCTCGTCTTCTTCACGGGTCCGTCACCTTCGCGCATCAGCGCCCGCAACGCGGTCGGCGCCGTGTAGAAGGTGTTGACCTTGTGCTTGTCGATCACTTCCCAAAACCGCGAGCTGGTCGGATAGTTCGGCACGCCTTCGAACATCAGCGTCGTGGCGCCGTTCGCAAGCGGTCCATAGACGATGTAGCTATGGCCCGTGACCCAACCAACGTCCGCCGTGCACCAGTAGATGTCGCCTTCGTGATAGTCGAACACGGTTTGATGGGTGAAGGCAGTGTAGAGCGCGTAGCCGCCGGTCGTGTGCAAAACGCCTTTCGGTTTCCCGGTCGAACCTGAGGTGTAGAGGATGAACAGCGGATCCTCCGCGTTCATCTCTTCGGGTGGACAGTCGTCCGAAACTTTGGCTGCCTCTTCGTGATAGTAGTAATCGCGACCCTTGTGCTTCAGCTCGACCGCGCCCGTGCGCCGGACCACGATCACGGTCTTGACATCGGGACATCTCGTAAGCGCGAGGTCCGTGTTCACCTTGAGAGCGATGGGTTTGCCGCCGCGCAACCCTTCGTCGGCTGTCAGCACGATGGTGCTTTCGCAATCGAGGATGCGTCCGGCCAGGCTGTCGGGTGAGAAGCCGGCGAACACCACCGAATGCACGGCACCAATACGCGCACAGGCCAGCATCGCGTAGGCTGCTTCCGGGATCATAGGGAGATAGATCGTGACGCGGTCGCCGCGCTTGACGTTGTGTGCCTTGAGCACATTGGCGAAGCGGCAAACCTCGCGGTGCAGCTCTTCGTATGTGATGTGGCGGCTGTCCTTCGGATCATCGCCCTCCCAAATGATCGCCGTCTGCTTGGCGCGCTTTGGAAGATGACGGTCGATGCAGTTGGCCGAGACGTTCAGCGTGCCGTCCTCGAACCACTTGATGTAGAGATTGTCCGGATCCCACGAGACGTTTTTCACTTTGGTGAAGCGCTTGATCCAGTCAAGCCGCTTGGCCTGCTCGCGCCAGAACTCCTCCGGATGTGAGATGGAGCGGGCGTACATCGCCTCGTATTTTTCGCGGTCTATCAACGCGCGTTCGCGCCAGTCTTTGGATACCGGAAAATGTGTGTCTGTCATGAGTTACTCCGCCGCTTCCGGCACGGTTTCCTCGCAATAAGTTTTGGTGTCGAATGGCCGTCTGGGGAGATTAAGCCATGGCGAAAAAGGGGCAAGCGGCGGCGCGTGCGCCGGTCATGACCGATGCCGCGGTCAAAGCCAGGACTGGCAAGGACTGGGATTACTGGTTCACGGCGCTCGACAAGGCGGGGGCCGCGAAACGAGATCACAAAGCGATCGTCAAGATCCTCTACACGAAGTTGAACGTCGGACCTTGGTGGGGACAGATGATCGCCGTGTCCTACGAACGCGCGCGCGGCATCCGCGCCGTCAACCAGAGGCGCTCCGGCGAATTCGCGGTGAACATCTCGCGGACCGTGGACGTGAAGCTCTCGACATTGTTTGCAGCGGCAACTGCAGGACGCGCGAAATGGTTCCCAAAGGGATCGTTCGAAGCGACATCGGTTACAAAGGACAAGTATTGGCGCGGCAAGTGGAAGAAGGATGGCCGCCTTGAGATCGGTTTCCTTGCCAGGGGCCCCGGCAAATCGCAAATCACTGTACAGTCAAACAAGCTGCCTGACGCTGCCGCGGTGGAGGCTGAGCGCGCTTCCTGGAAGAAAGCGCTTGAGAAGCTGAGCACGTCGATCGGCAGCGCTGCTTGAGCGTGGTTGAGGCCGCTGCTACACAAGGCCATGCAGCTCCATCTTTCATCCTGGCCGGAAGTCGAGGCCTATCTCGCCAAGTCAAAGGCGATCCTGATCCCGATCGGTTCGACTGAACAGCATGGCCCGAACGGCCTGTTGGGCACGGATGCTCTCTGTCCTGAAATCATCGGCAGGCGCGCCGGCGACGAGGCCGGAATTCTTGTCGGGCCAACGTTCAATGTCGGTCAAGCGCAGCATCATATGGCATTCTCGGGCACGATCACGCTTCGGCCTTCGACGATGATCGCCGCCATGACCGACTGGGCACAGTCGCTCACCCGCCACGGCTTCGAGCGCATCTATTGGCTGAACGGGCACGGCGGCAACATCGCAACGATCACGGCCGCATTCTCCGAGATGTATCACGGCATCACGTTCAACGACTCGCGCTCCAATCGTCCCCCCTTGCGCTGCACGCTGCGCAACTGGTGGGAACTTCCAGGCGTCAACGATCTCTGCAAGCAGCTTTTCCCGGTGGGCGAGGGCAGCCATGCCACGCCATCCGAAGTGTCGGTCACGTATTTTGGCTATCCCGAGGCGATCAAGCGCGTCGTGATGACGCCCAAGATCGCGCCCAACGGGCCCATCTACGATGCGGAAGATTATCGCCGCCGCTTTCCCGACGGGCGCATCGGCTCCGATCCGTCGCAAGCGACCGTCGAGGCCGGCGAGAAGATCGTGGCGGCGGCCGTGAAGGGCGTCATCTCGGAGTTCCGCGCCTTCGCGGCATCGTGAAGTTCACGAATTCTTGTCGAGCACTCTCAGCGTCCGCACCGTGAGCCGATCGATTTCGAGATCGCGCACGCGCGCCCGTCCGATCGCGAGACGCCCGATCACAAGATTGCCGATGGCGAGAAAACCGATTGCTGCCGCACCGAGCGCGAACGCACCAAGCGCCACTGCGCCTAGTGGCGGCGCGCGGCGAATGTCCTTGCGAACGGGTTTGGACACGGAATCATTCATGACACTCACCGTGTTATCTTAGCTGGCCAGACATGGAGTGCATCGGGAAGCTTTTCTTCGTTATCGGCGCCATTCGTCAGGCGCACCAACGCGCAACCGTGTCGCTCATAAAAGCGTCTCGCTCCGGTATTCTGCTGAAAGGCCCAGAGCTGAAAGCCTTCCGGATGTTCCTTGCACACCTGTTCGAACAGCCTGCCGCCCGTATTGGTGTTAAAGCGTGAAGGGTGGACGTAGAGATGATGCAGCCAACCGTCATGAATGACGGCGAAGCCCACCACATCGCCGTCGCGATCGGCAACCCAGGTTTCCGCTTCGTTCACGACGCGGCGAATGAAGTTCCGCGTCTCTTCGTCGGTGTGGAGATGGGGCAGATATGTCATCGTCGCCCGCGAGGCGAGAAAAACCTCGGCCGCTTGGGGGGCATCCTGGGGCGTCGCGCGCCGAATCGTAGTGGCCATGCGTTCACTTCATGCTGGTTGCAAGCTTGAAACCCGGCCTGCTTGAGACCATCATCGCATCCATCCCAGGGGTGCCCGCAAGGGCTGAGATCGCAATTGGGCGAATCCCTTTGAACCTGATCCGGCTAGTACCGGTGTAGGGAGAGGCACATGAACAAACCCATCCTCAACTCCAAGACTGTGACAGACATCACGCGCGGACCCTTGCCGGGTTCGAAGAAGGTGTTCGTTGACGGCGTTCCATTCCGCGAAGTGGCGCTCAGCGGCGGCGAAGCGCCCGTCCGGCTCTACGACACGTCCGGTCCGTATACGGACGACTCAATCAAAATCGATATCGAAAAGGGACTTCGACCGCGCCGCCGCGAGTGGATTCTGGCGCGCGGCGACGTCGAAGACTATCAAGGCCGCGCGCGCCGGCCCGAGGATGATGGGTTGAAGCGCGGCGAGCTTTTGTCGGTGCCGCAGTTCGACCGCGCCGGGCGCCAGCCTTTGCGTGCCAGGCCCGGGCGCAACGTCAGCCAACTGCACTATGCACGCAAGGGCATCATCACCGAGGAGATGATGTTCATCGCCGCGCGCGAGAATCTCGGGCGTTCCGCGCTCGCCGAGGGCAACTCGTTCGGCGCCTCGATCCCGGACGCGATCACGCCCGAATTCGTGCGCGACGAGTTGGCGCGTGGCCGCGCCATCATTCCGGCCAACATTAATCATCCCGAGACCGAGCCGATGATCATCGGCCGCAATTTCCTCACCAAGGTCAACGCCAATATCGGCAACTCCATCGTCACCTCCGGCGTGGCCGAGGAAGTGGAAAAGCTCGTCTGGTCCATCCGCTGGGGCGGCGACACCGTGATGGACCTCTCGACGGGCCGTCACATCCATTCGATCCGCGAATGGATCATCCGCAATTCGCCCGTTCCCATCGGCACCGTTCCGATCTACCAGGCGCTTGAGAAGGTCGGAGGCGTGGCCGAAGAACTCACCTGGGAGATCTACCGCGACACGCTTGTGGAGCAGTGCGAGCAGGGCGTCGACTATTTCACCGTTCATGCCGGCGTTCGGCTAGCGCATATTCCGCTGACGGCGGAGCGTGTTACAGGCATCGTTTCGCGCGGCGGCTCTATCCTCGCCAAATGGTGTCTCGCGCATCATCAGGAGAATTTCCTCTACACGCATTTCGAGGAGATCTGCGAGCTCCTGAAGCAGTACGACGTGTCATTCTCGCTCGGCGATGGTCTTCGCCCCGGCTCCATCGCCGACGCCAATGACGCCGCGCAGTTCGCCGAGCTCGACACGCTGGGCGAGCTCAACAAAATCGCCCAGCGCCACGATGTGCAGGTGATGATCGAGGGTCCGGGTCATGTGCCGATGCACAAGATCAAGGAGAATATGGACCGCCAGCTGAAGGCGTGCGACGAGGCTCCATTTTATACGCTGGGCCCGCTCACCACCGATGTTGCGCCCGGCTATGACCACATCACGTCCGCCATCGGCGCGGCGATGATCGGCTGGTTCGGAACGGCGATGCTCTGCTACGTCACGCCGAAGGAGCATCTCGGACTTCCCGACCGCGACGACGTGAAGGCAGGCGTCATCGCCTATCGCATCGCCGCGCACGCCGCCGATCTCGCCAAGGGGCACCCCGCGGCGCGCATCTGGGACGATGCGATGAGCAAGGCGCGCTTCGAGTTCCGTTGGCGGGATCAGTTCGCGCTCGCGCTCGATCCGGAAACGGCGGAGACGTTCCATGACGAGACGCTTCCCGCTGAGGGCGCCAAGGTGGCGCATTTCTGCTCGATGTGCGGTCCGAAATTCTGCTCGATGAAGATCAGCCAGGAGGTGCGCGATGCCGCGCGCGGGCAGAATGATTCGCTTTCAAGCGCGGAAATTCGCGCCGCGCTGGCGAAGAAGGCCGAGGAGTTCAAGCAGAGCGGTGGGGAGATCTACGTTCACAAGTCTTGAAGGCCAATTCTCACCCTCATCCTGAGCTTGTCGAAGGATGAGGGTGCGCCGACAGCACTTTCACATCGGCCTTCGGCCCGAAATTGCGTGCCAAAGAAAGAGCACGATGACCGCGCCGAGTATCGCGATCAACATCGACGTCGGATTGAAGCGGAAGACGTCGAAGGTGGTGATGCCGCGAAAGATCGCGCCGCCGACGAGTGCTCCCACGAGGCCGAGCACGATGTTGACGATGCAACCCGAGCCGCGCCGGTTGACGATCTTGCTGGCGATGAACCCGGTGATCGCCCCGAACACAATCCACCCCAAAATGGACATGGCCCGTCCCCTTTTTGCCGCAACGAAAAGGTAGGTTACTCGTTGTTCATCGTACAAGGCGAATCGGAGAGCGGGTGGCAGGCGAACCTTCGAACTTGCGAAGACTGTGGAGCGCACTCGGCCCCGGCCTCATCACCGGTGCGGCGGATGACGATCCGAGCGGCATTGCGACATATTCCCAGGCGGGGGCGCAGTTCGGCTATGCGCTCACTTGGACGATGCTGCTCACGTTGCCGTTCATGGCGGCAATTCAGATCATCAGCGCCTGTATCGGCTGGGACACGCGTGCGGGCCTGGCGCGAAACATCGCCCAGCAGATGCCGGCGGCCGTGCTTTACTTCATTGTCGCGCTGCTCCTCGCCGCCAACACGCTCAACATCGCGGCCGATCTCGCGGCGATGGGCGCCGGCCTTCGGCTCGTCATCGGCGGTCCCGCGCTTGTCTATGCTCTGGCGTTCGGATTTGCTTGTCTCGCCGCTGAAATCATCGTGCCCTATCACCGTTATGTCGGCTATCTGAAGTTCCTGACACTCGTTCTATTCGTCTACGTCGCTGCCGCGTTCAGCATCCAAGTGCCGTGGGTTCAGGTCTTGCGCGCGACGCTGCTGCCGCAGGTCTCCCTCGACCGCAACATGCTGCTCACCATCGTCGCCGTCTTCGGCACCACCATCAGCCCCTACTTGTTTTTCTGGCAGGCTTCGCAGGAGGCAGAGGAATCGCGTTTGAGCTATCGCCGACGGCGCAAGGCTGCCACACCGCTCAGCCCGACCGCATTCCGCCACATTGCGCGCGATACCTGGACGGGCATGATCGTCTCCAATCTCGTCGCCTTCTTCATCATCGTCACCACCGCGGCCACGCTGCACGCCCACGGCCTGACTAAGATCACGACCGCCGCACAGGCCGCCGAAGCGCTGCGTCCGATTGCGGGATTTTTCACCTTCGCGCTCTTCTCGGCCGGCATCATCGGGACGGGTTTGCTCGCAGTGCCCGTGTTGGCCGGTTCGGCAGCCTATGCGGTCGCGGAAACGTTTCACTTGCGTGGAAGCCTCGAACTCCCGGCCAACCGTGCCATCGGCTTTTACGCCATCGTCAGCGCGGCGACGCTCGCCGGCGCCGGCCTGACGCTGACCAAGATGGATCCGATTGCGATGCTGTTCTGGGCGGCCGTCATCAACGGCGTTGTCGCCGTGCCGATCATGGCGGTGATGATGATCCTGATTTCGCGGAAGGGACCCAGCGTGGCGCTGCCCGCCTGGCTCAAATCGCTCGGTTGGCTTTCGACGGCGCTGATGGCCCTCGCTGTCGCGCTGATGGTGTGGTCGGCACTGTGAGGCGCCCGCTCCTCCTTCGACAAGCTCCTCCTTCGGCAAGCTCAGGATGAGTTCCAGCCTATTCCCTCGTCCTGAGCCTGCCGAAGGATGAGGGCAGGCGGATTACATCGTCACGACGACTTTGCCCATCGCCTTGCGATCCATCAGCATACGGATCGATTTTCCGGCATCCGCCAGCGGAAATTTCGCGGACACGTTGGGGTGCAGCTTGCCCTCGGCGATCATCTGCATGATTTCGTGCAGGCTTTCGTTCGCGCGTTTGGGATCGCGTTGCGTCGACGCGCCCCAGAAGACGCCCTGGATATCGCAGCCCTTGAGCAGCGTCAGGTTCAGCGGGATTTTCGGAATCTCGCCGGCGGCGAAGCCGATCACGAGATAACGTCCCTCCCAATTCATCGCCCGCAGCGCGGGCTCGGAGTACTGGTCGCCGACCGGATCGTACAAAACGTCCGCGCCCAGGCCGCCGGTCAGTTCCTTGATCTTGTCGGACATCGCCTTCTGCTGGTCACGCGTCAGCGGCAGTCTCGGATACACGAAGCCGGCACTCGCGCCATGCTTCATCGCGAGATCGACTTTCTCCTGGGACGAGGCTCCGGCAATCACCTTCGCGCCCATCGCGGCGCCGATCTCCACCGCCGAGAGGCCGACGCCTCCGGCCGCACCGAGCACGACCAGCGTTTCGCCCGCTTTAAGGCGCGCCCGATCCTTCAGCGCGTGATAGGACGTGCCGTAGGTCACGATGAAGGCCGATGCGACGTCGAAATTCACATTCGCCGGCATTGGAACGCAGCGGCGGGCGTCGGCCAGCACCTCCTCCGCGAACCCGCCGTTGCCGACCGAGACCGCGACACGGTCGCCAACCTTCGGATTGCTCACGCCTTCGCCCAGCGCCGTGACGACGCCGGCCACTTCACCGCCGGGCGGAAAGGGAAGCGGCGGCTTGAACTGATATTTGTCGGCCAGCATGAGCACATCCGGGAAGTTCACGCCGCAGGCCTTGACCGCGATCAGGACCTGGTTCTTGCCCGGCGTCGGAGAGGGTAGCTCCCTCAGCTCCATTTCCTCCGGCGGTCCATAGTGCGTGCAAAGCATGGCTTTCATGGCGTTACTCCCCAAATGTCACGATGTCTTGATAGCGAGATCGGGCAAGACCTTACGGGAAGGACGCGCCCGGTCAAAGCAGGATTCGCGGAACCAAAAGCGCGGGATTCGAGTATAATAGCTGGTGGAGGGCAGACTCGTTGAAGGACGTTTAGGTATGCGCAAACTTTTCATGGCCCTGGCCGGCATTGCAGTTCTCACGGCCACGTCTGCTTCTGCTTCGGCCGGCAACAGCTGCATTCGGCACGACGACATCTACAACTGGAACAATCTCGACGACAGGACTTTGATTCTCGAGAACTATCGCCATCAAAAGTTCATGGTGAAGCTGATCGGCACTTGCCAGGATTTCACCTATCACCAGCGGCTCATCATCAAGTCGCCGGGCGCCTTGCGCATCAGCTGCGTGGAAAAAGGCGACATCGTGATCACGCCCAACAACGGCATCTCGGGCCGCTGCGCGATCACTTCGATCACCCCCTATACCGCGCCGGTCAAGAGCGACAAGCACACGGGGTACTGAACTCAAGCCAGCGTCAGCTTGGCGAGCGCGGCCGCGGGGCGGCGCTCGCCAACGACGGTGCCGCGCGTATTGAAGACCGATGCGCGCAGGATGCTTCGCGCCGGCTCACTTGCATCGAGGAGCTTGAGAGCATCGAGCGTCGCGGCAATCGCGGTTTCCGCGGCACGCCCCGCGCCATCGTCGATCTTGATCGCGACACCGAAGCTCATTTCCGGTACCCAAGCCGCATAGAAACCTTCCGCACCCGCCTTGACGGCCGCGCGGCCGCGGCAAGCGCGCATCAGCGTGGCACAGACGCGTCCGGTACCTGAGACAAGTTCGGGATGCGCAATCATCGCTGCGAGCAGGCGCCGGGAGGCCACTGCGCGCTCTTTCGACAAACCGTCCGGCGCCGCCATGCGCGCGGCGGCGCGCGCGAATTCTCTAAGCGACAGCGCATAGTTCGGCGCCGCGCAGCCGTCGATGCCGAAAGCGAGTTCCTTTGCGTCGCTGAGTTCACGCAGAGTCTTCGCGACTTCTTGCTGCACGGGATGGCTCACGGACTCATAGCCTTTCGTCGCGATATCCCAGTGGCGCGCCACGCTGAGAAAGCCGGCGTGCTTTCCCGAACAGTTGTTGAAAAGGCGCGTCGGCTTCTCGCCACGCCGGATCATCGCTTCGGCGACCGGTTCGTAGCGCGACGGATGCGCGCCGCAGGCGAGATCGCTCTCGCCAAGACCAAGTCGCTCCAACCAGGCGGCGATCCGCGCGATGTGCATCGGCTCGCCCGAGTGCGAGGCACAGGCGAGCGCGAGCTCTTCGTCGCCGAGGCCGAACGCATCCGCCGCTCCGGACTCGACGAGCGGAAGCGCCTGCAAGGGCTTGAGCGACGAGCGCGAAAAGACCGGCGTTTCGATATCGCCGAGCGCGAGTTTTACAGACCCTTCCGCATCAAGGACTGCAATCGAACCGCGATGGACGCTTTCGACCATCTCGCCACGGGTGATCTCGACCAGAACCGGATTCGTCATGCAAGAACTCTTGTCATCGCCGGTATCCGACGCTATCGCGTCCATCCGGGATCACAAAGCAGGCATTTGGCCATGCGCGGTTATTTCGCTGTCGGCGTCGACGGCATCTCGAAGCCGATGAATCTTGGCAATCTTATGCGCACCGCCAACGCGTTCGGCGCAAGCTTCTTTTTCACGATCAATGCGCGCGTAAAACTCTCCGAGGCCCAGTCCGATACATCCAGGACGGAAGGCGCGATCCCGCTTTATGCTTACGCAAACGCCGAGGAGTTCAGACTGCCCTCGGGCTGCCGCCTCGTCGGGGTGGAGATCACCAACGATGCGGTCGAACTGCCGCGCTTTCGCCATCCCACGCGCGCCGCATACGTGTTCGGCGCCGAACGCATGTCGCTTTCGTCGCAGGTCCTGGCGCGCTGCGAATTCGTCGTGAAAATTCCGACGCGTTTTTCCATCAATGTCGGAACGGCGGGCGCTATCGTGCTTTACGACCGGTTGATCAGCACTGGCGGCTATGGCAGCCGCCCGATTGCGCCAGGTGGAGCGCTGCCGGAAATACCCCCACAGCACAAATGGGGCGCGCCGATCGTCCGCTCGCGCAAGTGACAACGCATCTTCGCCCTGTATAGTCCGGCCACGCATGACACCAGCCATTTCCATCTCACATCTGCGCAAGGTCTATCGCACCGGCACAGTCGCGGTCGAAGACATTTCGCTTACGATAAATCCCGGCGATTTCTTCGGCTTTCTCGGACCCAATGGCGCCGGCAAGTCGACGACGATCCATTGCTTGACGGGTATCGCGACGCCGACATCGGGCAAAATCGAGATCTTCGGCGTCGATGCGGTCAAGAATTATCGCGAGGCGAGGCGGCTCGTCGGGCTTTGTCCGCAGGAATTCAACGTCGACCCATTCGCGACGCCGCGCAACATCGTCGACTGGATGGGCGGCTATTTCGGCATGAGCGCGGCGGCACGGAAGTCGCAGATCGACATGCTGATGGAACGCTTCGATCTCGTGGCACATCAAAAGAAGGCTTTTCGCGAACTCTCCGGAGGGCTCAAGCGCCGCGTGGTGCTCGCCCGAGCGCTCGTCAACGACCCCAAGCTGATCGTGCTCGATGAGCCGACGGCCGGCGTGGATGTCGAGTTGCGCCGCGTCTTGTGGCGCTATCTGCAGCAAATCAATGCAGACGGAAAGACGATCCTGCTCACCTCGCACTATCTGGAGGAAATCGAACGCCTCTGCCGTACGGTCGCGATCGTGAACAAGGGACTGATCGTCAGGGAGGGCACCAAGGACCAGATGGTCAAAGCCTCCGGCGGCATCGAGGCGGCCTACCTTTCCGCGACCGGGGCCGAACCGGATCATGTGGGCGCACGATGAAGCGGCTCGGCATCAACTGGATCGGGCTTTGGACCATCGTGCGGCGCGAGCTTTCGCGAATGATGCGCGTGCCGATCCAGGCCTTCATTGCGCCGTGGATTTCGGCGCTACTCTTCATTTTCATCTTCGGTTACGTCATCGGCGGCCGCATGCCAACGATCGGAAACCACAAATACCTGGTCTTCGTGCTGCCGGGCATTCTGATGATGAACATCGTCAACGCTTCATTCCTGCAGGCGTCGAACGCGATCTATTTTTCCCGCTTCCAGCGCTATGTCGAGGAGACGCTGGTTGCGCCGCTGTCCTATGTCGAGATGATCCTGGGCTCGCTGACCGTCGTGGTGATGCGCTCGACGGTGACCGCGATCGGAATCCTCGTCATGGGCGTGGCGTTCGGGGCGACGTCGATCCAGTCGATCGGCGGCTTTTTATTCTGGGTCATCGGCGTGTCGGCTATCTTCGGCCTCTTCGGCATCATCATCGGGCTTTGGGCGAAAACCTTCGAGCAGCTCAACGTGCTCATCGTCTTCTTCATCGCGCCGCTCTCGATGGTGGGAGGCGTGTTCAACACCGTGAATATGTTGCCGCCGTGGCTGCGCTGGCTCGCCTTGGGCAACCCCTTCTTCTATTTCATCAACGGACTTCGCTACGCAATGATGGGATTCAACGAAGCGCCGGAGGGTCTCGGCGCCGCGCTGACCCTTGGACTTCTCTTCCTGCTGGGCCTGATTGTCTGGCGGCTCTATTCGACCGGCTATGGCCTTCGGGAGTAGCGTCACTATCTAACGGATGGAAAGGTTCGCCATGCCACCTCGCAACGCCACTGCGGCCGTCGTGGGCGCCGGCGATTTCATCGGCTCCGCCATCGCCCGGAAATTCGCCGCCGAAGGCTTTACCGTTTTCGCCGGACGCCGCACCGCGGAGAAGCTTTCCGCGCTCAAGTCGGATATCGAAGCGCGCGGCGGTCGCTTGGAGGCGCGCGGACTTGACGCGCGCAGCGAGGAGCAGATCACCCACTTCCTCCAAGAAGCCGATGGCCATACGCCGCTTGAGGTTTGCGTCTTCAATCCCGGCGCCAATGTGAATTTTCCCGTCCTGGACACGACCGAACGCGTGTTTCGCAAAGTCTGGGAGATGGCCTGCTATGGCGGATTTCTCACCGGGCGCGAGGCGGCGCGGCTCATGCTGGCGCGCGGCAAAGGCACGATCCTCTTCACGGGCGCGACGGCGTCGCTGCGCGGCGGCAAGGGCTATGCCGCATTCGCCAGCGCCAAGTTCGGGCTCAGAGCCGTCGCGCAGAGCATGGCGCGCGAGCTTGGTCCTCAGAATATCCATGTCGCGCATCTGATCATCGATGCGGGCGTCGACACGGCTTTCGTGCGCGACCGCATCAAGGCGCGCGGCGGCGAGGCGGCGCTTTCGGACCTCAAGCCCGATCAGCTGATGAACCCGGAGTCGATCGCCAACGCCTACTGGTATCTGCACACCCAGACGCGCGACGCCTGGACGTTCGAGCTCGATGTGCGGCCCTATGGAGAGACCTGGTGATGAGCGTCAAAGCGGAGTTCCTCTTCGATTTCGGCAGTCCCAATGCCTTTCTTGCCCATCGTGTCATCCCGCATATCGAAAAGCGCACGGGCGTGAAATTCGTCTACAAGCCCGTTTTGCTCGGCGGCATCTTCAAGGCGACGGGAAACCAGTCGCCGATGCAGGCGTTCGGGCACATCAAGAACAAGCTTGCCTACGAACAGCTGGAGACCCAGCGCTTCATCCGCAGTCACGGAATCTCGGACTTTAAGTTCAATCCATTCTTTCCAGTCAACACGCTCAATCTGATGCGCATGGCGGTCGCCGCTCAGAGCGAGGGTATCCTTCCCCGCATCATGGACGCCGTCTTTCATCACATGTGGATTGCGCCCAAGAAGATGGACGATCCGCAGGTCGTGAAAGCGGCGCTTGTCGAGTCCGGCATCGACCCGGCACTGCTCGAGCGTGCTCAGGCGCCCGATGTGAAGGCTGCGCTCATCGCCAACACCGAGGATGCGGTCGTTCGCGGCGCATTCGGGATTCCGACATTCTTCGTGGGCGAGGAAATCTTCTTCGGCAAGGATCGCCTGCGCGATGTCGAAGAGGCGATTCACGTCGCCATGGCGTCCGCGTAAGTACCAAAACGGGATTCCGGTCGATGGACGGGATGCGGTCCGGCCCCTATTGTGCCGCCCGCACCGAGGTGGATTTGGGCGGGTGTGCGGCGCTAGTGTGACTGGGCCGGAGCGGGGAGTTGGGTGGCCGATGATGATTCGTGCTCGTCTTGTGTCGCGTCTGTTGCTCGCGGGCGCCTTTGCGGCGTCGGCGCTCGGTACTGCGGCTGCCGCGGAGCCGGCCACGCTTTTGGGCGTGAACAAGGACTGGTCGGCTTTCACGACCGGTAGCGGCGGGTCGAAAATCTGCTATGCGCTGGCGAAACCGGTGTCGAGCGATCCCAAGAAGGCGAAACGCGATCCGATCTATTTCATCATCACGGATTGGCCGGGCCGCAAGCCCAAGACCAAGTCCGAACCGGAAGCCGTCCCAGGCTATCTCTACAAGGACGGCACGACCGTTTCGGCGCAGGTCGGCGGTGCCAAGTTCGAGATGTTCGCCAAGAACGACGCCGGCGCCGGCGCCGCCTGGGTACGTGAACGCGCCGATGAAGTGCGCATGATCGAAGCGATGAAGAAGAGCAAGCAGCTGGTCGTCACCGGTACGTCCCAGCGCGGCACCGTCACCCGCGACACCTATTCGCTTGCCGGACTCTCGGACGCGCTGCAGAAGATCCACGAAGCCTGCGGCATGTGACACGAATTGGTCGTGCCGTCCCCGGCGCGTGGTAAGATTAGCGAGATGACGGAACGGACCAACCTCATCGGCCTTTCGCCGGCCGAAATGCATGCGGCGCTGATCGCCGGCGGCGTGCCTGAAAAAGCGGCGCAGATGCGCACGCGCCAACTGTGGAACTGGATCTATGTCCACGGCGCGCGCGAGTTCGGCGCCATGACGAATCTTGCGAAGGATTTTCGCGCCGAGATGGCGGCGCGCTTCGTCCTCGAGCGTCCGCAGGTGATGACGGAACAAATCTCCAACGACGGAACGCGCAAATGGCTGCTCCGCACCGATCCCGGCATCGAATTCGAAACCGTGTTCATTCCGGAGCCGGGCAGGGGAACCTTGTGCATCTCCTCGCAGGTCGGCTGCACCCTCAATTGCCGCTTCTGTCACACCGGCACGCAGAAACTCGTGCGCAACCTCACGCCAGAGGAGATCGTCGGACAGGTGATGATCGCGCGCGAGGCGCTGGGCGACTGGCCATCGACGAAAGAGAATCGGCGCGTCACCAATGTCGTGCTGATGGGCATGGGCGAGCCGCTCTACAATTTCGACAACGTCAAGCAGGCGATGGCGCTTGTGAGCGACGGCGATGGCCTCGCATTCTCCAAGCGCCGCATTACGCTTTCGACCGCGGGAGTCGTTCCGATGATCGCCCGCGCGGGCCACGAGATCGGCTGCTCGCTCGCCATTTCGCTGCACTCGGCGCGCGACGAGATCCGCGACGTCATCGTGCCGATCAACAAGAAATACCCTCTGAAGGAATTGCTCGAAGCCTGCCGCAGCTATCCCGGCGTCTCGAACGCGCGGCGCATCACCTTCGAATATGTGATGCTCAAGGGCGTGAACGATTCCCTCGCCGACGCGCGCGAGCTCGTGCGCGCGATCCGCGGCATTCCGGCGAAGATCAATCTCATCCCCTTCAATCCCTGGCCGGGCGCGCCCTATGAATGCTCGGATTGGGAACAGATCGAAAAGTTCGCCGAGATCGTCAATCGCGCGGGCTATGCATCGCCGGTGCGCACGCCGCGCGGGCGCGACATCATGGCGGCGTGCGGCCAGCTCAAGAGCGAGAGCGTGAAGCTGCGCGCCAGCGAGCGGGCGGCGGCGGAAAAGCTCGCCGAGATGCGTTCTGCCGAACTTGCCCGCATGCCGTCTTGAGCGGACATCATGCTTCTTTCTTGTCGGCTTGCGCGCGGAGGACTCTTTTAGTCAGATGGATGGCTGCCACAAGGCCGGCCCTGACGGAGTGGGAAAGCAATGGCGTCCAGTCTCTTCGACCTCTCGAACAAGATCGCCGTTGTTACTGGCGGTTCGCGCGGTCTCGGCCGTCAGATGGTGCTGGCTTTCGCGAAGGCCGGAGCCGACGTGGTGATCGCAAGCCGCAAGCTCGAGGCTTGTCAGGTTGTGGCGAAGGATGTCGAGGCGCTCGGCCGCCGCGCATTCCCATTCGCCGCGCATGTCGGCAAATGGAGCGACAACGACGCACTCGCCGACGCCGCCTACCGGCATTTCGGCCGCGTCGACATCCTCGTCAACAATGCGGGAATGTCGCCGCTGGCGCCATCGTTGTCCGAGACGAGCGAGGACCTGTTCGACAAGATCGTCGATGTGAACTTCAAGGGACCGTTCCGGCTCTCGTCGCTCATCGGCGAGCGCATGGTCAAGGGCGATGGCGGCGTGATCATCAATCTGTCGAGCACGGCCGCGTTCCTGCCGATGCCGCACACCATTCCCTATGGCGGCGCCAAGGCGGCGATCGGCGTGATGACCGTCGCGCTCGCCAAGGCCTTCGCGCCGAAGGTGCGCGTCAACTGCATCGCGCCAGGACCCTTCCTTACCGACGTCTCGACCGTGTGGCGCGAGAACGAGGCGGCGAAGAACGCGCTCGGCTTGAAGCGCTTCGGCGAGCCGGAAGAGATCGTCGGCACCGCGCTCTATCTCGCGAGCGACGCCTCATCCTACACGACCGGGCAGGTCATTCGGGTCGACGGCGGGAGTTGGTAGCGCTCAGCCGAGACCGCCGGTTGGTAAATCAAATTTAGCAATTGGCCGTTTAACGTCTTCGAAAGTGCCGTCGGCTTGGGCGGTCGAGGCGGGCGGAGACTCCATGCCAAAAGGCATATTCGGCGCGGCGATTTTCCTCAGCGCGTTCCTGCTCTTCTGGGTGCAGCCGCTCTTCTCGAAGATGGTATTGCCGCTTCTCGGCGGATCGCCCTCCGTTTGGAACACGGCGATGATGTTCTTTCAGCTCGTGCTGCTCGCGGGCTACGGCTACTCCCATCTCCTGACGCAACGCGTTGCCGGCCTTCGCACGCAGATCGCCATTCACGGCGCCGTCATCGCGGGCGGTCTGCTCTTTCTTCCGTTCGCCGTTGCGCGCACACTGATCCCGCCGACGAGCGGTTCGCCGATTCCCTGGTTGATCGGTCTGTTGGCACTCTCGGTCGGCTGGCCGTTCTTCGCACTCGCCGCGTCCGCGCCGCTTGTGCAAGCCTGGTTTGCGCGCAGCGGCCATCGTCAGAGCGATGATCCCTATTTTCTCTATGCCGCCAGCAACTCCGGCAGTCTGCTGGCGCTGCTGGCGTTCCCGATCCTGTTCGAGCCGACGCTGACGCTCGCCGGGCAGGCGAGGGCGTGGGCGTTTGGTTATGGCGCGTTCATCGCCGTCCTCGCGGTGCTGGGCGTGGCCTTGTCGAGGACCGACGGACAAACAGCGCCCGGCGCGAAATTGCAGACACCGGGTTCCTCCAGCGCTTGGACGCAGCGCCTGATCTGGATCGCGCTGGCCTTCGTGCCATCGAGCTTGTTGCTTGGAGTTACCACCTACATCACGACGGACATCGCCTCGGCACCGCTGCTTTGGGTAGTGCCGCTCGGCCTTTATCTGCTGTCGTTCATCATCGCCTTCGCGCGCCAAACGCTGCTCAGACCCGAATGGACCTTAAAAGCGCAGTCGGTCGGCATTCTCGTCGTGGCGACCATGGTGACGTTGGTGCTTTTGTTTGAACGTCGCGGACCGGTGTTCGTCGTCGCCGGCGTTCATCTCCTGACGTTCTTCGTGACGGCAGTCCTCTGCCATACTGAATTGGCACGTCGGCGGCCCGGTGTCGCGCTGCTCACGGAATTCTATTTCTGCATGTCGATCGGAGGCGCGCTGGGCGGCATCTTCAATGCGCTCGTTGCGCCGCTGCTGTTCTCCACGGATTACGAATACTACCTTGCCCTGGTCGGTGCCTGCGCGCTGCGCGTCTTCGTGAGTGGCGAAGCGAAAGGCGTGAACATCAGGGACGTGGTTTTTCCGCTGATCCTTGCGGCGGTCGTCGCAGCCGTTTCCTACGAATCCGTCGACAAGGGGATGCTTGGACCTTTGGGCCGCGTCCTCTTCCTGGTGCCCTGTGCGTTGGCGCTTTACGCCTTCACGGCGCGGCCATTGCGTTTCGCGTTCGGCGTCGCGGCCATGGTTGGCAGCGCCTTGCTCGTGCAGAGTTCGGTCGACGTACTCCTGACGGAACGCAACTTCTTCGGCATCAACCGCGTCAAGCTGATCGAGGGCGGCTCCAAGACCGCGCTCATTCATGGCACGACGATGCACGGCACCGAATTCACGGCTCCGAGCCTTCGCCGTGAGCCGCTGGCCTACTACGCCCGTTCCGGCCCCGCCGGTCAGCTGATGGCGTTGGGAGGCATTCGAAACGACGTCGCCGCCATCGGCCTTGGCACCGGCGCGCTCGCTTGTTACCGCAAATCCGGCGAGCGTTGGACCTTCTTCGAAATCGACGCCGCGGTGGAGAAGATCGCCCGCGACACGCGCTATTTTCACTATCTGTCCGATTGTGGCGTCCCGAAGATCATTCTCGGCGACGGACGATTGTCGCTCAAAGAACGTCCTGATCACAGCTATGATCTGATCATCGTGGACGCGTTCAGTTCCGACTCGATTCCGATGCACCTGCTGACGCGAGAGGCCTTGGCGCTCTACTTGAGCAAGCTGAGGTCGCGCGGCGTCGTCCTGTTCAACATCAGCAATGATTATCTCGAGCTGGCTCCCGTACTCACGACGCTGGTAAAGAGTGTCGGCGCGGCAGCACGTCATCAACTCTTCCAGCCGTCGCCGGCGGACGTGGCCAAAGGTGCGACCGCTTCGGAGTGGATGGCCATTGCAGCGTCAGAGTCCGACCTGGAATTCTTGCGCAAGGAGAAACGCTGGCAGGTCGTGAAGACAGACGTTGATCCGGCGCCCTGGACCGACGATTTCTCGAATATCATCGGTGCCATGCGCTGGTGAGGCGCCCGCTTGACGGTGCGCAGGTGAACGGAAGCCTTACAGCGACAGCAGCAAAGCAAATTGACGAGAATGGCTTGACGCCTTGGCGTCGCGGACTATCTAACATTGCCCTCGTCGTACCTTCGCACGCCGGCCGGTTTGGGGGAGGGGGTGCGCAAAAGTCGAAAACGAATAAACTGATTGATCACAAGGACTTGGTGTTCAAATCGGTCCTGTCGATGTGGGATAAGTCGTGGCGCAAAAAGACGTAAAAAAAGTCGTGTTGGCCTATTCGGGGGGCCTCGATACGTCGGTCATTTTGAAATGGCTGCAGACCGCCTATGGCGCGGAGGTGATCACATTCACCGCCGATCTTGGCCAAGGCGAAGAACTCGAACCCGCGCGCAAGAAGGCCGAGATGCTGGGCATCAAGCCGAGCAACATCTTCATCGAGGATGTGCGCGAGGAATTCGTGCGCGACTATGTCTTTCCGATGTTTCGCGCCAATGCGATTTACGAGGGCGTCTATCTTCTCGGGACCTCGATCGCGCGTCCGCTGATCGCCAAGAAGCAGATCGAGCTTGCAGAGCGGCTTGGCGCCGATGCCGTCTCGCATGGCTCGACTGGCAAGGGCAACGATCAGGTGCGCTACGAACTGACCTATTATGCGTTGAAGCCCGACATCAAGGTGATCGCACCCTGGCGTGAATGGGACCTGACCAGCCGCACCAAGCTGCTCCAATTCGCCGAGAAACATCAGATTCCGATCGCCAAGGACAAGCGCGGCGAAGCGCCGTTCTCGGTCGACGCCAATCTTCTGCATTCGTCGTCGGAGGGCAAAGTGCTCGAAGATCCGGCGCGCGAGGCGGACAGCATCGTCTATCAGCGCACGCTCTCGCCGGAGGAAGCGCCCGACAAGGCAACGATCGTCGAGATCGGTTTCGAGACGGGCGATGCGGTCTCGATCGACGGCAAGAAGCTTTCGCCGGCGGTTTTGCTCGCCAAGCTCAACGAGTTCGGGCGGGCCAACGGCATCGGCCGCCTCGACCTGGTGGAGAACCGCTTCGTCGGCATGAAGTCGCGCGGCGTCTACGAGACGCCGGGTGGCACGATTCTGTTGGCGGCGCACCGCGCGATGGAATCGCTCACGCTCGACCGCGGCGCCGCGCACCTGAAGGACGAGTTGATGCCGCGTTACGCCGAGCTCATCTACAACGGCTTCTGGTTCTCGCCCGAACGCGAGATGCTGCAGGCCTTGATCGACAAGAGCCAGGAATTCGTCGCGGGCACGGTGCGGCTGAAGCTCTACAAAGGCAACGTGTCGGTCATCGGACGCTCGTCGCCGAATTCGCTCTACGACCAGGATCTGGTGACGTTCGAGGATGACCAGGGCGCGTACGACCAGAAGGATGCGCAAGGCTTCATCAAGCTCAACGCGCTTCGCCTCCGCACGCTCGCCATGCGCAAAAGGAAACTCTCAAAGTAGTTGCGCATTGGTAACACATATGATACTATCGACATGATCAAGCTGGTCGAATATGTCGATTCGCTTGGTCGCAATCCATTCGTTGTTTGGCATCGCAAATTGGATGAAATGACACGAGCACGCGTGACGACCGCACTTGTTCGCTTGGAGGAAGGCAATACGTCAAACCTGAAGGCCGTTGGACGGGGAATCGTCGAACTTAGAATGAACTTCGGTCCAGGTTATCGCGTTTACTTGGCTTGGGATGGACCGATTACAATTGTGTTGCTCGGAGGTGGGTCCAAGGCACGCCAGCAGGTTGATATTGAGACAGCGCGCGCGCGATGGGCGGACTTTAAGCAGCGCAAAAGACAGGGAGAGGTTTAAGTGCCTTTGACTCACGATTTCCGGCAAACCGTCATGGAAAATATGCGAAAGAAGCCCGGCTTTCGTGATGCGATGTTGCGCGAAGCGATCGATGCATTGCTCGGCGGCGAACTCAATGTCGGCAAGAGCATTTTGCGCGACTATGTGAACGCCACGATCGGCTTCGACAAACTGGCGAAGAAGGTGAAAATCCCGCCCAAGAGTTTGATGCGGATGTTGGGTCCTTCGGGCAATCCGCAAATGAGCAACTTGTTCGCGATCATTGGCGCCTTGCAGTCGTATTCCGGCATCGAGTTACA
>Ga0207674_10000027_pt1 | contig 150200 bp, 131 predicted proteins | sample KBSCornC72_FD_184303 | JGI IMG/M metagenome (GOLD analysis project Ga0207674, IMG submission 184303) | Corn rhizosphere microbial communities from Kellogg Biological Station, Michigan, USA - KBS Corn C7-2 (SPAdes) (version 2) | ecosystem: Host-associated > Plants > Roots > Rhizosphere > Soil ...
CCGCGCCGATGATGGAGCGGCTGACGAACCTGAACGAGACGCTCTTTAGCGAGGTGGAGCTGGCGTGGCCGGAGGAATATACCTTCCTCGGTGTGGATGACTGGGAGCTACAAGGCTGGATACTGCGTCCGCCACGGGTCGGCGTCGGCGAGACAGTCAATGTTCCGGCGGTGCTGGAGGTGCATGGCGGCCCGATGGCGATGTATGGCTATGGCTTCTTCATGGAGTTCCAGCTGCTGGTGGCGCGTGGCTACGCCGTCGTCTACACCAACCCGCGCGGCAGCACCGGCTACGGACGCACATTCTCCGCGGCGGTAATCAACGACTGGGGCGGCAAAGACTACGAGGATATTCTCGCCGGGCTGGATGCCGCGCTGGCGAAGGGTGGCATTGATAGCGAGCGGCTGGGCATCGCGGGCGGCAGCTATGGCGGCTTCATGACCAACTGGGCCGTCGGCCACAGCGACCGCTTCAAGGCGGCGGTGACGATGCGCAGCGTGGTCAGCATGGCGACGATGTTCGGCATCAGCGACATCGGCTGGGAGCTGACGATAGATGAGCTGGGCGGCGCGACACCCTGGGCCGAGCCAGAGCGGCTGGCGAAGTTCTCGCCCTTCACCTACGTCCAGAACATCCACACGCCGTTGCTGATTCTGCATAGCGATCAGGATCTGCGCTGTCCCATCGCCGAGGGGATACAGCTCTTCACCGCGCTGAAATTCCTGGGCCGCGAGACCGAGTTGGTCATCTTCGAGGAGCAGTCGCACGATCTCTCGCGCAATGGCCATCCGCGCTCGCGGGTGCTGCGCCTGCACAGGATTCTCGACTGGTTCTGCAAGTACAACCCGGTGGGGTAGACTGAACCTCCAGCCCCCTCTCCCTCGCAGGGGACGGCCCCCTCCCGGCCTTGCTGCGCTCGGCCACCCTCCCCCAGCGTACGCTGGGAGAGGGGCTGATTATACGTTAGCGCCGAGGGCGACGACTCTGGGGGGACTGGTTCCTCTTCCCTGGTAGGGGGAGAGAGCCGCCGAACGGGTTCACCGTGGGAGGAGTTCTGCAAGCCCCTCTCCCTGCAAGGGGGAGGGGTTGGGGAGGGGGCCGTCGCCCCAATGTCACCAGCCCAGGCGAAACCAGTACAATCCCCAATCAGCCCGCGCTCTCCGCATCCGCCGCATGGGTCGCGTCCGTTACAGGCTCGGCGTGAAGCGAGGAGACGGTCAGCCCGTCGGGGAGCGTGCGCACACGCCGACCGAACGGGCGTGCGCCATAGACGCCATAGACCAGCGCCGCGACAGGGCAGGCGAGGTAGCCCAGGAACATGAGCGCCTGTCGGAGTGTGTCGGGGGATGGACAGGCAAATTCCCCATCTACTCCGCTGAAGCATGGCTGAACCGAGAATGAGGCGTAGATGGCGGCGAGGGTGCAGTAGCCCGCGACGAGCAGTATACCAACCCAGATCCAGCGGCGCGTCTGCGCGGCAGCGTTGAGCGAGAGTACCCACGCTGCCAGGGTAATCAAGACGCCGCCGTAGAGCGAGATGATCTTGTAGGGAAACCCTGGCCCCGCCAGATAATCCACGCCACCCAGAATCAGCCAGAACGCGGCGAAGGCGCCCGTCGCGAGCGCCCCGCAGATCACAATCGAGCCAGTTGAGCGCCGGTAGCCGACAACAATCGCGAGTGGCACAACCAGCAGCACCGCCGCGGGAATCAGCAACGCTCCCCAATCAATCAACGTGGCTCTCCGCCTTTCTCAGCGCGTCGCTGGCCAAGACAGTTACGTACCGCCCGCTACTCGCCCGCCACCCAGCGGTCGCCCGCGCGCTCGTAGCTGACCAGCTCCGCGGGCGTAAAGAAGATGCTAATCTCGCGCTGCGCCGACTCCGTGCCGTCGGAGCCGTGCACGATGTTGAGGCCGATGTCAAGGCCGTAGTCGCCGCGAATGGTGCCAGGCGCCGCCGCCTTCGGATTCGTGACACCCATCATCGTGCGGGCGACGCTGACAGCCTCCGGGCCTTCGAGCACGCCCACCACCACCGGGCTGGATGTGATATGGCCTACCAGCCCCTCGTAAAACGCCTTCCCGGAGTGTTCGGCGTAGTGGCGCTCCGCTATCTCACGCGGGATCTGCATCAGCTTCAAGCCGACGACTTTCAGCCCCTTCTGCTCGAATCGCGCGATCACCTGGCCAATCAGGCCGCGCTGCACCCCCTCAGGCTTGACAATGATGAGCGTTCGCTCCACTCGTAGTCTCCTTTATCAATCGCCTTGTCTTTTTACACGGTCCTCCGCGATGATCACGGACACGCGGGGCAATCTATGCCGACAAATGCCCCCATAATAGTAGCTGATGGCACGCATTGGATGCACACCAATGGGGAGTCGGCGGACTGCACAGGCCACATTAACGTGATTAGCCGCGAAGGCGGGACGCGCTCTGCCTCTGGTCCCCCCTCTCCCTGAAGGGGGAGGGGGATAGGGGGAGGGGGCGGTTGCCCCAGTGACAACATCCCCGGCGAAACCCGTCTCAGTATGCGCCCATCTGCTCGGAGAGGCGCAGGCCCGCCTGCTGCATCTCGATGCGCACGCGCCCGATATTGGCGTCGCGCGAGCTGCGCACCACGACCAGCAGGTCGCCGCCGTCGCTCACCTGAACGACCCCGCGTGTCGTCTCGAAGAGCACATGGCGGATATCGCCCATATTCAACTGCTCGATGTAGCGGCCCGAGGCGTCATACGCGGCGGCAGCCATCGCGCTGACCATCTCTTCATCGTCGCTATCCATCGCGCTGGCCACAACCAGCCCATCTTTGCCCACGAGCAGCGCGCCCGTGACACCATCTATCGCCATCAGCCGCTGAAGTATTGTCTCCACGTTATCCCCTCATACCCTCACACGCCATTCAGGATTGCCCGCTACGCGCCTGGGCCAGCTCCATCGCTTTGTTATAGGATTCCAGCGCCTTTTCGTATTCGCCCTGGCAGACCAACGCATCGCCAAGCACGCTATGCAGATTGGGATGATCGGGCAGTTCGGCCAGACTGGCGTAGAGATCATTCAGCACGTCCGGCAGCAGATCGGGCGCGTTCTTGATGATGGCGCGGTACTCATTCAGCGCCTCGTCGAGCTGCCCGCCATCCCGCCGCTCCCGCGCGCGTGTCAGCCGCGCCGGATAGTCGCGGGGATCAGGGCCGCTAACCACCGGCACCCCCATCGGCGCATTGCTGGCTGCTGGTTCATCGCGCACAGGCTCATCGTCCGCCGGTGGCTCTGTCGGCACCGCGACATCCCTGGCATCCCCAGTATCCCCAGTATCCCCAGTATCCTCGGCGTGCTGTCCGCGCTCTAGCTTCGCCAGCAGACCAGGACGCATCTCGATGTGCGTAAACCCGGATGCGGAGAATGCACGCTCTAGATCTTCGAGTGTCTGCGCCTCGCGCGGTGGGTCATCTCTATCGTCGTCATAGTCCTTGTCTTCATCGCTCACGGTGAAATGGCCCTGCGAGCTAGCCAGCGCCTCACCCGCTTCGACGTACGTGTCGTACGTCGCCTCCGGTTCCCACGGCGTATCTGGTGTCCCGGATGCGGGCGCGTTGGCAACGGTCCCGGCTTCTACGACTGGCTGGGAGGAGGTATTGTCCCCCAGTTCCGCGAACATCGTCCGTAACGCTTGCGGCGATGGCAGCGGGATCGTCGCCTGCTCCTCATCCTCGCCCTGCGGTTGCGGCTGCGTGCCGGGCGGCTCAACAGGGAAGAGCAAATCAGGCTGTTGCGCGGGCGGTATGGGCATCGTGAATCGTGGCCCTCCCGCGCCTCCTGCTCCTCCCGTTGCGTCGGGTGGATGGCCGTTGGCGACGCCTGGTGGCCGGACCGGGGCATCCACAGGGGCGTCGAGGCCGGATAGCGGAATCGTCGGGCCCTTGGCTGCTAGCGCGCTTGGCGTGGCTGGCGCGGCTGGTGTGGATGCGGCGCCCAGGGCTACTGCGCCCTGCGACTGGAGCCAGTTGTACCAGTTGAGCGCCCGACGTGCCTCGTCGTCATCCGCCGCGCTATCCAGATCGCGCAGAGCAGACGGCGCGGAATCGGCGTCGTTGCTAGCAGCCGCGGCTGACTGCGCTGGGAGCCGTGGCTGGCTGTCCTCGTCCTGCGCCCAGATCATGAAGGCGGTCTCTTTGAATGCCCGCGTGACCTGTGTCGGCTGGCTGGGAACCGGGACATCTGGCCGTGGCGGCGGCGGCAGCGGCTGGCTGGTCGGTTGGGATGCGCCAAATACCGGCCCAGAGGTGGCGGGCGCCGAGGTGACGAGCGGGCGGCTCAAGTTGCGTTGCCCCGAAACCGGCGCGGACTGCCCGAATCCGGCGGTCTGGCGGCTCAATTTCATCGTCTCATCGCTGCCCTCGGCGCCAGCGTCGGCGCGCAGCAGAGGAGTCAGCACGGGATCGCCCGAGGCAAGCGCGTCGGCAAAGAACACCTGAGCGATGGCCATATCCGGGTCAAGCTGGAGCGTCCGCTGCAAATGCGCGCGGGCGCTGTCCATATCGCCATCGGCGAGGGCAAGCGCCATCAGAATTAACATTGCCTTCACACAGGATGGCGCATTCGCGAGAATCCGCAGGCACCGCTCCTCGGCCACGCGCGTGTGACCGGCAAGCCAGAGCGTCTCGGCCAGACCAACCTGCGCATCGAGCATATCGGGGCTTTCGCTGACCAGCTGCTCCCATTCGCGGATGGCGTGGGCGAAGAGGTCGCCGCGCAGATAGAGCCGCGCCAGCCCAGCGCGCGAGGGGCGATAGGATGGCTCGCGGAGGCGGCGCGCCAGATCGCGATAGGTCATGCGTAGCGCTTGGTCATCGGGGCGGAGGTCACAGGCGCGGCGATACCACGCCAGTGCGGAGACGTCGTCGCCGTGCATCTGATGCACTAGCGCACGCGCGCAACAGGCGCGCACATCTTCGGGGTCGCCCGCGAGTGTGCGGTCGAGCGCGGCCAGCGCCTCACGCGGCCGGTGCAGCGCCAGATAGATCTCGCCGAGCACGCGCTGCACCCGCAACGCGCGGGGATACGCCGCCTGCAAGTCCTGGCAGTACGCCAGCGCCTGCTCGGGACGGCCAGCCGCGATCTCTGCCTCAACGCGACGCAGGCGCTCAGTCAGTGTGGTGCGCTCCATCTCCCCATTTCCCCAGAAAATCGCTTCGTGCCCGTCTTGAGTCAGCCTTGAGATGATCCCGCGAAGTGCGCCAATTGGTCGTCCAGTGGTCTGTGGCACGTCCTGAAATTATGGCTTGCGCCCGCCCGCGCGTCAAGCCTGATAGCCATTGCGCTCACGGTGGCGCGATGCCTTTGCGCACGGTATATAATGTGAAGCGTGGCGCGCAACGACGTATTCCCCGCCACATCAAAGAGGTGAATGAATGCAAATGTATATGTGTAGCGTGGCCGCGTGCGCCCTCGCCATACCCGGCGGTGTGGTGGCACAGGCCGACGAGGGAAGGTGGCCTCGCATCTGCGCCAGACCATGGCTCCAGCGGCGCGCTGGCAAGACTGGACGGTGTGGCAATGTGCTTTAGGGTCGCCATGTTCAGTCTACATACCTCGCCGCTGGCATCCCTTGGCCGCACCCGTGACGCGGGCGGCATGAATGTCTACGTGCGCGAGCTGGCGCGCGAATTGGGCCGCAGTGGCATTGACGTTGATATCTTTACCCGGCGTTCAGACCCCAACCTTCCCCCCATTCAGCACATTGCTAAGCGTGTCCGGCTGATACAGATCGAGGCTGGGCCGGTTGCTCCCCTTCCGTCCACCGAGCTTTTCCCCTATGTCGGCGAGTTTACCTGTCGCGTGAGCCATTTCGCCGCGCGTTTGCCTCACCCCTACAACCTGCTGCATACGCACTACTGGCTCTCAGCGGTGGCGGCGCTTCCGCTGGCCCGTGCGTGGGACGTGCCGCATATCACCATGTTCCATACCGTCGAGCGGCTCAAAGGCCAGCAGTATGGCAGCACGAGCAGCAGCGATCATGTCGCGGCTATCCGCAGCGAACAGGAGGGGCGTATCGCCTCGGCGGTTGATCGGATCACTGTCTCGACCGAGAGCGAGGGCGAGCAGCTGCGGCGTCTCTATGGCCTGCCACAGTGCCACATGGCTGTGATTCCGTGCGGAGTAGACCTGAGCCTGTTTACGCCCGTCACCGCCGACTCGCGCCGCGCCGCCCGCCAGACGCTCGCGCTCGATGCCGATCAGCCAACCCTTCTCTCCATTGGTCGGCTCGATCCCATCAAGGAACTTGACCTGCTGCTGGAGAGCCTCTCGCTCATGCGGACATCGGCGCAGCTGATAATTGTCGGCGGTAATCCCGAAGGTGACCCTGAGCTTGAGCGCCTCAAGCGGCGCGCCGCCGATCTCGGCCTCAGCGAGCGGGTGCGCTTCCCCGGCGCGGCGCCTCAGCACGATCTGCTGCGCTACTATCACGCGGCGGATTCGGTCGTCGTCAGCTCGCGCTATGAGAGTTTTGGGTTGGTTGCTGTCGAGGCGCTTGCCTCGGGCACGCCGGTCGTCGCCTCGGCGGCGGGCGGCCTGACGAGCATCGTGCAAGATGGCCACAACGGGCTGCTGGTACGCTGGCGCGATCCCCGCGCCTTTGCCGAGCGACTGGATGAGATCCTGCGCGATCAGCGGCTGCGCGAGCGGCTGGCCTCCAACGCCCGCGCCTCGGTGGAGTGTTTCGGCTGGCAGCATATCGGCGACGATGTGCGCGCGCTCTATCAGGAACTGACGGCGGACGCGCGCCACGTGGCTGCCTGCTGCTGCTTCTAAGAAACACAACGGGCGAAACGTGGAGCCGCGAAAGGGAATCAGTTGATTCCACTTCTCCCAGTGGGAGAGAGAACAGAGAGCAAGGTTCTCTCTCTCACCACATTTCGCTGGTGGACCTTTCGAGAGCCTGTCTTCCCGAATACACCTGGGCAGGAGTTGCGCATGGACTACCAGTACGAGGACGCGGTCGCCATTCTGCGACGCACACCAGCGACGCTGACCGCGCTGCTGCGGGGGCTACCCGAGGCGTGGACGACGAGCACTGAGGGACCCGAGACCTGGAGCGCACGTGACATCGTCAGGCACTTACTGCATGGCGACGAAATGGCTGGCTGGAGATGGATTGACCGTACCCACACTATCCTTGAGTATGGCGAGCAACGCAACTTAGACTCACTCGATTGGTTGGACACGTCCGAAGAGGACCAGCATCTCTCGCTCGATCAATTGCTCACGCTGTTCGAGCAGGCGCGCGCGAAGAATCTGGCGGCCCTAAGCGAGCTGCATATCACCACGGAGCAACTCGCGCTCAAAGGCATCCATCCCGACCTGGGAACCGTCACACTGAGTCAGGTGCTGGCCGCCTGGGTGGTTCACGACCTCAACCACATTGGTCAGGTTGTCGAGGTGATGGCACAACAATACGCCGAGACGGTCGGCCCGTGGAGCGCCTTTCTCGCTATCCTCACCCGACCCATCCTGACCGACTAACTGCTCTGCTGTCTCACTGGCATCTCATAGCGAATCCGGTAGGCGTTGGCTCAACTGCCAGCCGCCATCTTCATTTTCCGCGCAAGCTCGCTGCCCTGTCAGGCGATGTGCCTCTGGGTGATCTACGACCTGTAGCTGTATGGTTGGAAGTAGTGGCGCAAGGCAAGGGAGTCTCACTCGTGACCAGGCCAGCCGAGCAGCGGGATGCCGCAGTACCAGCAGACGCGCATTCAGACGCGACTGGAGGGTCGCCCACCGGCGAGCGGGAGCGGCTGGGCGAGCTGGCCATGCTGTTTTCACGCCTGGGCTTCACCGCGTTTGGCGGGCCGGTTGCGCATATCGCCATGATGCGCCAGGAGTTCGTGCAGCGTCGCCAGTGGATCAGCGACCAGCACTTCGTCGATCTCATCGGCGTCGTCAACCTGATACCCGGCCCCAATTCCACCGAGCTTGCCATCTACCTGGGCTACCTGCGCGCGGGCTGGCCTGGGTTGATCGTCGCGGGCGCCTGCTTCATCGGCCCGGCGATGCTCATCGTCATGGCGCTGGCCTGGGCGTACGTTCGCTTTGGCGCGCTCCCCGCCACGGGCTGGCTGCTCTATGGCGTCCTGCCGGTGGTGATCGCCATCATCGCACGGGCGCTCTGGGGACTCGGGCGGACGGTGGTGCGCAATGTCCTGGTCGGCATCTGGGCGCTGGCGCTCGTCGCGCTCTATCTGCTCGGCGTCAACGATCTGCTCGTGCTGTTCGGCGGCGCCCTTCTCTACGCCATCACGCTCGGCGTCTGGCGCATGGTGCGCGAGCGGCGGGCAACCGCGTCGCTGCTGCTGCCGCTCTTGCCCGGCGCAGGCAGCGGGGTAGGCGCCACCCTCGCCACCGTGGCGAGCTCCGCCAGCGCGCCGTTCAGCCTCTTGACGCTCTTTCTCACCTTTCTCAAAATCGGCGCGGTACTCTATGGCAGCGGCTACGTACTGCTCGCCTTCCTGCGCACTGACCTTGTGCAGGGGCTTGGCTGGTTGACTGACCGCCAGCTGCTCGACGCCATCGCGGTGGGTCAGGTGACGCCTGGGCCGGTCTTCACGACGGCGACGTTTATCGGCTTCCTGCTCGGCAGCTGGCAGGGCGCGCTGCTTGCCACGCTCGGCATCTTCCTGCCATCCTTTCTCTTCATTCCAGTCATCCACCGGCTGGCGGGCTGGATGCGCCGCTCGCCTGCGGTGGCGCTCGTGCTCAATGGCGTGAATATCGCCGCGCTGGCGCTGATGGCGGGGGTCACGCTGCAACTGGCGCAGTCGGCGCTGCACGATGTTTTCACGTGGGCGCTGGCGCTGGTTGCACTGCTGGCGCTCCCGCGCATCAAATTCAATTCGGCCTGGCTCATCCTGGGCGGCGGGTTGCTTGGCATCGTTATCCACCTGCTCACCTAGTACGTCGCCAGCCGATTTTGCCCAAGTATTAAGGAAATGAAGTCTTCACAACCCAAGAAGGGAGAGCAGGCCATGGGAGAGCACGTTGTACATCCACCACTGCAAGGAAAGGTTGCGTTGGTGGCCGGAGCTACTCGTGGCGCGGGGCGAGCGATTGCTGTTGAGCTCTGCCGAGCCGGAGCCTTTGTCTACGCTACGGGGCGCAGCAGCCGCGTTACCGGCCCGTCGGATATGGATCGGCCCGAGACCATCGAGGAGACCGGCGAGTTGATGCTCGCGACGGGAGGTGAGGGCGTGGCTCTCCGCGTGGATCACCTGGACGTGGACGCGGTAGAGGACCTCGTGGCCCGCATCGAGGCGGAGCGCGGGCGGTTAGACATCCTGGTCAATGACATCTTTGGTGGGCACAGGTACACCGAATGGGAGAAAAAGCTGTGGGAACACGACCTGATGGGCGGGCTCTACATGCTGCGCATGGGGGTGCATACCCACCTCATCACTAGCGCCAGGGCTCTCCCGCTCCTTCTGCGAACCGGCGATGGGCTTGTGGTCGAGATGACCGATGGCACATCGGAGTACAACAGAGCCTTTCGCCGTAACGTCGGCTTCTACTATGATCTGGTGAAGGCCAACGTCGCGCGGATCGCCCTGGCATTGGCGGCGGAACTCGAAGACGAGAGTTGTACGGCGGTGGCTGTGACCCCCGGCTGGATGCGCTCGGAGCAGATGCTGGAGGATTTTGGCGTCACCGAAGAGACCTGGCGCGAGGCGCTCGCGCACGAGCCGCACTTCTGCATTTCAGAGACACCCACCTACGTGGCGCGAGGGATTGTGGCGCTGGCAGCCGATCCAGTGGGGCGTCGTCAGTACGCTGGGAAGGTGCTCTCGAGCGCGGACGTGGCCCGCATCTATGGCGTGGCGGACATTGATGGAACGCAACCGGACTGCTGGCGCTATACAGTCGAGGTGCAGGATCCGGGCCTGCCCGCGACCGAAGTGGGTTACCGCTAGCGCGTCTGCGGCTGTTAGCTAGCCCGCGAGCTGGCGCTCCGAAAAAAAAGCGCCTTGCCTGTCAACCTCGGCAATTCTGACGAATTTGTCAGACATTGCTCGATATTCCCCCCTTGAAGGTACCGGTAGCTGTGGTACAATAGTCCCGTTCAATGACGAACACGTGGGCAGAACTCCTGTATTTCCGGCATACCCCGCACACGTTTGGACACATCCCCCAGTGAGCGCATACCATGCTGGTGGACACATCTGGTGGATTTTTTGAACTGCTGGTTCGGAGCAGGCTCACTTTCTATAGACGACAATCGAAACACGACAATCGAGATAGGGTCGGGTTGAGGCAGCACACACTGCTTACCAGGCGTGTTTGCACGAGAGGGGCAATATGGAGCAACCGGTGCGAATCCTCGATGGCGATCTTGAAACGCTCGGACTGCAAGCCACGTTGAAAATGCTCTCGCTTGGCGGTAAAACCGGCATCTTGCGTGTGAGTTCCGGTTCAGAAACGCTCCAGATTGCCTTGAAGGATGGGCACATCGTTGACCTCGAGGAGAGCGGCGTTACTCCACCGGACATGATCGAGGTGTTTCGGCTGCTGATGCACCTGACGCGGCCCGAGGCGTCGATGCTCAAGCAGCGCGCCGACCACAAGCCCGCCAACTCGCTGCGGGTCATGGTCGAGAATCAGGTCATCGCTGCCGACACCGCTCAGCGTTATGTCGAGTTCGCGATCATCCAGCCGATCAGTCGCGCGATCCGCTGGGAACGTGGCCGATTCGAGTTCAACCACTATGCGACGCCGATTCAGCCGCACGGCGCATTCGTCCGCCCGCTCAACGTCGATCACGTCTTGCTTGAGGCGCTGCGGATCGCCGACGAAAGCGCCTATGCTGGCCCGATACGGCTCTCGCGGCAGGCAACGGCCCGTTGGATGCCTCAGTTCAGCGGCAATGTTCGCTCGCTTGGCCTCTCCCCGGATGAAGTCAATGTCCTCTGCCTGGCGAATGGGCAATTTACCCTCTCTACGATGTCGTACGCATTGCTCCTCCCCGAAACGACCGTTGCGGCGGCGATTGAAAAGCTCCTCCAATTGCAGTTGATCGAGCTGGTGGACGAACACCTCGAAGGCGAGCTCGAACAGAACCTCATCGGGTTAATCACGCGCTGCCACTATCAACTGGCGCAAAAGGGGCGTGCCTCGGCGGAGCAGCGGATGCTGACGATGGCGCGCACGATGGGTTCCTGCGTCAACGGGCTGTTGGCGCACCACCGCGACTTTGCGCGTGCGCTCCGCGGACGGGGTCAGTTGCCCGAGGCCGAGATCAACCGCTATCTCGAGCAACGCTTCGCGCCCGTACTGGCCGACATGCAGCGGCAGTGTCCCCGGATGGACGAGATTATTCGCTTCGAGCATGGGGTGGTGGTCTACCACGAGGTCGAGATTCTCGAACGCGTCGTTCGTGGCCAGGAGCTACTGGAGTGTTATCACGATGCGGTCTGGCTGCTGTATCACTTCATGTGCCACGTCTTTGGCGCGGTGATCGAGGACGAGACGGGCTCATCGCGGCTCGGCGCGCAACTGGACGAATTGTGGAATACTTTCCTGCGCGAGATCAACGACGAAATGCGCCCAATTGCCAGCAACCACGCGGCAATGCGCGCATAAGCAGCGCAAAACCCAAGCGCCGATGTGAACGTAATGTGAGCGAGATGTGATGGCAGTGTGAGACAGTGCGAGCATGACAAAACAGACACGATGATCTGAAGCAGCAGCACACTATGTTCTCTGGTATCTTTGAACTGGCCCATTCGGCGTCAGTTTGTCATCATCGGCGAATGTGGCACATGGTAAGCATGGCAGGCATGGTGAAAAGGAGCGTGCAGGGTGAGTGAGCCAGTGGTACTGGTGGTGGATGATAGCCCCACAGTACGCAAGATTGTTCAGCTCACACTGCAACGTGAGCGCATTCGCGTCGTAACAGCCGGTGATGGATTGACGGCGCTGGCGGCAGTCGCCGATGAGCAGCCCGACCTGGTTCTCCTGGATATTATGCTTCCGCGGATGGATGGGTATAATATCTGTCAGGTCATTCGCAAGAATATGGCCTACCGTGACCTTCCGATCATCATGCTGAGCGGCAAAGACGGCCTGTTCGACAAGATGCGTGGCAAACTCGCCGGTTCGACCGAATATATGACGAAGCCCTTTGATTCCATCGAGCTCGCCCAGACTGTCAAGCGCTATCTGGATTCTCCGGCGGCGCGCGAGCGCGCGGCGCGACGTGAGATGCGGATGCAGGGGCGGCTACGCCGCCAGGTGTAAGGTCATTCTGGTATGATGATGTGGCGTGATTATTGTGATGATCTGGCATAATTGTTGGAAGGGTTTCTTCCAAAGGGGCAGACGCCTGAGCGAGCGATGCGCATGATAGGCATGATGCGATCATCGCTCGCAACGCAGCAGAACGACCGCACGTCCTACCCATGACGTGAACGTGGATATCATCGTGTGGGATTCAGATCAGGCGCAGCCATCCGGCAGTGGGCGACTGCAGTGGGCGACTGACAGGCACGAGGGAGTTTATGATGCTCGCACCGAAGATCCTGGTGGTGGATGATAGTTGGACTGATCTGACGCTTATCGCAACGCCGCTCCGCGAGGGTGGTTTCGATGTGATTACGGCGGTGGACGGCGATGAGGCGCTGGAAAAAGTCATCAGCGAGCGGCCACAGTGCGTCCTGCTCGATGTCGTGCTGCCCAAGCAGAACGGCTTCCAGGTCTGCCGCAAGCTCAAGCAGATGGAGCAGAGTCGCCACATTCCGGTCATTCTCATCAGCCAGAAGAACACGCCGCTCGATAAGCGCTGGGGCTTGCAGCAGGGCGCGGATATCTATCTGACCAAGCCCTTCGATAAAGAGGAGCTGCTCTCCAGCGTGCGCAACCTGACGGGCTTTGGCGCATGACCGATTCCAGCCTGCCTGATCCACGCCGCGGGCAGATGAACGAGATGCTGCAGCAGGCGTTGCAAGCGTTGCGAACCGCGGGCACGGGCAACTCGGCAATGACGCCCGACGCGCTGGTGGAGCTGGCGCGTCGGGCGGGCATCCCCAACCCCGAACAACTCAACGACCTGACCCGCATGATCGGCGTGGACCCAGCCGCCGAGCGGGTGCCACAGTTGATTCTCTTCCTCCTGGGCACGGTCGAATGCGCCCTCCCCGCGGACGCCGTACAGGGCATCGAGCGCATTACCGAGATAACCCCCATCCCCAATACCGCGCCGTGGGTGCTCGGGGTGGTGCAGGTCTGGGGGGCCATCGTATCGGTGGTGGACCTGCGCGCGTTTTTCGGCCTGACTCCTGAGCCACGCTCAACACGCAACCGCCTCCTGGTCCTCACGCTGAAAGATATGACGATTGGTTTCCTGGTTGACTTTGTGACCGAAATGCGCCCGACTGACAACACGGCGGCCATGGATGATCCCACCATTCCGCCGTGGCTCCAGCCCTACGCCGAGGGCAGCTTCCACCTGGAAGACCGCACGGTGGTTTTGCTCGACCCTGAGCGCCTGCTCTTCAGCGATGCGATTCACCACTACCGCTACGAGGTGTGACGCGGGTTCGCACGCCTGATGACACAGGTTATACCAGGGGCACGGAGTGACACTGGATGGCGCTGAGAAGACATCATCCATGCGTGGCGCATGTGGGGTTCGTCTAAGGTCATATACTACTTTGGCCGCACGGGCGGATGTGATAAACTGCGGATGATTCGCGGCCTCCTCATATGCGCGCCTATGCGCGTGAGGCCTGCTGTTTCAGCATTGAGCGCATGCGGAGCATGCCGGTACGATGCCGTCTGGGCCAGTGGGTCTACTCAATACCCGATGGTTCCCAGCGTTTGCGGACTCATCCGTTGTTGTGCCCGACGCATACGACGTATCAGATGCACGCCCAGTTTGGGGTGATCTCGTGAGTCTGCGCGTCAGCCGCGGAATACTCGTGACAGGAGGTCTCATTCTCTATGGACCCCAATTCCCGTACGGGAGCATCGGTCAGCGGACAATTGAATCTGCTCGTGAGCATCGCCACGCTCGTCCCGGCCATTGCTATCCTTGGCCTGGGATTTTATTGCATCAACCAGATTACCAGCGCGAATGGGTCTGGCTCGGAAACGCTGCTCTGGGCGGTGACACTTATCGTCGCGGTGCTGACCGTACTCATCGTGGCTTTTGCCGCGCTGCGCATGCGTGGATTGATGCGCGGGCGCGTTCTGGAAATCGCGGAGGTATGTCGCCAGGCCAGCGCTGGCCAGCGCGATGCGCGCGCGCTGGTGGCTGGTGACGACGAGTATTCGTTGCTGGCGGCGTCGGTCAATGCGCTGCTGGATGGCGTGCCAGCGCCCGGCGTTGGTATCTCGAAGGCGCTCGTCGATGCACCGGACGCCGCGCGCCTACAGGCGCAGATTGAAAAGCTCCTGCAGGAAGTCAGCGCGGTGGGCGATGGCGATCTGCGCGTGCAGGCTGAGGTGACGCCGGATACGCTCGGCGTCCTCGCCGACTCCTTCAACTATATGATCGAGGAACTGGCCAAAGTGGTGGGCCGCGTGCAGGCCACCGCCGTGCAGGTTACCACCGCCACGCGTCGCCTGCTGGACCGTTCGGCGGAGGTCTCGCAAGCCTCGGAGGCGCAGTCAGAACAGATTGTGCGCACCTCAGAGGCCGTGGCTCGTCTCGCCGACTTCGTGCAACTCTCCGCCAACAATGCGCTTCAGGCTGCCGACGCGGCGCGTGGGGCACAGCAAAGCGCGGAGGCTGGCCAGGACGCCGTGGTGCAGACGATTGATGGTATGGCGCGTATCCGCGAGAACGTCCAGGAGACCGCCAAGAAGATCAAGCGCCTGGGCGAGCGCTCCCAGGAGGTCGGTGAGATTGTCCGCCTGATCGAAGATATTGCTGATCAGACCAATCTGCTCGCCCTCAACGCCGCCATTCAGTCGGCGATGGCCGGTGAGCACGGGCGCGGCTTCGCGGTGGTGGCCGAAGAAATCCGCGAGCTGGCTGTGCGCGTGACCGAGGCCACGAAGAAGATCGCCAACATCGTGAAAGCGATTCAGGGCGATACCTACGATGCGGTTGTGGCCATGGAAGACAGCACCCAGCAGGTGGTGAAAGGCACACAGCTCGCCGACGAAGCGGGAAATTCGCTCCAAAACATCTATGGCGCCGTGGAGAATCAGGCGCAGATGATTCAGGGCATCGCGCTGGCGGCATCCGAGCGCAAACAAACCGCCGAGGCCGTGGCCTATGCGATGAACCAGATCGCCGAAATTACGCGCCAGACCACCATTGCCACCCAGGACGCCGCCAACAACATGAGCTATCTCGCCGAGCTGGCGGAACAATTGCGCGGCTCAGTGGCTACCTTCCGTCTGCCCGACAGGATCTCGGAGGAGGCAGGGCTCCAGGCTACGGGTTATCAGCCGACGGCTACCGACGCCGGTCTACAGGACTGGGTGAATGGGCCGCAGCCGCTGCCCGCGCTGCCGCCTGGACCTTCGGGGCCCATTGGAGCCTATGGCAACATGGGTGGTGGTATGGGCGGTGGCATGGATGGCTACCCGGGCTACGGCGAGTATGCCGCTGGCTATGATGGCTATGACGGCTACAACACGAGCTACGACTACCCGGCGGTTCCCGGCATGACAAACGGCCTGGCTGGCCAGACCGGTATGGGCAACGGCATGGGTAACGGTATGGGCATGGGCAATGGTATGGGCATGGGTAATGGCAATGGTATGGGCAATGGTATGGGCAACGGCACGAACTACGGGGCGCCCGGCAACGGACAGCGTGGCGGCTATCCAGGGTGGCCAGACAACAACAATAATGACCAGTTCCCGCCGCCTGATCAAACGGGTGGCCAGTCGTATTGATGTCGTCTTGACAGCGATCGGCACTCCGGGATAGCGTGTTGAACGCGCGCCGAATTGTGGACAGGCAGCGTAATAGTCGGAAGCGATACGTACGCATGACGGACAACTTCGACAAATCAACCATCCTCGATAGTTTCCTGGATGAGGTTACCGCGTATTTGCCGGAGATCGAGGCCAACCTGGATCGCCTGCAACAATCGCCCGGTGATACCGAAGCGCTGGAAGAAACGTATCGGCGCGCGCACACGATTGCTGGTTCGGCCGCGATGATGGAGTTCCTGGCGCTGGCGCATGTGGCCCATGGCATGGAAGAAATCCTCAGCGAAGCCATGGACCGTGGCGCGCCCCTGACCGGCGCGACGATTGCCCTGCTGCGCCGGTCGCATGGGCGATTGTCGCGGCTGGTTGAGCATATTCGCACGGGAGCCGATGATGGACCGGTGGTTGCCGAAGACGACGCCGACCGCTCCGCCTGGCGCGGGACAATCCCCAATAGCGCCAGCGGCTTCGATGCAAGCGGGCCGGGCCTACGCAGCCAGCCGGGGTTCAACGGTGGCGCTCCAGCGCCTGGGGCGCCTGCGGGCATCCAGACCTCGCCGGGCCTGCAAGCGCCGGAGTGGATGGCGGCCTTCGCCGCATCGAACGCGAACGGACAACAACATCCACAGCAGCAACCCCCGGAGGATTTCGCCGACAGGCCCACCGGAGCGCCGCCAGTCGTCGTTCCAGGGTCACCTTCGTCCGGACCATCTCTGCCTGGAACATCTATGCCCGGAGCCGACATCGCGGAGCTAGGCACCCGCGCCATGCAAGCTATGTCCGCCGCGCCGTCCGTTCCACCGGGCAGCCAGCCCTCACATCCCGGCGCGACATCGTTTCCGTCCGATCCGCCGCGACCCGCACAGCCTTCACAGCCTGCGTGGGATATCTCGCAGCCAGCCACTATGCCGATCCAGTCACCGTTCATTGCGCCTGCCTCCACGCCATCCGCCTCCAATCTGCCCGCCACGCAGGGTGGTGGAGCGGAAGGGTCGGTCGTGGACGAGCTCTACACCGATGAAGAGGCTGTTCGTCGTCAAGTCGGCCAGCTACGTGACGTGGTTGCGCAGCTGCGCCAGGCCGCGCAGACGATGGACGAGGAGCGCACCGAGCTGAGCTCGTTCCTGGATGGCTCGCAGGATGCTCTGGCCCGCCTGGAGGTCTGGGCTGGCCAGCAGATGGGCCTCGATCTGCCGAGCAGCCCGGACGGCGTGCGCCAATACCTGCCGCTCTCGGTGATCTGGGTAACCACCGCGCGGCTAAAGCGCCTCGTCACGCTGATTCACAACTCCAGCCGCAATCTGACGGTGACGCAGGAGCAGATTGACGAAACCCTCAACGAGTTGCGCGATGCGATTCGCGGACTCGGCCAGATTTCCGGCGCGATCAGCACGATGGGCGGCTCGCCCGACGCGGGCTTCAGCGCCACCGTGGCCCAGATCACCTGGGCGCCGGGCGGTGGGGGCGATCAGCAGGCGCTCTCGCCGGGCGCGCGCGTGGAGATCGAGCGCTCGGTCCGCGAGGAGCTGCGGCGCGAGCTTGAAGATGACGTGCGCGATGAAATCGCCTCCGAGGTGCGCCAGAGCGAGGAGCAGCGCCTGCGCCACGAGCTCGAGATCGCGATTCGCCGCGAGTTACTTGCCGAGTTGCAGCCGAATCTGGGCTCCAGCGCGGTGACGATACAGGATGGTGGCGTGCGGGTGTTGTCGCGCCTGCCATTCGCCAGCGAGAACGTGCGTCGCCAGCGGCAGGTCACCAGCGAGCAGTCGCCCGAGGCGCAGGAGGTCTTCCGCGAGGAAGCGCTGGAGCATCTACAGACGATAACCAGGGGCATCGAAGAGCTGGAAAGTCGCCCGGGTGATCTGGAGGTGATCCGCTCGATTCGCCGCGCGACCCACACCCTCAAGGGCGCGGCGGGCATGATGGGCTTCCGGCTCATCCAGGAGCTGTCTCACGTCTCTGAGGACTTGCTCGAACGGCTGGCAGATGGACAGATGGCATTCACGCCCAACGTCCATAGCCTGATTCTCGACACCTCTGAGATGCTCGATCAACTCATCGCGGGCGCGATTCCCGCCGAGGCGCAGCCCCCGAAGGTGCGCGAGCTCGTCGAACGCTATAGCGCCCTGACCGGCATTCCGATCTCCGACGATCTCTTCTCGTCGCATCCAGGCGCCAGATCCGGCTCGGTTGACCTGACCGAGCCAGATGACCGCCCGGACGTTTCGCCGAAGCGGCCCTCCAGCGACCTGAGCGTCCGGTTGCAGTTGAGCAAGCTGGATGATCTGGTGAATCTCTTTGGTGAGCTGCTCATCAATCGCTCCGTGCTGGAAGAGCGCATCGAGCGTCTGGGCCAGCTTGTCGGCGAGACGACGCAGGTCAGCGAGCGCCTGCGCGATATCGGCGGCGAGCTCGAAACGGGCTTCGAGACGACGATGCTGGCGAATGGGCAGGGTCCCATGCCCATGGCGCGCCCCGGCTCTGGACCGGCGAGCGGCATGGCCATGCGCGGGCCAGCGTTGGGCAACGGTTTCGGTGGCAATAAGGGGAGAATGCCCGCATTTGGCAACGAGTTCGACCCGATAGAACTTGACCGCTATACCGATTTCCACCGTCTCTCGCGCGGATTGAGCGAGGGCGTCACCGATGCGATGAGCCTGAGCCACGAGATGGAGACGCTGATTCGCGAGGCGCAGACAACCTTCGCGCGCGAGAATCGCCTTAGCTCCGACTTCCAGGATCGTCTGCTCAAGGCGCGCCTGGTTCCGCTGCAATCACTCACACCGCGGCTCTATCGCGCGGTGCGTGGCTCGGCGCTCCGGGCGCGCAAAGAGGTTGAGTTCTTCGTCGAGGGCGTTGAAACCGAGGTTGATCGCAAAGTCTTTGAAGATGTGGAAGGGCCGCTATTGCATCTGGTGCGCAACGCCGTCAACCACGGCATCGAGGCGCCCGAGGAGCGCGAGGCCAACGGCAAACAGCGCGCGGGGCGCATTCTCGTCAAGGCGGCGTACGAAGGTAGCCAGGTCATCATCTCGGTCAGCGATGACGGCGCGGGCATCGACCCCGAAAAGGTGCGGGCGGCGGCGGTCGCACGCGGCCTGATTGACGCCTACACACCTATCTCTGAGAAAGAGGCGATAGACTTCATCTTCCGCCCTGGCTATTCCACCGCCGAAAGCGTCACCGAGGAAAGCGGGCGTGGGGTTGGCCTGGACGTGGTGAACGATGTCGTCACACGGCTGCGCGGCTCGGTGGAAGTTGATACGGTGCTGGGCCAGGGGACGACCTTCACGATGAAGTTCCCCATCAGCCTGCAGATCGCCCGCGCGGTGATGGTGAAGGTTGGCGAGCAGACGCTGGCTATCCCGATGGCAGTGGTTGAGCAGATTGGTCGGCTTGACTACTATCGTCGGGTGCCGGGCGCGGTGCCCGCCATCGAGATGCGTGGCGAGCGCTATCCGCTGGCGCACCTGGGTAATTACCTGAAGGTTCCGGTTGGCGTGGTGGACGAGCGTTCCTCGGTGCTGCTGGTCAATGCGGGCAAGCATCGCATTGCGCTGCTGATCGATAGCATCGTCAACCAGCAGGAGATCGTCTCGAAGCCGCTTGGCCCGCATCTGCGCGATGTGCGTGGAGTGGCCGGGGCGACCGTGCTCGGCAATGGGCAGATTGTGCTGATTCTCGAGCTTCATGAGCTGCTGTCGCAGCAGCCACGTGGCGGTTTCACGCTGGCCGAGCCGGGGAGCTCGCGTCGCGCCGACACGCCGGAGCCGCCACAACGGCCCGCTCCGCAGCCACCACGATCATCACAACCACAGGTGACGTCGTCGCACCTGCCCACCGAGCCGCTCCCGCCAGCGCCATGGGATCGCGCATCGCAGGCATCCGCGCCCGGTGGCTCATCGTCGCGGCACTTCACAGGATCGCCCTCGCAACCCGCGCAGCGCGCCTTCGTCATCCCGCAGCGCACGACCGGCCATCCGGTGGTGGCTGGCCAGCCCCACTCCTACATCCTGGTGGTGGATGACAGCCCAAGCGTGCGCCGTGTCGTGAGCGGCATGCTCAAGGATGCGGGCTGGGCGGTGCAGACCGCGCGGGATGGTGTGGAGGCGCTGGAGTTCATCGGACGCGAGCGGCCCGCCGCCGTCCTGCTGGATATCGAGATGCCGCGCATGGACGGCTATGAGTTGATCGCCACGATCCGCAGCCAGGATATGTATCGCAATCTGCCGCTGATCGTGTTGACCTCGCGCGCAGCTACCAAGCACAAGCAGCGGGCGGATCAGCTTGGCGCGGACGCCTATCTTGTCAAGCCATATCAGGATGAGCAGTTGATTACTACGCTCAACTCGCTTATCAATGCGCGTGGCTAGGTCGGTGCGAAGCATCAGTGGTGCCAGCGCTCCAGCAGGCCGCACAATTCAATCGGTGTGGGCGAACTGGCTAACGCGAGCAAGATGGGAATACGATCCGGCTTCGCGGCATGAATGCCGCGGCTAATCCCGTCCGTTCGAGGCCCATTCGGACGGCGAGGAGGCGTTATGCCAGGCGGACGCGAGCGAAACATCATGCGCTGGGAGTTGCGTGTCTCGCTCTTGCGCGAGCAGATTGCCCGCCTGGATGATCGGCTGGCGCGTCTGAACGCGGCGAATGGCTCGTCCTCGATGGCGGCGCAGCGCGAGGGGCTGATTGCGCAACGGGCGGAGCTGGCGCGTCAGCTTGACGCGATGGGGCCGGATCCGCGCGCGAAGATGGGGTGAAACCTCTCGCTGACTTGTTGGCAACTCTGTAGAACTGCCTACAAGACGGCTGGCGACTGAAGTCGCGCCTGAAGGGCCTGCGGCCACGAAGTCCGCCCGTTGGGCTGCTGCCGCTCCGCGCGCTCGTCGCGCGCCTCTCGGCTCGCGCGGCTGCCCTTCGCGGACTGCCCGGAACCTGCCTGGCAAGCTATGTCGCGGAACAAGTCTCTGGAACCCGCGGAGGCGGGTTTTGTGGCGAAGCGCAGCGAGGCCCTTCAGGCGCGGTTTTAACCGCCAGCCGCTACGGAGGCAGAGCTGCCTACTTGCCTGGCCAACGACGCTAGCCCTCGCCCGCGACCAGTCGCGCCACCTGCTCGCCCATCTCGCGTGTCGAGACGACCGTGCCGCTGGCGCCGCCGACCCCAGCGATATCGGCAGTGCGATAGCCCGCCGCCACTGCCCGCTGCACCGCGCGCTCGACCGCCCGCGCCGCCCGCTCGCGTCCCAGCGAATGGCGTAGCAGCATCGCCGCGCTGAGAATCGCCGCCAGCGGATTGGCCTTGCCCTGCCCGGCGATATCGGGCGCGGTGCCATGAATTGGCTCGTAGAGGCCGAACTGGCCGGAGGCGGTGCGCCGCGTGCCCAGGCTGGCAGAGGGCAACATCCCCAGCGAGCCAGCCAGCATGGATGCCTCATCGGTGAGGATATCGCCAAACATATTCTCGGTGACGACCACGTCAAACTCGCTCGGCTGGCGAATCAGCGCCATCGAGCAGGCGTCCACCAGCATATGGCGCAGCGTCACATCGAGGTAGTCCTTCGCCACGCGGTCGGCGACGCGCCGCCAGAGCAGCGAGCAGCTCAGCACGTTCGCCTTATCCACCGAGGTAAGCTGCTTGCGGCGGCCACGGGCCAGCGTGAAGGCATAGCGCAGAATCCGCTCGATCTCATACTCGGTGTAGGCCATCGTATCCACCGCCGACGCGCCGCCTTCTCCTTCGGTGATCGCGCTGGGCTGGCCATAGTAGATGCCGCCGGTCAGCTCGCGCACGACCAGCAGATCAACGCCTCGCAGCACCGCGCGCTTGATGGAAGATGCCCCGGCGAGCGCGGGCAATGGCCGTACCGGGCGCAGATTGGCGAAGAGCTCGAGCTCTTTGCGCAGGCGAAAGAGGGCATACATCGGCTGATTCGGCACATCGGGACGGCTGGCCGCGCTCCCCCCGACCGCGCCGAAGAGGATCGCGTCGCTCTCGCGGCAGAGGGCCATCGTTTCCTCGGTGATGGCGACACCCTCGGCATCCACCGCCGCCTGGCCCGCCAGCGCCTCGCGTATCTCCAGCGTGAGCCCAAAGCGGCGCTCCACCGCGCGCAACACCCGCACCGCCTCGCCCGTCACTTCCGGGCCGATGCCATCGCCGCCCAGCACCACAATCGTCCGCGCGCCCGAAGCCATATCGCTATCCTTTCGCCGGATGTTTCACCGTGTCATCTTTGACTCGTAAGATATGCCCGTTTGCTGAGTATAGGCGTGCAACCGAGGCATGGTCAAGCGTCATGCCATGTGGCGCTGCTATGCTATTAGCATAAGCGCAGGTACGCAAAGCGGGTGCTATAATCGGAAAATGCTGGCCCCAGAGGATGGCATCGTACTGGAAAATGAGGGAGATGGATGGCAAAGCACGACAGTGATCGCAAGTCATCGGTGAATGTGGCGCTGCTCAAGGCGCTGAGCGAGACGCCGGGCGTCGCGGGGCGCGAGGAGCGGGTGCGCGCGCTGGTCATCGAGCAACTCAAGCCGCTGGTGGATGAGCTGACCGTTGACCCGCTCGGCAACGTCATCGCGCTGAAGAAGGGCAGCAGCGACCGGCGCGTGATGCTGGCGGCGCATATGGACGAGATCGGCTTCATCGTGCGCTACATCGAGAAGGACGGCTGGCTGCGGGTGCAGCCGCTTGGCGGGTTCGATCCGCGCGTGCTGGTGGCGCAGCGCGTGCTGGTGCATACGCGTGAGACAGGTTCGTTGCACGGCGTCTTCATGCCGCAGAGCAAGCCGATCCACCTCCTGGAGGGCAAGCCCGAGGCGGCCAAGCTCGAAGAGCTCTATATTGACCTGGGGCTTCCCGCCGATACGGTCCGCGAGCAGGTGCGCATCGGCGACTTCGTGACGATGGACCGGACGCTAGAGCAGCTGGGCAATCGCGTGACGGCCAAAGCGATGGACGACCGCGCGGGCGTCTTCACGATGATCGAGGCGATGCGCAAGCTGGGCGCGCACAAAGCCAACGTGCTGGCGGTAGCGACGGTGCAAGAAGAGGTTGGGCTGCGTGGCGCGGGTGTCTCGGCCTACACCGTTGAGCCGGATGTCGCCATCGCGCTCGATGTGACGCTGGCGCTCGATATCCCCGGCATGCCCGAGTCCGACGCGGTGACGCGGCTGGGTGACGGAGCGGCGATCAAGGTCTTCGACTCCTCGACCATCAGCAACTACAAGCTGGTGCAGCACATGATCGAGGTGGCCGAGCGGCACGATATCCCGCACCAGATGGAGGTGCTCGCGCGCGGCGGCACCGATGCGGGCGCGATGCAGCGGGTGCGCGGCGGGGCAGCGGCGATGACGATCTCGGTCCCCACGCGCTACGTCCACACGGTGAACGAGATGGTGGACCTGGGCGACCTCGACGCCGCCTCAACCCTGCTGGCGCGCTACCTGGAGGAAGCGCACAAGGGCGACTACACGCTCTAGCCGCACTTACACATTTTTCTGCTATCTGCCCATCCCCAGCGCCAGGCCAGGGATGGGCAGAGTAGTTCATATGCGCAGAAAGTCGTCTAAGCCTGAGCGGTTGCGGCAGGCTTGATGTTCTGGTTCTGGTTGAAGATGTTGTCAGGATCGTACGTCGCCTTGATGCGTGCCAGGCGCGCGTACGTGGCGCTCGGATAAGTGGAAGCGACAGATGCTTCGCTGGCATCGCTCAGGAAATTGAGGAATGCCCCGTTCGCTATTGACGCCAGCGGCCGCCAGGCTGTCTGTCTGATCTGCTGCGCCTGCTCGTCTGTCGCGTCTTTGGGGGCGAACGCCGGGACGATTACGAGCGCCTCGTTCTCCCGGTGCGCAAACGCTGTGGCCTCCGGGCTGACGTGAGCCACAGCGCCCCCCAGCGCGCGAATCTGCGCGATGGGCTGACCCGCATGCCCATAGTTGGCGGCAAGCACGGCAATCGCCTCAGGGCTCAGGGTCTTGAGAAACCCATCATGCCCCGCCACTCTGAGCGCTGGAGGAGGCGAGACAGCATCCTCCAGCATCGCGTAGTACGGCTTCCTCTGAATATCCTGCGACCGCACAGTGCCCAGCTGCAGGAAGGGGCTGATGGCGTTATTGGCCTCGGACTCATCGTCGCCCGCGTAGCAGAGGAGCACCATAATCTGGGAAGGCATCTGCGGGCCGAAACCTGGGAAGAGCACAAAGGTGGAGCTGAGCTCGTCAGGCGCCTCGCGCATCGATCTGGCCCAGGCGGCCAGCACGCTCTCCGCTTCGGCGGTGTCATAGATCACCGAACCGCCGACAATCTCTCCGCCGGGTTGGGCATGGAAGTCAAACGAGGTCACAACCCCGAAGTTGCCGCCGCCGCCACGAATAGCCCAGAACAGATCGGGATGCTCCCGCGCGCTAACGTGCAGGGCGCGGCCATCGGCGGTAACAAGGTCGGCCGCCTCGAGGCTGTCGATGGTTAGCCCATACTTGCGCACCATCCAGCCAATGCCCCCACCAAGCGTCAGGCCGCCCACGCCGACCTGCCTGGTATCGCCGGATGAGATGGCAAGGCCGTGGGGCGCCAGCGCCTGCGCCACATCGCCCCAGTGGGCGCCAGCCCCAATGCGCACGAGATGGCGCGCTGGGTCAAGGATCTCCACGGCATTGAAGCGTGCGAGGTCGATGACCAGGCCGCCGTTATTGGTCGCAAGGCCGCTCAGGCCATGTCCGCCGCTGCGCACGGAGAGTGCTAAGTGGTGTTCGCGGGCGAAGCGGATCGCGGCGCTGACGTCATCACTGGTCTGGGCACGGACAATCGCCGCCGGACTTCCTGCCCCATTGAAGACGTTACGCAGCTCATCATAGGACGAGCTGGCAGGCAGAACGACGTCGCCTGCCACGCGATTTGTAAGCTCAGTCAATACCTGCGGCTGCACGGATGAAATGTCCTTTCCTGGAGTGCTCCTGTTGTAATACAGGGTTGGCTCTAGCACGCTCATGTCGATCTCGAAGGGGTCGTCCATGGTCCCGTGAGAGACGGTTCCGCTGTCTCTCCCCATCTATCGCGCCGTCTGGATTTCCCCTTCACCACTTCGTCGGATTCCAACACGAGAATGTGACGAGAGAATGTGATATGACGTGGCAGTGCTCAAAAAAGGACGACAATCCATGGACGAACGGAAACACGATACGCTGGCGGGCCGCTTCGAGGCCGAGCGTTCTCACCTGCGGGCGGTGGCCTACCGTATGCTCGGCTCCCTCGCCGAGGCGGACGATGCCGTGCAGGAGTGCTGGCTGCGGCTCAGCCGCGCCGATACGAGCAGCATTGAGAACCTGGGCGCCTGGCTGACGACGGTGGTTGGGCGGGTCTGCTTCGACATGCTGCGCGCGCGCCAGGCACGGCGCGAGGAGTCGCTGGAGGGCTTCGCGACTGAATCAGTCACAGGCGCGCCGCAAGAGGACACGAACGGCCCGGAGGAAGAGGCGCTCCTGGCGGACTCGGTAGGGCTGGCGCTGCTCGTGGTGCTCGATAGGTTGAATCCCGCGGAGCGCCTGGCGTTTGTGCTGCACGACCTCTTCGACGTCCCCTTCGAGGAGATCGCGCCGATTGTGGACCGCTCTCCGACTGCGGCGCGGCAGCTCGCGAGTCGCGCGCGTCGCCGGGTGCAGGGAACAGGCGCGGTTCCTGATGCTGATCTGGCTCCCCAGCGCACCGTCGTGGATGCCTTCCTCGCCGCATCGCGTGCCGGGAATTTCGAGGCGCTGCTCACGCTGCTTGATCCTGAGGTTGTCTTCCGCGCTGACCGTATCGCCGTGGCGACGGGTTCGCGTGAGGAGATTCGTGGCGCGGCGTTCGTGGCCAGGCAGTTCGTGGGACGCGCTCAGGCGGCGCGACCAATGCTCGTCGACGGGGCGGTGGGAGCCGTCGTGGCGCCGCGCGGGCGGCTGTTTGTGGCGCTCCAGGTCACGATCAAAGGTGGCAAGATCATAAAGATCGACGCGATTGCCGATCCAGACCATCTGCGCCAGCTCGACCTGTCGCTCCTGCCCTGATAAGGCGGTCTTTATACCGCAACCTATGATTGCCTTCAGGCGCAATTTCAACGGCTATTCCCGGCCCTCGATACGAAAAATGCGACGCTTTCTGCGGGTCGTTCTGCGGGTTGTTTGTGACGTTTCTCTCCTTCCTTGCGTACACTTCACATCAAGGAGGGACAAAACGCCATGCTCGAACGCAAACACGAGAGCCGGAGAACTGCACGTCGGGCCGCGATGTGGGCGCTGGGCGCAACCGGCGTCGGACTGGCCGCGTATCTCGGCGTCTCCGCCTATGCCGCCCGCAAACTCGCCTTCTCCAAACCGCTTGCCATCGAGCAGACGCCCGCCGACTTCGGGCTGGACTTCCGCGACGTCTCCTTCATCAGCCGCGACGATGGCATACTGCTGCGTGGCTGGCTGATTCCCGGCATTGGCGCGGGCGGCCAGCAGACGCTGGAGCGTACCATCGTCGCCGTCCATGGCGCGTGGCAGAACCGCACCGATCCCGCCATTGGCCTGCTCGCGCTCTGCTGCGCGCTGGCCCGCGCTGGATTCGCCGTGCTGGCGTTCGATATGCGCGGCCACGGCGAGTCACAGATTGCCCCCTGCACCCTCGGCTATTCTGAGCAGAGCGATATTCTTGGCGCAGTCGATTTCCTGCGCGAGGGCGCGCTCCCGTATCCTGAGCTGGAGCGGCCCGAATGGATCGGCGGCTACGGCATCTCGATGGGCGCCAGCGCTCTGCTGTATGCCGCCGCGACCGAGCCTGCGATCCGTGCCGTCATCTCGGACTCCGCCTATGACGAGATGGCGCCGACCGTCGAGCGCGAGCTGCCCTTGCGCAGCAAGCTGCCGCGCTTCTTCACCCCCGGCATCCTGCGCGCCGCACGCATCCTCTATCAGCTGGATGTCGCCGCGGTGCGTCCGGTGGAGGTGGTTGCCGCGATTGCGCCGCGCCCGCTGCTGCTGATTCAGGGCGGCGCCGACGCGATGAACCCGGCGGCGAGCCTGACGAATCTGGCGCGCGCCGCCGAGTCCAGCCCAGGGGCGCATGTGGTGACCTGGCGCGCGCCAAATGTTCCCCACGCGCAGGCATTTCATCAGGAGACCGAGGCGTATGTGAGCCTGCTCATAGCATTCTTCGCCAATGCGTCTCACCATAACATTCGACCAGTGGCAGCGCATGCCGACAGGATTGCTGGGTAAGGAGCAGAGACCTATGGCTATCGCTCGCCGCAGACTTCACCACGCCGTTCGTGACAGGGACGCGCGGCCCGTGCCGATGCCGCCGATACCGCGCCGACCCGCGCCCAGGGTTGCGCTGAGCACACAGCTCTCGCCCGCCGCCGTGGAGCGCCGCTGGCAACTGCTCTCTGTCTCGCGAGAAAGCCGGGAGGTGCTGCTCGACGACCAGACACTCGACGCGCTCGAACAGTATCGCGGCAGCATCGAAAACTGCATCGGCGCGCTGCGGATGCCGGTTGGGCTGGCAGGGCCGCTGCGCATCGAGGGCGCGCACGCCCACGGCGACTACTACCTGCCGCTGGCGACGACCGAGGCGGCGCTGGTCGCGTCCTACAGCCGGGGCGCGCAGGTGATCTCCGAGGCGGGTGGCTGCACGGCGCTGGTGCTGGCCGAGGGCATCGGGCGCTCGCCGGGGTTCGCCTTCGCCAGTCTGCGTGAGGCGGCGCGATTCGCCGAGTGGGCGCTGGCGCAGCGGCTCGTCTTCAACGGCTGCGTCGCCGCCACCACCAGCCACGGGCGGCTAAAAGAGCTGCGCGCGGTGATCGAGGGCAACCACGTCTACCTGCATCTGGAGTTCGTCACGGGCGACGCCGCCGGGCAGAATATGGTGACGCTAGCGACCGAGGCCATCTGCGCCTACATCCTCGCCGAGTCGCCCGTCCAGCCGGACTACTGGTTCCTGGAGGCGAACTACTCGGGCGACAAGAAGGCCAGCGCCCGCTCGTTCGTGGGCGTGCGCGGGCGGCGGGTCAGCGCGGAGACGACTATTCCGGCGGACCTGGTGCGACGGCGCCTGCGCACAACGCCAGCGCGGATGGCCGACTACTTCCGTATGGGCGCGCTCGGCGGCGTTCTCAGCGGCACGCTCGGCGCGCAGGGCCACTATGCCAATGGGTTGGCCGCGCTCTACCTCGCCACTGGACAGGATGTTGCCTGTGTGGCGGAGTCGGCGGTCGGCGTCACCCGGATGGAAGTGACCGCCGCTGGCGACCTCTACGCCGCGGCGACGCTGCCCAGTATCATCGTCGGCACGGTCGGCGGCGGAACGGGTCTGCCGGGGCAGCGCGCCTGCCTTGAGCTGATGGGCCTCGCCGGAGCGGGACACGCCGCCGCGCTGGCGGAGGTCTGCGCCGGGCTCTGCCTCGCGGGCGAGCTTTCGCTGATTGGGGCGCTCTGCGCGGGCCAGTTCGCGAGCGCGCACCGCAAGCTGGCGCGCGATGTCCGTCACCAGTCGGACAATCAGGAAGGCGGCGGCAATGCCTAACGACGCGCCCATTCAGGCGAATCTAGCGAATAATGACGTTGCGGCTACCGCCTTACGCGCGAAGCGGCGCCCGCCGCTATGGGCGCGCTGGTGGATCTATCAACGCGAGCGCTTCCCGCTGGCGACGCATGTCCCACTCATCGCCGCATTCAGCTTCTGCACGCTCACCTTCTCGATGCTGGCGCGTGGCGTCGTGGCACTGCCGTCGCTCAAGGCCGTCGTGGTTGCCTTCTGCACAGCGCTGCTCTTCTTCCTGGAGATGCGGATCGCCGACGAGTTCAAAGATGCCGACGAGGACGCCCGCTACCGCCCCTATCGTCCAGTGCCGCGCGGGCTCGTCACGTTGCGCGAGTTGGCCATCGTCGCGGTGGCGGCGGGCGTCGTGCAGACGCTGCTGGCGCTCTGGCTCTCCCCGGCGCTGCTGCCATTCCTGCTGCTAACGTGGGCATACCTGGGGCTGATGTGCCGCGAATTCTTCGTGCGCGACTGGCTCAAGGCGCATCCAGCCACCTATATGTGGAGCCACATGCTGATTCTGCCGCTGATCGACCTCTATGGTACTGCCTGCGACTGGCGCGTCGCCAACGTCGCGCCGCCGCTTGGCCTGGGCATTCTACTCTTCGTCAGCTTCGCAAACGGCTTCATTCTCGAAGTTGGGCGCAAGATTCGCGCGCCTGAAGACGAAGAATATGGTGTGGAAACATACACCGCGCTCTGGGGACGCCAACGCGCCGTGCTCGTCTGGACGGTCGCGCTGACCATTACGGCAATCGCGGCGGCGCTGGCCACCTTCCAGATCGAGACGCCGTGGGAGATCGTCGCCTATGGGGCGGTGGCCGCGCTGGCGGTCGTGATGGGATTGCGCTTCCTGCGGCGGCCCGCGCCGGGTAGCGGCAAGCCCATCGAGCTGGTTTCCGGCCTCTGGACCCTGGTGCTCTATCTCAGCCTTGGCGCGATTCCACTGGCGCTGCGCCTGACGTTTGCCTGACATTCGCGTGACCGTTGGAGGTTTCAACAATGCGCTACATCATCCAGCCAACAGCAGCGGACGCTACCCGCCAGAGGATCGGCGGGAAGGCTGCCGCGCTGGCACACCTCCAACAGGCGGGATTTCCGGTGCCCGGCTGGTTTGCGCTCGCTCCCGCCGCGTTCGCTGACAGCCTCGATGCCGCCAACCGTGAACACCTGTCCGCCGCCTGCGAGTTGGGCGATGAGGCCGCCGTCACCGCCGCGCTGGCAACCCTGACGCCTGGCAGTGCGGCGACCGCCGAGCTAACCCGGGCTGTCACCGCGCTTTCGCCCGATGGGCAACCCCTCGCGGTACGCTCCTCCGCCAGCGACGAGGACGGCGGCGCGCACTCCTTCGCCGGGCAGCTCGCCTCTTATCTGAACGTCGCGCCAGCGGATGTGGCCGAACGGGTAAGTGATGTCTGGCGCTCGGGCTTCAGCGCGCGCATCCTGGCCTATCGCCGCACGCATGGGCTGGAGCGCGTTCCGCCCGCGCCCGCCGTGCTCATCCAGCGGATGGTGGCGGCGGAGGTATCAGGAGTCGCTTTCAGCGCGGACCCGGCCACCGGGCGGCGCGGCGTCGCGGTGGTCAGCGCGATTGCCGGGCTGGGCGAGGCGCTCGTCTCCGGCGCGCGTGAGGGCGAGACGGCGACGGTGGACCGCCTCGGCGTCATCGAACGCGTCGGACAACCTGAGCAGCCACTGCTGGATGACGACCAGCTACGGGCAGTGGCGGCGCTGGCGCGGCGCTGCGAGCAGCACTTCGGCGTCCCGCAGGATATCGAGTGGGCGCTTGCGGGCGGCGAGCTCTTTCTCTTGCAGTCGCGGCCCATCACGACACTGGCCACGCTGCGCGACCCCGATGGCGCGTACGCCCTCTGGGACAACAGCAACATCGCCGAAAGTTACGGCGGTGTCACGACCCCGCTCACCTTTTCCTTCGCGCGCCACGCCTATGAGGAGGTCTATCGCGAGCTGTGTCGCCTGCTCGGCGTCTCCGAGGCGGAAATCGCCGCCCATGCCGATACTTTCCGCCGCATGATTGGCCTCGTGCGCGGGCGCATCTACTACAGCCTCTTTAGCTGGTATGATCTGCTGGCCCTTGCGCCCGGCTTTAGCGCCAACCGCCGCTTCATGGAGCAGATGATGGGCGTCAAGGAGGAGCTACCGCCCGCGCTGGCGGCGCGTCTCTCCGCGAACGGTGGCCGCATGAAGCTGGCTGATATGCTGAAGCTGGTGCGCGCGGTGGCCAGTCTGGCGCGCCACGAGCGACGCCTGCCACGCGACATCGAGCGCTTCTACGCCCGGCTGGATGCGGCGCTGGCTCCCGGCGCGATTCCGCTGGAGGCGATGCGTCCGGACGAACTGGTCGCCCACTACCGCGACCTGGAGGGCAGGCTGCTGGCCCACTGGGACGCGCCGCTGGTCAACGATCTCTTCGCCATGCTCTTCTACGGCTTGCTGCGCAGGCTTTGTATCGCCTGGTGTGGCGACAAGGCTGGCACGCTGCAGAACGACCTCGTCGGCGGGCAGGGCGGCATCATCAGCGCCGAGCCAGCCCGTCGAGTGCGTGCGCTCGCCATGCTGGCGGCTGCCTCGCTGGATCTGGCCGACATCCTGTGCACTGGCACGCTCGACGCCATCCAGCGCGAGATTGTGCGCCACCCCGCGTTTGCCGAGGAGTATCAGGCGTATCTGGCGAGGTTCGCCGACCGCTGCCTGGAGGAGTTGAAGCTCGAAAGCCCGACGCTGCGTGACGATCCCACGCCGCTGCTGCGGGCCATTGGCCACCTCGCCCAGCGTTTCGCGTCGGGGAACATCGAATCATTGGACGCGTCCGCCAGCGATGCGCCCGACCAGTCGAAACGCGCGCTGGCCGAGCGTACGGTGCGGCGCATGCTGAGATGGCATCCGCTGCGGCGGGCGCTGTTCGGCTTCGTGCTGGCGCGGGCGCGAGTGCGGGTGCGCGACCGCGAGAATCTGCGTTTCGAGCGCACGCGCGTCTTTGGCCGGGTACGCCGCATCTTCGTCGAGCTTGGCCGCCGCTTCCATGCCCTTGGTCTGCTGGAGCATCCGCGTGACATCTTCTATCTTGAGGTTGAGGAGGCGCTTGGTCTGGTGATGGGTACGGCGACGACGACCGATCTCAAGGGGCTGGTGGCTATCCGACAGGCCGAGTATGCTCGCTGGCGCGCCGACGAGCCACCGCCCGACCGCTTCGAGACGCGCGGGCTGGTTGCCGTCGGCCCGCTGACGGCGCGACTCATCCCCACTGACGATGAGCATTCGGCCAACGACACCACGGATCGGCGTGGCGGCATCGGCTGCTGCCCCGGCGTGGTCCGCGGTCGGGCGCGCGTGGTGACCGACCCGAAGGCCGCCGAGGTGCGGGCGGGCGAGATTCTGGTGGCGGAGCGCACCGATCCCGGTTGGATTCTGCTCTTCGCGGGCGCGGCAGGGGTTGTGGTCGAGCGCGGCAGCGTTCTCTCGCATTCGGCCATCGTCGCGCGCGAACTGGGCATTCCGGCGGTCGTCTCGGTCGCGGGCGTCACCTCCTGGCTCAAGACCGGCGACCTGATCGAGGTCAACGGCACGTCCGGCACTGTCACGCGCATTGCCATGGATGTGCCGCCCATCGCGGCAACGCTGAGGGAGGCGAGCCATGTCCAATGATGGTTGGCGGTCTCCTCCCCTAACCCCTCCCCCACAGGGAGAGGGGAACCAGAACTACATCCAGCATCCGCCTCGCCGGGCGCATCTGGAAACCCTTCCCTACCAGGGGAGGGTGGCCGCAGGCCGGGAGGGGTCCGCCCGCGAGTCTTCCTCCATCACCGCCCGCGCCGACTTCTCCGCCATCCGCTACGCGCAGTGCTGGGAGGACGCCGACGTGTTGCTGGCCGGGCTGGCGGTGCAGCCGGGGGATAGCTGCCTCTCGATTGCCTCGGCGGGGGACAATACACTGGCGCTGCTGGCGCAGTCGCCGGGACACGTGCTCGCGATTGATGTCAGCGACGCGCAGTTGGCCTGTCTCGCGCTCCGGGTCGCCGCGTATCGGGAACTGGAGCATCCCGATCTGCTGGAGTTGATCGGGTCGCGTCCGAGCGAGCGCCGCGAGGAATTGTATCTCCGCTGCCGGTCGCATCTGTCGTCCGATGAGCGCCGCTTCTGGGACGCGCGCCTGGATGTGATACGCGCGGGCATCGGCGGCGCGGGCAAGTTCGAGCGCTACTTCCGGCTCTTCAGAGAGCGCGTTCTGCCGCTGGTCGAGAGCCGCGCAAACGTGACCCAACTGCTGGCTGGTGGCACGCTGGATGAGCGGCGGGCGTTCTATGCCCGCGAGTGGGACACCTGGCGCTGGCGGCTGCTCTTCCGCCTCTTCTTCTCGCGCGCGCTGCTGGGACGGCTGGGGCGCGACCCCGAATTCTTCGCCTATGTCGAGGGCAGCGTGGCCGAACGCCTGCTCCAGCGGACGAGATACGCCCTGACCGAGTTGAATCCGGCGGAGAATCCGTATGTGCAGTGGATTCTCACTGGCACGCACCAGACCGCGCTGCCCTACGCGCTGCGCCCGGAGAACTTCGACGCCATCCGCGCCAACCTGGACCGGCTGGAATGGCGGCGGCAATCGCTGGAGGAGTATCTGGCGACGGCGGGGGCGCACAGTGTAGACCGGTTCAACCTGAGCGACGTGTTCGAATACGTCTCGCGCGAACAGTATGCCCGGCTGCTGGCGCGGCTGGCCGATGTCGGGCGACCGGGCGGGCGGCTGCTCTACTGGAATATGCTCGCCCCGCGCGGCTATCTGGACGCGCTGGCGCATCGCCTCTGGCCGCTGGAAGACCTGGCCGAGCGGCTGCACCGTCAGGACAAAGCCTTCTTTTATAGCGCGCTCGTCATCGAGGAGATCGTCACGTGATTACACCGCTGCCGCTCAATCCCTGGCTCGGTATGACGCTCGAGCTCAGCACACTCATCCTGCTGATGGTCGCGATCCATGTCTACCAGCATGCCAGCAACCTCGCGCCGGAAACCTCGCGGAAGCTCTTCCACCTCGGCGGCGGCCTGACAACCCTGGCGCTCCCCTGGATGTTTGCCGATGTCTGGCCGGTGCTGTTGCTCACGGCGGTCACCATTCCCACGCTGCTTGCCCTCAAGCACGTGCGCCGCCTGCGTAACGGCCTTGGCGATGTATTGTATGGCGTGACGCGCCCATCGCTCGGAGAGGTCTATTTCCCGTTGAGCGCCTGCCTGCTCTTTGTGCTGGCGCATGACCAGCCGCTGCTCTATCTCGTGCCGCTGCTGCTGCTGACACTCGCCGATCCGGCGGCGGCTATCGTCGGCTCGCGCTATGGCTCGCTGCAATATGTCACGCGCGATGGGCACAAGAGCCTCGAAGGCTCGCTGGCGTTCTTCACGGTGGCGCTCTTCGGCACATCCGGCGCGCTGGTATTGGCCGGGACGACGACGAACGTAGCGGTTCCAGGGGTCGCGCTGACACTGGCGCTGCTGCTGACGCTGGTCGAGGCGATCTCGTGGCGCGGGCTGGATAACCTGCTCATCCCGCTCACCGGCTTTATCTTTCTGCGGTCGCTGCTGGCATCGGACCTGACCGCGCTGCTGGTGAGCGTGCTGCTGATCGCGGCGATTCTCGGCGCCATCACGATTCCCTGGGGCCAGCCGCAACGGGCACGGTTGTAGGGGCAGCTAAGTGATGGGCCAGGTTCGCGGCATGAATGCCGCGGCTAATCCTGCTCTTTTCAGCGTTCATGTGATGGCGGGAAGATGCGGTGCGGTAGGGATTAGCCGCAGGGCTTCAGCCTGCGGCGCGGGAACCCTCATACAAACATCGCCCATTCGCGAAAAAACAGGAAGCGCACATGTCTCTACACGGCTCGATCCAGACATTACAGATCACCTCGACTGCCGACACGGGCGATATGGCCCGATTCTGCGCCGCGCCGGATGGGACGCCGCTCGACCCCGCGACGTTGGCGGCGACCGGCGCCGACGAGCACTGGCTGCTGGCGGATGCCGCTGGTGCGGTGGCGCGCTGCTCCCTCTGGTGGACGATAGCACCCGCCTATCAGCAGCATCGCGTCGGCCTGATTGGCCACTACGCCGCCGACGATGCGCTGGCCGAGCCGCTGCTGCGGCATGCCTGCGACCGTCTGCGCCAGGCGGGATGCACGATTGCCATTGGCCCGATGGATGGCAGCACCTATAACCACTATCGGCTGGTGACCGAGCCAGGCACGGAGCCGCCGTTCTTCCTGGAGCCGACGAACCCCGCGAGCTGGCCCGCGCACTTCATCGGCAACGGCTTCGCGCCGCTGGCAAACTATTACTCCGCCGTGCAGGATCACCTCGAAGCCACCGACCCACGCATCCCCGAGATCGAACGGCAGATGCGGGCGGCAAGCGTGCGCGTTCGCCCGCTCGATCCCGGCGCGTTCGAGCGCGACCTCCGCAGCGTCTACCCGGTTGTGGCCGCTGGCTTTGCCGAGAGCCTGCTTGCCAGCCCCATCGGCGAAGAGTCGTTTGTCGCGCAGTATCGCCCGCTGGAGTCGCTGCTCGTGCCGGACCTCGTGCAGATTGCGGAGACGGACGAGCGCGCCGTCGGCTTTCTGCTGGTCGTGCCTGACTGGCTCCAGGCGCAGCGTGGCGAGTTGATCGATACTGGCATCGCCAAGACAACCGCCGTCCTGCCCGACTACCAGCGGCAGGGGCTGGCTATTTTGCTGGCCGCGCGGGCGATTGCGGCTGGGCGCGCGCTCGGCTATACCCGCGCCATCCACGCGCTGATACGCGAGGACAACGTCTCGCGCCGCCTCAGCGATGTCTACCATGGGCGCGTCATCCGGCGCTACACGCTCTATGCGAAGAACCTGGGGGACGCATCATGAGCGCGGCATCTACCGCATCTACAGCATACGCGACCGGCAATCTTGCCGACATCCTGCGCGAACAGGCGCGGCGTCGGCCCGAGCAGCCCGCCATCATAGACACCGCTCGCGGCCAGACGCGCGTCACCACCTTCGCGGCGCTGGAGCGGCGTGTGGAGCAGGCGGCGGCGCTACTGTGGCAGGCGGGGCTGCGTCCCGGCGACACCGTGCTGGTGCTTCAGCCGATGTCGCTAGAGCTGTATGTCGCGCTGATTGCCATCTTCCGCTCCGGGCTGACTGCCATGTTCGTGGATCCCTCGGCGGGGATGGAGCAGGTGGAACGCTGCTGCGCGCTGGCCCGTCCCCAGGCGTTCATCGGCAGCGTCCGCGCGCATATGCTGCGGCTGCTCGCGCCTTCGGTGGGGCGCATCCCGCGAAAGTTCGTCATCGGTGCGCATTTCATGCCCGGCGCTATTCCCTGGATCCGCGCCGACCAGCTTGCCCCACGCGAGGAGATTGTCGCCTGCGCGCCCGACGCGCCCGCGCTGCTCACCTTCACCAGCGGCAGCACTGGACAGCCCAAGGCGATGCTGCGGACGCACCGCTTCCTGCTGGCGCAACACGACGTATTGCAGCGCAACTTCGCCGCCGACACTGTTGGCGATGTGGGCGCGGGCGGCGATGTCAGCATGACCGCACTGCCCGTCTTCGTGCTGGCCGACCTCGCCTCCGGGACGACCAGCCTCATCCCGCCGGGCAATCTGCACAGGCCGGGCGCGATAGACCCCGCGCCGGTGGTGGCTGATATCCTGCGCTACCAGCCGCGCCGTGCGGGCGCGTCGCCTGCCTTCTGGGAGCGTATCGCCGCCTACTGCCAGCGGCAGGGGATGACACTGCCCTCGCTGGAGGCCATCTATACCGGTGGCGCTCCGGTCTTCCCGCCTCTGCTCGACGCCCTGCATGCCTGCGCGCCCCAGGCGCGTATCGTCGCCATCTACGGCTCAACCGAAGCCGAACCCATCGCGCATATCGCCCGCGACGACTTCCTTCCAGCAGATAGCGCGGCAATGCAGTCCGGCGCGGGACTGCTGGCGGGCGCGCCGGTTCCCGAGATTACCCTGCGCATCCTGCCCGACCGCTGGGGCACGCCACTCGGCCCCTACATGCCCGACGCGTTCGAGCGTGAATCGCTGCCAGCGGGCCAGCCAGGCGAGATCGTGGTCAGCGGCGCGCACATCGGCGCCGGGTATGTCGGCGGGGTTGGCGCTGCCGAGACAAAGTTTCGCGTCGGCGAGACGATCTGGCACCGGACGGGCGACGCGGGCTACCTGGACGCGCGCGGGCGGCTCTGGCTGCTGGGGCGCTGCTTTGCCCGCATCGAAGACACGCGCGGCACGGTCTATCCGTTTGCCGTCGAGGCGGCGGTCTCGGCGCATCCGGCGATCCGGCGCAGCGCCATGGTGGCCTGGCAAGGGCAGCGGCTGCTGCTGATCGAGCCAGCGTACCCCTTCAATGAAGGCGAGCTGGATACGCTGCGGCAATCGCTGGTCTGGGCGCATCTCGACGCCATCCAGATTGTGCCGCGCATCCCAGTGGACCGCCGCCACAACGCCAAAGTAGACTATCCCGCCCTGATGAAGCTGCTGGAGCGGATGGGCTGATGAAATTCGAACCGGCGATTGACCGCGCTAGCCTTCTCGAACATGTCCAAACGGCATACGGGCTTGCGGTCGAAGAGATCACCTTTGTGCCGGTTGGCTATGTTGCCGTCTGCTATGCGTTGCGCTGCCCTGGCGACGAGGGCTATTTCCTGAAACTCTGGCCCGATACGGCGACTGGCCGCTGGAGTTCCGCGCGGCAGGCGATCATCCTGCCGCTGGTGCGCGCCATCTACGACCGTGGCGTTTATCGCCGCGTCGCCTACCCGCTCGTGACCCGTGACAACACCCTCTGGGCCACGTTTCACGGCGACCGATTTGCGGCCCTTCCGTTTCTCCCGGGAGAACATGCGCCGCTATCGGCGTGGCCGCAGGCGTTCGCGGATGAGTATGCGCGCGTGCTTGCCGCCATTCATCGCGGGACTGCGTTGCTGGAGGATGTCTTGCCCCCACGCGAGACCTTTGCGCTCTCGTTCGAGCCTGACCTGCTCGCCAGTCTGCCCGACATCGCGGCGATTGGCCCACAGGCGCGTCCGGGCCTGCAAGCCCTGCGCAACCTGATGGCTGCGCGTCGTGATGACGTGCTCGCGCAACTGGAGCGATTGCGCTCCCTGCAAGCCAGGGTTCGCGCCCTACCGGGGCCAGCGGTGTTGTGCCATACCGATCTGGCTGGCGACAATATCCTCGTCGACGAAGATGGACGCCTCTCGCTGTTGGATTGGGATGGGGCGGTGGTGGCGACACCCGAATACGACCTCAAGGAGGCGGTGGGCGAGGACTTTGGCCGCTGCATCGCGGTCTATCTCGCCGCCGGAGGAGCGCAGCCACTGGAAGCTGACCGCTTCGCCTTCTATCTCCTGCGCCGTTACCTCGAAGATTTCAGCGCCCGCGTCGTGAACATCTTCCACCACAACACGACCCATGAGGAGGATGAGGATGAGGATGACCTGGAGGGCATGGAAGTCTGGGGCGTTGTCCGCTGGAACCAACTAGACGCAACGCTTGTTACTATAGCGACGGCGCTACAAGATATTGCCTCATGAAGACATCGCTGCCTGATGACGAAGAACTGCTCCTGGCAACTGCGAACCTGGGGGATTGCATGGCTGATGGCCCAAACACTGGACTGATTGCCGCCGTCCGTGAGGAGCTGGCGCGGGTGGCTGATCCTGTGAAGGCGCCAGCGATGCAGGCGTATATGAAGTCGGCGATGCCCTATCTGGGCGTGCCAGCGCCCGCGTTGCGCCGAGTCTGCCGCGCCGTCTTCGCCGCGCATCCGCTCGCCAGCTACGACGAGTGGCGCGAGACCGCGCTTGCCCTCTGGCGCGAGGCCCGTTACCGCGAGGAGCGCTACGCCGCCATTGGGCTGACCGGTGACCGCCGCTACCGCGCCTACCAGCAGCTCGACGCCCTGCCTATGTATGAGGAGATGATCATCTTCGGCGCGTGGTGGGACTATGTGGACGATCTGGCAACCCACCGTATCGGCCTGCTGCTCGCGCTCTATCCCGACCCAATGCGCGCGACGATGCTGGCCTGGTGCCGCGACGCCAACCCCTGGAAGCGTCGCACCGCGATTCTCTGCCAGCTGAGCTTCAAGGCCGCGACCGATGAAGACCTGCTCTACGCCTGCATCGAGCCAAACCTGAACGACAGAGACTTTTTCATCCGTAAGGCTATTGGCTGGGCGCTGCGTGAGTACGCCAAAACATGCCCCGACGCCGTCCGCCGCTACGTGTTCGAGCACGAGACAAGCCTCAGCCCACTGAGCCGCCGCGAGGCCACCAAACATCTGGCATGAGGTATACATGTAGATAGACAGGGACGTATTTCCCGGACCCATATCAAGGAGACCGTTCGTGCACGGTTCACTCGCGCTATTGTGGAAACGCCTGCTGGCGTTTGCCCTGGACTACATCGTCATCAGCGCCTATCTCGTCGTGCTGGTGATCGTCGGCGTGGTAGTCGCCCGCACGCCTGCTGGCCCAGGGTTCCGCGCGCTCTTCGCCAACCCGAACTCCGCCGAGGCGACCGCATTCCTGCTGCTGGTCATGCCGGTGCTGCTCTATTTCGCCCTCTTCGAGTCATCCCCCTGGCAGGCAACCTGGGGCAAGCGCGTGCTGAGGCTGCGTGCCACGACAACCAGCGGCGTGCGTGCTGGCTTCCTCCGCGCGCTCTGGCGCAACGTGCTGAAGCTGCTTCCGTGGGAGCTGACACACGCCTGCCTGTGGCGCATTCCTGGCTAGCCCTTCGATCCACAGAGCCCGCCGCTCTGGATCAACGTGGGACTGATCCTGGTCTGGGTGGTCGTCGCGGTCTATGTCATCAGCCTCGCCTTCAGCCGCAGCGGGCAGACCCTCTACGATCACCTGGCTGGCATGCGGATTGCGTTGGCCGCATCCATTGCGGCGCCAGACAAGAAACGAATAAAATAACTGATAGAGTATGGCATGCCTCTCAAGCCCACAAGGAGACGCATCATATGCGCGCGCATCAGGTGGGTATTCCGACTCCAACGCCACCGTGCGTGGAAAATGGCCGCTGGACACCGCTGCCGGTTCCGCCGCCATCGGGTCGCCTGAAGGCGTATACGCTGCGTCTCAAGGATGTGCATCGGCAGGAGGCGCGGCGCATTAAGGCAGCGGGCGCGATGACGTTTCACGTGGTCGGCTGCACCGGCACTTTCAATGACCATGTGCCCCAGCAATCCGTGGCCCGTGTCATGGCGGCGCAGGTGCGCGACCGCGGGACTGATGGCTGCGATGACCAGATCATCCAGCGCGCCTCATTTCTCTATCATCTCGGCGATGTGGTCTATAAGGACGAGAACATACTGGATGAGGAGCGCGACGACCAGTGTGAGATGTATAACACCCAGTTTTACCAGCCATATACCACCTACAAGCGCCGTATCTTTGCCATAGCAGGCAACCACGATGGCAAGCAGACACATGAAAAATCCACGTCCGCGATTCATCATTTCCTGCTTAATTTCTGCTCCAAACGCCGCGGGCGCACCTTCGACAACCAGACCGACCGGCGGTGCGCCATGCGCCAGCCCTATCCCTACTGGCGACTCTCGACGCCACAGGCGTATATTCTCGGGCTGTACAGTAACATCGCGAACGGCGGCATCCTCGACAATCCAGCGTCGCCCGAGGCGCAGCCGCAGTATCGCTGGCTGGTGCACCAGCTTGCCGCGATGAAGCGTCGCAACGCCCGTCGCGAACAGCCGCGGCCGATTCTGCTCGCGGTGCACTATCCGCCATTCTCCGGCGCGAGCAACTTCGCCCGGCGGGGCGACCCGACGCTTGGGCCATCGCACGCGATACACACACGCCCGCTCGCGACGGTGCTGCGGCAGGCATTTGAGGAAAGCGGCCAGCGGCCCGACGCCGTCTTCTCCGCCCACGCGCACCTCTACCAGCGGCTGACGTATTATTATACGGATGGCTGGGAGTTGCCCTATATCGTCGCGGGCAGTGGCGGCCATGTGCCATTGGAATCGCTGTGGGAGAAATGCGGGAAGGGCCGCGCGCCACGCAGGAGGCCGCCATTCGATGCGGTGCGGCCGCCAGGGACGACCCTGCCAGCGGACGAGGCCGTGCGCCTTGTGGCGTATAACGATACCTCGTTTGGATTTCTGCGTATAACCATCGGCGGAAATATCCTGTTGGGCGAGTTCTTCACCACCGATGGCAACGGCGGCCATGTTACAACGCTTTCGGATACGTTCCGTCTCGATCTGGCGGCTCACCGGCTGGTGTGAATCGTCACGATGGCAGCGCCACCGGATAGAAATTAGAAGGTGCGGCGGTGATAGCGCTCTCAGCGGGTGATTTTCTGCTCCGCCTGTTCGTCGCGGCGCTCCTGGGCCTCGTCGTCGGCCTGGAACGCGAATTCCGCAGTGACTCACCCCGCGCGGCGGGCATGCGCACGCTGGCGCTGGTATCTATGGGGTCGGCCTTGTTCACGATCCTCTCTGCCTACGGATTCGTCGCCTTCACCAGTGCGCTCTACGCCCGGACTGACCCCTCGCGCATCGCCGCGCAGATCGTTACCGGCATCGGCTTCCTCGGCGCGGGCGCCATCCTCCTGCGCAAGCAGATGGTGCGCGGGCTGACCACCGCCGCCGCGGTCTGGGCCATCGCGGCGGTAGGGATGGCCAGCGGCCTGGGGCTGTTCGTGGAGGCTATCGGGGCGACGGCGCTGGCGCTGGCCGTCCTGGAGCTGCTTCGTCCGATAGAGGCGCGGCTCTTCCCGCATCATCAGCAGAGCCGTCTGCGCCTCAGGGTGAAGCCAGCGTCTGATAAAAGCGACCCGCTGGAGCCGATTCGGGCGATCTACCGTGAGCTCCAGCTCGTCCCACGGAAAGTCACAGTTGTCGAGAGCGAACGTGGCGCCATGATTGAGCTCCACTTTGCGCGCCACCGGGCGAGCGATATGCTCGAGCTGGTCCAGCGGCTACGCGTGCTGCCACAGGTCACGGCGATTCGCACTGAGGTGCTCCTGCCAGATGAGGGCAAGAAACCTTCCGCTCGCCGCCAGTCACCATGAGGCACGAGCAGGGCAATCGTTTCAATCGTTCAAAGCATCTCTCGTCTTACGTTGTGTGTATAGACATCCCACAGCAGTTCATTGAATGCCTCGATAGCTGGTTGAATTGTAAAGTGGCGGAGTGCCCGCTGCTGCCCCGCCTGCCCCATCCATGCGCGCAATTCCGCCTGCTTCACCAGCCTGCCGATGCCTTCGGCCAGCGCATCCAGGTCTTCGCTGGGTACGATGAGCCCCGTCCGGCCATGCTCCACTAGCTCCCTGTTACCTCCTACATCGGTCGCCACCACTGGTTTGGCGGCGAACATCCCTTGAATGATCGTCAAGCTCGCCCCCTCGCCATAGCGCGAAGGCGCCGCCAGAATATCCATTGCCATCATCAAATCGGGTGCGTCGCGGCGCTCACCCAGCACATGAAACCGCTCTGGACATGGCGAGGACGCAATCAGCCGACGCACCTCCTCCATAGGTGTTTGCTGCCCCGGCACAGGTCCTCCCGCAATGAAGCAATGCACCTGGGGCATGCAGGCCATCAACCGTGACACTGCGCGCACACAGAGATCCGGCGCCTTCATCTTGGAGAGACGCGCCACCATGCCCACCACGACATCACCCAATGCGATACCAAGCGACTGGCGGACAGCATCACGTCCAGTGGCATGCATCCAGATGTCAGGCTCTTTGCCGTTGTAGATGACTAGTCCCTTGGCCCGTGTTTTGGGCGTCACAAGAAGAGGCTCCAGCACCGCCTGGCTCACTCCGACCACGCGCTCCGAGTACGATGGCACAAACCGTTGCATCAGCTTCACCAACTGCCTGGGACGATCAAGCGTCTCATGGACATGCCAAATGTGGGGACGTCCCGTACTCCGGGCTGCCAATGCCCCGGTCCATACCGCCAGGGTGTTGGTATGGACGATATCGATCGATTCCTGCTCGATGATCCGGCTCACCATCCGCACGGAGGAGCGCAAGTGCCCCAGGAAGACAGGCAGTCCGACGGGCGAGAGGTATTTACGCCGCGCTACCGCGATTGGCAACGACGCCACCTTGATGCTCGATGCTGCTAGCTCTTTGCTCAGCAGCCCGCTATACTCCAGGTCATTCGCTAGGATCACAAACGGCTGGAAGCGACTCCGGTCCAGACCTCGCAGCAGATCCAGCAATGAGATGTCCGCGCCGTACAACTCATCGCTTGGGTGCAGAAATAAGACACGAGCAGGTCCACTCATGCTCATATCCCTATGCCTCCGGGTCTTTGCTTGTTGTGCCCGGAGTGTCGCGCGGTTTCACCCGTGGTCACAGATCGTTACAACGTGGTATACCCAGGCATGTGCCATACCTGGCGTCGTCATCCCGCTAGGTGATGTCTACGTATTAGTACTTACGCAATATGGTCGAATTATGTCACGCAATGATATCTACATCTCAAAGATACTTCAAAAAAATTCGCAAGAGTCATTCCAGGAACTATCTGGACACTTCTAACTCCGTCTCTCTGTGAGAAGACAGCCATCTGCCCATCGGTCAAAGCCGTTCATACTGAGGCGCCTGCGTCTGATGCGGCCCGCTCGCCGCCGCTCACCAAGAGGCACGAACAAGCCCCCGCCGTCCCTGGCGGAGGCCTGTAAAGCGACGTGCTGCCGTATGCGGGCGCGCTTCGCTATCGAAAACTTACCCACGCTCTACGGCGCAAACCAGATCGCCTTATGGCATCAGATCGTCGTCCAGTGGGCGATTGGTGGCCATGTCTGACATATCTGACACATCTGACGTGTCTGCCGTGGGCGGCGCGGTGAAGCGGTCCGCCTTCAGGTCATCCTTGAACAGATTGAGTTGGATGCCGTCCGTTGTGGTGCGGTTAATCGCGCTCACCGGAACATACAGATCCTTTTTGAAGAGCGTTCCCTTCTCCAGCACCATGTAGCTCGCCTGCGGATTGTACTGCCGCACCGTGCCGACCTTGTCGCCGTTGGCGTCGAAGACATCCGTACCCACCGTGATAGGAATCTGCCCTGCGGGGGTGTACATGTCGCGATTGGGATCCATCTTCCACTCCTTATCCGAGCTAAGTCGCTCGTCCTAGCGTCTTACTTTCCTGTGGGCATACATTCCCACAGGAGGTATCCAATGCGTGCAGGATATGTGCCATGAGCCGCGCGCCGCTGACGATGCCAGATGCGAAGCGTGCTGGAAATGTCGTACTGTGATGCTAGGACAGAGAAGCCGAGAAATGCGCCGTGACTCTCGGGCTCCGGCGGGCCAGAAGAATAGAAAGGAGTGCCGCAATGGCTTCATCGTCGGGGGAGACAGGGCAGTCTCCGCAGCCGAGCAAGAATCTGCGGGTCTACCGGACCGACAAGATCGCCGTCTCATGGAATCCTGGCGTCTGCATCAACTCCCATCGCTGCGTGGAAGGGCTGCCTGCGGTCTTCCAGCCATCCGCGCGTCCGTGGATAACGATTGATGCCGCCGACGCGGACGAGATCGCGCGGGTCGTCGCGCAGTGTCCCAGCGGCGCACTCCATTTCGAGCGGCTCGACGGCGGGCCACAGGAGGAGGTCGCCGAGGAGGTGACGGTTTCGCCACAGCCGGACGGCCCGCTCTATCTGCGCGGCCCAGTGCGCATCGTGAAGGCCGATGGCACGCTGCTGCGCGAGGATTGCCGGGTGGCGCTCTGCCGTTGCGGCCAGTCGCACAAAAAGCCGTTCTGCGACGGTACCCATCGCACGTCAGGATTCGAGGCAGAGTGATAATAGACAATGCAATGAGCAGGAGCATAGAACATGGGCAGCGAGAATGTGCAGTATTCCGTGATCGATAACGCGGCGGAAAACGAGTACGAAGTTCATGCCGAGGGCGAGGTCGCCATCCTCACCTACCAGCGCCAGGGCAAGCGCATCACCTTCTACCATACAGAGGTGCCGCCCACACTGGAGGGCCGGGGTATCGCGGGCATGATGGCGCGCGCCGCGCTCGAAGCCGCCCGCGCCGATGGGCTGGAAGTGGTTCCCCTCTGCCCGTATGTGGCAGCGTATATCCGGCGTCATCAGGAGTATCTGCCGCTGGTGAGCCCACCATACCGGGCAAAGCTGGCTGCGGGTGAATGAGCCAGCGCCCGCGATTATTCCAGGATCATCGGACCTTTCTTGCCGCCGAACCAGCACAATAGTCAACTTCGTTATAGCGGTCTGTGCATTCAGGCCGTATAATGACGCCATCCTGTGTGATGCAGAGTGACCGCGTCGGTGGGCCAGCGTGGCCGACTGGCCGAAGCAGGTGCGCGTTGTGGAGGGCGGCATGGAGCAACTCACCAATATCGTCGTTTCGCCGGGCGAGCTAGAGGCCATTGCGCGCCTGCTGGAAAGGCTGGCTCAGGAGAGCAGCGCCAGCCATGTGCTGCTGCTGGATAAGAGCGGGCAGGTGATCGCGGCGCAACAGCAGTCCAGCGAGCGGGATATTGTCGCGCTGGGGGCGTTGCTGGCGGGCGCGTTCTCCTCGTCACGCCAGGTGGCCGAGATTCTGGGCGAGCGCGACTTCCGCGGGATTCTCCAACAGGGCGTGCATGAGAGCATCTATACCAGCCTGATTCGCGAGCACTGGCTGCTGGTGGTGGCCTTCGACAAGCAGACGCACGTGGGGCTGGTGAAGGTGCTGGCGCGACGGGCCAGCGACGAGCTGGAGCGCGTGCTCGACCGCGTGCTTTCGGGCAGCGCCGCGGCGAAGGAACAGGTCGTCAACGTCCAGTTCCGCAACTCGGTCGAGAATACCATCGATTACCTGTTCCGAGATTAGGCGTCAGGCATATCATGGCCCTCATCAATGTTGCCAGCCGCGAGATCCAGTGCAAAATCGTCTACTATGGCACCGGCTACTGCGGCAAGACGACCAACCTGCAATATATCTTCTCCCATGCGCCACAGCCTGCCAGGGGGGAGCTGCTCTCGATAGCCACCGAGAACGAGCGTACGCTCTTCTTCGATTTTCTGCCGCTCGACCTGGGCGACATTCATGGCTTCCGGGTGCGGTTCCATCTCTATACGGTCCCTGGCCAGGTGCTCTATGAGCGGACGCGCGTCGCCGTGCTGGGCGGCGCGGACGGCATCGTTTACGTCGCCGACTCGTCGCCAGAGAAGCTGGAAGAGAACTTCCAGAGCCTGATCGAGCTGGAGACCAACATGCGGCGGATGGGCAATGACCTGAGCCGGTTCCCCTTCGTGATGCAGTGGAACAAACGCGACTTGCCCAACGCCGTTCCTGAGGCTACACTGGAACGGTATCTCAATCGGCGGCGTGTGCCCGCGTTCCCCGCGGCCGCTGTGACTGGCGAGGGCGTTTTCCCCACGCTCCGGGCGATTTGTAAGGCGGTGATGGCTGGGCTGTGATCTCTCAAACCTGCCGGAAATAAGGAGAAGACGCATGCGCGCAATCATCAGTGTCTACGACAAGACGGGACTCGTCGCGTTCGCGCAGGGATTGAGCGCACTGAACATCGAAATCTATTCCACCGGGAAGACCGCGCATGCGCTGGCCGAGGCGAGCGTGCCTGTCCACTCGATCAGCGAGATCACGGGCTTTCCCGAAATCCTCGATGGGCGCGTCAAGACGTTGCATCCGGCGGTGCATGGCGGCATCCTGGCCCGCCGCGACCGCGATGCTCACATGGCCGAGCTGGAAGAGCACCACATCACCCCAATTGATCTGGTGGTCTGCAATCTCTATCCCTTCTCAGAAGCCGTCGCGCAGCCCGATGTGACGCTTGAGACCGCGCTGGAAGAGATTGATATCGGCGGGGTCACGCTGCTACGCGCGGCGGCAAAGAACTTTCCGTCGGTCACGGTCGTCGTGCGGCCTGAGGACTATGCTGTGGTCCTCGACGAAATCCAGACGCAGGGCGTTGCCAGCGCGGAGACACGCCGCAAGCTGGCCGCCATCGCCTTCCAGCATACCGCGCTCTACGACACCGCCATCGCCGATTATCTGCGCCGTGGGACATCTGACGAGCTTTTCCCCGAGAAGTTGACGCTCGGCCTGCGCCGGCTGATGCGGCTGAAGTACGGCGAGAATCCCCACCAGCAGGCGGCGCTCTACGCCTGGGGCGGTACGCCCGCCGGGCTGGATGAGCGCTTAGGCGCATCCGCTGACGGAGTGGCAAGTATCGATGCGGGCAATGACGCGGGCAATGCGGCGGCGCACCCGACTCCGCCATCGGTTGCGGGCGCGCGGCAGTTGCAGGGCAAGGAGCTTGGCTTCAACAACCTGCTCGATCTGGACGCCGCGCTCAACGCCGTCGCCAGCTTCAAGCCGCCGACCGCCGTGGTGGTGAAACACACCAATCCATGCGGCCTGGCGTGCGGCGATTCGCTGGTCGAGAGCTATCGCCGCGCCCATTCGGGCGATCCCATCTCGGCCTATGGTGGTATACTCGGCTTCAATCGTGAGGTTGATGCGGAGACCGCGCGCGAGCTGAGCCAGATTTTCTACGAGGCCATCATCGCGCCAGGCTATTCACCCGAGGCGCTGGCGGTGCTGGCGGCAAAGAAGAATCTGCGCTTGCTGACCACCGACACCCCGATTGGCCCGCAGTTCGTCAAGACCGATACGCACGATCCCTATCAACTGGATGTGCGGCGGGTCAGCGGCGGGCTACTGGTCCAGTCGGCGGACATGATCTCAGAGAGCGATATTCCGCGCAAGGTCGTCTCGGAACGCGAGCCGACGCTCGGAGAGGTGACCGATCTGCTGTTTGCCTGGAAAGTCGTGCAGCAGGTGAAGTCGAACGCGATTGTGCTGGCGCATAAGCTGATGGTGGTGGGCGTCGGCGCTGGCCAGATGAATCGCGTCTATAGCGTGCGCATCGCGGTTGATCGCGCGGGCGACCGCGCGCGCGGCAGCGTGCTCGCCTCGGACGCGTTTTTCCCGTTCGCCGATAGCGTGGAGATGGCGGCAAAAGCCGGGGTGACGGCGATCATACAGCCGGGCGGCTCGATTCGCGACGGCGAGGTCATCAAGGCGGCGAACAAGTCGGGCATCGCGATGATCTTTACCGGCCAGCGCCACTTCCGGCATTAGACGGGTAAGGTGGAGCAGCTCACAAACTTTCGGCGGTCCTTCTCCGTATTATTGAAGCGACCGCGCAACGGTATTATCCTCAATAGAGGCAACCGGCAACAGAGAGCAGGTTCAACGTGACACAGCCAGGCAATCCGAACGAGACAACCCCAGTGAACACCCAGACAACAGCGCCAGGCATGACCGCGCCCACGGTCATTCCCGAGGACAAGAAGAAGTCTGGATCGGGCGGCAAGATCGCGCGCCGCGCATTGCTCGCCGGGGTGGGCGTCGGTGCCTGCGTGGCGGGTGTCGAGCTGGCCCCAACCGCGCTCAAGAAGATGGGTGAGTTTACGCAGGCCGAGGTACAGGATGCCTTCGGCGCTGGTGTGGATAGCGGGCGTAAAGCGATTCTGGACGAGCTTTCCCAGATCGAGGGTCTGACGATTGACGGAGCTATCGCGACGGCGGAGCTGACCCGGCTGGCGGTCAAGTTTATCGTGTTGCCGCTCTCGCGGCTGATGACCACCATTGAAGGCGGCGCGCTCGACGTACTCTACAATGCGCTTCAGTCCGCCAAGGATAATCTGGCGAAGATCAACGTGCATATCGGCCCGCTCGATGGCCTCGAGCAGATGGTGGGGCAGTGGCGCGACACTGTAACACAGCTACCAACCACCCTCGACAAGTACGCCAACGCCGATATCGACAGCGCGGAATCCTACCTGAAGGCGCTGCAGAAGAAGATCGCGCAGGAGAAGCAGCCCAGCCTGTAGTTTGGCGTCTCTCTATTCACCTCAAGCACGCCCTGCTGTGGATAATGCGGGCTAGGTCGTGTGCTCACCAGTGGCAAGCGCCTCGACGACACGTTGTAGCCTCTGGCGCGCCTCGGACGCGACATCAACGAGCGCGTCATCGCCGGTGATGCTCATCATCGCCTGCGGGTCAGCTACATCCACCCGGCTGCCTGTCTCCGTGGCCCGTACCACCACATTGCACGGCAGCAGCAGCCCGATCTCACGGTCGGCGCTGAGAGCGCGATGCGCCAGTGGCGGATTGCACGCGCCGAGGATCACATAGGGTTCCATCTCCGCGCCCAGCTTTGCGCGGAGCGTCTGCTGAACATCTATCGTCGTGAGCACTCCGAATCCTTCCGCTTTGAGCGCATCAGTCACCGCGGCGATAGCCTGCTCATAAGGCATGTGAAGGTCAATGCCGAATCCATATTCGTTTGCCATGTCATGCTCCTGTATACATGTACGCGGATGGCGCGGGAAGCGGCGCCAGGGAACATTCTCCACGTCATGATGTATTCACACACATCAGCATCACGCCAGAGTCACAAGCGATTTGCGGGTCAGCACGGCGCCCGGAGGATTTTGGGGAATGCAATCTGCGATGCGGCGCTTCCATTTCCCGTTCCGCCGCAAAGAATTGTATAAAGAGAATTGCCCTGATTGCGCCCAATACCGGGCGAACTGCGTATCAATCGTCATCACACATCGGGATGGAACCGACTGGAGTGCCTTCATGACTGATTTTCAGGTCGTTGCTCCCTTCCAGCCTACCGGCGATCAGCCCGAGGCCATCACCGCGCTGGTGGACTCGTTGCGCGCGGGGAACCGCTACCAGACGCTGCTGGGCGTGACCGGCAGCGGCAAGACATTTACCGTGGCGGAGGTGGTCGAGCGGGTCAAGAAGCCGACGCTGGTGCTGGCGCCCAACAAGACGCTGGCGGCGCAGCTCTACGCCGAGTATAAAGAGTTCTTCCCCGCCAACGCCGTCGAGTATTTCGTCAGCTATTACGACTACTACCAGCCAGAGGCGTATATCCCCCGCACCGATACCTACGTCGAGAAGGAAAGCCAGTCCAACGAAGAAATCGAGAAGCTGCGGCTCTCCGCCACGCGCAGCCTCTTCGAGCGGCGCGATGTGCTAATCGTCGCCTCGGTCTCGTGCATCTACGGCCTGGGGTCGCCGGAAGAGTATGGCGAGGTCGTGCTGACGCTCAAGGTGGGCCAGGAGCGCCGCCGCGACCGCGTGCTGCGCCATCTCACCGACATCCAGTACGAGCGCAACGACCAGAGCTTCGTGCGCGGCAAGTTCCGGGTGCGCGGCGATGTGCTCGAAATCTACCCGTCGTACGAAGACCTCGCGATCCGCATCGAGTTCTTTGGCGACGAGGTTGAGCGCATCGTCGAGATCGATCCGCTCACCGGCGAGATTCTGGGTAATCGCACGCGGGTGGATGTCTATCCGGCGAAACACTGGGTCACCACGCAGGACCGCCTGAACCGCGCCATCGTCGACATCGAGGAAGAGCTGGCGGTCCGGCTGAAGGAGCTGAATAGCGAGGGCAAGCTACTGGAGGCGGCGCGGCTGCGCCAGCGCACGAACTTCGATATCGAAATGCTGCGTGAAACCGGCATCTGCTCCGGCATCGAAAACTACTCGCGCCACCTCGCGGGACGCCAGGCCGGCGAGCCGCCCTGGACACTGATAGACTATATGCCCGACGATTTCCTGCTGGTGGTGGACGAGTCACATATCGCATTGCCCCAGGTGCGCGGCATGTTCAACGGCGACCGCGCGCGCAAGCAGGTGCTGGTGGACTACGGCTTCCGCCTGCCCTCCGCACTGGATAACCGCCCGCTGACCTGGAACGAGTTTCTCGACCATGTTCCACAGGCTGTCTTCGTCTCGGCCACGCCGGGGCCGTACGAGTACGAGCATAGCACGGTGGTGGCCCAGCAGATCATCCGCCCGACCGGTATCCTCGACCCGGAGATCACCGTCCGCCCAACCGAGGGCCAGATTGATGACCTGCTGGCGGAGATTCGCGCGCGCACCGAGAAAGGTCAGCGCGTGCTGGTGACGACGATCACCAAGAAGATGTCTGAGGATCTCGCCGATTACCTGCAAGAGATGGGTATCAAGGTCCACTATCTCCACTCGGAGATCGACACGATCCAGCGGGTGGATATCCTGCGCGACCTGCGGCTGGGTGTCTATGATGTAGTGGTCGGCATCAATCTGCTGCGTGAGGGGCTGGATCTGCCCGAGGTCTCGCTGGTGGCGATCCTCGACGCCGACAAAGAGGGGTTCCTGCGGTCGGAGGGTTCGCTGATTCAGACGGTGGGACGCGCGGCGCGACACATCGAAGGCTCTGTCATCATGTACGCCGACCGCGTCACCGACTCGATGCATCGTGCTATTGGCGAGACGAATCGCCGCCGCCGTATCCAGATGGAGTATAACGAAGAGCACAACATTACGCCGGTGGGCATCCAGAAAGATGTGCGCTCGCTCTCCGACCGGCTGCACGCGGCAGAGGCTGCGGGCGAACAGTCCGGCGGTGGCCTGGCCATCGCGGCGATGCCCCGCGATGAGATCATGCGGATTGTAAAAGACCTGGAATCGCAGATGAAGCGCGCCTCGCGCGAGCTGGAGTTCGAGAAAGCGGCCCAACTGCGCGATCAGATTGTGGAGCTGCGGCGCGCGCTGGTAGAGTAGTAGATGTTCGGGTGAAGCTGGTGGTAGTCCAGCTTCGCGGCATGAAGGCCGCGGCTAATCTTACCTCCACTTTACCCTTGGGCCTTTGAGGCCTGGCGCTGAATGGACCGGATTAGCCGCACCCTGCGGGCTTCCGTCTGCGGCATGGCGTACCCATACGTACCCGTATATTGCGCCATACCATGGAGAATGAGCATGATCGAGCAACGCAAACATGGCGAGCATGGCGCCTATGTCGAGGTTCTGCTGTCTGGCATGTGCCGCGCCCAACTGCTCGATCTGCCCGGCTGCTTCGCCATCGCGTCCGACGTGTGGGTCGCGATCTCGCAGCTCGAACGGAGCATCCCCGCCTATTACGACTGGCTGCGCTCCCACGATGAATATACGCCGATTGTGTCTGGCCCGTTTCGCGTGCAATTGATGGAGACGCAAGAGGTTGCGGGGCCACTACCCTACCAGGCGGACGCGTTCTTCGGGCCAGACAATGACCCCGTGAGCAACGAAGACCTCGACTGGCTGCTGGCGCTGCTGGAGTGGGCGCTGGATGACCTGCTTCAACTGGGCGAGCGCATCAGCCCGGATCAGCGCGATCTGCCGACGCGCGCAGGCCCGCCGCCCAACCGCCTGCTGCACCAGGCCGCCGAGGCGCAGGCACGTTACCTCGTTATGCTCAACGCTCAGCCAAATCCCACCGCCGCCATCATGCTGCCAGACGCGCCACCGCTGGAGCAACTCCGCGAGGTGAAGAAGGTCAGCCTGCGCCGCCTGCGCAACGTCCCGGAGAACGACCGCGGGCGGATCGCTGAGGTGCTGGGCATGCGCTGGTCGCTCCGCAAAATCTTGCGATGCGGTATACTTTCCGCACGCATGTACGCCGAGCCACTGGCCGCCGCCGTGGCGCAATAGACCCTACCCTGCGAGTGAGGCGCATGACCGCATGACCACGATACCCAACGCAGTCCGTTATCCGGGCTACTTGAAGCTGCACGAGACGGGCGAGCTGGCCCGGCGCGCCGAGGCGGCGTGGGAACTGCTGCGCGGCTGCACCGTCTGCCCGCAGAATTGCCCGATAGACCGCACGGCTGGGCGCTGGGGCGCGTGCCACTCCACCACCGACATCATCGTCGGCTCGTGGAACGTGCACCGGCGCGAGGAGCCACCCATTAGCGGGACCGGCGGCGCGGGCACGATCTTCTTCGGCGGCTGCCAGGCGCGCTGCTCCTACTGCCAGAACTTCTGGCTCAGCCAGCAGGGCAACGGGCTGCGAGTTGGGCCGGAGCGGCTGGCCGAGATGATGCTCTCGCTTCAGCGCAAGGGCTGCCACAACATCGATCTGGTCACGCCGACGCACTTCGTGCCGCAGCTTCTCAAGGCGCTGGTGATCGCCTCGGACCGAGGGCTGCATATCCCGATGGTCTATAACTGCGCGGGCTACGAGCATCTCCACACCCTCAAACTGCTGGATGGTGTAATAGACATTTACCTGCCCGACGCCAAATATTCCGACAACCGCAACGCGCTTCGCACCTCCAAGATGCACCACTATGTCGAGTACAACCGCGCCGCGCTCAAAGAGATGTATCGCCAGGTGGGCGGGCTGGAGGTGGACGAGCATGGCATCGCGGTGCGCGGGCTGATCGTGCGCCATCTGGTGATGCCCCACGATCACGCGGGCAGCAAGGCTGTGTTGCAATGGCTCGCCGACGAGCTTGGCTCGGATATCGGCCTCAGCGTCATGGACCAGTATTTCCCCGCCTACAAAGCATTCAACGACCCCGAATTGAGCCGCCGCCTCACCTGGCGCGAGTATCGCGAGATCGTTGATTTCGTCGAGACGCTCCCCTTCGAGAACCTCTTCCTGCAAGAAGATATCGCCGAGCTAGACCCCTCCAACGACGTGTGAAGACGTATGGTGATGCTTAGATGGACTTACCAGTAATTACGACAACGCTATGGCCGGATGAGGAACATCCGCTGTTTGGCAAGGGCCTTTACGTGGCTCCCGTGGATAAACTCGCCAACGTCATCGAAGGGCAGCAAGTCATCTTGCGCGAGGAGCCTGACTTCGAGATCACGGCGATTATGCATCGGGTGACTGCGCCAGGCGGCGCCGAGTGGTGGTTTGGCGCGGAGGTTGAGGGTTCACTCCGATATCTTGCCAATCCATCAGATGTGCCATCTGCCTCTACCGTTGACACCGAATAATTGCTTGCGTGCCTGTACCATACCCCTTCCTTATGCAGGAGGGGGCTTTTGTTGTCTAGCCGACGACACACCGGGCGAGCGCTGAGTAGCTGCTAATACCGTTTGTGGTGAGGTTGTTGCCCAGCCCCCGACGCGGGGAGGGGAGCCAGAAACCAGAAAGCCAGCATGCCAAAAACGCGCTCTGGTTCTGGTTCCCCTCTCCCTGCAAGGGGGAGGGGTTAGGGGAGGGGGCGGCCACCCCAGGTGACACCATCCCCGGCCAAACCACTATAACGCGAATACGCTACGCACTGGCCCAGTATGTGCACTGGCTGGCAGATGTGTCGCTTGGACGAGCCGTGTTACAATAAAAGGTGGCGTGCCTGCGAGCCGCTTCAGACACGAGGCGGCGGCGCAGACAGGACTGTTGCCTCGCACATCTGGGAGGGACCATGAGCGACGCGGCCACGTTGAACCGTCTCTTTGCTGGGATCGAGACGGACCTGGATGTCGTGGATGCGACATTCCATCAACGAGCAACCTCCGGGCTGGATATGCTCAACACCGCATCCGCGCACGTGCTCAAGTCTCCCGGCAAGCGGCTGCGCACCGCGCTGACGCTGCTTTCGGGCAAGCTGCTGACCTATCAGTTCGAGAAGCTCCTGCCGATGAGCGTTGCCTTCGAGATGGTGCATCTGGCGACGCTGGTCCACGACGACATCATCGACCATGCGATGACCCGGCGCGGGCTGCCCACTGTCAACGCCCGCTATGGCAATGGCGTCGCGATCCTCCTGGGCGACTACCTGTTCGCCCGGACGGCGGGCCTGATCGCCGATGTCGAGGACTTCCGCGTTGACCGGCTGTTCTCCGAGACGGTGGCGAGTGTCTGTGAGGGCACGATCCTCGAGTTGCTGACCGCGCGACAGGGCAACATCTCGGTCGAGAACTACATTGACCGCATCAGCCGCAAGACCGCCTGCCTGATGTCTGCCTGCTGCAAAGGGGGCGCGATTGTCGGCGGCGGCAGCGAGGCGCAGATTGCGCTGCTGGGCCAATTCGGACTGGATTTGGGCATTGCCTTCCAGATCATAGATGATGTGCTCGATTACATTGGCACCGAGGAGTCCATTGGCAAGCCAGCGGGCAACGATCTGCGCCAGGGCCTGGTGACGCTGCCGCTGATCTATGCGCTGCAGCAGCAGCAGAACGGGCATACCGAGCGGGTCGGTCAGGCGCTGGACGCCGAGACAATCCCCGACGACGAGGTGCGCGACATCGTGGCCTGGGTTGCGGCCAGCCCGGCCATCGAAGAGGCGATGGGGCTGGCCCGCCAGTATTCGTCACGCGCGCGCGCCTTGCTGCTGGAGTTCCCATCCTCGCCCGAACGCGACGTGCTGGAACAATTGGTGGATTTTGTGGTGGACCGCAGCCGCTAGAAATACGAAGAGAAGAGACAAGGCAGGATCCGTGGACGAGCAGCAGACGCTGGGGGCAACCAAGCCAGAGTTGCGCGCGCGCTTCGAGGCGGCGGGTGGCAAACCCGTCTATGTTCGCCGCATGTTTGGGCGCATAGCACGTGTCTATGACGCCATGAACCGGATCATGTCGCTCGGTCTGGATCGCCGCTGGCGCCGGTTCACCGTCCGGCATATCGCGCTTGGGCCGAACGAGTCTGGACTCGATATCGGCACAGGAACGGGCGATCTCGCGATTGAGCTGGCCCGCGTCAGCGCACCCAGCGCGCGCGTCGTCGGCGTGGATTTTACGCCGGAGATGCTGGAGCGCGGACGGGCGAAAATCACGCGGCTGGGACTATCCGACCGGGTGGAGCTGCGCCAGGGTGACGGCGAGCGTCTCGACTTCCCCGACGACAGCTTCGACGCCTGCTGCTCGGCGTTTGTCGTGCGCAATATGTCCGATCTGCACCAGGGCTTTGGCGAGATGCTGCGGGTGGTGCGCCCCGGCGGACGCATGGCCTGCCTGGAGATCAGCCATCCACGCAACCCTGTCTTCTCCGCCCTCTTCGACTTCTACTTTGGGCGGCTGGTGCCGATTCTCGGCAGCCTGGTCGGGCGCGCCTTCGACGCCTACAGCTACCTACCTACCTCGGTGACTGCCTTCCCCAATGCGCCCGCGCTCAAGCGCGTCATCGAAGCGGCTGGCTGGAGCGATGTCCGCTACTACTATCTGCTCGGCGGCGTTGTGGCGGTACACGTGGCGACGAAGGCCCCCGCCCACTAGCGCGCTAACGCGCTCCTCGCGCCATGCGCCTGTTGTATGGCTGTCTTCCCTCTCATCCATACAGCTTGACGGCATGTCCAAAGCATGCTAGGGTCGTGTGTCGTGGAGGAAGGGAGCAAACCCATACCGCATGTAGACGACACGCCGCAAGGAAATCATATACCCGACGACCGCGACCAGCGCATCGAAGCGCTCCGTCACCTCGCGCAGGAAGGCGGGCAGGCACTCTCGCCATCGACGCCGAGCACAAGCACGACCATACCCACATCAGCGGCTCCGCGTTCTCGAAAGGTACTGCTGCTAGCAGGGATCTCCGCGCTTGTGGTGGTCGCGGTGGCAGCCGGGCTGATCGCGCGGGCCGTCCTGTCATCCGCGCCGACCAGGCAACAGCAGACCAACGTCACGCGCGTGTTCGATCCGAAGTCTGATGGCGTCTCGTGTCCAAAGGATGCGAGCTGGTCGCCCGACGGCGGGCAGCTGCTACTCTACTATCCCCTCCTGAACGGAGCGCAAATCTGGGGATCGCGCGACCTGCCGCGGTAGCGGGCGCGCCACGAGCGGGCGCGCCACGAGCGGGCGCGCCACGAGCGGGCGCGCCACGAGCGGGCGCGCCACGCTTCTCCCTGTGCCTCAATACGGGGTGCAGTTTGTTGCATGGCCGCAGAAGAGTGTTTTACCGCCCACAACCGTGGCAAGCTGAAGCTGTACGACCGGCGCGTTCGTAGGCGCATTCGGAATAGGTAGGAGGTTGTAGATACCCAGCGCCTTGTTGGGCTGGTGATTGGTGTTACTGAATCCGACGGCTCCGCCCAGGCCCATAAACGGTTGCTGGTCGGTGAACTGCCGGATCGCCACGGTGATTTCCTGCACCGTGGGAATAACGACGTCGCCGTGGGCCATCTGCAGATTCTTTTCCAACGCCACCAGCAGCAGGTTGGTCGCGTCATACGACAGGATGGCCAGCGAGCCGGGCAGCGCCAGACCACCCGCGCCCCAGAAGCTCTTGAATAACGTCGAAAAGCCATCGCTGAACGTGCGCACTTCTGGCGGAGCCATATGGAGTATCTGCCAATGGGCGACGCTGGCAAGGGTCCCGACATAGATCAGGCCGAGCGGATCGGGGTTGGCGCGCGCCGCCGCCGCCCCTGGATCGTTGCCAACCCCAAAGTATGACGACATCAGGGTCTGCGCGCCAACGAGAATATGGGGCGGGATGCGATTCATTTGGGTCGCCAGTTGCGCGACCGCATTCGCCAGAAATATCGAGGCATTCTGGTTGCCCACCAGATAGATCAGATCCGCGTTTTGCGCCAGTGCCGCCGCCGCAACCTGTTGGAACGCGCCGCCATCCTGGATGGCGTCCGCGTTGTAGGGAACGCGCCCAAGAATCGTTGTCGTTGCGCCATAGTTCTGTATGACATGATTGCTGAAATAGGTCGCAACGTCGCTATTCTCCTGGTCGCCGGGATCATAGGCCACCAGAATACGATGCGCTTGCAGGCTTTTGACCGCGGCATCGGCCAGATCTCCCGACTGTTGCGAATCGGATGGCACGAGGCTGTAGAAATTCCCCGCGGTATCTTCGAGATTGTTGGCGCTGGCCACCGGTGAGATCAGTGGAAGGCCCGATGCGCCCAGCGCCGCCATTGCCAGACGGCTCTGATTCGATTCTGGCCAGCCGATGATGCCGACGATATTCTGGACGTTGCCCTTATGGATCTGATCGAGCATCAGCGTCGAGGCGAGCTGGGCATCCGCTGGCACTTTGCCGGAATTGAGGATCAGCACCCGCAGCCGCACGTGTCCCGCCGATGTGGTTGACTGATTGAAACGCTGCTGCGCCAGATAGATGCCCTGCATCTCATAGCGCGCCGTGTCAAAGTCCTCAGAATCGCCACTGTCACCATCATCATCTGAGCCGAACGCCACACCCGCAATTACGGTCACGTATGGTTCTTTGTCCACCAGGACCTGAAGGTCGGCGGCGTAGATAAGCGCCTCAACATCATTGGGCTGGCTCGTAACCGCCTTCTGATATGCCGCAAGCGCGCCATTGAGATCACCTGATCCCAGGGCCAGAGCGCCCGCCTGTTTCAGCGCGTAGTCGGGTTGCTCGGTATCGAAGACGAACTCCCCGCCACTCAGGCCGATCCCGCTGGACTGATAGTAGGACGCAAAGGCGCTGGTGAGTGTTTGTGGGGAGGTGGCTGGAGCGGATGTATGGGGTTGCAGCGCATAGAACGCGCCGCCGCCGAGCAGCGCCACCAGGACCAGGACGATGGCGACGAAGAAGAGCGGGTTCTGCGTCATGCGTTGTCGCGGGCCAATCAGTCGCCCCTGCGCGTCGCGTACCAGTCGCAGCCCCGTTGGACTATTCGGATCCAGCTCTTCGTCAACGTGTGTCAGGCGCTTTCCAGACGCCAGCGGCGCCAGCACCTCACGGAACGCTTCGGGCGTCTGATAGCGCTGACTTGGCGAGGGGCGAAGACCCTGCCCGAGAATATCCTCTAATTCCAACGAGACCGCCGGATTGGCGTGACGCGCCAGTGGGAACATGCGCCCGACCGGCTCGACCCCCGTGACCGCATAATGCATCACCGCGCAGGTGGCGTAGAGGTCGGAGCGTACATCTGCCGTGCCACGCGCCTGCTCTGGCGCGGAATAGGCGCTCAGCGCGCCCGCTGGTCCGTTTGCCACCTGTCCCGTCGGATAGATCAGCAGTGTCGGCGAGAACCCGACCAGCACCACCTGGCCACCCGGCCGCAGCACAATATGCGCCGGGGTGATGTTGCCGTGAATGATGGGCACCGGGCTGCGCTCCAGCGCGGAGAGGATATCGAGTATCTGCAGCACGATGCCAATCACAGTGGTTTCGGGCAGCGCCCCATGCGCGCGCCGCAGACGGTCGAGCAGGCGGTCCCCAGAGGGAAGCTCAAAGACCAGAAAGCAGCGGCGTTGTTCCACGAAGCTATCGCGCAGGTGCGCGATACCGGGCATCTGCGAGAGACTATCAAGCCGCTCGATGACACCATGCCGGATATACTCGGCGTCTTCGGGATGCAGCGACGTCAGCGGGAGCTCTTGCACGAGAACGCGCTCGTTGGGCAGCTCGGTATCGGTGGCGACCATCAACGGCGGCTCGGTGTCACTCCCCGTTGACCCGCCAGAGAAGCGCTGGATGATGCGATAGCGACCGTTCTTGAGCGCCGTGCCTGGGCTGAGCGCGGGCGTGAGCGCGAGTGGGGGGGCCGCGGGCGCCGGGACCGAAAGCGCATTATTTGGAGGCAGCCCATAGGGAGCGAGCGCAGTGTCTGGAGGATAGACATCAGGCGGGTTCACCATGAACATCGGTGGCATCTGCTGCTGTGGCTGTTGTGGCTGTGGCGCGCCGCGTTGATTGAGCTGCTGCGAGTCAACCCCGTAGTATGACGGATACTGCTGTGATTGCTGCGGATATTGTGAGGGATACTCCGCGCCGAACGGTCCCGAAGCGGGGGGCGCATTCCAGCCGTTGTTCTGCTGGGCGGGGGCAAATGGGCCGGAGGGCATCTGCGATGATGGCGGCGGATTGCCATTGCCCGCCGACGCGAGCCAGGGCGGCAGCGGCGCCTGTGCTGGCGGGCCGCCGAGCGCGGGCCACTCTTCGCGCCAGACCCCATCGACCGGCTCATTCTCCCCGGCGGGATATCCCGGCCAGTTCTGGCCTTGATTCTGGTTCTGGCCGCCGTACTCTGGGCGCGCGGGAAACAGCGGGCTACCGCACCGGGCGCATACATCCTGACCTGGCGCATTTATCGTTCCACATTGCGGACACTGCATGAGTATCTATCCCCCCGCGAACACCCATCACACCGTGCCTGGTGATGCGCTCTGTTCGCTCACGATTCGCCGATTTGTCTCTATAGCAGGCGAGGCAGGCTGGAGTCGTGTGGTGCTATTGTATCGCGTCGCGCAAGTCTTGTCCGCACAATAGCACACAAACACGCCGAAAAACGTTGATTGCTATCCCGCGTTGCCGCCATCGCGTACAATCATCAGAGAATACCAGAGCCTATAGCTGGCACATGAACGCGTTTGGCCACCCCTGAATGGATACAGTGAGCAGCATATGACAACTGACGCAACCGCTGATCGCCCCTCGGACGACGCCCCAGACAACACCCCGGATAACCCTGTAGAGAACACGCCCGAAACGCTGTTTGAGCATGACAGCGCGGCCTCCGCCGCAACACCCGTCGCCGTTCCCGACGTAGCGGCACAGGAGGCGGAGTGGCTGGCGCGCTTCGACGCGAGCATCCCCCGCAATACCGTGCGCGACACCTGGAACTGGGCCTGGAGGGACACCGCCGGGCGGGTGCTGCCTTTCTTCGCGGGTGCGGGCCTCTATGCCTGGCTGTCGGGCCGCGGGCTGGAGAGTATCGGCATCACCGCCGAGGGCTGGCGGCGCGAGGTGCTGCTCGGCATCGCCGTCGGCGTGCCGCTGGCGGGGCTGGCCGCCGCGTTTCGCGGCTGGGTCGCGCCGGGCTATCGCCTGCCGACCAACGCCGATCAACTGACGCAGACGCTGTTCTACTTCGTGATCAACGCGCCCGGCGAAGAACTCTTCTGGCGCGGCACGGTGCAGGATCTAGCGGTGCGGGGGCTGGCGCGCGTGCCACGCATCGGCAAGCTGGTGGGCCTGCTGGGCTGGGCAGCGACGACGGCCGTCTTTGGCGCGTATCATCGCCTGGGCAAGTGGAGCTGGCGCTCGATTGCGGGTGTCACCTTTGCCGGGGCAATCTTCGGCGCGCTCTACCAGTGGCCGCGCGGCAGGCGCGGCAGGCGCTCCATCCTCGCAGCGACGATTGCCCACGGATTCGCCACGGCGGGCTTCCTCAGCTGGGCCGACTTCTATCTGTATCTGCGCCAGCGGCGGCGCTTCCTGGCAACGATGCGTGCTGGAAAAGTCGCGAGCGCAGGCTAGCCACCAATGAGCGACTGGCCCACCTGGGCGGCCATGATGCCCTCGGTGGCGAACATGCCGATGGCCAGGGCGGCGGCCAGCCCGAAGTAGAAGATGGTGATGTAGGCGCGCGAGAGCAGCGGAATCCGGTAATAGGAGCCAGCAACCGCCGCCATGCGGAATCGGCTGATGGTCTCCAGAAAGCCCAGCCAGAGCAGGATGATCAGCAGGATGCTGTGCGTGTAGAGGAAGGCGATGCCCAGCAAGACCAGGCCAATCGGCCAGATCCAGCGCGAGATGGCCCCGACGATGCGCCCGCCATCTAGCGGCGAGACGGGTATCAAGTTCAGCAGGTTGATCAGGAAGCTAAAATAGGCCAGCGGCAGCAGCACCGTCAGCCCCGTCACGTGATAGAGCCAGAAACAGAGCGCGCTGGCCATTGCCCCCGCGAATGGTCCCGCGATGGCGATCTCCGCCTCGTCGCGCACGTTGACCGGCATGCGCCGCATCGCGACATACGCGCCCAGCAGCGGGATGAAGACGGGCCAGCTTGCCGGGATCCCCTTGGCGCGGATGATGACGTAGTGGCCCATCTCGTGCGCGAAGAGCAGAATGAGGATCCCCAGGCCGAATTGCCAGCCGAAGAGCCATGCGTAGGTGACGAGGCTCGCGACGGCGCTCAGGAAGGGCAGCAGCAACTTGCCCGCCACCGCCAGCTTCGAGAGCACCGCCAGGATGGCCGCGCCCGAGGCGCATCCCGCCGCATCCTTCCGCCCGACCGCTGCCCGCGCGTCCGCTGGCGTCTGCGTCAGGTTGCCCGCCTCACGCATCTGCTGTCGCTGCTGCTCCGCGGCGCGCTGCTCGGCGATGTAGGGGACGTATGAGGCCAGGTGTCGCGCTGGCGGGCCGCCGGATTGCGCCGACTGCGCCGATTGTGCGGGCTGCGTAGGAGTTGAAGGCGCGCCGGGCGAGGCATGCTCCGGCGGTGGTGGCGGAATCGCCCCCCACTCACTATTCCATGGATACTGCGCGGATTCGGGCTGTTCCTGCTCGTTCCGCTCTGGTCGAACATCCATGCGGCGTCTCTCTCCCCGTATGCGCCCGGCGCGCTCTGCGCTTTTGCATTGTTGCATTATAGCGCGTGGGCGCCCTCCGCCGTGGCGACCGCCTCTCGCACCAGTGGCGCAAGTCGGCGCACGCCCTCGGCCAGCCGCGCCTCGGACATGCCGCCGAATCCCAGCAGCAGGCCAGGTCGCGCGCTCCCCTGGTAGTGCGGGCTGAGAGGCATGCAGGCGATGCTGTGCCGCTGGGCCGCGTCCACCAGCGCGACATCGTCCACGCCGTCGGGCAGCCGCGCCAGCAGGTGGATGCCCGCATCCGCCGGGCCAATGGTGATGAGGTCGTCCAGATGCTCGCGCAGCGCGGCGGTCAGCGCGTCGCGTCGCCCGCGATAGAGCCGACGCATGCGGGCAAGGTGTCGTTCCAGCTCGCCCGCCTCGATGAAGCGCGCAACGGCCATCGCGTCGCGCCAGGCAGGATGCCGGTCGCTGGCGGCGCGGGCGCGGGCCACCGGCTCGATCAGCCAGTATGGCAGGACGGCGAATCCCAGGCGCACAGCTGGATAGAGCGCCTTGGCGAAGGTGCCGAGATAGATCACCTCGTCGCGGTCATCCAGCCCGCGCAGCGCTTCGAGCGGCTGCCCTTCGAGCCGCAGGTCGCCGTCGTAGTCGTCCTCGACCAACACCACACCCGCCCGCCGCGCCCATTCCAGCAGCGCCACCCGCCGCTCCAGCGTGAGCGTCACCCCGGTGGGATACTGGTGCGATGGCGTGACAATCGCCAGCCGTGGCGCGGCGCTATCCACACCAGCACCATCCATCTCACGCTCATGCGCAGGCAGCGCCTCCACCCGCAGGCCGTGCTCGTCCACCGGCATGCCCGCCAGCACTGCGCCCTCCGCCAGAAACGCCGCGTGGAAGCCGACATAGCTGGGATCTTCAACCAGCAGCTGTTGCCCCGGCTCGATTAGCAGCCGCGCCAGCAGGGCCAGCATCTGCTGCACGCTGCCCGCCACCAGAACTTGCTCCGGCACGCAGCGCACCGCCCGCGAGCGGCGCAGCCACGCGGCGATGGCCTCGCGCGTCTCCAGCGGGCCAAGCAGCGCGTCCCAATAACTGGAGGCCGTGGCGGCGGAGAGCACGGCGCTGGCCGGAGGCGCATCACCCGCCAGCGGATCGGGCCAGCCGACGGTCCGGCGCCAGCGCGCCCAGGGGAAGGCGTCCGCCGCGCCAACGCTCGGGCGCATATCCCACATACAGACGGCGCTTTCGGCGGGGCTGATGCCTGCGAGCGGAATGGTGGCGATGCGGCGCGCCCAGGTCGAGAGCGGCACGGGTGGCTCCTGTCTCGCCGGGGCGGCGTCGGACCGGGCGGGTGAGACGTGATGCGTCCGTGGCGCGTTCGTGGCGGGCAGGGGCAGCGCTGGCTCGGCGAAGACCGCCGCGACGAATGTGCCCGCGCCGACACGGCCATAGACGTAGCCTTCAGCGCCCAGCCATTCGTAGGCGGTCGCCACCGTCAGCCGGGCCACGCCGAGATCGCGCGCCAGGTCGCGGCTGGGGGGCAGCCGGTCGCCCGCGCGCAGCCGACCATCGAGAATCGCGGCGCGCAGCTGCGTATAGATCTGGCGCGTCAACCCGTCGCCCGAGACCGACCGGTCGAGATGCATCAGCAGGTCAGTGCCACGTCGCTTCTGCATTGGCATAATAGTCCTCGCAAAATATGGCTCTTCCGTCAGGCCATTTCTCCCTGTACCATACCACGTGGACGCTGTTTGTGTGACGGGATGGTGTGTGATGAGCGAGAAACTGGTGGAATCGCGATGACTCGGACGACTCGGACGACTCGGACAACCCGGCGGCATATCCATACACATGACGCATCAGAGGCGGCGGATTTAGCAGCGCCGACACCGTTAGCTGCGCGCGCAAGCGTCAGCCCACGGTCGCGCATCCGGCGGCATCCCGAGCGCTCGACGCCGGAGATCGCGGAGGAGATTCTGCGCGCGGGCCGCGTGGCGCATGTCGCCTTCGCGGTGGCCGGGCAGCCGTATATCGCGCCGATGACGTACCATTACGAGGATGGCGTGGTCTATCTGCATGGCGCGCCCGCCAGCCGTCTCCAGAAGACGCTGCGGGCGGGGACGGCGGTGGCCATCGAGGTGATGCTGCTGGACGGTCTGGTGGCCTCGCGCGACGCCAAGAACCATTCGGCGAACTATCGCAGTGTCGTCGTCTATGGGACGGCCGAGCCGATCACCGAGACGCAGCGCAAACGCGAACTCATGGATGCGATGACGCAGCGCTATTTCCCAGGGCGCACGGTGGGCCACGACTACGACCCCGCGCGTATCGGCGAGTTGCGGGCGCTGGACGTGATGGCGGTCGCGGTCGAGGAGCTAAGCGCCAAGGTGCGGGCTGGCCCGGCCCGTGGCTCGCGCGACGCGCTGGACGACGCGCCCGGTAGCTCGTTCGTGGTGCTGCTTCCGGGGGTGGATGGGTGAAGGGTAACGAACCTCTCCCGGCCTGTCGGCCACCCTCCCCTACGAGGAGAGGGAACAATCGAGCCATTCAGGCGGCAGGCTGCGGGTGCGGCCCCTCTCCCACGGGGAGAGGGGGTTGGGGGTGAGGTCAGCTGGTGCGGGCACAACGACTACCGAAACAGGCGAGTAGTGGCCGAGAGGCCGTGGAGGGACCATGCGAATCGATGAGCTGACGACCGAGGCGGAGTGGCGCGAGGCGTTTCCGGTGATGCGCGAGTTGCGCACCCATCTCGACGAGGCGACGTTCCTCGACTTGATGCGCGTCATCTCGCCGCAGGGCTACCGGCTGCTAGCGGCGCGCGACGACGAGGGGACAATCCGGGCGCTGGCGGGCATCGGTGAGCAGACCAACCTCTACTACGGCCACCACATCTGGGTCTACGAGTTGGTGACCACGGCCAGCGAGCGCTCCCACGGCTACGGCAAGGCGCTGATGGACCGGGTAGATGCGCTGGCGCGCGACCTCGGCTGCGATACCGTCGCGCTGGCCTCGGGGCTGCAACGCGCCGACGCCCACCGTTTCTATGAAGACAAGGTGGGCATGATGCGCTCGGCCTACACCTTCCAGAAGGCGATCCGTCCCTCGATCTTCACCTGGCCACCCACGCCGCCATCCGCACCCCAGTCCTGAATCGCTGGCTCGCTGGAACACTCTATCTCGCTGAGTACGTCTATAGTGGTAGATTGTTTCCCTCATCCGAGGCCATTCATGGAGCGTGCTATGAGCGCTGGCGAGATCAGCCGCGTGACGGGCGCCGCTATTGGCGTAGCGCCGCTGCTCGTTGTCCTGGTTTCGCTGTTGCTCAGCGGCTGTGGCGTGACGAGCATCTTCAACGCGCCCGCCCCGCTCGCTACGCACGTCACTATCCCTTATTCCGTCGGCGATAGCGGGACTACAACCGCGGGACTGACCGCTCTCAATGGGCGCGATGGCAACGACGCCTGGCACGCTGCGACCGGGGAGCCTAGCACGAATTTCCAGCCAATCATGGTCAATGGGATCATCTACACCGAAGGCGGCTCAGCGCAGGCGTCGTCGAGAACGCTGGTGGCAGTGCGCGCCAGTGACGGGCATATCCTCTGGAAGGCTCCGATCCCCAACCCCGACTTCACCATCGCGAGCGATGGCGTGGTGGTGCTGGCGCAGGCGAAGGCGGACGGCCTCTTCGCGCTGGACGCGGCGACTGGCGCGCTGCGCTGGCGGCTGGATCAGCCAGCGACCGACCCGGTCTATGTGAAGGATGGTATTGCCGTCGCAACCATCGCCGACGCGCAGGGCCAGGGCGCGCATCTGGCGGTCTATCAGGAGGCAGATGGCAAGCCGCTCTGGCAACTGATCTATGCCGCCCTGGTTGGCATCAACAACAACGCCGTCTATACCTCGGAGAGCAACGAGGTACTGGCATATGCCGCGCGCACGGGCAAGGAACTGTGGCACAGCGAGATCGCGGGCAGTCTCGTCGGTGTGAACGACCAATCGGTGCTTGTCAGCGGTTCGCGGAATGTCGCGAGCCTCGATCCAGCGACGGGCCGGACGCTCTGGGATGTGCCAGTCGAGTTCGACGGCTGGAAGGGCATCGTGCAGACGCCGACACTTGTCTATGGCGCGCATAACGACTCGATCATCGCGCTGAGCATAACCAATGGAACCTCAACCACATTGAGCGCTGAATTCGCTGGCTATACGGTCATCCAGATCACCGAAATACAGGGCGTCGTCTTCGCGATGCTGGCTGGCGGGCCAGAGAGCAGCAAACCGGCGCGGGTGGCCGCGCTCGACGGAGCGAGCGGTAGGGTTTACTGGCAGCGCGATATTCAAGAGATTCTCTTCCTCGCTAACAACGTCCAGGTGTGACGCTGCGGGCAATTGACCGCGCAGCTTCCATTGCCGTTTGCCGGAGTGTGCTACGCTGTTTCCAGAACACCTGGAGGAACTGCGCATCGTGTCATCCCTCGATACCAACACCCAGCAAGCGACGCTCCCACCCGACGAGCTAGCAGCCCTGCCGCCCGCCGCCGCCCGCGCGAATATGATTACCATCAGCGCGGCGCATGCCGTCCTCCACGGCGTCAGCATCCTGATGCCGCTCATCTTCCCGATTCTGCACGACCAGTATGGCTTCAGTTATACGCAGATTGGTCTCATCGGCACCGTCTCGGGTCTGGCGGGCGGGCTGCTCCAGCTGGTCTTTGGCTATCTCAGCCGCAGTGTCCCGCGCAAGGTGCTGATCGGCGTGGGCAACCTGGTCGTCGCACTGGCGACGTTCATGACCGCGACCGCCGTCACGTTCCTGCCGTGGCTGGGCTGGTCGTCGCTGCGTGGTGTCGGCGGCGCACCCCAGCACCCGGCAGGCAACTCAATTCTCGCCGATAGCTACGGCGCGCGTAGGCGTGGATTCGCGATTGCCGGGCACGTAGCGGGCGGCAACGTCGGCACGCTGTTGGTGCCATTCATCGGTGCGGCGCTCATCAAGGCGTTCGGCTGGCAGCCCACACTGATGATCTTCGCTCTGCCGGGGCTGGCCGCCGGGTCCGCCGTGCTCTTGCTGACGCGCGAGCCTGCCCGGCCTACTGCGAAGCCCGAAGCCAAGCCTGCTGCCGCGTCGAGCGCCCGTCCCCTCGGTGAGCGTATTGCGTCACTTCTGGCGCCGCTTCGCCACCGTGGTGTCATGCTGGTCATCATCGCCTCGCTGGTCGCCGCGGGCGGACGCGGGCTGGGCATCCTGACCAAGTATCTGCCGCTCTACCTGCTGGGGCCGATCAAGCTGCCGCAGACCACCGTGACGGTTCTCTATACGCTGCTGCTGGCTGGCAGTATCGTGGGGCCGCTGCTGGCCGGGCGCATCTCGGACCGCGCGGGGCGGCGTCCGTTGCTGCTGGTCAGCTATGGGCTGGCGACGGTCTTCACGCTGCTGGTGCCAATAGTCTTCGGCGGGGGCGCGCCGCTGATCATCATGGTGATCGCGATCACGGGGCTGGGGCTGGTTGTCTACTGCGAGAGTCCACTGCTCCAGACGTATCTGGTGGACAACTCCGCGCCGGACCAGCGCGACGTGGCGATGGGGTGGTACTTCACGCTGGCCTTCGGCATCGGCTCGCTCTGGGATGTCATCCTCGGCGGCGTGATTGACCGCACCGGCAGCTTCATCCCCGCCTTCCTGCTGATGGCCGCGTCATATGTGGCCGCCGCCACGGTCCTGCTCTTCATTCCCCGCGACCAGCGCGGATAGCGCCTATACCACCACGCCTCTAAGGGGTATGCGGAAGACCAATCACGGCCAGAGCTGTAGTGCGCCAACGGTAATGAGTGGAAATCCAAGTCCCCAGAGAACTCCATAGCCATAGCCTCGCCACACCGCGCGCCGGAGTTGCTCCAATTCTGGGTCAGCTTGTCGTTGCCACATCGCCTTCGAGCGATCCATCAGAGAGAAGTGCTGATAATAGGCCTGTTGCTTCGAGAGAAGAAGAAAGCTCCCGACGCCAAGCCCTCCCAGCCACACGACCCACAGGATGAAGAACCGTAACGCGACGATCTGCTGGATTACCCCCTGCACCCGTCACTCCCTTTCTCTTCCTCAATCACCCACCTTTATCGGCTATCGGCGCGTGCCAAGCATACCGCGCACTCGGTTTTTCGACAACACGCGGATGAACGTTGGCCATTTCTGGCCATAAGCGCGATGGTACGACCGCGTCAGAGGAGGCTCATTTTGCACCGTAACATCAGATTACGCAAGCTGTCCGATGTGGCAGCGACGGATACCGGCTATCACCCCGCCTGCTAAGTGGTGGCCTGCGCCGCCAACTGCGCGCGGGCGATGATGACGCGCTCGGGGTAGTCGCTAAAGAGGCCGTCCACGCCCCAGGCGATCAGCTTGCGAATGGTGGCGACGCGGTTGGCCGTCCAGACGTTGACCCGCAGCCCGGCATCGTGCGCCCGCGTCACCAGCTCGGCGGTGGTGAGGGCGACGCCGGGGTGGATCGCCTCCGCGCCCATCGCCAGCGCGGGGGCAAGCATATCCGCCTTCTGCCACGCGCGCCCGCTATAGAGCGTCGCCACGCGCAGCCACGGCAGCCGTTCCTTCAAGCGCGCCACGGCCGGGTGCGCAAACGAGGAGACCAACAACCGCGCGAGTAGCGGCTCCTCCAGCGCGCGCAAGACCGGCTCGACCGCCTCCGCCGCGCCGATGGATTCCTCGACCGACTCGCCCTTGATCTCCAGGTTGAGCGCGCCCCCACGCCGCCACACCAGTTCGAGCGTCTCGGCCAGCGTTGGGATGCGCTGCGGGATGCGCCAGATACGCCCGGCATCGAGCGCGCGCAGGTCGGCGAAATCGAGCGCGGCGACGGCCCCGACACCGTTGGTCGTCCGGTTGACCGTGCCGTCGTGAATGATGACCAGCTCGCCATCCCGGCTGCGCTGCACATCGCACTCAATGGCATCCGCGCCGAGGTCGAAGGCGAGATCGAAGGCCAGCAGGGTGTTTTCTGGCGCGTGCCCCCGCGCGCCGCGATGGGCATAGCAGATCACTTGTTGCCGCTCACTCATGCGTGCCCCATATTCGCCCGTCGTCCTCGTTCCGCCTCCGTGCGCGTATGGTAGCACACTGGCGCGGCCGTTCAAGCCAGGTGATGCGCGTGCGGTTGGCTGCTCACGCCCGGCTGATGCATCTTCGTCTATTGCAGCAGCGCCGCCAGCCCGATCATCACCAGCCCCACCGCGAAGTAGGCCGCCTGCACCCAGACATCCAGGCCAACCATCGCGACCTCCACCGCCATCCATCCCACCATGATACAGCCCGCGCGCCGTTACCATACTGCTTGTAGGTGAAGCTGTGATAGCGGTTGCGCCCCTGGAACGCGGGAAGCCCGGCGTCTGGCCCGCCTTGATGCGGCGGAAGAACGCTTGATACGTCGTATCGAGGCGCTCCAAGACATCCTGCAAGACCTGCGAGTGGATATCTCCGTATTCAGGGAACGCCGCTTTCAGGTCGGGCAACTCGGCCTGTTGCTGGTAGCAGGTGAGGGTGACGCCGCAGCGCCGGTAGGCGGTGATGCGCTCTTCGAGCGCGGTGTTGTAGAGCGTGCGACAACGCCACAAGGTCTGCTCCAACTGGCGCGCCTGTTCGGGCGTCGGCCGGAGTTTGTACTTGTAGGCTTTGCGCAGGCTCTCGTCACTCACGGCCAGCTCTCAGTCGAACTACTGGCGGCTTTGCGCCTCAATGTAGCGTTGAATGATTTCACTACTGACGTTGCCAGCGGTGCTGATGAAGTACGAGCGCGTCCACAGCGAGGGCATCCGCTTCAGCGCGGGAAACTCTTCGCGTAGGGGCCGCGAGCTACGCCCCTTCATCAAGCGCGGGATGTCGGTTGGCAGCGTGTACGGGTTGGCGCGAATGAACAGATGCACATGGTCAGACTGAATCGCCAGCCGAATCACCTGCCAGCTGCGCTCTTCAGCCACCTCATGGATAATCGCCGCCAGCCGGTCACGGATGGGGCCATTCAAGATTTTGCGCCGTCGCTTGGGACACCAGATGACATGGTAGACCACCAAGTGGACGCTGTGATGTTCGTGTTGATAGTCCATGTAGACAGTGTGCCATATGACAACATCGTTAGCTAGGCGAGAGGGCCATTCATCCCCCGCTTAATAGACGGGGGCTTTCTGGCCCATTTCTGTAAGCTCCGAGCTCGCATTCCCCGCACGACGGCAGGGTAACCCCAGGTGCTCACGGAACGGACACGGCCTCGCACGCGCATCTCACGCTCGACTCACAATTGGCTTGGCCATGCGCCTCTCTATGAGATTTTCCTCATGAACAGACTCCAATCGTGCACCCATCTTTCCTTCATCCTCGCCTGTCACACTCTCAAAGTACGCGGAGTACATGACTGAACATGACGCAACGACGCGCCATACCTCCCCAGATTGCGAGCCGATGTGGGGGGGCTGAGGATATCCGAGAAGGAGTGAACGATGGCCACGGCTATCTCAGACACCAGGCGCACGCAGGCGACAGCCCGGACCATTACGGTGCAGGTTATCGCTATCACGCCCGCCGCACGCAACGCCCTCACCTTCACGCTGGCGCTTCCCGGCACGCACAGGTCGCCCGGCCTCTATCGCGCGGGCCAGTTCATCACGCTCACAATTCCCACCGCCAGTGGGGCGCCGCTCTACCGCTCGTACTCCCTCTGTGGCGATGGCAGCGCGGACGCTCCCTGGCAGATCACCGTCAAGCGGACCGCGGGCGGCAATGTCTCCAACTACCTGATCGACCGCATCAGGCCGGGTATGGTGCTGCAATCCAGCCTGCCGCAGGGCAACTTCACGATGACCCAGCGGCCCCATCCTGCTGTCCCGTTCATCTTCGTCGCCGGTGGCAGCGGCATCACGCCGGTCTACGCGATGCTGCGCGCTATCGCCCGTATGGCCCCGGCGGGGCGACCGCGCGTCACACTGCACTACGCCTATCATGGCCCCGAAGACGCCATCTTTGGCCGCGAACTGGCGGCGCTCGATCCGCAGCGGACCTGGCTGACGCAACGCCACTACCTGACGACCCAGGGGAAGCGGCTCGATCCGGCGCGCATCCTCGCCGCGATGGGCGAGCGGGCCGCGCAGGCGCATTGGTACGTCTGCGGCCCCACCGCGCTCCGCCGCGACCTGGAGGCGGCCGCCACCCGCCATGGCGTCCCCACCACTCATCTCCACGCCGAGGTCTTCGCCAGCCCGTCCGTCCGCCGCGCAACCCGGTCAGCGCACGCGGGGAAGGAGGCGCGCATCCGCCTGGCTGACACTGGCGCGGTGCTGAACGCGCAACCCGGCGAGACGCTGCTGGAGACGCTCGAACGGAGCGGCTACCGGCCCGATTTCAGTTGCCGGGCGGGCGCCTGCGCCACCTGTCGGCTGCGGGTTCTCACTGGCAGGGTCTGCGCGAGCGGCGAAAATAGCGCGCTAACCCCCAATGAACGCGCCCAGGGCTACGTCCTCAGCTGCATCGCGGAGCCAGAAGGCGATCTCACGCTGGCAACGGCGGGACGGCGAGTCGCCGCGCCACGAGCGGCCTCCACTGGCGGCGCGCGTCGTCCTACGGCAGCGGCGCGACTGGCGGCGCGGCGCGGTCTGCGCGCGGGCCTTGCGGCGGCAACGATTGGCCTCTTCGCCGGGGTGTGGGGGCTGACGCACACCTCGTCTGCCACGGCAAGCTCGGTGAGCTCCAGCGGTTCCTCGTCGAATGGCTCGTCCAGTTCCAGCTCAAGTAGCGGTTCGGACGATTCGAGCAATTCCAGCAGCGCAACCAATAACGGATCGAGTAGTTCCAGCAATTCAGGCAACTCAGGCAACTCCGGCTCGATCTTCACCGCGCCAAGCCTGGGCGGCTCCAACTCCAGCACCGGGACATCATAACAATGACAACAACCATACCTTTCGGTGGACGCTCCACCGTCCCGATAGACGATACCGACACCGACCACCACACGGACGAGCGCTACGAGCTGGTACAGCGCCGTGGACGACCGATGGCGACCGAAGTCAGCGTGCAGATCGCCACCCCGCCGTCGCGCTGGGCCGAGGCTGCCGCAGCCGCCGACGCCTGCATGGGCTGGTTCGACGAAGTGGACGCGCGCCTCTCGCGCTTCCGGCCCGAGAGCGAGCTGAGCCACCTGAACGCCGCGGCGGGTGACTGGTTCGCCGCCTCCGATGTGCTCTATGAGTGCGCCGCCCTGGCGCTCGAATCGGCTGAATCCAGCGGCGGCCTCTTCGACCCTTCGATGCTGCGTCAGTTGTGCGCCCTCGGCTACGACCGCGACTTTGCCGCCATCGCCCACCGCGACGTCGCGACTACTTTCAAGCGTCCAGCGCCCGCCGAACGCGCTGCCTGGCGCGCCATCGCGCTCGACCCACAGCGCAGGCGGATACGGCTTCCCGCCGGTGTGCAGCTGGATTTCGGCGGCATCGCCAAGGGCTGGGCGGCAGATGTCGCGCTGGTCCGCTACTGCGCCAGGTTTCCCGGCGCGCTCGTCAACGTCGGCGGCGACCTGCGCGCGCACGGTGGGCCGCAGCCAGGCGAGCTCTGGTCAGTGGGCATTCGCGACCCACGGCTAGAGCTATCGGGCATAGACGATCCGGCGACCCATCTGGCGACCGCGCGGCTGAGTCGCGGCGCGATGGCGACCTCCGGCGCGGTGCGGCGCTGGTGGCTGCGTGATGGCCAGCGCCAGCATCACCTGCTCGATCCGCGCACCGGCCAGCCGATACCGCTCTGGACCGCAGGCGGCGACGAGCCAGACGCGCTGATCGCGACGGCCACGGCATTCGCGCCGACGGCGGCGCAGGCAGAGGTAGCCGCCAAGATGGCGCTGCTGCGGGGTTATCCGGGTGCGTGCGCAGCCGTGGAGTCCGCCTGGGAGCGCTACGGCGCGCTTGGCCCGCGGGACGATGGCGACGCAGGAGTCGCGCTGGCCTTTGTCTTTGGCACGGGCGAGATCGTCTTCTCGAAGAACCTGAAAGAGTATCTTGCCACCTGGGGGACTCAAGGCGCGATGCTGCCGATGATGGTGGGCTCGGCGCTTCCCCCGCTCACCCTCTCCGTGATGCGCCAACTGGAGCAGAGACCATGAACATCTTCACGTCGCTCTCGTCGCTGAGCATCACGCTCGCGGCGACCGGCGCAACCGCTAACCCATTCTTATGGTACGTCACCCGCGCGGCGGCGACCTCCGCCTATATCACCCTCTCGGTCACGGTCATCATCGGCCTCTTCCGCTCGCTGGCGCGCGTCTCGCGGCTACGCAATGCGCGTGTGCTCTGGCTGCTGGATGAGCTGCATCCCTATCTGGCGGTGCTCACACTGGCGTTGGTGGTCTTCCACCTGCTCTCGCTGGTCTTCGATCCACTCATCCCATTCTCGCTATTCAACCTGCTGCTCCCCTTCGACCAGCCTTACCGGCCACTCGCGGTGGATCTGGGCGTGCTGGCGCTCTACGGGCTGGCGGTGGTCTGGCTGAGCTCGTGGGTGAAGCGGCGAATCGCCTATGCAAGCTGGCGCGCGCTACACTATACCAGCTTCGCCGCATTCGTCCTGGTGACGCTCCACGGCATCTTCGCGGGCAGCGACTCCGGTGAGCCATGGATGCGCATGGTCTACCTGGGTATCGCCGGTGTGGTAACGCTGCTCATCCTCGCCCGCATCTTCTGGCCAGAGGCGCGGCAGACGAACTCCTCGCGCGTCGCGCCCGCCCGTCGCAGCCGCTAAGGCACAGGGGGCGCCGTTGACATGCTGTGAGCGCGCCGCAGGCTGAAGCCCTACGGCTAATCCTCGGGCGAATGTACCTTTCGCTGGGCAATGGTGCCGTGTGGTTAGGATTAGCCGCGGCATTCATGCCGCGAAGTCGGGTTATTTCCCATCTCGCCAGAACGCGCACATTCTGGATCCCCCCTCCCTTTTAGGGGAGGGGGCTAGGGGGAGAGGGCAGGGGGTGAGGTCGCTTCCTATTATGAGAGAACACCCATCGGACTCACATAGAACATGAATGTTGCGCCTGTACAGTAGTTGAGAAACATCTCGCGCGCCTGCCGCATCTCGTCATCCGCTCATGCCACGATCAGCGCATGATTGGATGACTCAATCAACGACCACGGGAGGAGACCATGGCAACCGATATCGCCCCACCAGCGCTCGATGACGCCGCGTCGCCAGCCGCACCGTTGCGCTCGCTCCTCGGACGTATGCGCGCCTTCTGGGAGCCACGCCGCCGCCGGGCGCTCGCGCTGATCCTGCTGCTGGCCGCCTTCACCAACTTCTACGAGCTACAGCGCAACGGCTACGCCAACCTCTACTACGCGGCGGCCATTCGCAGCATGCTGGAGAGCTGGCACAATTTCTTCTTTGTCTCCTTCGATCCGGCGGGCTTCGTTAGCGTCGACAAGCCGCCGCTCGGCTTCTGGATTCAGACGGCCAGCGCCAAACTGCTCGGCTACAGCGGCTCCAGTATCCTGCTACCCGAGGCGCTCGCGGGCGTGGCGTCGGTTGGCGTGCTCTATCTCGTCGTCCGGCGCGTCCTTGGTGCGGGCGCGGGTCTGCTGGCAGCGCTATTCCTGGCCATCACCCCGATCAGCGTCGTCACCAACCGCAACAACACCATTGATAGCCTGCTCGTGCTCACAGTGCTGCTGGGCGCGTATGCGATGACGCGCGCCGTCGAGCGGGGCAGCCTGCGCTGGCTCATGCTGGCGGTGATATTAGTGGGGCTGGGCTTCAACATCAAGATGCTCGAAGCCTATCTGGTGGTCCCCGCCTTCCTGGTGATGTATCTGCTCGGCGCGCCGTTGCGCTGGCGCACCCGCCTCTGGCATCTGGCGGCCTCAAGCGCGGTGATGGTCGCTCTCTCGCTGGCCTGGGTCGTCGCCGTTGACCTCACACCCGCCTCGGCGCGCCCCTATGTCGGATCGAGCGGCACGAACTCGGAGCTTGATCTGGCGCTCGGCTATAACGGTATCCAGCGGCTGCTGGGCATGGTCTTCGGGCGTGGCGGCGGCTCGACCTCCGGCTCGTCCATCCTCTCGGCTATCACCAGCGGATCCAATGCGGTTGGCGGGCCGGGCGGCGCCTCCGAGAACGGCGTGCCGGGCCTCTTCCGGCTGCTCAACGCGCAGCTTGGCGGTCAGGTGAGCTGGCTGCTGGCGCTCGGCGTCGTTGGGCTGCTGGCGACTGGCTGGGGCATCCGCTGGAACGGGCAGTCGCTCGTCGCGTACGTCCGCTCCTGGTTCCGCTCGGCGGAGGCGCGGCGCAACGCCCACCTGACGCCGCGGCAGTCGGCGCTGGCGCTCTGGGGCGGCTGGACGCTGACGATGGCCGTCTTCTTCAGCGTCGCGGGTTTCTATCACACCTACTATCTCTCGATGCTTGCGCCGGGCGTCGCCGCCTTGGCCGCCATCGGGCTGACAATGCTCTGGCGTGACTATCGCGCGGCGGGCTGGCATGGCTATCTGCTCCCTGCGGCGCTGGTGGTCACCGCCATCGTCCAGGGCGTCATCCTGGCCGACTACACCGGCTGGAACGGCTGGATGACGCCGCTGATCGTCGGGGGCTCGCTGCTGCTCGCCGCGCTGCTGGCCTGGTGGCGTTACGCGCATACGTCCGCCGCGGCTGTTGATGCGCCGCGCAATCTGCTCGTGGACCGGCTCGTCCGCTCGTCGGCGGTCGCGGTATTGGCGACGGCGCTCGGCGTCGCGCTGCTGCTGCTTGGCCCGGCAACCTGGGTCGGCGTCTCCCTGGCCAGCGGCGCGGGTGGCACGCTGCCGACGGCTGGCCCCTCGGCGGATGTGGCGCAGCGCGGCGGCTTCGGCGGCAACAGTGGCGGGCCACAGGGCTTTACCGGTGATTTCCCTAATGGCTTCGTTCCCGGTGGCCCGCGCAATGGCGGGTTTGGCGGCTTTCCACCGGCATTCGGCGAGTCGGGCAACAGGCAATTTGGGCCGCGCAATGATGGCAATGGTGGCATTGGTGACGGTGGTGGCGCGCCCACTGGCGGCCCCGCGAACGGCAACGGCGGCCAGAGCGTGCAGGTGAACGAGCAATTGCTCGCCTACCTGGAGTCGCATCGCGGCTCGGCCCGCTACCTCCTCGCGACGCTCAACTCGCAGACGGCGGCGCCTTATATCATCGCGAGCGGGCAGCCAGTCATCGCGCTGGGCGGCTTTAGCGGCTCCGACCAGATTCTCAGCCTGAGCCAGCTTCAGGCGCTGGTCAGCTCAGGCGCCATTCGCTACTTCCTGTTGGACGGCGGCGGTGGCGGCTTCGGCGGCCAGGGCGGCGGCAACGGCCAACTGGTGAGCTGGGTCGCGTCGAGCTGCACGCAGGTGGCGGCGAGCGAGTACGGCGGCGCGTCATCCGGCGGCACGCTCTATGCCTGCTCATAGGCGGGCTAGCGGCGCTAACTCACAATACCGGGCAGCCTCACCTCGGCGGATGGACGCTTAAATCGCCCGCTAGGTGAGGCTGTCTTGTTGCCCACGAACGCGATTGGGTGGCAGCGGCGCACCATGGCATGGACTCCGCAAGAAGGTGTAATATAGTGGGCGCAAATGATTGGCGGGAAGGAGAGATATCTTGGATAGTTCGCTACCACAGGACCAGGCGACGCAGGAATTGAGCGACGAGCAGCTGTACGGCGAGAAGGCGCGCATCGCGCGGCTCAGCCGGATTCGCCAGTTAGTCTTTGGCGCGCTCGATGGGCTGCTCGTGCCGGTGGGCGTGGTGAGCGCGGTGGCTGGCGGCACGGGCAGCACGAACGCGGTCATCATCGCTGGGCTGGCGGAGGCGTTCGCGGGGGCGCTCTCGATGGGCGCGGGCGAGTTCATCTCCGGGCGCTCCGAGGCGCAGGTGCAGAAGACCGAGGTGGAGAAGGAGCTGCGCGAAATTCGCGAGAACCCGGCGTTCGAGCTAGGCGAGATGGCGCAGCTTTTCCGCCACGAAGGCGTGAGCGCCGAGGACGCCACGACGATGGCCAATCTGTTAGTGAAGTATCCCAATGCCTACCACAAAACGATGGTCGAGAAAGAGCTTGGGCTACAGGTTGACCCCGACACCGTCCGCATCCCCGAGGCGCTGACGATGGGCGTCTCCTATATTATCGGCTCCGTCTTCCCGCTGGTCGCCTACTTCTTCTTGCCGATCCCGGTCGCGTTGCCGGTCTCGCTCGTGTTGACGGTGCTGGCGCTGGTGATTGTCGGGGTCATCAAGGGGCGGCTCGCCAACATCAATCTGGTGCGGAGCGCGTTGGAAGTCGTCGTCGTCGGCGCGGCCTCCGCCCTGGGCGGCTACCTGCTCGGCAACGTGATACCGCACCTGTTCGGCTTCTAACGTAATGCTGATGCGCCCCGCGACTCGTAGCGCTCTCGTAACGGGCCGATGGTATGCTACGCGCCAGATGCCAGGTTGAACATCGTAGCCGTACGCGAGGAGCCAGTCAGACATGAAACAGCCAGCGATGACCGTCGAGCGCGCCACGGTCCAGCATGCGAGCGAGACCGGACAGACGCTTCATGGCCTCTGGCTGCTCGTCGCGCGGGTTAGCTGGATTATCGTAGCATTGGGAACTCTGGCGCTCAACCTGATTCTGCTTCCGCAATTTATGTCGGCGCTGCTCACGCCTTGCGCGCCGAGCATACACTGTTTCTACCTGCAAATCACTCCATACGACCAGCAAATCATCCGGCAGACTGGGCTTACCCGCGACTTCGTAGCGACCTATGAAGCAGTAACTGGGACGGCTTCGATGCTCGTCTTTTACGCGGTCGCAACAGTCATCTTTCTGCGGCGTTCCTCGGACCGTATGGCGCTCTTATGCGCCTATGCGCTCGTGCTGTTTGGCGGAGTCGTCTTCAACTCGGCGCTCTCAGAGACGCTGGCGGTGCAATCGACGGCCGGGTTCTGGATGTTCGGCGTGCTCTATACCCTCGCGGAGAGCGGCTTTATCGTCTTCTTGCTCGTCTTTCCCAATGGACATTTCGCGCCCCGCTGGAGCCGCTGGCTCGTCCCGCCGATTGTCGCGTTCTGGGCGTATGAATTCCTCTCAGGCCATATCTACGACCAGACCTTCAATCCGGGCACGCTGATGTTTTTTGTGATGCTGCTTACCCCTATGGCCGTGCAGATGTATCGCTACCGCCGCGTCTCAACGCTGCGCGAGCGCCAACAGACCAAATGGGTCGTCTTCGGCAGCGCCATAGCGCTCATTGGATTTGTCATTTTTGTCGCGGCGGGGAATCTTATCATGCCGCCGGATGCGCTGCAATCGAACATCATAACAGTGCTGGTGGCGCAGACCGGCTTTGCCATCTTCCTGCTGTTAGTCCCAATTTCGATTGCCGTCGCGATTCTGCGCTCGCGCTTATATGACATTGACGTTATCATCAACCGGGCGCTGGTCTACGGCTCGCTGACCGCCATCCTCGCGCTGCTCTACGTCGCGGGCGTGCTCGGTGTGCAGGCCATTGTCAACGCTTTCGCCCAGCGGCAGAGCGGCGAACCCTCGCCCGTCCTCATCGTGGTGACGACACTTGCAGTCGCCGCGCTTTTCCAGCCGTTACGCCGCCGCCTCCAGCGCGTGATTGACCGCCGTTTCTACCGCCGCAAGTACAACGCCGAGCAGACGCTGGCCAGCTTCAGCGCCACCCTGCGCAGCGAGACCGATCTGCCCCAGCTCACCGAACAGCTGGTGGGCGTTATTGCGGAGACGATGCAGCCAGCGCACGTCTCGCTCTGGCTCCGCTTCACGACGGATCGCTCATAAGCGCGCCACGTCATCAGACTGACGTATAGAGGCGCGCTCGCTGGCGGTCACAGAAGTAGCCTGTTATACTGTTGCCCGCAATCGTTTACGGCTATAGGCGAGCCAGCGCCCCGAAAGTGAGGAGCATCTATGGCCCAGCGGACCCAGCGGATGAACGCGCCGACGACCCTGATGGGCCATCGGCATCGGTCGCGCGCCCGTCTGCTTATGGGCGTATGGATCGTCTTCACACTGCTCTCTATCGGCTTTTGCGTCGCCAGTCTGGTCGCCCGCTATAACCTGCTGCTCCATCCCCCGGCCGACCTGCGCGCGGAGCTATCTGCGCTGGGCATCTCTCCCGGCTTCCACGCCTCCTGGAATATCGCGCTCGAGGCGCTGGTGGTCCTCAGCTACTTTGGCATGGCGGCGCTCATTGCCTGGCGCAAGCCGCGCGACCCCGCCGCGCTGCTGGTGGCGCTGGCGCTCGTGGGCTTTGGCGCGGGGCTGCCCGGAACGATCTACGCCATCCTCAACGCCGAGCCGATCTGGATACAGCCGTACGGCTTTCTGCAGACGCTGGGCTGGCTGCTGCTGCTCATCTTCGCCTTCATCTTCCCCAACGGGCGATTCGTCCCTCGCTGGACGGTCTGGCTGCTGATTCCGTGGACCGTCTGGGTTGTCGGCTTCTTTCGCTTTGCCGGGGCCATTGTGGCGGCGCATCCCTGGGCAATCGCGCTCACCTTCGTGATCTGGGCGGCCTGGTTTGTCGTCGGCGCGGCGGCGCAATATTATCGCTACACCTGGGTCTCGACCTGGCTGGAGCGCCAGCAGACCAAGTGGGTCGTCTTCGGCTTCCTGGGTATGCTGCTGGGCATCTTCCTGACGGTCCTCTACCATGTGGCCGCGCTCACCGGACTCGTCTCCGGCAGCGCCGCAATCATCCTGCGCATCGCCGCGGTGATTCTGCTCTGCGCCACGACGCTGCTCGTGCCGCTGACGGTGGGCATTGCGCTGCTGCGCCATCGACTCTTCAACGTCGATGTGCTCATCAACCGGACGCTCATCTACGGCTCGCTGACGGTCCTGCTGGCGCTCGTCTACTTTGTGATGGTCGTGTTGCTGGGTGTGCTGTTCAGCGGCGTCACCCACGAGTCCACCCAGGGGTCGGAGGTGGCGATCACGCTCTCGACGCTCTTCATCGCGACGCTGTTCCAGCCGCTGCGGGGAAAGTTACAGCGCGGCATCAACCGGCGCTTTTACCGCAGCAGCTACGACGCGGCCCAGACGATCCAGGCGTTCGCGGCGCGGCTGCCCAACCTGGTGGATATCGAGCACCTGACCGAGAGTGTCTTGAGCACGGTGGAAGACACAATGCGGCCAACCTTCGCCACGCTCTGGCTGCTCACACCTCACCCTACGCGCCCCTCTTCCGCTGAGAGAGGGAATGATGCTCCTCTACCTCAATAATCGCGCAGCAGGCAGCAGGTCATGCAGGTGGCGCCGCCGTCGCGATTTAGCGTCAGCTCGCGTCCTTCGTACTCCCAGACGGTGACGCCCGCGTCGCGCAGGCGTCCGGCGGTGATGGGGTTGCCCTTCATGGTGATGACATGGCCCGGGGCGACGGCTAGCGCATTGGGCGCGTGGGTGGCGAACTCGCTATCGGGAACCTCAATCGTGTGGATGCCGCGCGCCTCCAGCAACTCGTAGAGCGGCACTGGCACGAGCGGAGGGTAGACCAGCGCCAGGTCCTCGGCCACCGGGCTGATGACCGAGAGCAGATGAAGTATCTCGCCCCTGCCATGCCAGTGCGCCATCTGCACCTGATAGATATTTCGTACTTTGCCCGCCAGCAGCTCACGCACGCGCTGATAGCCCGCGTCGTTGGTGCGGTAGCTCCGTCCGATGACGAGCGTCTCGGGGTCGAGCCAGAGCACGTCGCCCCCTTCGAGCGTCTCATCGCCCTCCAGCGTCCCCAGAATTGGGATGCCCAGCCGGGTGAGCTCGCGGGCCAGCGCTGGCTCCTCGCCCCGGCGCAACTGCTTGCCCATGTGGCCGATGATCGCGCCCGCATCGGTGACGAAGCCGGGATCGGTGACGAAGATCGCGTCGAGCAGGGCGGGCTGCGGCTCCTCGGCGAGAATGACCTCCGCGCCCGTCTCGCGCAGCAGCTGCACCAGCCCATCATGCTGGCGGCGCGTCTCCTCAACATCCGGCGCGAAGTGATAGCCGAACTCCTGCCAGCGCCGGGCATCTTCGGCGCTCTCGGCGGGCCGCTTCAGCAGCACGCGCTTCAGCGGAGCCACCATCGACTGGTTGCCATAGGTCTGGGCCATGCGCTTCTCCCTTTCTCCCTGCTGACACGTCGTTGCTCATGGCTTATCATTGCTGTGGGGGAAAGTCTACCACGCGGCAGGAGAACAAGAGATGCGGATCGCCATCATCGCCGATATTCACGGCAACCTCGTCGCCTTCAACACGATACTGGACGACATCGCGGGTGAAGGGGTGGACCGTATCGTCTGCCTGGGCGATGCGGCATCCTTCGGGCCGCAGCCGGACGAGGTGGTGGCCCGCCTGCGTGAGATCGGCTGTCCGGTGGTGATGGGCGATGCCGACGCAACGCTGCTGACGCCGGAGCCGCCCGCGACGGATGAGCTTTTCCGCAACCTGCAGGAGATCGACGCCTGGGCGCTGGCGCGGCTCTCGCCCGCCAACCGCGAGTACATCGCGGCGTTCGCGCCAACGGTCTCCGTGGCTCTCGATGGCGGCGCGACGCTGCTCTGCTACCACGGCTCGCCGCAATCGTTCAAAGACCCCATCCGCGCGACGACGAGCGACGACGAACTGGCGCGGCTCTTCGCGGGCTGCGACGCGCAGATCTACGCGGGCGGCCATACGCACATCCAGCTGCTGCGCCGCTTCGGCACATCGCTGGTGCTGAATCCCGGCAGCGTCGGCCTGGCCTACGACCGCACGCCCTCGCCCGGCGCCAATGTGCGCAACCCGCCCTGGGGCGAGTACGCGCTCCTGACGGTCTCAGGCTCCAGCCTCAGCGTCGATCTGCGGCGCGTCCCCTTCGATGTGGCGGCGCTCCTGCGCGCGGCGCGCGCGAACGGGATGCCGCACGCGGACTGGTGGAGCGCGGAATGGGACGAGGCGTAGCGGCATAGCGCCGCCCGCTCACCCTTGCGCTGCCAAAGCTGGCGTGATATACTTTTCTGCGCCTGGGGATGTAGCTCAGCTGGGAGAGCACCGCGTTCGCAATGCGGGGGTCGAGGGTTCGAGTCCCTTCATCTCCACCATCATATTACCGTATGACAGAAAATCGAATACATTGTGAAGCCAGTGAGTGCGATTCACGGCAGTAATGCAGTGGTCGCGCTCTTTTTTTATGCGCAATTGGCCCACTGCATCTCTACTCAGCAGGAGGCCGACATTGATTCGCACATGCTCGAAATGCGGAACCGACAAGCCCGAAAGCGAATTCTACTCAGTTACTCAGCGCGGCATCACCCGTCTTCGGCGCATCTGCAAGGACTGTATCAGGGCACAAAATCGCGACCACTCTAATGATCTTCAACCGGAGGGCCGAACCTGCACCAAATGCGGCGTTTATAAATCCATCTCGCAGTTTCATAAGCACAAACTTGCTCTTTATGGCGTTGACCCAATGTGCAAAGCCTGCCGCATTAAGAGGCGCCGTGAATATGGCCGGAAATATCCTGAGCGCATCCGTGACACTGACCTGAGAATACGCTATGGTATCTCGCTTGCCGACTACAACGCCATGCATGCGCGCCAAAACGGCAGGTGCACTATCTGCGGCACGTCAGAGGAGAAGCTCGTCGTCGATCACAACCACAAGTCGGGCCAGGTGCGCGAGCTGCTGTGTCATCTGTGCAACGCCATGATCGGCTGCGCCCGCGAAGATATCGCCATCCTCACCAGCGCCGTGGCTTACCTGCAACGCCAGCAGCATACTGAACGAGAAGACGTGCGGGCGACGATCAGCGCCTCATAGCGCCTGTATCATGCATAGCCCACGTATTCCATAGATGACGCGGCGCGGTGCCATACCGTGGAGTCTGGTGGCGTCTGGGCGCGCTTGGTCAGGAGGTGGTTCGCACATAGCGAATAGTAAGGAAGCGGGCGATAAGGGCAGAGGATCAGTTACTCTCTCCCACTCTTATTTTATAGCGTGCGGTGGGGCTTGCCGCAAGCCCCGAGTCGTGTCGTACAATCGCAGGCCGGGAGTCGGAATGGAGTGTCCGCTGCGACATTCTGTAGACGACATGCATGAGACGGGGCACAAGGGAGGAAGCGCATGAGCCACTACGTGTTGGGCTTCCAGGAGATCGACCAGACGCAGGTCGCCGTCGTTGGCGGCAAGGGCGCGCATCTGGGGGAACTATCGCGGATCGAAGGTATCCGCGTGCCGGATGGCTTTTGCGTGACGACGGACGCCTTCCAGCGGATCATGGCGGAAGCCCCGTTGCTCGAAGAACGGCTCGACCAGCTCTCGCGCTTGAATCCAGACGACCGGGAGGCGCTCAGCGCGCTCAGCGCCGAGATTCGCCGGACCCTCGAAGAGGTCGCCATCCCCGGCGATCTGGCGGCGGCGATTACCCGTGCGCTTGCCCGGCTCGGCGAGCAAGCCGCCTATGCCGTCCGTTCCAGCGCGACGGCGGAAGACTTGCCGACCGCCTCCTTCGCGGGCCAGCAGGATACCTACCTGAACATCGTGGGGTCCGCCGCGATCCTCCAGCATATCAGCCGCTGCTGGGCCTCGCTTTTCACCGAGCGGGCCGTGACGTACCGCCTGCGGAACGGCCTGGATTCGCGGAAGGTCAGCATGGCCGTGGTGGTGCAGCGGATGCTCTTCCCGCAGGTGTCTGGCATCCTCTTCACCGCCGACCCCGTCACAGGCAACCGGAAGGTCGCCTCTGTGGAGGCCAGCTTCGGTCTCGGCGAGGCGCTGGTCTCCGGTCTGGTGAACCCGGATGTCTACAAGGCGCGGGACGACCAGGTCGTCGCCAGAACAATTGCCGCCAAGCAGCTTGCCATCCATGCCACACCAGCGGGCGGGACGCAGACACAGGCAATCGAGCCGGAGCGGCGGGAGCTGCCAGCGCTGACGGATGCACAGGTCGTGCGGCTGGTGCAGTTGGGCCGACGGATCGAAGCGCACTTCGGCTCTCCCCAGGACATCGAATGGTGCCTGGCCGACGATGACTTCCAGATCGTCCAGAGTCGGCCGATCACCACGCTGTTCCCCATTCCCGCGGTCGGCGACCGAGAGAACCACGTCTACGTCTCCGTCGGCCATGGGCAGATGATGACCGACGCCATGAAGCCCCTGGGCATCTCCCTGTGGCAGCTGACGGCAGGTCGGCCCATGTTCGAGGCTGGCTGCAGGCTGTTCGTTGATGTTACAGCGGGTCTGGCCTCACCGACGAGCCGCGCGGGCCTCCTGGAGGTTATGGGGAAAGGCGATCCGCTGATCGGAGACGCGCTGCGGACCATCCTCGCACGCGGCGACTTCATTCGGTTGCTTCCTGATAAGGGTCCAGGTGAGGGGTCTGGTAGGCCTCCGGCTGGTGGTGCGCCCGCCCCAATCGAGACCGATCCGGCCATCGTGGACGAGTTGATCGGGCGCAGCCAGGCCTCTATCGCCGCCTTGAAGCGCGACATCCAGGCGAAGTCCGGGTCGGCGCTGCTCGACTTCATCTTCGGGGATATACAGGAGCTGAGGCGAATCTTGTTTGATCCGCAGAGTCATCAGGTGTTCATGTCGGCGATGGAAGCTACGTGGTGGCTCAACGAGCATATACAGACGTGGCTCGGCGAGAAGAACGCAGCCGACACGCTCACGCAGTCCGTCCCCCACAATGTTACGTCAGAGATGGGGCTGGCGCTCCTGGATGTCGCGGACGTGATCCGTCCATATCCCGACGTGGTGGCATTTCTGCGGCACGTCGAGGGCGAAGACTTCCTGGACGAGCTGCACAGGCTCGCGGGCGGGCAGGAGGCGCGAGATGCCATCCAGGCCTGGCTCGACACGTACGGCATGCGCTGTGTCGGCGAGATTGACATCACCAGGCCGCGTTGGAGCGAACGCCCCACCACGCTCGTACCCATGATCCTCAGCAACATCAAGAACTTCGAGCGGGGCGCCGCCAAACGGCTCTTCGAGCAAGGGCGGCAGGAGGCCTGGGCGAAGGAACAGGAACTGCTAGAGCGTTTGCGGTCCCTGCCAGACGGGGAGCAGAAGGCCGAGGAGGTCAAGCGGATGATCGACCGGGTCCGCACCTTCATCGGCTACCGCGAGTATCCGAAGTACGGCATGATCAGTCGCTACTTCGTCTACAAGCAAGCCCTGTTGGAAGAGGCCGAGCGCCTCGTGAAGGCTCACGTGCTTCGTGAGCGGGAAGATATCTTCTATCTCACGCTCCAGGAGCATCGCGACGTTGTGCGCGCACACCAGGTGGATGACCAGCTCATCCGCCAGCGCAGGGACGCGTTCAAGTCGTATCAAGCGCTCACGCCGCCGCGGGTAATCACTTCCGATGGCGAGGTGGTGACCGGGTCGTACCGACGCGAGGATATTCCGGCTGGCGCGCTGGTCGGCTTACCGGTGTCCGCCGGGACCGTCGAGGGGCGGGCCCGTGTCATCCTGGAGATGGCGGAGGCGGATCTCGCACCGGGCGACATCCTGGTCACCACCCACACGGACCCCAGCTGGACGCCGCTATTCGTCGCGATCAAGGGATTGGTGACAGAGGTGGGGGGCTTGATGACCCACGGCGCGGTGATCGCACGGGAGTACGGCATAGCAGCCGTCGTGGGGGTGGAGCATGCCACCCGGCTGATCCGCGATGGGCAGCGGATTCGCGTGCATGGGACAGAGGGGTACGTCGAAATCCTGCCCTAACGGGCGGGAGCAGGAAAGCATCCAGCCCATTCGCAAGCCCTCCTGCACTGTCGTCGTTCAATTTGCGGCGCGCTCCAGGCGGCCATTTGGGCCACTCGCTGCTCCGCAAGTCTGCCTACTGATGGGCTGCAAATCCGCTGTTTAAGCGGTCTTGTCCACCTTTCGGCGTTTGACACACTTCCCGACCCGTGTTACATTATCCTATGGCGTGCCAGGTAGCCATTCGCTGCGGGCGCGTCGGCAGCGAGCGCGTGTCAGACGGTGGGAGGCCCGTGTATGCCTGAAGTCGTGCCCGTTCTCATCCTGATGGGACTGGCGTTTGTCTTCGCGGTTCTGGTGATTCTCGTCACCTTCATCCTCGGCCCCAAAAACCCAACCCCTGAAAAACTGGCTCCCTATGAGTCTGGCATTCAGGAGGTCGAGGCGCCGCGCTCGCGTTTCCCGGTCAAATACCTCACCACCGGCATGCTCTTCATCATTTTCGATGTCGAGGCCGCGTCGATCATCCCGCTGGCCATCCTCATGCGCCAACTGAAGGTGCTGGGGCTGGTCGAGCTGATCGTCTTCGCGGTCATCCTCATCATTCCATTCTTCTACGTCTGGCGCAAAGGGGCCTTCCTATGGGAATAGACGACCAGAAGACATCCGAGCGCGTCAATCCCTGGGCGCCCGTACAATATGTCTCGAATACCCAGACGCCACGGCTGCCGCGTAACATCGAGCCTGCCGATGGCGGCAACATCCTGCTGACCTCCGTCAACAAGCTGATTGACTGGGGGCGCAGCAACTCGCTCTGGCCCGCGACCTTTGGCCTGGCCTGTTGCGCGATTGAGATGATGTCGGCCAGCGCCTCGCGGTGGGATATCTCGCGGTTCGGCGCCGAGGTCTTTCGCGCCAGCCCGCGTCAGGCCGACCTGATGATCGTCGCGGGGCGACTCTCGGTCAAGATGGCGCCCGTTCTGCGCCACATCTACGACCAGATGCCCGACCCCAAATGGGTGATCGCGATGGGCGCCTGCGCCTCGTGCGGCGGCGTCTTCAACAACTACGCCATCATCCAGGGTGTGGACAAAGTCGTGCCGGTCGATGTCTACGTGCCGGGCTGTCCGCCTACGCCGGAGATGCTGCTGCATGGGCTGAATCTGCTCCAGGAGAAGATTCGCCAGCGCATTCCCACCCCGCCCGACCCGCTGAAGGTTACAGGCGTCACCTATATCGGCAGCGAGGACTAAGACGATGGCTGACGAACAGCGCATGGGCGCGCCGGAACTGGCGACACCATCGAATCCGCTGGCTGCGGCAACCGTCGCCTTCCTGCGCGAGCGGTTTCCCGACGATGTGCTGGACGCCAGCGAGTACCGTGGCGAGATGACGATCACCGTCCGCCCCGAGCGCATCGCCGAGGTCTGCCGGGCGCTCCGCGACGAGCCGCGTCTCGCCTATAACTACATCGCCGATATCACCGCCGTCGACTGGCTGGAGCGCGACCCGCGCTATGACGTCGTCTACCACCTGCTTTCGCTGGCGACCTACGGCGTCGTCCGGCTGAAGGCGCAGGTTGGCGACGAAGATACGCCCGACCCGGAGCTACCTACTGTCACGACGGTCTGGCCTGGCGCGGACTGGTTCGAGCGCGAAATCTACGACCTGTTCGGCCTTCGCTTCGCCGGGCATCCCAATCAGACGCGCATTCTGATGCCAGAGGACTGGGTGGGCCACCCGTTGCGCAAGGACTACCCGCTGACGGGCATCCATCTGCCGGAGCCGCACTGGGGCGGCCAGGTGCTGCTGGATGAGTCACTGCCAGCGGGCATGGGGCGGCAGACGCTGCGCACCAACGACCGCACTGGCGTGCCGCGCTCCGACAACCTGACGCCCGATGCGTCCGAGGACACGCCACCCGATACACACGCGAACGACCATGCTCGCTGAGATCCGAGGAACACCATGCAGCTAGAGGAACCAAGAGCGCTTCAGGTGGACGAGAGCGAGCAACTCGACGAGAGTACGCGCCGCGACACGATGACCATCAATATGGGCCCGCAGCACCCTTCGACCCACGGCGTGCTCCGGCTCGTGCTCACGCTGGACGGCGAGACGATTCTCAAGGCGCAGCCGGACATCGGCTACCTGCACACCGGCATCGAGAAGACTGCCGAGGGCAAGAGCTACTTCAAGTCGCTGGTCGTCACCGACCGCATGGACTATCTGGCGCCTCTCTGCAACAACCTCGGCTACTCGCTCGCCGTCGAAAAGCTGCTGGGCATCGACGTGCCAGAAAAAGCGCGGTTCGCACGGGTGGCGCTGGCCGAGCTGCAACGCATCGCCAGCCACCTCGTCTGGCTCGGCTCCAGCGCGCTCGATCTGGGCGCGCAGAGCGTCTTCCTCTACTGCTTCCGCGAGCGCGAGCTGATTCTCGATATCTTCGAGGCATGCTCTGGCGTGCGCATGATGACCAGCTACATCATGCCCGGCGGCCTCCAGGCCGACCTGCCCCCGAATTTTGAGCAGCTGGTGCGCGGCTTCATCAAGATTTTCCCGAAGCGGCTGCGCGAATACCATGATCTGCTCACCAACAACCGCCTCTGGATCGACCGCACGCGCGGCATCTGCCTGCTGCCCGCCGAGAAGGCGATTGCGCTGGGGTGCAGCGGCCCGACGTTGCGCGGCAGCGGTGTCGCCTATGATGTGCGCAAGGTCTTCCCCTACAGCGGCTACGAGCGGTTCGCCTTCGATGTGCCGGTCGGCGCGAACGGCGATGTCTACGACCGCTATCTCGTCCGCATGCTGGAGATGCGCGAGAGCCTGAAGATTATCCAGCAGGCGATGGATGGCATGCCCGAGGGTCGCTGGCAGGTGGACGACCCCAAGATCGTCGCGCCGCACAAGTACGAGGTCTCCTCGAATATGGAGGCGCTGATCCATCACTTCAAGCTCTATACCGAGGGCTACCGCCCGCCCGCTGGCGAGGTCTACGTGCGCACCGAGTCGCCCAAGGGCGAGCTTGGCTTCTACATGGTCAGCGATGGCAGCGCGAAGCCGTATCGCATGCACGTGCGCGCGCCCTCGTTCGCCAATCTGCAGGCGCTGCCGCTGATGATCGAGGGCTACCTCATCTCCGACGTGGTGGCGGCTATCGGCAGCATTGACATTGTGCTGGGGGAGGTTGACCGCTGATGACCAGCGATGAGCTACAGACGCGACTGCGCGAGATCGTCGCGCGTTACCCCTCGGCGCGCTCGGCCATGCTGCCCTGCCTGCATCTGGTGCAGGAAGAGACCGGCTACATCACGCCCGAAGGCATTCAGGCGGTGGCCGAGGCCATCGGCGTCAAGCCCGACGAGGTCGAGTCGGTTGTCACGTTCTATTCGATGTATAGCCAGGAGCCAAAGGGGCGCTACGTCATCAAGGTCTGCACCAGCATCTCCTGCTATCTGCGCGGCTGCGATGACGTGATGGCCTATCTGGAGGAGCGGCTGGGCATTCACCGGGGCGAGACGACCAGCGATGGGCGCTACACCCTGGAGTCCGCCGAGTGCCTGGCGGCCTGCGGCATGGCGCCTGTGGTACAGGTGAACGGCCGCTTCGTCGAGAACGTGACCGACTCCGATATCAGCGCGCTGCTCGGCTATCTGGAGAACGATGGCGCGGTCGAAGAGATCGCCAGCCCGTGGCGCCCCATCAGCGATGGGCGCGGCATGGCGACGGTCACCGCCATCGGCGCAATCGACGAGCCGGCGGCATCTTCTATTGACCCGGCGCATGATGGCCATGCGCGCAAAGACCACCAGAACGGGGCGGAGACAGAATGACAGACACACCAGGAACACCGCCCACCACTCCCACCAACGATGCGCTGCCACTCGGGCCGACACCCCGCTTCGTCACGCGCACCTTCGACGTGCCCGGCATTGACCATATCGCGGTCTATCGTGCCAATGGCGGCTATGAGGCGCTGGCCAAGGCGTTTGAGCAGTTCCAGCCGGACGCGCTGCTGGACGAGGTGAAGCGGTCCGGCCTGCGCGGACGCGGCGGCGCCGGGTTCGCCACGGGCATGAAGTGGGGCTTCCTGCCAGCGAACAGCCCGAAGCCGCGTTACCTCTGCGTCAACGCCGACGAGAGCGAGCCGGGCACCTTCAAAGACCGGATGATTATGGAGGTCTGTCCCCATCTGCTAGTCGAGGGCACGATCATCTCGTCCTACGCCACCAATGTCCACCACGCCTTTATCTACGTTCGCGGCGAGCTGCCCCTCGCGGAGCAACAGGTGTCGCGGGCGGTGCGAGAGGCCTATGACGCCGGGCTGCTGGGCAAGAACATCCTCGGCAGCGGCTTCGATCTCGATATCATGGTGCATCGCGGCGCGGGCGCGTATATCTGCGGCGAGGAGAGCGCGCTGCTCGAATCGCTGGAGGGCAAGCGCGGCTATCCGCGGCTGAAGCCGCCCTTCCCGGCGGTGGTGGGCCTCTATAGCAGTCCAACGGTCATCAACAACGTCGAGACAATTGCGACCGTCCCGGCGGTGGTCGAGCATGGCGCCGAGGTCTATGCCGCCTATGGCACCGAGAAGAGCAAGGGCACGCGTCTCTACTGTCTGAGCGGCCATGTGGAGCGGCCCGGCAACTACGAGCTGCCACTGGGGACGCCGCTACGGACGCTGATCGAAGACTACGGCGGCGGGGTGCGCGGCGGGCGGCAGATCAAGGCGATCATTCCGGGCGGCTCGTCAACGCCGTTCCTGATGCCGTCGCAGCTCGATACGCCGCTGGACTATGAATCGGTCGCCGCGGCAGGCTCGGCGCTTGGCTCCGCCGGGGTGGTCGTGCTCGACGACCAGACCTGCATTGTCGGAGCGGTGCTGCGGATGACGGAGTTCTATCGTGACGAGTCGTGTGGCAAGTGCACCCCCTGTCGCGAGGGGACGTTCTGGCTGGTACAGCTGCTTGAGCGTCTGGAAGAAGGTCACGGCAAAGAGAGCGATATTCCGCTGCTGGCCGACATCTGCGACAACATGTACGGGCGCTGCTTCTGCCCACTGGGTGATGGCGCGACGCTGCCCATCACCAGCAGCATCAAGCTGTTCTATGAAGAATACCTGCATCACATCACGGCGCATGGCTGTCTGGTTGGCCCGCGGGCGCGCGGAGCCGCCGTCGCCGCGAGCGCATAAGCGCATAAGAGAAGTGCGGCAAGCGGGAAGAAAAATGGATCATGGGTGAGCAACAAGAGCTGGTCACAGTTACGATAGATGGGCGCGAGATCAGTGTTCCACCGGGAACGCTGGTCTGGGAGGCTGCCCGCAGGCTCGACATTGAGATTCCGATCTACTGCTACCATCCGAAGATGGACCCGCTGGGCGCGTGCCGCATGTGCTTTGTCGAGGTCAAGGGGATGCCCAAGCCGATGACGGCCTGCACCACGACCGTCATGCCCAACATGGTCGTCTCGACCACCTCGCCGATGGTCAAGAAGGCCCGCCAGGGGACGCTCGAATTTCTGCTCATCAACCATCCGCTCGACTGCCCGATCTGTGACAAGGGCGGCGAGTGTGACTTGCAGGACTTCACGTTGCGCCACGGCCCCGGCGCGAGCCGCTTCGATCTGAGCAAGCGCCATTTCCCCAAGCCGGTGCCGGTGAGCGACCAGATTCTGCTTGACCGCGAGCGCTGCATCTCCTGCCAGCGCTGCGTCCGCTTCTGCCAGGATGTCGCGATGGAGAACGGTCTGGTGATGCTGGAGCGCGGCTTCAAGACGGAGGTCGGCGTCGAGGCGGATGCGCCGTTCGACTCGATCTTCTCCGGCAATGTCGTCGAGATGTGCCCGGTCGGCGCGCTGACGGCGAAAAGCTTCCGCTTCGTGACGCGCCCGTGGGAGCTGAAGCGTACGCCGAGCGTTTGCGGCCAGTGCTCGGTCGGCTGCAACGTGCTGGTGGATGTGCGCGTGAACAAGCTCACCCGCCAGTATAGCCGCACCAACGACGCCATTGACGAGGGTTTTCTCTGCGACCGGGGCCGCTGGAACATGGCCTGGAGCAACAGCCCTGATCGCCTGCGCACGCCGCTGATCCACAAGCATGGGCGGCTCCAGCCAGCCAGCTGGGACGATGCGTTGAAGACGATCTCGGTCCGGCTGCACGATATCATCAAGCAGCACGGCGCGAATGCCATCGGCGGCATCGGCTCGACGCATACCACTAATGAAGAGGCGTACCTCTTCCAGAAGCTGTTGCGCATCGGGATCGGCACGAACAACGTGGACCACTACCACGGGCGTTTCCCCGCCGTGGAGCGCAACGGCCTGCCGTGGGTCTGGACTGACTCCATCGCCGGGCTGGAGAAGGCCAGCGTGATCGTGCTGCTGGGGACCGACACGTACCATCGCCAGCCGATTATCGATCTGCGCATCCGCCGCGCCATTCGCAAGGGGACGCGCGTCTACGTCGTCACGCCAGAGCCAGCGCGGCTCGACCGGCTGGCGGCGGGCACGATTCGCTATACCGCCGGGCAGACCGGAACGGTGGCGCGCGCGCTGCTCAGCACAGTATTGAGCGAGCAGTTGACCCGTGGCGACTTCGCCACCAAACGCGCGGACAGCGTCGCATCGCTCCGGCAATCACTGGGCGACGCCGGGACGCTGGCGCGGACGGCAGGCGCTGATGCGGAGGCGCTGCGGGCGCTGGCACGCGAGATTGCCCAGGCCAGTGGCGCGGTGCTGCTCTACGATGAGATGGCGACCCGCGAGCCAACCGGCGCGACGCTGCCACAGGATGTACTGCAACTGGCGCTGCTGACCGATAACTTGGGGCGGCCCGGCGCGGGCGCTGGCCCACTGATGGAAGACAGCAACTCGCTCGGCGCACGCGACATGGGTGTCTTGCCCGACCAGCTTCCCGGCTATCTGCCGCTCGCGGACGGCGCGGCGTTGGCGCAGGCCTGGGGGAAGGAACTGCCGACGACAGCCGGGATGGACTACGGCGCGATGCTCGATGGGGGGGTTCGCGCGTTATATGTGATGGGGGCTGATCCCGCCCGTCATGCCACGCCGGAGCAATTGGCCCGGCTCGAAGCGCTCGATTTCTTGATCGTGCAGGATCTCTGCCTGACGGAGACGGCAAAGCGCGCGGCGGTGGTGCTGCCAGCGGTCGCCTACACCGAGAAAGATGGCACGTTCACCAACACGGAACGAGCCGTGCAGGTGGTGCGCCGCGCGATGGATGAGCTGCCGGGAGCGCTGCCCGACTGGCAGATTCTCGGCGGCCTGGCCAACGCCTTCGGCCTGAACTGGCACTATGACTCGCCGGTCGAGATTCTGGCGGAAATCCGGCGTGTGGTGCCGCTCTATGCCGGGGTCTCGCGCCGTGGTCTGGGGAAAGAAGGCGCGCGCTGGCCATTCAGCGTGGGCGAGAACGACGCGAATGGCAAACCGGCGCTGGTGGGCAGCCCCTATCTCACCTGGGATATGGTCGAGCATGGAGTCTCTGGCGGCGCTGGCGGCAATCAACCCGCGCTGCCGCGAACGCAGGGGGAGCGGAGCTGATGTCTGATCTTGCATGGGGCATCGTCGCGGCGGTCGTGAAGAGCGTTATCGCCATCGTGCTGCTGCTGACCGCGTTCGCCTATATGACGCTGATCGAGCGGCGAGTGATCGCGCGCTTCCAGCGGCGGGTCGGGCCGAATCGCGCGGGCCCGCTGGGCGTCTTCCAGCCCGTCGCCGACGCCGTCAAGATGGCATTCAAAGAGCAGTTCATGCCCGCGCGCGCCGTACGGTTCACTTTCCTGCTGGCTCCGGCGCTGGCGGTCTTCATCGCGCTCTCGGCGTTTGCGGTCATCCCCCTGGGCGACCGCACCACCTGGGGAACATCGTTTGTCGCGCGCGCCTGGGCGCCGTACATCAGCGATATCAACGTCGGCATTCTCTATATCCTCGCCATCTCGTCGCTGGCCGTCTACGGCATCGTGCTGGCGGGGTGGTCATCAGGCAACCACTATTCGCTGCTCGGCGCGCTCCGTTCGGCAGCGCAGATGGTCTCCTACGAGGTCAGCATCGGCCTCTCGATTGTGGGCGTACTGATGTTCGCGGGCACCTTGAATATGGTGGATATCGTTCACGCGCAGGTGCATCAGGGTATCTGGTTCATCCTGGCGCAGCCGCTCGCCTTCATCCTCTACGGCATCGCGGCGGTGGCCGAGGTCAACCGCGCCCCCTTCGATCTGCCCGAGGCGGAGCAGGAGCTGGTCGCGGGCTATCTGACGGAGTTCAGCGGCCTGCGCTGGAGCCTCTTCCAGATGGCTGAATACATCAACATGATTACAACCAGCTCGGTGCTGGCGACGCTCTTTCTGGGCGGCTGGACGCTGGGCAAGCTCGATGGCATTCTTGGCGCGCCCTTCATCTGGTACGGCATCAAGGTGGCGTTCTTCCTGTTCGTCTTTATCTGGCTACGCGCGACGCTGCCCCGCATTCGCTACGATCAGTTGATGCGATTTGGCTGGCAGGTATTGTTGCCGCTCTCGGTGCTCAACGCGCTCGTGACCGCCGCGGTGATTGCCTTCGATCTGCCGTGGTGGGTCAGCGGGCTGGCTGGGCTGCTCATCCTGCTGATCGCCAGCGCCGTCTATTATCTGCGGCTACGGGCGCGCCGCCGGACAACGCCCATCGCGCTCGGGACGGCGGACCTCGATCTGGTGCTGCCGTCCAGCGTGCGCATGGCAACCATCGATCCATCACGGCCACCCGTCATGCCAGCGAGCACCGCGGAAGCCGTGGACGCGGATACCACCGTGGCCACGCCCTGAATCGCCGCGACGGGCAGGATTGGCTAGGCACACGAGTAGATTGCAAATAGATAGCGAGAATACCCATGGGAATGGAAATCATCAAGGGGCTGGCGACGACGCTCAAGGAGTTGGGCAAGAAGCCAACCACTGTCTCCTATCCTGAGGAGAAGCGCGAACTTCCACCGCGTTTCCGCGGGCGGCATGTGCTGCACCGCTACGAGAACGGGCTAGAGCGCTGCGTCGGCTGCTATCTTTGCGCGGGCGCGTGCCCGGCGGATGCCATCTACATCGAGGCCGAGGAAAACACCGACGAGCATCGAGTCTCGCCCGGCGAGCGCTACGCCCGCGTCTTCGATATCAATCTGCTGCGGTGCATCTTCTGCGGCTACTGCCAGCAGGCCTGCCCAACCGGCGCTATCACTCTCGAAAACATCTACGAGCTCTCGTCGCTGCGCCCGGATGATCTGGTCTACCATAAAGAGCAGCTGCTCGAACCGGAAGGGGCTTCGACACGCGGCGCGATCCTCGACTGGTCGCCGAATCCGCCGGAGGAGACGACCACGCCGATTCCCAGCCGCCAGGGCTTCTTCGATGGATATGAGGCGACGGCGACGGCCGTGGGTCAGGCCAATCTGCCCGCCGAGCAGCAGATCCTGCTCGACGCCGAGACCGAGCCCGCGACGCATCCCACCATCGTGCATTCCGCCGACGAGTCCCTCACGCCGGACGAGCCTGAACCGGAGAAGGAGGACTGAGCGCGTATGACCCTACAAGTCATTGCCTTCTTCGTTTTGGCCACCATCTCTGTGGCGTCGGCGCTGGGCGTGATCTCGTTCCGTAACCCGATCTACAGCATGCTCAGCCTGATTCTGAATCTGGTGAGCCTGGCCTTCTTCTTCCTGCTGCTCGAAGCGATCTTCATCGCCACGATTCAGATACTCATCTACGCTGGCGCGGTGATGGTGCTCTTCCTTTTCGTCGTGACGATGCTCACGCCTGAGGGGGGCGGCATCAGCGGGCCGGACCGGCTGCGCTGGCAGTGGGGCGCGGGCGTGGGCCTGGGCATCATTCTGGCGGGCGGGCTGATTATCGCCCTGCTCAGCGGCTCGCTGGCCGCGGATGCCAAGGCGGCGGGCCTCGATGGGCTCTCGCAGGCGGTGGCGCGCTTCGGCAACGCCGAGGCGTTCGGTCAGGCGCTTTTCCACGGCTTCACGTTTCCCTTCGAGATCACGGGCGTGCTGCTGGTGATCGCGGTGCTGGGCGCGGTGGTGATGAGCCGCCGCTTCGTGCGCGAGTAGACACGAGTAGACACGAGTAGACACGAGTAGACACGAGTAGACACGAGGAGGAGGGAGCGTACTATGCCAGTCACCGCGTATCTCATCGTGAGCGCGCTGCTCTTCACCATCGGCGCGATCGGCGTGCTGGTGCGCCGCAACCCGCTGGTGATGTTCATGTCCATCGAGCTGATGCTCAACGCCGTCAACCTGTCATTCATGGCCTTCGCGCACTTTCTGAACTCGGTGGACGGCTGGATGTTCGTCTTCCTGGTATTGACCGTCGCCGCCGCCGAGGTGGTGGTGGGGCTGGCGATCATCGTCTCGATCTTCCGCACGCGCCACGAGATTGACGTGGACGAGCTCAATACGCTGAAGGGCTAGTATGTTAAACCTGACGCCGTACATCCTGCTCCTGCCGCTGGCGGGCTTCGTCGCGCTCGGACTCCTCGGGCGCGCGCTGCCGCGTATGGCCATCTCGCTGATTGGCTGCGGGGTGGTGCTGGCGGCGTTCGCGCTGGCCGTCGCCGACTTCATCGCGATGCTCGGCGTCGCGCCCGATGCGCGCTTCTCCATCGTCCAGCCGTGGACGTGGGTCATCAGTGGCAGCCTGAAGATTCCGTTCGGCCTGCTCTCCGACCCGCTCTCGGCGGTGATGCTGCTGATCGTGACGGGCGTCGGCTTCCTCATTCACGTCTACTCCATCGGCTACATGGCAGATGATCCTGGCTACTGGCGCTTCTTCTCCTTTCTCAACCTCTTCATCTTCACGATGGCGTTGCTGGTCGCGGCGGACAACTTCCTGATGCTGCTGGTTGGCTGGGGCGGTGTCGGCCTGGCGTCGTTCCTGCTCATCGGCTTCTGGTATACGCGCCCCTCGGCGGTGGCCGCCGCGCGCAAAGCGTTCGTGGTCAACGTCATCGGCGACTTCGGCCTGCTCCTCGCTATCTTCCTGATCTTCAAGACCTTCGGCACACTGCAATACAGTAGTCTGTTACGAGGGCCGATTCTCATCATTCCCAGCACGTTTGGCCCACCAGTGCTAAGTCACCCAGCTCTCTCTACCAGTAGCGCTACCATCACTGCCATCGCGCTGCTGCTGTTTGTCGCGGCGGCGGCCAAATCGGCGCAGTTGCCGCTCCACGTCTGGCTGCCCGACGCGATGGAAGGCCCGACGCCCGTCAGCGCGCTGATTCACGCGGCAACGATGGTGACGGCGGGTGTCTATCTGGTGGCGCGCGCCTCGGCCATCTTCTCGGCGTCGCCCACCGCGCTGGCGGTTGTCGGCATTGTCGGCGGGGCGACCGCCCTCTTCGCGGCGACCATCGCCTGCGTCCAGATGGATATCAAGCGCGTGCTGGCCTACTCGACGATGAGCCAGCTAGGCTATATGTTCATGGGCGAGGCGGCGGGCGGCTTCTCCAGCGGCATCTTCCACCTGACGACCCACGCCTACTTCAAGGCGCTGCTCTTCATGGCGGCGGGCGCGGTGATTCACGCGCTGGCGGGCGAGCAGGATATGCGCAAGATGGGCGGGCTGCGCGCAAAGCTGCCGCGCACGTTCTGGCTCTTCGTCATCGGCGGGCTGGCACTGGCCGCGGTCTTCCCGCTCTCTGGCTTCTGGAGCAAAGACGGCATCCTCAGCGTCGTGCTGGAGCGCGCGCGGACGGACGGCGGCACGGGCTGGTACGTCCTCTACGGCGTGGGACTCGTTACCGCCATCCTGACCGGCTTCTATATCTTCCGCCTGATCTTCGGCGTCTTCCTCGGAACCTATCGCGGCGAACCCGTCGCGGCGCATGGTGCGCATGGTGCGGCGGATGACGCGCGCGATCCCTTACGGAACGTGCGCGAGGTCGGCACGACGATGATGGTCCCGATGGTTATCCTTGGCATTCTCTCAGTCATTGGCGGCTTCTATGGCACACCCTGGAACGATGCGATTGGCACGTTCCTCGAGCCTTCGACGCACACCGTGAACATGGGCATCCCCCCTGGCAGTGGCCTGTTCTTGTCGGGGTTCGCCCTGGGCCTGGTGACGGGTCCCATCGGCATCGCGATTGCCTGGGCGCTCTATGCGCGCCGCCAGCCACGTTTCGCCCCATCGCGCAATCCGCTGGTGGTGCTGCTACAGCACAAGTATTACATTGACGAGCTCTACAACGCGGTCTTTGTCGTGCCGGTGACGTCCATTGGCGCGCTCTGGCGCATCGGGCTCGAAGACGGGCTTTTTGGACGAGGTTCGAGCGGACTGGGGCAGGTCGTCGGCGGCATGAGCAAGGGTCTGCGCCGCCTGCAAACCGGCTACGCGCGCAACTATGCGCTGGCGATCTTCATCGGCGCCGCGCTCATCCTGGTGTATTTCGTCGTCCACCCATGAGTGGGAACGGTCTGGATAGAGGTCTATGTCGAATTTTCCGGTGTTGAGCGCGATACTCTTCGTGCCGCTTGTCGGCGCACTCGGCGCGCTGTTCTTGCCACGGCTGCTTGGCTGGGGCTGGGCGTTGCTGGCGGCGCTGGTGGACCTGGCGCTCGCCCTTGCACTGATTCCGCGCCTGGGTCTCGACGGCTCCCATGTGTTGGCGATCACCGAGCATGCCCCCTGGCTGCCCGGCACCGGCATCAGCTACACCGTGAGCGCCGATGGTATCAACCTCTACCTGCTCAGCCTCAACGCGCTGCTGACTCTGATCGCCATTGGCGCGTCGTTCAACATCGCGCGGGCGGGCGACCGTTCGCGCCAGTATTTCACGCTGATGCTGCTCTTCAGCTTTGGCATGCAGGGCGTCTTTCTGGCGACCAATCTCTTCCTCTTCTACTTCTTCTGGGAAGTGATGCTGGTGCCCGCCTATCTGCTCGTGGGCATGTTCGGCGGGCCACGGCGCGGTGACGCCGCCATCAAGTTTGTGCTCTATACCAGCGCGGGCTCGCTGCTGATGCTCGTCGGCATCATCGTCACCGGCATCGCCGTCAGCAACGCGCATGGTACTCCCTTCACGCTCGATCTCGCGGCGCTGCTCAAGGCGGGCGTGCCCGACGGCCCGCAGATTGCCCTCTTCCTGGCGTTCGCCGCCGCCTTCGCCGTCAAGACCGGCCTTTTCCCGCTACACGGCTGGGTGCCCGATGCCTATAGCCAGTCGCCGATCCCGGTGGTCGTGCTCATCGCGGGCGTGATGGCCAAGACGGGCGTCTACGGCTTCGTCCGCTTCTGCCTACCGCTCTTCCCGCAGGCGGTGCATACGCTGACCCCGCTGATGGAGACGCTGGCCGTCGTCAGTATCCTTTATTTCGCGCTTCAGGCGCTGGTCGCGCTCGACTTCGTCAAGCTGCTGGCCTACGTCAGCATCAGCCACCTGGGCGTGATTGTGCTAGGCATCTTCGCGCTCAACATTCAGGGCGTCGAGGGCGCTGTCGTCCAGATGGTCAACCACGGTATTGTCATCGCGGCGCTCTTCCTGATCGCGGGCGCCATCGAGACGCGGACCGGCACGCGGCGGCTGGCGGACTTTGGCGCGCTGGCGACGCGGCTCCCCTGGCTGGCTGCCGTCTTTATGATCGCGGCGATGTCGGCGCTGGGCCTGCCCGGCCTCAACAGTTTCGCGGGCGAGTTCCTGGCCTTCCTGGGAGCCTTCCAATCGAGTGTGCTCTTTGGCGTGCTGGGGACGCTGGTCGTCATCCCGGCGGCGTGGTACATGCTCCGCTTCTTCCAGGGCGCGATGGAGGGGATAGCTCCTGCCGCTCAAGACGGCGCAAACGCGGATGCGGTCGCCAGTGCGAAGAAGGTGGTTGACCTGCGGGCGGGCGAGTGGCTGCCACTGCTGCCGCTGCTCGCGCTGATCTTCTTCCTGGGGTTCGTGCCGAATGTGCTCACCCGGCCCATGCAGCGGCCCGTCGGCGAAATCCTGAGCCAGTATAACACCAGTATGGGCGGGCCACTGAACGCGAGCAGTCACACGATCAACACGCGGGAAATCGCCGGAGTGCGGACGCATCGTGAATATACAGTAGAAATGGCGCGCCCACTGGTGTCGAGCGCGAGAGAAGAGGCGGGGGTTGGCGCATGACGATTGCGGTTATTTCACCATTCACGTTTACCCCTGACTTCACCGACTGGCTGCGCATCTGGCCAGAGCTGATTATCCTGGTCGCAGGCCTGCTGACACTGCTCGCCGATCTGGTCGCCTCGCCTGGACGTAAAGGCTGGCTGGCGGTGATCGGATTGGCGGGCGTCGTCGGCGCGCTCTTCGCCACGGTGATGCTCTGGGTAAATGGGGCCAATGGCGACGCCTTCTTTGGCATGGTCAACGACGACCGCGTCGCGCTCTTCGCCAATGTCGTCATCCTCTTCGCGGTGGGCGTCGCGCTGCTCTTCTCGCCGGGCTACCTCGAACGCCAGGGCATCGTTCACGAAGGCGAATATTACGCGCTGATGCTGCTGGCCGCGCTGGGCATGATGCTGATGTCCGCCGCCAGCAACCTGATGGTCCTCTTCGTCGGGCTGGAGATGCTCTCGTTGGCCCTCTATGTCCTTTCCGCCATCATCACCACCCGCCGCCGCTCGCAGGAAGCGGGCATGAAGTATTTCATCCTCAGCTCGTTCGCTTCGGCGTTCCTGCTCTATGGCATGGCGCTCACCTATGGCGCGACCGGCTCGACCAACCTCACCGCGATTCGCGCCTTCCTGAGCAGCCACCGCGACTTTCCGCTCGGCTCCGGGTTTGGCCCGCTGCTGCTGGTAGCGCTGGGGTTGATGGCGGTCGGCTTCTGCTTCAAGGTGTCGGCGATCCCGTTCCAGGCGTGGACGCCGGATGTCTACGTCGGCGCGCCGACCTCGGTGACGGCATTCATGTCGGTTGGCACCAAGGTCGCGGCGTTTGTGGGGCTGGCGCGCGTCTTCCTCTTCGCGCTCGCGTCGCTCCGGCCCCAATGGGAGCCGGTCTTCTGGACCGTCGCCATCCTGACGATGGTCGGCGGCAATCTGATGGCGGTGAGCCAGCGCGATGTCAAGCGGATGCTGGCCTATTCCAGCGTCGCGAACGCTGGTTACATGATGGTGACTATTGCCACGCACACGCAGGCATCCTTGCAGGCTTTGTTGATCTACCTGGCGACGTATGCCGTGATGAATGTCGGCGCGTTCGGCGTGGTGCTGGCAATCGAGCGGCGCGACGGCCAGGGGACGACGCTGGATGACTTTGCCGGGCTGAGCCGTCGCAATCCGGTGCTGGCGGCGCTGATGGCCGTCTTCATGCTGGCGCTGGCGGGCATTCCCGCGACGGCGGGCTTTATCGGCAAGTGGTACGTCTTCTACGCGGCGGTGCAGGGCGCGCATGTCGAGCTGGCGATCATCGGAGTGCTGGCCAGTCTGCTTGGCATGTATTACTACCTGCGGGTCATCTGGGCAATGTACTTCGTCGAGCCAGCCACCGCGCCGCTGCTGGTGAGGGCCGAAGAGCCTGCGCCAGCGCATGAGCCGATCGTGACCGCTGCCACAGGCGGGGTTGCCATTGCCGAGCCAGCCACCACCACCGGTGTCGCTACCACGCAGAAGGTGCTCTCGGCGGAGCCTGCGCCCATTCATCCCGCCACCTGGATCGGCCTCGTGCTGGCGGGCATTCTCACGATTGTGCTGGGCATTGTGCCGATGCAGCTGGTGAACTGGGCGCTGCAGGCGGCGCAGACGCTCATCAAATGACGGATCAGCCTATGACGCAGCCAACGCCGACGCAGCAGACAGAACAGCCACAGCGGGCGCCAACTGTCGCATCAGGGCGGGGCGCGCTGGTGATTGGCGCGTCCAGTGGTATCGGCGCGGCGGTGGCCCGCGAGCTAGCGCGCCGGGGCTACTCGCTGGCGCTGGTGGCGCGACGCGAAGATATGCTATCCAGCCTGTGCGACGAGATCAACCACACTACTGGTCGCGAATGCGCCCGCGCCTATGCCCACGATGTGCGCGACTACGACGCCGCGCCCGACCTGATGCGCCAGATTGTGACCGATCTGGGAGGGCAGACTCTCCAGGTGGTTGTCTATACTGCGGGTATCATGCCTCCGCCAGAGAGCACGACGGGCGATTGGCCGTTTGCGGAGGAGCGCGCTATGCTCGAAACGAATGCCCTTGGCGCGATACGCTGGCTGGGGCTGGCCGCCGACCTGTTCGTGACGCGGGGGAGCGGCACGCTCGTCGGTGTCTCGTCGGTGGCGGGAGAGCGCGGGCGGCGCGGCAACAGCGCCTATCAGGCGTCGAAGGCGGCGCTGACGACCTGGCTGGAGTCGCTGCGCTACCGTCTCAAGGGGAGCGGCGTGCGGGTGGTCACGGTCAAGCCGGGCTATGTCGCCACGCCGATGACGGCGGCGGTGAAGCTGCCCGCGCGGGCCACCATCTCAGCAGATGAGGCGGCGCGCCAGATCGTCTCCGCCGCCGAGCGGGGCCGCGCTGTCGCCTATGTGCCCGGCTACTGGCGGCCCATCATGTGGACGATCCGCCAGCTGCCCGCCTTCGTGATGACACGGCTGCCGGTGTAAAGCTAGCACATTCGGCGCGGGCGAGACGTGTGGAAGGCCACCATCGCGGTAGGGCGAGGTGGGTGGTGGGGACACCTTCGCGGCATGAATGCCGCGGCTAATCGCGCCCGTGGCATAGCCATCGCTAGGCGAGCGGAACTGATATGACAGGATTAGCCGTGCCCGTTGGGCCGCTGCCACTACGCCCGCTTGACGCGGGCTCCGCACTGCGGTGCGCGTGGCTGCGCCTTCAGGCCACGGCGCGCTCGCCGCATGCCCGTGCCGTCATTCGTCGGTAACAATACATCAGGAAAGAACCACCATCATGTCTGTTGCGCTCGATGTCATGGATGAAGAACTGACCGGCTGGGGACTGGCGCAATCTGCCCGATGCAAGGTCGCGCGGCCCGAGGCGGTGGCCGATATCGCCGCCATCTTTGCCGAAGCGGCGCGCGCTGGCCAGACGATTGCGCTGCGTGGCGCGGGCTGCAGCTATGGCGATGCCGCGCTCAACAATCATGCGCTGGTGCTGGACTGCTCGCGGCTGAACCACATTCTGGCATGGGACGCCGAGAGCGGCCAGATCACCGTCGAGCCGGGCGTGACTATCGCGCAGATCTGGCGGCGGACGCTGCCCGACGGCTGGTGGCCCATGGTGGCTCCCGGCACGAGCGCGGTCACCGTGGGTGGCGCGGCGGCGATGCAGATCCACGGCAAGAACAACTGGCATGCGGGCGCATTCGGCGAGAGCGTCCTGGCGTTCGATCTGCTCCTACCTTCCGGCCAGACCCTCACCTGCTCGCGTGAGAGCAACAGCGAGCTCTTCACGGCAGCTGTCGGCGGGATGGGCCTGCTCGGCGCCTTCACCGCGCTGACGCTCCAGACGCGGCGCGTGCATTCCGGCAACGTCTGGGAGGTCACCTCGGTTCACAACTCGCTCGACGCGCTCATCGCCGCGCTGGACGAGGCGACCAGCTGGGCGACCGATCTGGTGGCGTGGATCGATACGAGCGCGCGCGGCAAGCAGCTGGGGCGCGGCCTGCTGAAGATGTCACGCGACCTTGAGCCCGACGAGGACGCCCACCCTGAGCTGACGCGCACCGAGGCCTACCAGACGCGCCAGAGGTCACTCGCGACGCGGCTGCCAAGCGGCTGGCTGCCGCGGCTGGCGCGCCCACTCACCAGCCCCGCGGGCGTCTGGCTCTCCAATCGCGGCCAGTGGATGAGCGGTCAGGGCGTGCGCCATCGGAGTTCGCACCTCGCCAGCTATGTCGGCGCGAACTTCCCGCTGGACGCCATCCCCGACTGGCGCGAGAGCTATCGGCCCGGTGGCCTGTTGCAGCACCAGAGCATGATTCCGGCCGAGGCCGCTAGCGCCGCTTTTCATAAGATCCTTGACCGCTCGCAGCGCGCCGGGCTGACGCCGAGCTTCGCCGTGCTGAAGAAGCACCGCGCCTCCGATGCGCTGCTCAGCTGCCTTGTGGAGGGCTACTCGCTAGCGCTGGATTATCCCGTGCGGCGCGGGCAGGAGGAGAAGCTGCGGAAGCTGCTGGGCGCGCTCAACGATATCACCGTCGAGGCGGGCGGGCGCGTCTACTTCGCCAAGGATAGCACGCTCACACCCACCCAGACGCAGCGCATGTACGGCGACGCGCTCGAACGATTCCACGCGCTCAAGCAACAGTATGACCCGCAGGGGCTGCTCACCACCGACCTCTACCAGCGCGCCATCGCCCCGCTGTATAGCGAATGATTCCCTGTTCGCCGTGCTCGGCTGGGCGATTGATATATCCCGGTTACTCTCGCGGTTTGGCGAGGCCTTCGATGACCTCGACATTGGGCAGCTTCAGCAGCTCGTGTGGGTCGAGGAGCAGCTTGCTCGAACGGTTGCCGCCGCCCATCACCACTTCCCGCGGCTGCATGACGGCGCTATCAACATAGACGGGTATCTCGGTAATGCCAATCGCGGTCACGCCGCCAATCAGCATGCCGGTCCGCGCTACGGTGGTCTCCCCATCGGCAAAGGACGCCTTCTTCACGCCCATCAGCTCGCAGACCTTCTGATTCACATCTAACCGGGTCGTGGCCAGCACGACACAGACGGCATAGCGCGTTGGCTCGACTTTGCGCGACGCCACCAGAATCGTGTTTGCCGCCTGATCGGGCGCGACATGGTAATGTTCACAGAAGGCGGCGGTGTCGGCAAGCTCCGGCAAGCATTCAAGAATGGTGTGCGCTATCTCGTAGTGCGCGAGGGCATCTTCGACAACGGGCAAGAGTATCGTTTCGGACAAGGCGCTGCTCCAATCAACCGCGGCGGGACTGACCCAGCCAATATCGTATCCGGGATTCTGCGGCTTATGATATCATCCGCCCGCTGGCCTGTCCTGACTCATCTCTGTGATGATGCGCAGCGCGTTGGCGAGATCGTCACCGGAAGGGGCGCGCTCAGGGTCGGCCAGCCACTGCACGATCACACCCGACATCAGCGCCTGATAGAGCGAGCCGACCATCCACGCCGTATGTTCATCACTGACCGGGTCGATACCCTGAAACAACTCTGCCAGTCCCAGGCGTCCTTGCTGAAGCGCGTCGGCCAGGAACGCGCGGACCTCTGGCGCGCGCTCGATCTGCGCGGCGACCTCGAGCGTCGCCACCCACAGCGACCGTTCCGTCTCCAGCGATGCGATCACGCGGGTCCAGATCGCCGCGAATCGCTCGAATGGCTCCATCGTGGCGTACTGGTCGGCGTCAGCGGCCAGGTCACGCCCGAGCTGCTGGCCCCAGTCGTCGATTGACTGAATCATCGCCGCGTTGAGCAGCGCCTCCACCGACCCAAAGTGGTAGCCAATGGCTGCAAGGCTCACGCCCGACGCCGCCGCGATGTCGCGGGCGGTGGTGCGCGCATAGCCCTTCTCATACAAACAGCGTTGCGCGCCAGCAAGCAAGTCTTCGCGATTGCCCATGAAGTAATCATCCCCAACAGATAGAACCCACCTCAGTCAGTCAAAATTGTACAAATGTCTGAGACGCTTGTCAAACCATGGCGACGCGTTGTACAAATGTGTAAGACAAATGTGTCATACGTTTGTACAAAACAGCGACGAGTCTTGACGAACATGAGCGAGGAGTTCACCCCCTATGCCAAATCGCAACATTCTCATTTCCGGCGCGAGTGTCGCCGGACCAGCGCTGGCCTACTGGCTGCGCCACTACGGTTTCAATGTCACCATCGTCGAGCGAGCGCCCGCGCCACGTAGCGGCGGGCAGGCGATTGACCTGCGTGGGACCGCCCGCGCCGTCGTCGAGCGGATGGGCATCCTGGAAGACATCAAACGGGCGCATACTGGCACGCATGGCATGTCGGTGGTCAATAGCGCGGGCAAACGGCTGGTGAGCATGGGCTCTGACGCCATGAAGGGCTCAGGTGGCCTGATTGCCGAGATCGAGATTCTGCGCGGCGATCTGGTACGCATCTTCTACGAGGCGACGCGCGACGAAGTCGAGTATCGCTTCGACGACTCCATCACCAGCATCAGGCAGGACGACGAGGGCGCGCATGTGACCTTCGAGTGTGGCGCTCCACGCACCTTCGATCTCGTCATCGGCGCCGATGGCCTCCACTCCAATGTGCGCAGGCTGGTCTTCGGCGACGAGGAGCGATTCACGCGCGACATGGGCTGCTACGTCGCCATCTTCAGCGCCCCCAATGTCTACCATCTCGATGGCTGGGAGCTGTTCTACCGGATGCCTGGGACCCGGCGCGCGCCAGGCAAGAGCGTCGGGCTCTATCCCGTGCGCGACAACACCGAAGTGCGCGCCATGTTCTACTTCGCGTTGCCGCATCTGCACGTTGACCGCCATGATAGCGCGCGGCAGAAGCAGATCCTGGTGGAGACGTTCGCCGGTGAGGGATGGGAGATCCCCCGGCTGCTCGAGGCGATGGGGACCGCGCCCGAGTTCTACTTCGACCAGATTGCCCAGGTGCGCATGGATCGCTGGTCGAGCGGGCGGGTGGCGCTGCTGGGCGATGCCGCCTACTGTCCCACGCCGATGTCTGGGATGGGGACGAGTCTGGCGCTGGTGGGCGCGTACGTGCTGGCCGGAGAGTTGGCGACCGCCGACGGCGACTATACCACCGCCTATGCTCGTTATCAGCGCGAACTGGGAGAGGCGGTCAGGCAGGCGCAGAAATTCGCCGACGGCGCGCATGGCTTCCTGTTGCCGAAGTCGCGCGCGCAGGCATGGATGGTCAATTTGGCTATGCGCATGATGGAGCACTGGCCGTTCAAAGGTCTGATGTCCAGCGGCGTCGAGAAGTCGGCAAATGCCGTGACGCTGAAGCAGTATCTGGTATTCTCAGACGCCATGTCCGCGCCGCGACGATAGCATCCACTCGTCTGGAAAACCCGATGAGCAACACAACGCCGACATCCAGCAAAGATGTCGGCGGATATTGGTTTGCTTTACCTGCTTATAACACTACAAAGACCACCTACTCGGCCTTGCCCGCCTCCTGCGCGTCCTTTTCGCGCCGCCGCGCGCGCAGACCGCCCATCCGGCCAATGCGTTCGTAGTGCGCGATGCCGAGTGTGTCGCGTGTCGTCTGGCCTCCGAGCCTCCCAATACTCGCGTAAAAATCTGGCCCGCGCCGCTCGCGGACAGTGCGACCGCCCTTCGAGCCAATCTTGGCGAAGAACTCAGGCCCATACTTCTCCCGGACGGCCATGCCGCCCCGGCGCGCGTTCTCCGAGCCAGCGCGTGGTCCGCGGCGTCGTTTCGGTTGCTCGGGTTCCGTCTCCGCGGCGACCTCAACAGCTTGCTTTCGTCGTGCCATGGATGTGCCCCCTCTCGTCGGCAAGGGTGAGCGGCGGCTCACAGTTTCGTCATTGCCATACGCGGCGAGACGCCGCCGCACGGCCGAAAAAGAGGTTGAAGCCGTCCACGCTCTCTTGCTCGAAGTAATCGTACCAGACAAGTGGTGTTTGCGCACGTGCCAAAATGCGTAGCAGGGCCAAGAAGTTCGGGTGAATAGGCTTTGCGGTACGTATTGCCAGCTTGCCACGCAGAATGTGATAGAGCATCATGATGGCAGCACGCTTCGTTGCTTGCGCGGTATGATCAGGGTCACAATTTCGCGCTGAGATGGCTATCTGGCGCGCCGAGCGGATACAATGACGTTACGGGGCTGCCCCGCGATGATCCGACCGACGTTCGCATGAAGATCGCATGAAGATCGCGTCTGCCACAAAAGGCCTGTTGAGTTGCGGGGCTACGACGTGAGTGATACACTGGCGCACGATCTGATATACATTCCCGCACCCAGGATACTGAACGTCGCAACTACTGTCGGTAAGAGAACAACGATAAACGCACTAGCACTGGCCGCCCTTCGCACGATGATGGTCACGCAGGCGCTGCCCTATTGAATCGAGGTGTATCGTGACAACTTGTCCGCGTTGTGGCCAGCCGCTTCAAGCCCCCGTCCCCGCGTGTCCGCGTTGCGGGCAGCGATTCGCGCCCCCTCCCCAGCAGCATCAGGCCAATGGGCACGCCAACGGATATGATGGAACGGCCGCTGTCTGGGGCTATCAGGCGCCGCCGCAGCAATCACCGCAACAGCCGCCAGCCCAGGGTGCTGGCATGTATGGCCAGCCAGCAGCGCGACCGGGCTTCTCGGTGCACGATCTTGTCAGCGAGGAGGCGTTGCCTGACTGGCTTCGGCAGGCCTCGGCGGAGTCGGCGCAGCCCACCCAGCGCCAGCCGATTCCCGGATCTCCCGCCTCGTCCGCCTACCCTCCGCCGCAGCCGCCCTATCCGTCGGCATATCCTCCCTCCAATCAGCATCAGCCACCCGCGCCGGGCTACGGTGGTTACGGTGGCAATGGCTATGGTGGCAATGGCTATGGCGGCAATGGCTATGGCGGCAATGGCTATGGCGGCAACGGCGGCTACCCACCTGCGCAGGCTGACGAGCCGCCGGTGCAACGTCCCGAAGCCAGCGCGTTCCCTTCGCTCGAGAGCGCGGGCAGCTATCAGGGTCCGCTCGCTGGTGGCGGCATGCCTGCCAGCTCGTTGCTCGACCCCAACGCCCTGCCAACCTGGCTTGGTGGCCAGCAGGGACAGGCCGCTCCCGACGGTATGCGTGGCGGCGAGGGCATGCGCGCCCAATCGCTGGTGGATGAGACCGCCCTGCCCGGATGGATGCGCAATGAGCCAGCGTCTCCCGTGCAGGCGCCGGTTGCCGCGCCGCCGCCACCCGCCGCGCCTGGTTGGGGCGGATATCCCGCCGCCCCAGCTGCCCCAGGTGGATATGCGGGCATGCAGCAGCCGATGCAGCAGCCGATGCAATCACCGGCGGCGCCGGTTCCGATGAATGGCCAGCCGGGATTCTCCGCCAACCAGTTGATCGACCCCGGCGCGCTCCCCGAATGGATGAAGAACCAGGGGCAGGCGGGCGTCCCCCAGCCAGGTGGTATGCCCCAGCCCGGCGCTGCCGCTGCCGTGCAGCCGGGATGGTCGGCCTCCGATTTGATCGATCCTTCCATGCTACCGGGATTTGTGCGTGGCAATGAAGCGCCGGCTCCAGCGCCGCCAGAGAACAACCTGGCGCGCGAGCGTACCAGCCGGGTTCCAGCGCCTCCCGTCGCGAATCCAGCCGCCGAGCGCGACTTTGGCGCGTCGCGGGCCGGAACCGCCCATCGTGGCGCGGTATCGCGCAAACACCAGGCGGCGCGGCCGCTCGGCGAGAACGAGAAACCGGGGTGGCTGCGTGAAGAGTCGCCAGGGGGATATGGCCAGGGGGCGTATCCTCCTGGGCGTCAGGGCGGCGCCGACAACGGCCCGAACGGGAATGGCTATAACGGCTACGGAGAACGCGACGGCTACGATGGCTACAATGACCCAAACGCCTACGAAGACTATGGCGACTACGGTGAGTATGGCGCACCAAACGGCCGGAATGGCTATCGCGGACAACCCGGGCAGCGCGGACGGATGCCGGAGGGCCAGACGGGCCGCTCACGGGCCGCGCGAGATCCCCGCGACGGCTACGGCTATGAGACCTCGCGCCGAGGCCGACAACAGCCAACCCGCCAGCAAGTGGCGCCCGCGCCGAAGAAGCGCAAGGGTGGTTTCTTCGGGTTCTTGAGACGCGGCTAGGCGACAAGGAGGCGAGCGTGTTGGGCGCCACGAGTAATGCGGCGCAGTCGCTGGATGGTGGGCGCGGTCGTCAGCCGGGCGCCGCGCGTTCGCTGCTGCTGATTGATTGCGGGTCAGCCTTTACCAAGGCGGCGCTGGTGGGCCTGGTGGAGAGCCGCTATCGGATGCTCGCCAGTGTCAGCGTTCCCACGACGCTCGCCGCGCCCCAGGCCGATATCATGCTTGGCGTCCGCAACGCCATGAGCGAGATCGAGCGGATCACCGGTCGCGTCCTGATGCGCGCGGGGCAGCCGATCCAGCCTGAGGATGAGGATGGCGCGGGGGTAGACCTCGCCGTGCTGGTGTCGAGCGCCGGGGGGCCGATGCGCCTGATGACGCTTGGGCCGGGACGTGAATCGCTGGCGATGCTCTTGCAGCGTGCGCTCAGCGGCCTGTTTATCCAGCTCGAGACGCAACAACTGCCACCGCCCGACGCGCCGCTCTCCGAGAGCGACCTGCACCGCCTCGCCGCGAATCTGCGCGCGATTCAGCCGCATGCCGCGCTGATCGTTGGATCGCCCACGCAGCTGCCCGGCAACGCGATTGCCAGCACCGCGCAGTCGGTCGCGCGGGCCATCGATCTGCTCCAGCCGACCGCGATGGATGTCTCGTACCCGCGCCCACCGGGCCTGCCGGTCATTTTTACCGGCGCCCCACCTGATGCGCAGGTCGTCGCCACGACGCTGCAAGGGCGCACGAACGTCCAGAGCGTCGAGGCGCTCTCGCCATCGACACTCTCGCCGCTGACGCGGGCCGTGAGCGCGCTCTATGAGAGCTGCGTGCTGCGCGAGGCGCCCGGATACGCGGCGTTGCGGCGCATGGTGGCGGCGCCGCCGCTGGCCACGGTGACCTCGCTGGGTGGCGTGGCGCGTTTCCTGGCGCATCATTTTCAGATGAACGTCGTCGCCGTAGATGTCGGGGCGAACTCGACCGAACTGGCCGGAGCCACCGCCAAGGGAGAGTTTCTGCCCGCGCTGCATCCGACGGCGGGCGTTGGCGCGGGCAGCGGGCAGTTGGCGCGGGCCGTGGGCGCCGACAGCATCCTCCGCTGGATCGCCGCGCCGATTGATGAGGATGATCTGCGCGAATACATCCTGACCCATATGCTGCGGCCGCGTCTGCTGCCCGCGACACCCCTCGCGCTCGAAATCCAGTATGCGCTGGCACGCGAGGCCATCCGGCTGGCGATGCACGCGCCCGGCACCCGGATGGCGGGGCTGCATCCGATGGATATAGTGCTTGGCACGGGTGGCGTGCTGGCGCATGTCGCCCACCCCGCCGACGCCGCGCTGGTCCTGCTGGATGGCCTTCAGCCGCGGGGCATCACCTCGCTGGTGCTCGATAGCGCGCAGATTGCGGGCATGCTCGGCAACCTGGCGATGGTCTCGCCCGATATCGCGGCGGCGCTTTCCAGCACCGACGCCGTGCCGCTGCTGCTCGGCTCCGCCATCTCCATCCATGGCGACGCGCCTGATGGCCAGTTGGCGCTGCGCATCGTGATGGAGTTCCTGGATGGGCGGCAGGAGGAGGCGGAGATTGCCAGTGGTACGCTCGTGCGGCTGCCGGTGGCTCCTGGCGACCGCGTGCTGCTCTCGCTCTATCCCGCGCCGAACGTGGATATTGGGCTGGGGCCGGGTCAGCACGCGCGGTCGAGCGAGCCGGTCGAGGGAGGCGTGCTCGGCCTGATCGTCGATGCCCGCGGCCGTCCGCTTCTCCTGCCGTCTGATCCTGAGATGCGCGTGCAACAGTTGCGCGCCTGGCGGAAGGCGCTCCGTGGGGAGAGTGAGTCGTGAGCAACCTCGCGCTGGATTACCCGCTTGGCCGACCAATCGCGCCATCCATCACGGTGCGTCGCCGCAGGCCGCTCCCGCAGGGCGCGGTGCTGCGTGTGCAGACCGGCGATGGTGTCAGCGCGCTGCAACCCATCGCCGAGATTGCCACCCAGAACGGGCGCGTGCCAGTGCTGGCGGGCATCGATGGCCGCGTCATCGCGGTGACGCCGGGCAAGGGAGTCATTATCGAGGGCGTGGCGACGCTGCTGCAGGGGCTGGTTGGCCTGGGCGAGAGCGCCGCCGGGCCGCTGGCCTTCCTGCCACAGGGCGAGTCGCCAGCGGTGGCACTGATTCCGCGCGGGGCCATCCTCGTCTATCCACAGCGGGCGCCACTGACCCTGCTGCAGCGAGCGGCGGCGCATGGCGCGATGGGGGTGATCGCGGCGAGCGCCTCCGCACTGGAGCTGGAGTCATTTGCCCGCGCCGACATCAGCGCATTCCTCGAACAGCGGATCCCGCTGGCGGTGCCGGGGCCGCTGGTCGTCATCCTCACCGAGGGGCTGGGAGACGCCGCGATGCAGATGGAGATGCAGACGTTGCTGCGCCGCCGCGAGGGCGAGATGGCGCTCGTCAACGGCACCTCACACCCGCGCCAGAATGTGCGGCCAGAGGTGCTGCTCTCGCGCCCTGATCTGGCCGTCGGCGAATATGTGCCGCCGCCAGTGCTGCTCCGGCCAGGCGCTATCGTTCGCGTGGCCGCTGGCGCGCGCCGTGGCATGCGGGGCATGATTCGCCACGTCCCGGCGCATATGGCGGTGGATGCCGCCGGGCTGCGCACCCGCTGCGCCACCGTCGAGCTGGACACCGGAGAGCGCGTGAGCCTGCCGATGCACCTGCTGGACATCATCGGCTAATTGACCGCTATTCATCCGCGAAAAGGACCACTGTGGAGACGCTGACCTATCTGCGGGCGGAGACGCTCGCGCCGGAGCGTGTGGTCGCGGCCTTCAACCGCTCGTTTGAAGGCTATTTTGTGCCGATGACCCACACCGTTGACTCCTTGCGCATGCTCATCGAGGTGAACGATGTCGCGCTGGCCCATTCCTTCGTCGCGGTGGATGAACAGGGGCAGCCTGGCGGCGTGGTGCTGTTGGCGATACGCGGGGTGCGCGGCTGGATCGCCGGGATGGGGCTGGCGCCACAGTGGCGCGGGCGCGGGCAGGCGGCTCCGCTGATGGAGGCGGCGCTGACGGAGGCGCGGACGCTTGGCCTGGCCTCGGTCGAGCTGGAGGTGCTGGCGCAGAATACGCCCGCGCGGCGACTCTACACCCGCCTCGGCTTCGAGGCGGTGCGGTCGCTGGCGGTCTTCACCGGCCCGCTGACCGAAGGGGCTGTACAGGGCGATGAACTCTCCGCGATAGAAGAAGTCCCCGTCGAGCAGGCGTTGGCCGACTTCACCGCGCTGCACCAGGCGCCGCCACCCTGGCAGCGGGATCGTCCCTCACTAGCGCGCATGGCGTCATCGCTTCGCGCCTCTGCCCTGATGGACGGGAACGACATCCGCGCCACGCTGATCCACATGCCGTCTGGCCTCGGCTTCAGCATTATGGATTTCGGCTCCCGCGCTGCCACACCAGAGGCACGATGTGATGATGCGCTGGCGCTGATTGGCGCGCTGATGGCCCCGACGCCAGGCGCGCCAGTCCGTGCGATCAACGTGGCGCCGGGCGACCCGCTGGGCACCGCGCTGGTGGCGCTGGGCTGCCCAACACCCCACACGCAATGGGAGATGCTGCTACCGCTGCCGTAAATCAGTCTGGCGCTCAGGGCGTCCTGCGCGAGCTTGCGTGCAGAATCGTCAGGCCAATCACCTCACCTGCATCGTCGTAGTGCACGATAATGTCGTCATCGGTCATATCGCTATCGGATGCGACATTGGGTGTGTCTGGCTCAGTGAAGTGAATGGCAAGCGTGTCAGCCTCGGGATCATAGTGGCTCCAGAGGCTGTGCTGAGGCGACTTCTTGAGGGCAGGAACCAGGGCAAGATAAGGGCTGATATCAATACCAACAGCGTTTGTTTGCCGTGGCCCGACCATCTGCCGATAACGGATGTTGAGAGCAAGTGCGCCAGTCAGGGTAAGGCTGAACGGAGCAAGAGCCAGCCAGGGATTACCGACGTCGAAGCCTAGTAGCCACGGCTGGCTCAGTAGAAAAAGAAAGAATGCGCTACCCCACGTGGCCGCTATTCCGACGAGATAGGATGCAATTACAAGCGGACGCTGGAGTGGTCCTCTCAACAGGGCAATACCAAGCAAAATCGCACCGAAAACGCCGATCGCTATCGCCTCAATTTGAGCGCGCTCGGTGGCGTTATTGGTGTAGATTTCGTAGACAATAGCCCCATACCCGAGACCGAATGGGATCAGCGTAGCTGCCAGAACGAGCCGAATCACTCTCCTGGGTATAACCATCTGCTGCAAAAAGGTATTCCTGCGCGTCAGAAACTAACTCAAAGGAAATGTTACGCCATTATACGCCTGACTTGACGGCGCGGGCAATCAGGAAGTCCGCGCTCCAACTGACGAGATGGCCGTCGGCCTTCGTCACCGCGAAGTATGCGCGCGCCTCGGAGGAAGCAGCCAGAATGTCGGCCTCCAGTTTCGCGCGCTCATCCGCTGGCATCCTCATGCGTGCGGTCCAGGGAGCGAAGTCGTACGTCTTGCGCTGCGTCTCCAGGTCAGTGATTTCGAGGCCAGCGTCCGTTAGAAACGTCCGCCACTCGCTCGCGGTGTAGTTGCGCACGTGGCTGGGGTCGCGCCACTTTTCCCAGCGGTTGCCCAGCGCGTCCAGCGCCTCATCCTCCGGCGCGATGTTGTCGATCAGCACCAGCCGCCCACCGGGACGCAGCACCCGCGCCATCTCGCGCACCGCCGCCGTGACGCTGGCGTAGTGGTGCGGCGCGATGCGCACCGTCACGAGATCGAAGCTGGCGTCGAGGAACGGCAGCTTTTCGGCGTCGGCGATGACGTAGTCGGCGTTGGTGACGCCGCTGGCGGTCAGGAAGTCGCGAGCGGCGGCCAGCATGCGCGGGGTCAGGTCGCTGGCAGTCATGTGGGCGACGTGCGGGGCGAGCGCCAGCGCGGTATGCCCGCCGCCGGTCGAGATGTCGAGCGCGCGATCGCTCAGGGCGGGCGCAGCAAGCTCCACCAGACGATTGAGGTCAGCGCCACCTGCATGGCCGGGGCTGGCGACATACGCCTCCGCCGACTCGCCGAACGCCTCGCGCACCCGCGCCTTGATCGCCTCGCTCTCGGCGCTATCGGGCTTACTGGCGTCCACCAGTGGACGCAGGCACTCGATGCGGTTGACAAAGGGGTCGGCGGTATAGAAGCGCTCGTAGCCGGGCAGCAGATCGTCGGGGACGATGGGCGCGCCCGCCGCCTCCAGCCGCGCCCGTACCGCCGCCAGGTCGCGCACCAGCAGCCCAGGATGTCCCTTGCGCTGTGGGTGAAAATCCTCCTCGACGCCCAAGTGAATCTCTTGCCTTCCGCAACGGAACCAGACGCCGCCACGCGCCGCCAGCGCCGGTGGCTTCGGCAGCTCCTCCAGCCCCAGCACGCCGCCGTAGAACGCCCGCGCCTGCTCCTCCGCGCCCCGCGGCATCGCCAGTTGCATGTGATCCAGCGCAAGGATGGCGGTATCGTCATTTGCGTTTCGTGTCTCGCTCATGTGTGCTCCTATGTTTCACTTTAAGGATAATCCATAGTTGATACCCCGCCCGCCGCCGTGCTTTGAGCGTACCTGACTATGCGCTATAATGCCAGCCATTGTAAATGATAGTTGCTATTGGATTTCTCGATAGAGGACGGCGCAAGGCGGAAGATGACACTCGACCAGTTGGAAACATTCGTTTATATTGCCCGCACGCATAGCTTCTCGCGGGCCGCCGTAGTGCTGGGGCTGGCGCAGCCGACGCTGAGCGGGCGCATCAGCGCGCTTGAGGGCGAGCTGGGGTCGCAGTTGTTTGCGCGCCACGGCCACTCGCTGGAGTTGAGCGAGACCGGCCGGGCGCTGCTGCCGTACGCCGAGCGGATGCTCGCGCTGCGGACGGAGGGCGTCGCCGAGGTCCAGCGGCTCGCGCTGGGCGGGCTGGGACGGCTCGCCCTCGGCGCGAACCTCAGCGCCAGCCAGTATCTCGTTCCCCGGTTGATCGAGTTATTTCACCGCCAGCATCCCGACGTGCCGATTCGCGTCCGTACGGCAACCAGCCCCGCGCTGATGGAGAGCCTGCTCGACGGCGTGACTCAGCTTGCCATTTGCTCGCAGGCGCAGCTCGAGCCGCGCGCCCAGGTGCTCTGGAGCTATAGCGATCCGCTGCTGCTGGTCGCCAGCCGCGACGACCCGCTGGCGCGTCAGGGTGAGTGCTCCCGCGCCGACCTCGCCCACCACACCATCCTCTCGACGCAGGCGGGGCCAACGCGCCTGGGGCTGCGTCATGTCCTGCCGCCGGACGACGCGACGCCGATTGCCATCGAGGCGAACGCGGGTGAGGTGATGACGCAACTGCTGCGTCGCGGCCTGGGCGTCACCGTCTTGCCCGCCATCGCCGTCTGGGACGAGCTGGCACGCGGCGAACTGGTCAGCATCCGCGTGCGCGACGCCACCCTGCCGCCCTATGACGTGGCGCTGGTGCAGTGGAGCGGCCGGGCGCTCTCCCCGGCGGCGACGGCCTTCGCCGAGATGGTGCGCGGTGTGCGGGTGCCGGAGATGCTGGGAGATGGGTGAGGATGAGACAACGCCTCATTGCCGCAGACACGATGCAATGAATGTAACCGAGGTGGGCGAGAGGTGCGATATAACCAGCTACGCGGCATAAATGCCGCGGCTAATCCTACCCTGGATATTCCTGAGCCAGAGGAAGAATATGCCCAACCGGGATTAGCCGCAGGGCTTCAGCCTGCGGCCTGCATACCCTGCGCGGGTGCTGTCATTCTGTTGATTAGTGGCTTTTAGCCGCCAGCCGCCGCTTAATTGTGTCACTCTGCACAATAGGCTGCTTTGCTGGCCAGTCTTGCCCCCTATCATATATAATGACGCCACTGTGCGGCACGGCATGGATGAACTATGGGCGGACGCAGGCCGGAGAAGGGAAGACCAACGTGGTAGATGGAAACGGCGTGGCGCGGCGGGCCGAGCGCGGCATTGGCGCGAGTGATGAGGCAGCCGACGAGCTGCACGAGGCAGGCAAGCGCGAAGTCGAGATGTATATCCGCACCTACCAGACGTTGCTACGTAGCTCCGGCGAGGTCGGCCTCAAGGCGCTCGTCCAGGCACACTACAACATCGACTCCGTGCTGCATCCACAGGCCCGCTCCAGCGATCCCGATATGTCCGCGTTCATCTACACCGTGCTGCGCCTGCCCACCGCGATTCTGAACTGCTCGCGCGTGCTGCTCGGCCAGTCGGACGAGGTCTTTGCCCAGCATAACTTCCAGGTGGGGCAGTGGCAGGCCGTCAGCGCCTCCGCCCGCCGCCGCCAGTGGTTCTTCGATGGCAAGAATACCCTCGCCGTCTACATCGCCAGCGTCAGCGACACCGACGACATCGTGCCGACGCTGGTCGCGCTCCAGATCGAGTGGAACAAGTTTCACTGGCTGCTCAATGCCGACGCCACCACCATGCAGCTGCTCGAAAGCCGCGTGGACCGCGCCTCGCCCGTCTACGCCGAGATCAGCAAGGTCGTGCGCGAGCGGCTGAAGGTCAGCGTCGAGGACTGGCGGCGGCTCGAAGTTATCTGGGGCGACAATCTCTGGACCAACCTGCTCGCCATCGGCAAAGAGCGCAAGAACTTCACCCTGCGCATGCTCGGCGGCTCGCACGTCGGCTTTGTCCGCGCGACACGCCGCTGGTGGTCGCCGATTGCCAAGCTGATGGATGACGTGCGCATGGGGCGGCGTCCCGTCTACTTCATCTCCAGCAACACCCACAGCGTCGCCAACCTGCTCTCCGGGGTCGTGCGTCGCCGCGAGGATGAGCTCTCGCGCTTCGCCGTGACGGGCGCCGATACGTTCCTGGCGGAGGAGTTCAAGAAGCTGAAGGAGAACCGCTCGCCAGGCAACTGGCAGAACTACCTCTACTACGTGGCGCGCGAGTATCAGCGCACCGCCGCAGGCCAGGGATTCGCCCGCAGCAAGCCAGTGGAGGAGCAGGAGCGCGGCATCTGGTATCTCGGCGCGAAGCACGGGTTGGAGATTGACGTACAGGTGATCGATCTGGCGAAGGTGCGCGGCGAGGATCTCGACCCGCGCGTCCGTATCTCCGGCAGCGAGCGGATGATGGATAGCCGCGGCGTTATCATCAACATTGACTATCCGTTGGGGATGGCGGCCTATCGGGTGCTGCGTGAGGTGCTGGAGAATCTGGTGCAGGTGAAGGGCATCTATATTCTCGGCAAGGCGGCGACGCTCAACGGCAGCATCGGCGACGTGATGATCTCGAATGTGGTGCTGGACGAGCATAGCCAGAACACCTACTGGCTCGATAACTGTTTCAGCGCCGCCGATGTCAGCCAGCATCTCGTCTTTGGCGCGGTGCTCGATAACCAGAAGGCGGTTTCCAGCAAGGGTACCTTCCTGCAGAATCGCGCCTACCTGGACTTCTACTATCGCGCCAACTACAGCGTGGTGGAGATGGAGGCTGGCCCGTATCTCGACGCGGTCTACGAGAGCCTCTATATGACCCGCTACCCGACGAACGACAACATCAACTTCGCCAAGCTGCCGTTCGATCTGGGCATCATCCACTATGCCTCGGATACGCCCTACACGCGCGGCAAGAACCTCGGCGCGGGCAGCCTCTCCTACTACGGCATGGACGCTACCTATGCCGCGAGCATCGCGATGGTGCGACGCATCCTGGAGAACGAGGTCGGCAGCAACAGCCAGCGCGGTGGTGAGGCGGTGGCGCGCGCCGAGGCGCTGCGTATTCGTCGCGGGGCCGCGCCAACTGGCTCGACGCGCTAGGCTCGGTGCGATAGCTAGCGCGCGGGCGGGCGTTGCCGCCGAGGGCAACCGAGGCGCTTAGCCGCGGCATTCATGCCGCGAAGGTGGTTTATCTCTCACACGCCAGCGTAGTTACACCGGCTCGATGGTGCAGGTGAGAGTGAAGCGCTCCAGCCGCTCGCGGTAGTATTCCGCTGGCTCGCGCGGGCAGACAATCACCTCCGCGCAGCCGCTGGTGTGCGCCTCGAACATAATTGCGGTGGCGGCCTCGATGGAGAGCGTCGGCACGGTGCGCACCAGCGCGAGAACGACCTCATCCATGGAGTGAACATCATCATTGTGGAGCATGACGCGATAGCGTGGCAGTAGCCGCAGAAGCTCGCGCACTTCCTCGTCGGTGCGCGGCGCGGCGCTCATGGTGTAGTGTGCCTGAATGAATTGTTTTTTGCCATTGGCTCGAAAGAATGCGGGCATATGCGCCCCCTCGCTCTGGTCACTTCATTGGCCCTATCCAAGACATAACACACCTCTCGTAGTTCAGAAACGTTCGAGCAAACGCATACGCCACATTGACCCCCACGGGGCATACAGCGGTGGCGCAAATGGGTGAGTTACTCCGCGAATGAACCTGGTGGCCACCTGTCTGGTAAAGAACCAAGAGTGCGATGAGACATGCTGGCTACTACTATCCAGAGGGGAAGAGCGATGGCGGCGGACGAAGGGCTATTCCGAGATCAGGAGGCAGCGGCGCTATCTGACCACTCGTCGGGCGCGAGGAGGCGCAGATAGCATGGCGGAACGCTCTCGGTGAGCCAGACGCCGTTCTCGCTGCGGTAGAACAGGTAGCCCTCGCGTGCCATCGCGGCGGCATCTACCCGCAGTACGGCGGGCGCGCCATGTCGGCCGCCGACGTTCACCGCCGTGGCGATATCGGCGCTGAGATGCACATGCTGGCGGCGCATCTTGCGCAGGCCTTTGCGCAGAATCGCGTCAACGACGGCTCTCGCTGTGCCGTGATAGAGCGTATCGGGCGGGGCGGTCGGCGCAAGCTGGAGATCAACGGCCACGCTATGCCCCTGGCTGGCGCGGATGCGCTCGCCCGTCGCGTCGAAGGCGAAGCGCTGCTTGTTATTGCGGGCGACGATTTCATCCAGCTCCGCACGCGAGATGCTCACGCCGTGACGTGCCATCGCCGCCAGCAATGTCTCGACGGCGACCCAACCCCCCGGTTCGAGCGTCAGCCCAAGCGCCTGCGGTTGGTGGCGCAGGTGGCGCGAGAGATATTTGCTCAGCTTCACCAGCCGCTTCTCATCCATCATTTCAGTCGTCCCCGCTGATCCTCGTACTCGTCGTTTACTGGTCGTTTCGGTGTGTGACACAAGGAATATGCGATCTTCCACCAAGAAGCGTTCAGACGCCTCCTCCATGCTATCTCATAGTAGCAACAGCACACGCGGCCCACCACGAATCCGCCCATGGCAAGACACTTGCGAGGCGGCAAATATGGCCTGTTATCGCCTGCGTGTGGGCGCATAGCCAGGAAGCAACATGCCCACACGACGGAAGGAGATACCAGTATGCTTACACTCGTCCATCGCACTCGCCGCGACGACCTCGTTGCCAGCGAGGATCGCGTTATTCTTGCCAATGGCAGTATCTATATCGTGCCGCGCGCCAACCTTGCCGCCGCGAAGGGATCGCTGGCCGCCGAGAAGGCGACGCGACGCCGGGTGGACGAAAAGCGCGCGCGAGATGGCCAGAGAATAGCCACCTGCCTCCCCGCTTCTGGGTAGGTTTTCGGGTAGAATCCGGGTAGTTTTGGGGTAGACCTGAACGGTATACGACGATCTTGGAGTCGTTGTGAGCGCCCTGAAATTCAGTATCTAACGCTTATAAACGTTGAGCGACATCATGCATGATGTCGCTCAACCATTTCCGCTTCAGGTCGAGGGTATGCAGCCAGCCTGTGCACGAGCCTCCAGTCATGTGTGGGCTGCCAGCCACGCCAGGATGCTAGCTAGCGCCTCTGGGTCCAGGTAGGCATCGGGCGCGTTGTAGCGCGGCAACGCTTCAGGCTGCGCCAGCTCCGACCGTGGCCGCGCCTCATATTTCAGCACGTGATTGGCGTTTTCAGGGAAGAGAAATGTCACGTTCGCATGTCCTGCCGCGGCGCGCTGGAGCGGCTCGCCATCGTCCTGCCAGTCTACCTGGAGGTCTTTCTTCCCGATGATGACCAGCACCGGAATATTCACCTGGGCCAACAGGGGCGACGCATCGGCCATCCATAGCTCCCTGGCAAAGGGCAGGTTGACTGGTGTTTCGAGGCTCTGCAGCAGCATCTGGACGCCCTGCGGTAGCGCCGGGTCGGGCGCCATAGGCTCTCCCGTCAGAAAGCGCGTGATTGCCTCGTCATAGAGCGCCATCAGCGCATCGCCGTTCGGGATAGCAGCGGCCTGCGCCGCCAGTTGGGCGCGCGCCACCACGCCGACGGGCCGCCCTGGCGGGGCAAGCAGCACCAGCCCCGCCAGGGGGATCGCGGGGTTCTGTAGCTGGTAGTGCAGCGCGTGCAGGGTTCCCTCGCTGTTGGCGAGCGCGAAGATACGGTCGTCACGGACGTATGGCTGACTCGCCAGGGTACGAACGGCGCTGACAAGCTCGTCCAGGTGGCTTTGCATGCTCATCTTGCCGAACAGAACCTGCATGTTCTCGCGGGCGCGCGGACCCGAAGCGCGCTTGTCATAGCGCAGCGACGCGATGCCAGCCTGGGCCAACGCCTCCGCGAGCAGGCGGGCGCTACCGTTGGGTCCGGGAAGCAGCGGCGAGTTCCAGTCGCGGTCGGTGGGGCCACTGCCTGCTACCATGACCACAGCGGGGAATGGACCGGCGCCGGATGGCCTCACCACTGTACCGTCGATGGTGGTCGCGTCCAGCGGCCAACTGATCTCGGCGCTCTCTTCGGGCGCTGCTTGTTCGGTCATTGCACACGCTCCCTCAGTGGTCGCCGTAGTTGCGCTCGCCTGCGGGAATGGCGACTGGCAGCGCATTCTCAGCGGGCGGGATCGGGCAGTTATAGTAAGGACTGTAGGCGCAGTAGGGGTTATACGCCAGGTTGAAGTCGATGGTGGCGGTGTGCGAGTTATCGGCGTGGTGCTCCAACTCGATCTCCAAGTAGCGCCCGGCGCCGTAGGTCTCGTGGCCGGAGGTGGCGTCGCGGAAGGGCACGAATAGCTCGTGCGTGTGGCTGACATCGGGATCGGTGAACCCGACGAGGCGCAGCTCCTGATCGCCAATGTGGAAGCGTAGCTCGGCGTAGCGCAGCTGCGGGCGGATATCGCCCGTCGAGGTGGCCATCTCGATCACGTCGGGATGCTCGAACGGCGTAACCTCGGCGGCGACTCGATACGCCGGGTCGGGTGGGTAGTAGCTCAGTCCGCCGAAATGGTCGCCACGCTCCTCGCGCGGAATCGGCGACTGCTGCGTGGTGGCGAAGAAGCGGTCTTTCTCCCGCCGAAATGCATTCACCTCGTCCGCATACTCGTTATCAAGTGGCTGATGCTGATCGGTCACGGTGGTCCTCCTAATGGCTGGCGGCTAAAGCCGCGCCTAAGCGCCTCACGATGTTCGCCGCAAAGCCCGCCCTTCGGGCCGCTGCCGCTCCGCGCGCTGGACGCGCGCTTCTCGCCTTCGGCTCGCACGGCTGCCCTGCACGGGCTGCGGAGCGCAAAACGCTGCGCTCGGATCGCTCCTTTGTAGATGGTAGGGCGAGCCGTCCAGAGACCGGCGCGCGGGCGGAAGTGGCATGGCATTATGGTATGTAACGTGTTGTTTGGATAATTGATGAGGTGGGCATGCGTCTGGCCCATAGGCGCGGCTTCAGCCGCCAGCGCATTCTACCTACACCGCCAGACATTCCCGTGCACGGGTGACCAGCGCTGGCGAGGCCGCCGTATCGCCCGCCATCCAGACGCGGCGGATGCCCAGCAGCCGGAGGTAGGTCAGCGTGAGCACCGGCTGGAAGCCAGCGGCGGCGAATCCGCGAATCGAGGGGGTGTTGTCGAGCGACGCGCCGATCCAGATGCGGCGCGTGCCGTCGCGGCAAAGGGTCGTCACGATATAATCGAGCAGGGCGCGATAGAGATGCTGGCCACGATAGGGCGGCAGCGTCGCGCAGTCCCAGATGTATGCCTCATCGGGCGCCATACGAAACGAGCGCTCCAGCTCGCCGATGCTCTCGACGCCATGCGACACCCAGCCGTAGGTAGCGATGGCGCCACCCACCAGCGCGACGAAGCAGCGCCGCCCACCATCGAAGCGCTGTTGCGCCTCAGTCGTCCCGGCAAGCCCCATCGCGTGGGCGAGCGCCTCAGCATCGCTAAGATGTGCCTCTCTCAGTACCGCTTCTCGCCCAGGGACGACAGGCGCGACTTCCTTCCCGTCGCACTCACGCACCCAGAGCGTGCCGCGCTCGAAGGCCCACAGATGGAGATCGCGCATGGCTCAGACTCCTCGCGCAGCGGATAGGCGCGTGCTCATGTGCTAGAGGGACTCCTGGCACTGCGAGAGCTCTTCGATGGCCTGGGCGAGATGGCTGTCATTTACGTTATAATCGCCCGCCGCGACCCGAATGCGATGGGCGTGCAGCAGCACATCCGCGATAGTGCAGCCCGCTGGCGGCACAAACTTGTAGCAGGCGAGCTCCAGTCGCTGGCCGTTGGGGTCGCGGAAGTAGATTGAATCCATGAAGCCACGGTCAATCGGTCCGGTATTCTCGATGCCAAGCTCGTTGAGCCGCTCGACCACCTGGGTGTAGACGGCGTGCGAGACGGTGAGCGCCATGTGATGCAGATTGCCGATATCTTCGGGATTGGGTGTGGCGTCGTTCTCGCGCGTCGGGCGGACAAAGTAGGTCAGCAGGCGACCATCGCCAGCATCGAAATACAGGTGCTCTTCGTTGGGCACGTCCAGGTTGGGCTGGTCGAGCACCAGCCGCATGCCGAGCACGCCCTGATAGAAGTCGATGATCGCGTCGCGATTGGAGCCGACAAAGGTGAGGTGATGAACGCCCTGCACCTGTATTTTATTAGCCATGGGTTTGTCTCCCGATGCCCCAGCCCTCGACATGAAAGCGGCTAGAGCTGCGTAGGCGGATGATGTTGGCTTACCACGTACGAAAGCTAGATATGAAGCGGGCACGGTAAGGAGCAACCCAGCTTCGCGGCATGAATGCCGCGGCTAATCCTGCCCGAGACGTACCCGCATCTCCGTAAGGATGATCCCGCATATGTGGGATTAGCCGCACCCTTCGGGTCGCTGCCGCTCCGCGCTCGTCGCGCGCTTCGAGCCTCGTATCGCTCGGCTCGCGCATCTGCGGGCTCAGCCTGCGGCACGCGAACCCTCACCCTCCGTCATGATGTTCGCCTATGCCCTCCCCTTGTAGGGGAGGGTGGCCGAAGGCCGGGTGAGGTCCGCCCCGCAATCTCAAATCCTGAAGAAGAGGTGGCGCGCCTTCTCGATGACCGCTGGGTTGCCGGTCGCCGTCCCACCCTCGATGCGCCCGAACGTCGTCAGCACGAACTCGGATTCATCCGCGTAGTGGATGGTGGCGGGCAGATTCGAGACGTCATCAGCAGGCTCGTAGGTGAACTGCCCGTCCTTGACGTGCACGTGCCATGTGCCGCCCCAGTCGCCGTCCACCACGATGCCATACTCGATGTCCACGTCCTTCGCCGAGTCCTGGTCCACCGTGGACATCATCAGGATGAACATATATGGGACGAGCACGCCAGCGGTCCGCTGGTCCAGCTTGCCGTTCTTGTCGCCCAGCCCCCAGCGCATATCCCAGCTATGCACGCCATAATCCATGATCTGGAAGGCGGGATAGAAGAAGGTCGGCAGCGGCCCCATGAAGACATGGGTGACATTGAAGCCGCCCCACTGGTCGGCGGTGAGGCCGTCGAAGATGCTCATCAGCTTGTCGGAGTCCGCTTTCAGGCGTGCGATGGCCTGGTCGCGGGGAAGATCGCGGAAGGTGAGCGCGACCCGGTCAAGCTCCTGCGCCATCACCAGCAGGCCCAGCGACTCGGCGGGCTCGCCGCGCTGCGCCATGTCCCAGCGGGTGAGATAGCCCTCGGTGACATCGATCATATGGCCGACGAGGTCGCGCACCTCCCAGTGGCCGCTACGTGTGGGCGACTCCCAGTTCTTGGGATCGTCGATGATCGAGTAGAACTTGCCCCGCTCGGTACGCACTACGTCTAGAACGGTGTCTTTGGCGCTGTAGTCCATCGGATTGATTGCCACGGATAGCCTCTCCTCTTGCTGAACAGGACGCCTATCGAGGTCGCAGTCGTCATGACACAATACACGTTCAGCCTACATGTACAGCAGACCAGCTACATCACCACGCTTCACGCAACAACGCTTCGATCTCGGCGACAGCGCCGATGGGTCGTGGATCGTTCTGGACGGTGCGACTGGCAAAGGCCAACCGCGCCAGGTCGGGAAGCTGCCGCTCCTCGATGCCCAGCTCGCGCAGACGCGAAGGGAGCCGCATCGCGGCCACCCAGTCGGCCACCTGTCGCGCCGCCGACGCTGCCAGCGCCTCATCGCTCTGCCCCGCGACAACGACGCCCATCGCCGCCCCAGCTTCAGCGAGTTGGGGCGCGATGGCCCGCGCGTGGAAACGCATCACGTGCGGGAGCATGACGCTATTGGCGTCGCCATGCGCGATCCCAGTCGTTCCGCCGAGCACGTGGCAGATGCCGTGGTGCATTCCCATCGCCACGTGCGCCAGCGCTGTGCCCGCCAGGAACGCGCCACCGAGCATCTCGTCGCGCGCCGCCACATCGTCGCCGTGGGCGTAGCAGCGGAGCAGCGCATGGGAGATGGCGCGCAGCCCACCGGATGCCGCCGCTGAGGCGAGCGGATTGCGCGCGGTGGAATAGAGCGCCTCGACGCAATGGGCGACGGCGTTGATTCCCGTGCCAGCCGTCATGTGTGGGGGCAGATCGAGCGTCAGTAGCGGATCGTAGACGACGAGCCGGGGCGTGACGCTGGCGTCGGTGCGGGTGATCTTGCGCGTACCGCCGCCCTCCCGCTCGGTGACGCCGAAGACGGGGGTCATCTCCGACCCGGCGTAGGTGGTGGGGATAGCGATCACCGCGACGTGCGGGGAGGCTGGTTGCGACGCCAGCGCCGCGCTGACGGCTTTGGCGGTGCCAATGGAGCTGCCCCCGCCGAGGCCAAGCACGGCGTCCACCTGATACTGGTCGGCCAGCGCGGCGGCATCGGCGACCTGGAGCGCGGGCACGTGCGGCTGCACATCCTCGAACGTGATTGCCAGCCGCTCGCCGAGCGCGGCCTCGATGGGCGCGAGGTGCCCGCGCGCGCGGAAGCTGGGGGTGGTGCAGAGCATGACGCGCCGCCATCCGGCCTGGGCTACCGCGTCGCCCAGCTTGGCGACAGAGCCAGCGCCGAAGATGATGGTCTGGGCGTAATTGGTCAACTGAAATGCACTCATCCCGATGATCCGTGAGCCGCTACCGAATCTCGCGCTATGGGAACGAGCTACGTCACTGCACTCCATGAAAGTTTACGCATAAAGTAACACATGGTTTACAACTAAAGTGACATACGAAGATTGGAAGACGGTTAAAGCGGCTGCGTCATCTCTGACTGACACCCATGGTATACCACAGCGGCAGTTGAGCATGTCTGGCGAATGGAGAGAGGGGTATTGGCGCTGCTATGCGTGCTTCACGAGATGTCACGGCTGGGCAGCACGCCACGCGATAATCCAGTCCAGCGGCGCGTCTCTCGTATCCCACGAGATCACGGCGCTGCCATTCTTCCAACACTGTGAAGCGTAGTAGCACGCCGGATTGGCGGCGATCTTCGTCCAGCCGGTCGCGGGTAGCTCCTTCATCATGAACACGCTCACCGATTGTGCTGTCCCGGGACTACAAATGTCGTACCCACGCACACCGCCCGAGGCGTCGTCGGGCACCGTTGAGGAGAGTGGCGGTAGCGGCAGCGGCGGCGTGTAGCCTGGCAGGAAGTAGACATCGCGTGCGGCGGCGGAAATGCTGAAGTTCGAGTTGCATGTTGGGAAGTCGGGTGAGACGGCCCAGCGTGTTCGGTAGGTGACAACGCCGTTGCCTTTATCGGCATACTGATCGAAGGTGAGGTAATAGAGCGGGCCACCTTTGGGGTTCCACCAGCAAGCTGCCCCTCCGCATCTCGCCATGAGCCCGCCATCCGCCGGGAATGTCTGCGCGTTGAACCAGCCATGCGGCAGCGCACCCAGGTGGGACGAGACGAACGCCGCCACCGCGGCTGGCGTCGTGTTCGGTGTGCACACGGTGAAGGTAGAGACGGTGAAGAGACCAGCCCCGCTCACCATCTGATGCGGCGGTGTGCCCACTGTGTCCGATGGGAAGACGATGGGATAGATAAAGCCCTGCTGCCGGAGGTCTATCTCCGCCGCGCCCGGAAGCACCGACGCACAGGTCGCTGCTAGGGTGGCCGTCGGCTGTGGTTGCACGGTAGACGTCGGCTGCGTTCCAGTTGTGCTCGACGTGCCACACGCGCTCACGAACAGCATTGCCGCAATGACGAGCGTCGCGCGTCTTGCCGGATGCTGAATGCGCCAGAACATAACGCTTGCCTTCCTCTCGGACCGTATGCCTGCACCGGGCAGTTGCGCCCGCTGGTGGCATTTTCTCGCACCGTCGCGTCCTTGCTATCACTTCGTCCGGCAGAGTACGGCTAGTCCGGGCACATTTCTCCTCATGTCATGGTATCAATGGCACATACGGGTCACAGCGGCCACACACCCAGCCCGCTGTTTCTCACAATGCTCTCTCGGTTGCTCATACACATCGTCCAGCGACCTGCTCCCACGTGTCGGTGCGGGTGGCGCGGAGCATGGTTCGCTTGCAGCCTATCTTGTGCTGATGCTCATGCCGCTCGTGGTGAGGTTGTCGGAGCAGATCCTCAGGGGAGCCAGAAGCCAGCATGCCAGAAACGCGCTCTGGTTCTGGTTCCCTCTCCGTTTAGGGGGCGGACGCGCGAGCCGAGGCACGAGGCGAGAAGCAAGCAGGTGCGAGCGGAGGGGCTGCGCCCCGGAGGGAGCGCGCGCAGCGGCAGCGGGCCGGAGGCCGGGGTTAGGGGAGGAGGCGGTCACTCCAGTGACAACATCCCAGGCCAAACCAGTAGCATGCCGACACCATTCCACACATTGCGAGAGGTTTACCCTTGCATCAGCGAAAATTACCTGACTATAGTCAGGTAATCGAGGCGAAGCAGCGAGGAGGTCTCCTGTTGACCCTCCCCACGGCTCAAGGCTGGGGGATTCCTGCTTCACCGAAGCCTGCCGGAGACGGGCGAACCCGTCCCGGTCTTACAGCCTCTCCACAGGCTGAGACCGTGAGCCCCACGGCCAAAATATTCTGCGCGGCGTTTACGTCGCGATCATGGACCCGGCCGCATTCCGGGCAGGTCCAGTGTCTGATATCGAGTGTCAAGGAGCCGAGCACATGGCCACACGCGCTGCAGCGTTTGCTGCTGGGATACCACTTGTCAATCGCGACGAGGGTACGCCCATACCAGGCGGCTTTGTACTCCAATTGACGGACAAATTCTCCCCAGCCGACATCGTGGATCGCTTTCGCCAGCGTCGGATGCTTGGCCATCGCCTTCACCGCCAGGCTCTCGATGCAGATCGTTTGGTTCTCACGGATCAGGCGGGTCGAGAGTTTGTGCAGGAAATCTTGGCGTCGGTCAGCGATCCGGGCATGGATGCGGGCGACCTTGCGGCGAGCCTTCTCGCGATTGCGAGACCCTCTTTGTTTCTTGGCGAGGCGACGTTGGGCTTGCGCCAGCTTCTCTTCATCCTGGGCAAAGAAGCGCGGATTGCCCACCTTCTCGCCGCTATCGAGTATCACCACATCGTGCAGCCCCAAGTCAATGCCGACTTGTCCGCTCGAAGGAGGCAGCGGCGCGATCTCTTCTTCCACGAGGATACTGACAAAGTAGCGGCCAGCAGTATCGCGGCTCACGGTGACGGTCGTGGGGACGGCTCCTGTAGCCAAAGGTCGCGACCAGTGGATGTGCAGGGGAGTCGCCATCTTGGCGAGCGTCAGCGTACGCGCCTCAGCATCATAGCGAAAGGCAGAGGTGGTGTATTCCGCCGCCTGTACCCCATGTTTCGTATGGAATTTCGGGTACTTGCCACGCCCTTCGAAGAAATTGCGAAAGGCGCGATCCAGATGGCGCAAAGCCTGTTGGGGAGGCACACTCGATACGTCGTTAAGCCAGATGGTCTCAGGCTGCTGCTTGAGCGTGGTCAGCGCGGCGGAGGTGTCGGCGTAGCTCACTCGTTCCTGGCGCTGATAGTAGGCATCAGTACGCAGCCGCAGCGCCCAGTTGTAGACAAAACGCGCGCACCCGAATGTCCGTGCCAGCACAGCGGCTTGTGTGGGCGTGGGGTAGCAGCGATAGCGATAGGCGCGTTTCTGTCGCTGAGCCATGTTCACAGTATACTATATAGCGCGTAAACGTGTCGTGTGGGTTAGACGAAAGGAGACGGCGCTTCCTCCCCTTGCCTGCATCAGACCTGAAGGCAGGGGTCTCCGCGCCGAAGATTGATGAGTAGCGCAGTGGTGGAGCAGGTACGCAGCTTCAATCGGACCGTGACCGAGAGCGTTGGCGCGTTGAACGATCATTTCCTGGGCCGCGATCTTTCGCTGGGCGAGGCGCGGCTGCTCTGGGAGATTGGGAGTGATGGCGAGGAAGAGACAGGCGCCGCGATTCGTACCCTGCGCGCCCGGCTGGCGCTCGATTCCGCCTATGTCAGCCGCCTGCTGCGCACGCTGGAGCGCCATGGCCTGGTTGTGGTTGAGCCGAGTCAGGAAGATCGGCGCGTGCGCCGCGTGAAGCTCACTGCGGCTGGCCGGGCGGAGCGCGCCGAGCTCGATCACCGCGCCGAGGGGTTCGCCCGCGCCCTGCTGGAGCCGCTGAGCGCGAGCCAGCAGACCCGGCTGGCGGCGGCCATGGCGGAGGTCGAGCGCCTGCTGCTAGCCTCGACGGTGCGCATCGCCATCGCCGATCCCGCGAGCGCGGACGCCAGGTGGTGCCTGGAGCAATACTTCGCCGAGCTAAACCGGCGTTTCGAGGCTGGCTTTGATCCCACCCGCGGTATCTCCGCACACGCGCACGAGATGACGCCTCCGGCTGGCCTGTTCCTCGTCGCCAGTCTGCGCCAGAAGCCGGTCGGCTGTGGCGGCCTGAAGTTCCACGCGGACGCCCCGGCAGAGCTGAAGCGCATGTGGGTCGCCCCAGAGGTCCGCGGCCTCGGTGTGGGACGCCGCCTCCTCCGCGAGCTGGAGGGCCACGCCCGCGAGGCCGGAGTCACCGTCCTGCGGCTGGAGACGAACGGGACGCTCGCCGAGGCCATCGCGCTCTATCGCCAGTCGGGCTATCAGGAGGTAGCGGCATTCAACGACGAGCCATACGCCCATCACTGGTTCGAGAAGCGGCTATGAGCGGCTTGCGACGGGTCGATCGCCGCGGATTGGTGGCATAATATGTCTATTGGCAGCATGTGCCAGCGTTTGAGGTAAGCATACAGCCGCGGGAGCAGCCATCATGAGCGATGAAGATACAAAGACAACAGTGACGACAGAGACCAACAATGAGACACGCACGCTGCAGAAGGCGACGTTCGGCGCGGGATGCTTCTGGGGCGTCGAGGTGACCTTCAGGAATACGCCTGGCGTGGTAGACGCGATAGTCGGCTACGAGGGCGGCACGCTCGCCGATCCGACCTATCGCGACGTCTGCTCGCATACGACGGGGCACGCCGAGGTGGTCGAGGTGACGTACGATCCGGCGGAGGTCTCCTACGAGACGCTGCTCAACGTCTTCTGGGACGAGCACGACCCGACCCAGCTCAACCGCCAGGGGCCAGACATCGGCGACCAGTACCGCTCGGTGATCTTCTTCCACACGCCGGAGCAGGAGGCCGAGGCGCGCGCCTCCAAAGAGCGCTTGCAGGCCAGCGGCAAGTATCGCCGCCCCATCGTGACGCTGATCGAGCCAGCGCAGACGTTCTACCGCGCCGAGGAGTATCACCAGCGCTACCTGGAGAAGCGCGGCCTGGCAACGTGCAGGATTTAGCAGACTGACGGTCCCCTCCCCCAATCGCTCTCCGACAGGGGAGGGGGTTCTCACCCCGCGTGTTCGCCCCTGGCGACATGGCCGCCGCCGGGGACGTAGTCCGCGCGCTGGTGGCGGAGAAAGCCACTATCCCGCCCGATGTGCTATACTGCGCGCGTAGTTGATCGCGACCGCATGATGCATCATCTTTGCTTCCCCGTTGATGCATTTCGTCTTGATGGTCTCTATCTGAACGAGATTCTTCCCTCCTCAGCATAGAACTCCACTGAGTCTGCGAACGCCGCACGGATTGACTTGTCGTGGAGTTTGGAGCCGACGCCTGCAGTGGGTCGGCGCGGATGGCTCCGCGGATCGTCGCGGAGATGCACATTGCTATGCTTGGATATGCTTGAAGGAGGGGCCACATGGCCACCCGAATTTACGTGGGCAATCTGCCCTACACGATTGGTAATGAGCAGCTTGCTCAGATTTTTAATGCCTATGGTGAGGTCGGCGAGGCAACGGTCGTGATGGACCGCGACAGCGGCCAGAGCAAGGGCTTTGGCTTCGTTCAGATGGATGATGATGCCGCGGCGCGCAACGCCATTGCAACCCTCAACGGGACGACCCTCGACAACCGGACACTTCGCGTCAGCGAGGCGCAGCCGCGTCAGGAACGGCCCGCGGGTGGCGGGCGAAGTGGACGTCGCGATTCCTACGGCGGTAGCTCTAGCGACTACGACGGGCGACAGGACCGCTACGGACACAGCCGCTCGCGCGACTGGTAGTAGGCGCTAGGCGCGCTGAAACCAGCCTCAGTTGCATGACTCTGGCCAGGGTACATCTACCTTGGCCAGTTTCTCTCCATGAGTTGGTATCCGTGTCTTTGCACGACGGTAAACACAGCATAGAAAAGCCAGGGTCGACATGGCGACCAGTGTGATGATGGTGTTTGAGCAATTCCTCAAAGGCCAGGCCAGGGCCAGGCAACACGAAGACGCTCCATATCTGGTAACGCTGCAATTCGTTGAAGGGGTCGGCTCGCCAGCCTCCCAGCGATGGCAGCTACTTGCATATGACACGTTTGGAATCCTCGTAAAGGACTCCAGAGACACCTACTACTTTCCATGGCATGCGATTTTGTATGTTTCCTAGCTCCGGAGCCTGGGAGCGCCTGTCGGCGTAGCGGCATAAGCCTACCAGAATCCTCCCAGTTTCCCCGCCGATGCTCAGTCGAACGTTGGTACATGTCAGCCGCGTGGACACTCACGATTCCGCCAACATGATCTCGACAGAGTTGAATTAGGAGGCGACGATGGTAACACGACCAGATGATGGGTGCTGCCATGTCAAGAACTGCGGGCAGGCGGCAACCGCGTACTGTATGCGCTGCGGCCATCCCTGTTGCGCTGCCCATATTCATCACGTCTCGATTACATGGCGAGAAGAAAATCGCCCTCCCGGAACGGATGCGACTGTTCGGCTGCCGATACGCACCGAGACCTACACGCTATGCCTACGCTGCAGCACAAAACCAGTTCCACGGCTGATGCCTTTGCCTACCCTTTAGCAGCCTGTCCTGACGCATGCGGGTGGGATTGGCGCGTCGTAAGGATGGCAGACGCTCGCTCTACCAGCTACGCGGCGCCTGGCGACCGGTCTTTGGGTGAAGCAAAAGGACTTTGATCGCTGGTTTGTTCGTACAACAAATAGCGTCTGCCTACAATGTGGTTGCGCTGTACAACCACATACTGAAGAAGGAAAGCCATCACATGGATGCACATGAGTTTCTTGACCAGATGATGACGGCAAGCCGCACGCGAAGTGAGGCCATGGACGATATCATCTGCCAGTATCGCGCGGGTGCCTTGCAGCCGGGAGAGGTAGAAGCGCTCATCACTGGCTCGGCATTCGACGCGCAAGAAGCCATCGTCCAGCGCGATGCATTGCAACAGATGTGGCAGACGGTGACCGCGGAACTGCGTCGCATGCTGCGAGACCCACGCATTGTTCCTTTTGCCGAAGCACGCAAGCAACTGGAGGCGACGCTCCATGCGATGGATATCCTGCTCAAGCGGATAGAGGTTGGTTTCGCAGAGGCTGACTAACGACTAGCGGCCCGCGCCGTCATCGACAGCAATTGGAGGCGACAGATGAAAGATTGGACAGCGGAACTCGACGCATATTTCCAGCGTCGCGAGCAGCATGAAGCGCAACAACAGCCCGATCACGACCACGTGCAGGCGTCTGACGGGACAACCGCCATAGAGGAGTTCATGGCTACAGTGGTCGTACCGGCGTTCGAGGAGTTCGGGAGTGTCTTGAAGGAACATGGGCGTCACATACGGTTACGCCTGGGCGACTCAAACATGCGCATTGTCTCTGAACACGCGGGCAAAGAGGAATTTGATTACACCCTCTGGGCGGGTGGAAACGGACTCTCCGCCGAGCTGCGGGCTGGCGGGAGGCATACACCCGATAGCTTTCAAAATGCCAGGGGCAATAGCACTCTCACCGACACAACGCAGGAGGATATTGCTCAGCAGCTAGCGGAACGGTATATTGCGCTCGCTGCCCCCGTATTCGCGTGACTATCGCAACTATCGTAACTATCTCTGCCGACGCTCAAAGCTACGCGCTTCGCAACTATGGCAGCAGGAGAATACCATGCAAGACACGCCACAGACTCAGCCTATTGAAACCTCCGAATCCGTCGAAACGTTGCGCCTGCGCATACAGACGTTAGAAACCGAGCTCGCGGCCATGCGCCCGATCCTGCTGAGAGTGGCCGAGGCGCGCATGTGCCGAGATATGGTCACCATGATCGAGTCATGCCCCTATTGCACACTCAAACGCGGCGGAGAATATGGATATAGCGGCAAGCACGATGAAGGCTGTATCGTGGCGCAAGCCCGCACGCTTGGCTTTTGAGTGACGAGACTTCTCTCAGGCGTTTCCACGCTTCTATGATGCGCCGCTCAAGAGGATGTCAGGCCATGCTCAATCTAGCGGGTGGTGTCTATGATGCCTATGCGGTCCGCTATTCATGGCTGACACAGAGTTCAATCGGGCTACGAGCCTTCGCACTGTCAAGCCGTGGCGGCACACGCTCTGGAGTCAGATTGTCGGCGTTCATCTATCGGTGGGTCCAATGCCGCATGCAAATACGCCGGAAACCCTCACGCATACTGCTGCTCACTACTCTCGGATATGACTCGGGCATGCCCCAAACGGATGCCATAGGCTATTTCGAGGAAGGTCTCGATCTCTTCGTCGTGGCATCGAACTATGGGAGCGATCAACATTCCAGCTGGTATCTCAACCTGCGCGCGCATCCTAAGGTGGGTGTGCAGATTGATGAGGATCAGCGAGAAATGATAGCTTCCACGGCCACGCCCGCCGAACGCATGCGGCTTTTAGGGCGTCTGGCGACCGACGACAAGCAATACAGCCACTATCAACGCAACACCGCCCGCCAGATTCCTATCGTTCTCCTTCGCTCAGTGTCCAACCAGTTGACATGATGCCAGCACAGCAGCCTTATAGCGTTACGACACTGTGCCATATCCATCAATTTGTAACGGGCGAAACAACTTGCATAGAAATGCGCTCTCACTATTGTTCCCCCCAAACACGGTGAGAACCACCACAACCAACACTAGGAGATCACGTGGCATCCAATCCGGCGTACGCGCCGTTGCATCCTGTCTATAGGGGCATTTACAAGATTACTGTCCTCCTCGTCGTGCTCATACCCTTACTGGCCACGGTTCTCGCGATTGGGCTGCTCTGGCAACGAGCTGTCCACCTATCGGACCTGATCTTGCTCGCGGTGATGTACGCGCTTGTCGCGTTCGGCGTCACCGTTGGCTACCATCGGATGCTGACCCACCGCAGCTTCCGCGCGCATCCTGCGGTCAAGCTGCTGCTGCTGGTCCTCGGCTCGATGGCCTTCGAGGGTCCGGCCCTCGAGTGGGCGGCGACCCACACCAAGCACCATGCGCGCGCCGACCGCGAGGGCGACCCACACAGCCCCGTCGAGGGCTTCTTCCACGCCCACCTTGGCTGGATCTTCCGCGACGGCGACGCCGATCCGAAGGTATACACCCGCCACCTGCTGAACGACCGCATTGTGACCTTCGTCAGCAAGACCTTCCTGCTCTGGGCAGTGTTGTCGCTGGCGATCCCGTTCGCCATCGGCTGGCTCCTCGGTGGGTGGCCACTCGCCTTGACCGGACTGCTCTGGGGTGGGCTCGTGCGTATGTTCCTGACGCATCACGTCACCTGGAGCGTGAACTCCGTCTGCCACACCTTTGGCAAGCGCTCATTCGAGACGACGGACCGCAGCCGCAATGAGTGGATCGTTGGCCTACTGGCGTTCGGCGAGGGTTGGCACAACAATCACCACGCCTTCCCGCGTTCGGCGTTCCATGGCCTGCGCTGGTGGCAGTTCGACCTCTCTGGCTACCTCATCTGGGCGCTGGAGCGCCTGCACCTGGCGCGCGAGGTCTACCGCATCCCGCCAACCCTCCTGACACGCCGGGCCGTGAAGCCAGCACAAGAAGCGGTTCTGCCCGCGACTGCGCCTCAGCCTGTCGCGCGGTGAGGAAGATGAAGCGCTGGTGGAGCGCGTCGGCTAAACCAAGCCAGAAAGCATACATTATACCGCTTGTGGTGAGGTTGTTGGCCCAAGCCCTGACCTCTCCCCGGCCCCGACGCGGGGAGGGGAGCCAGAAGCCAGCATGCCAGACGCGTGTTCCGGTTCTGGTTCCCCTCTCCCCGCAGGGGGGAGGGGTTAGGGGAGGGGGCGGCGGGCAGGGGACGGCCCAAGCCCCCTCCCGGCCTTGCTCCGCTCGGCCTCCCTCCCCCAGCGTCCGCTGGGAGAGGGACTGATTGTACTGATGGTGCTGATGGTACGGGAGCGCCAGAAGGCGACGACTCTGCCTCTGGTCCCCCTCTCCCTTTAGGAGGAGGGGTTAGGGGAGGGGGCGGCGGGCAGGGGGCGGCCCCCTCCCGGCCTTGCTCCGCTCGGCCACCCTCCCCCAGCGTCCGCTGGGAGAGGGACTGATTCGACGGGAGCGCCAGCGGGCGACGGCTCCGGTTTCCCTCTCCCTTCAGGGGGAGGGGTTAGGGGAGGGGCCGCTGCCCCAGTGACAACATCCCAGGCGATACCAGTATGAGAGCGAGCCCATTGCCAGTCCCTTGACGCGGCTCGCTCGCTGCTCCCCATCCCGCGCGTTCGCCCTCAGCCATCGTACCAGGTGGAGGCGCACAGTTTTCCATTCGCGCTCTCCTAGCCAGCGGAGAGGGTGCGGTCCGCTCACGTCGCCTGGGCCGAGCTCACAAGCGGCGCCGCGACTTTCGCGACCGCCCGGAGATCAACCCACGCGCGCACGCGGGTCGCGACGGTGTGGCCGAGGATCGCGCCGAACGCGCCGGTCAGGCAGGCGAAGGGGAGCGCCACCAACGGTGTGGCCGGAACGATCTGGCCCGCGGCCCCCATGAGCTCGATGCCGCCATACAGGACGATGGCCGTGACAACCCCTGAGAACCCAGCGACAATCAGCCCCGCGTACGGGCGACGCGCGGCATCGCGCCCGCCAGAAACAGCCCCGGCGATGCGCGGCCCAAACACAACCGCGAGGTCTATGACGACGCCCACAGGGATGATGTACCAATCCACAACGGGATACGCCTGGTGAACAAAGAGGAACAGCGTCTGGAATCCCAGCCGCCAGAGGACGAAGACCAGAGCGAGCGCGGTCGCGACGCCGAAGGGCAGCGGCCACACGTCGGTGCGGCGGCGTGTCTCGCGTGTGCGTCGCCCTAGCACGGTCGCGCCGAAGGTCAGCGCATATGTGAGAGCGAGCGAGAAATAGACAAGATAGACCCAGTTTGGTATGCCGCCTGTCACCAGCTGGGCGGCGCGCGGCCCGGCGAGCGTCCAGAGCGCGGGCTCGACATACCACGGCGGCTTCCCAGTCTTTTGAATCGAAGCCAGCGCCACCGACCCGTATTCCTGCTGATTCAGCGCAAAGTGGGTTGTCAGGATGTTGCGGAAGCAGATGGCGAAGGCAATCGCCCAGGCACCGAGGCTGCGCGCGGCGGGCGAGGCCAGCAAGGCGACAATGACACAGACGTTGTAGACATCGGAGGGGAAGTTGAGCATGAGGTGGGTCGGCGACCAGGTGGTGATGTCAACACCGAAGAGCTGATGCCAGAGGAAGTCGAATGGCATATCCGCAATGCCAATAGCCAGCGCGACGGCAGCCACGATCAGCGCCTTGCGCTCCAACCCAACCACCCGCTCGCGCTCGCGCACCAGCGCCCATAGCAGCAGCCCGGCCATCAGGCACGTGCCGGAGAACGACGTGAGGTGCGATGGCGAAATTTCGTCGAAGACGTGCCCGAAGTGCCACGATACATCCAGCGTTGAGCCTATCTCCGTGAGCGCCATTCCGACCAGCCAGAGGACGTAATATCTGCGTGGCATCGGCAACCTCCCTCGTCCGCGAGTCTCTTGATGCTATGTCGGCACAATTGCATCGAAATAATCGTCGCAAAGTTTGCCATCGGCGCTCGCGCTCGTATCGCTATAATTGCTGAGCATCGAGTATACGGTATCACCCGCCACATGGCAAATCACAACCATCACACATTCCACAGCCGTTGGTGCCTCTCCCCCCTGGATAAGTAACCGGGTTTGTCCTGCTGCAGATGTCGTGATAGAATTGCTCGATGCAGTCCGCGACGACGCCCACTGTGAAGAGGCACGCCCGCGCATGTCCAGCCCCGCCACTGGAAGAAACCTTGCGCATCACAAACATCGGATACCGACCGCATTCATCATGCAGTGAGGGGTATCGGTCAATTTTAATGCAATTTTCATGTAGAGCTTCTACGTACATGCAGCATGTCCCTGATCACGAAGCATTTGCCCGCTACCATGAGGAGAAGCATTGCAGATGAAACGGCGCTCAGCCACGCTTCAGCAGCGGCGGCAGACAAGTGGCATATCTCTGCCCGCACGGTTGGCGCGTGAATGTACCTATGCTGCCCAGGCGATCATAAAGACTCAGACGCTTGTCTACCCACGCATGTTGTGGCGCACTCTGACCAGGCCCCATCGCCGTCCTGGTACGATGAAAATGCCATTTGGCCGCATACGCTATGCGGATGCCTATTCGCTGCGGACCACCTACCACCAGATCTTTGTGCAGGGTATCTATCAGGTGAATGGACTGGGCGCCGCTCCAACGATTATCGACTGCGGTGCGAACATTGGACTGAGCGTAATCGCGTTTAAGCAGGACTATCCCCAGGCGCGCATTCTCGCCTTCGAGGCCGATCCAGCGCTTGCCGCGATGCTGACGTGGAACATCAAGAGTCTGGGTCTGACCAACATTACCGTCGTGGCGAAGGCAGTGGGCGGAGTTAATGGTCAGGTGATATTCCAGCCAGATGGCGCAGTCGACGGACATGTCGTTGCGTCGATGGAAGGAGTGCCACCGGCCACACTGATCACCGTGGCCGCCGTGCGCCTGAGCGACATGATAGATGGACCAGTGGACCTGCTGAAAATGGACATTGAGGGGAGTGAGTATGATGTCATCGCCGATCTGAGCCAGAGCGGCCAACTCTCTCAGGTGAAGGCTCTTATCTGCGAGGTGCACGGCAATCCATCCACGCGGCGTCAGTTCGCTGATCTGTGGCAACACCTGATTGCGGCGGGGTTCCACCTTTCCCTCTTCGATGCGCGGGTGGGTGGAGATTTGCAGGAAACACCTTTCTCGGTGATTCCAGGTAAGGACTATGCCATTATCCTCTATGCCTGGCGCCAATGATCGTTTGAGTCACTACAATTGTTCACCCACCGGCCCCGTTTCAGCGCTCTCCTGCGCCTTGCCCCTCCAGCACGTCATAATACGCCCGCTCGATATGAGAACCACGATGCTCACCATGTCGTTTTCAGCGCGCTACGACGCCTCCCGGCCCATGCGCGCGCACTCCCATGACGATTACCGCGCCTTTTGTCCATCCATAACCATTCGTGCACGCGAGACACTTCCGCTATGCGGGTTCTGAGCATGGCGCGCGAGCCATACCAGGAAATCAGGTTGACGTTACGGGCGCCTCTCTGTAGCGTCATTTTCTAGGGTAGGGGCGCGCTTTGGCGGACGCTCTCTGACCGCCCGTGGCGACGTCTGGGAGCATCGGGGCAATTGTAGGAAACAAGCCAACGCGAATGGTAGAGTGTGATTGACGAGTAGGGGCAGCAGTGGAGAGGGATCTGAATAGTGTCAGCGGAGGCGGTTCCCCAGGGGACAATCGAAGTACTTGCGCTTCCGCCTGCTAGCATCGGCGCGCGGACCCGCGGCGGTGGCTGGGGTTACCTGCCAGAGCTGAGCCTGCTTGGCGCTGTTGGGCTGTTGATGGTCGCCGTTGGCTATACCCGATCGCGTGCCTCAGAGGGATGGGGAGAACCACTTTTCTGGTGGGGGCTGGTGCTCATATTTGCCCCAATCGTCTTCCGCCTCTTCGTCATTCAGACGCTGGACAGGCGCGAGCGCCTCGGATTGTTGCTGGTGCTTCAGGTACTGCTGTACTTCGTCAGGATGCTGCAATATCCACTGGCCTATTCCAGTTTCGATGAGTTCGCGCACTGGCGCACCGCCCAAGATATCGCCGCCACCGGCCACCTCTTCCAGGACAACTCACTGCTTACCATCAGCCCTATCTATCCAGGGTTAGAACTTGTCACCAACGCCGTAAGCGACCTGACAGGTCTATCCACCTACCTTTCGGGGCGCATCGTGGTCGGCTTCGCCCACCTTCTGCTGGCGCTGGCGCTCTACTTGTTGTTTGAGCGTGTGACTGGCTCGGCGCGGCTGGCGGGTATCGCGGCGGCCCTCTACATGACCAATCCGCACTATGTGTTCTTCGACGCCCAATATGCCTACGAATCCATCGCGTTGCCGATGGCAGTCTTTGTGCTGTTTGTGGCCGCTCGCGCGGTTCATCTCGGCGACACACTGCGCACGCGGCTCGGCTTTATCATTGCGGCGATCATCGGCGTATGGACCGTGGTGGTCATGCACCATCTCACATCGTATGCCCTGATGGGCTTTCTGCTGCTCTGGATGCTCGCCTCCCTCCTGCGCAGTCGCCGCACGTGGGATTCGGTGTCCCTGGGTATATTCGTCCTCCTTGGCCTGGCTTCCGTCGCGTTCTGGCTCGTCTACACGCAGTCACGCGCGTTGGGCTACCTTGGTCCAGTCGTCACCTCTGCGGTGCACCAGCTCCAGTTAATTCTCGCGGGCGAGGCGGCAACGAGACAGTTATTTCACGACTATGGAGGCGACGTTACGCCGCTATGGCAGCGGGTGATGGCATCGGGGTCGGTCGGGTTGATTCTCGTGGGGATAGTGCCGGGGCTCTACTGGATCTGGCGGAATCGTGTGAATGCGGCCGTCCTCGCGCTGGCGGTATGGGCGCTGCTCTACATCCCAAGTCAGGCCTTGCGCCTGAGCCAGGCTGGCATCGAGGTGGCCGACCGTGCCACAGAGTTCATCTTCCTGGGACTTGCTACGGTGCTTGCAATCAGCATGACGCAGGTGAGGCCGAACGTGTTGACCCGCCGGGTTGCCATCTGGGCGCTGTCCATACTCGCCACTGTCCTCTTTATCGGTGGCATCGTCGCCGGGTCTGGACCCGATTGGGAGCGCTTCCCCGGCCCCTTCCTGGTGTCCGCTGATGCCAGATCGCTCACTCAAGAGGGCATCTCGGCCGCAGAATGGGCCAGTGTCAATCTGGGTCCGGGGCAGCGGGTCGCCACCGATCGCGTCAATTCGGTGCTGATGGCAACCTACGGCCGCCAGCGGGTGATTACGAGCCTCGATGATAATATTGACGCATCGCCGCTCTTTACCTCCCTCACATTCGATGACACTGACCTCAATATCCTGCGCGACGCGCATATCGGCTATCTGGTCGCGGACCTGCGCTTGAGCACGGGATTGCCGCGTCGAGGCTTTTACTTCAGCGAAGCTGAGCCAGATGCCTTTTTCTATACCGCTCCAATTAGCAGAGCGGCGCTAACGAAATTCGACGATCTGAGCAATGTCAACCGCGTGTTCGACAGCGGCAATATCGTCATCTACGACACCGGAGCGCTCCTGAATGGTACGTGAGTCGTTGGACCTGCTCTGTATCATGTTGATCGTAGCGGGTGAGTTCATATTGGTCGGCTCCGGGATAGCCAGTGGTCCAGTCAACATCCTCTTTGGTGTGTTGCTAGCGCTTGTCCTGCCGGGCTATGCGCTCTCAGCGGCGGTGTTCAGGATGCGCGGCGTGCGCACCGCCGAGCGGGCCGCCCTGACCCTGGGAATCAGCCTCTCGGTCGCCGTTCTTGGCGGCCTTGTGCTGGACGCGCTGCCGGGTGGCCTGGAGACGCAGACCTGGCTATTTCTCCTCGGTGGCGTGACCGTCGTCGCATCGGTGATTACGCTCTGGCGGCGCACGAGGCACGCGGCTGCGACGCGCATTCTGGAGCCTCATCCCATTGCGCTTACGTTGTCAGCCACCCCGCAGGAACAAGCGCCGCCGGAAGAAGCTCCGCCTGAGCCACCGCGGCTCGGAGTGAATCGAGAAACAGCCGCCTCTATCCTCAAGATGCTCCAGCAGGTACTCCGGCGCGTGCCGTATCGCCCGCTGCTCATTAGCGGACTGGCCGTTGCGGTCTTCATGTCGGGAATCGTGATCGCGGTGAATGGAGCCATCGCGCAACAGACATCGGTAGCCGTGACGCAACTCTGGATGTTGCCCGACAAAAACGCGCCGACCACACTGCACCTTGGAATCCACACAGAGGCGGCGCAGCCCATGGAATATCGGCTCGCCCTCTCGGTCAACGGCGCCTCGTATTCGTCGTGGAACCCGATTTTTCTGGCCACTACGGACACCTGGGAGGTGAGCGTAACGATGCCAGCCCTGGCGCCTGGCGATGAGGAGCAGGTCGAGGCCGATCTCTATCGCGCCGATCATCCTGACACGATCTTGCGTCACGTCAGCGTCACTCTCAGCGGTGGCGCGGCGCCAACAACGACACCGACGGTAACGCCCTCACCAGCGCCTACCAAGGGAACGAAGCCATGAACCAGCAACATACCACCGGCTTGAGAGAGTGTGGCCAACATGATGGGTGAGCGAACGGAAGAAACGGAAGAAACGGAAGAACTGCGCAACGCCGCGTCCACGCCACAGCGGCGACCAATGCGGGTATTATTGGTGACCCCACGCTACTTCCCATTCATGGGCGGTATCGAGACGCATGTGCATGAGGTAGCTCAGCGAATGGCAGCCACCGGCGTTGATGTGACTGTGCTGACGACGGACCCCAGTGGCAAGCTTCCCGCGCGGGAAGAAGTCGGCCAGGTCACGGTCAGGCGTGCGCGCGCCTGGCCCGCCAACAAGGACTACTACTTCGCCCCGGACATCGCCCGTGTCATCGCGCGGGAACCCTGGGATCTCATTCACTGCCAGGGCATCCACACCCTCGTTCCACCACTGGCTATGCGCGCGGCGGTGCGCGCCAGAGTCCCGTTCGTGCTGACATTTCACACTGGCGGCCACTCATCCCGCCTGCGAAACGCGGTGCGCTCCCTGCAATGGATGGCGTTACGCCCATTGCTCGCACGCGCCAGAGTGCTCATCGGCGTCTCAACCTTCGAGGCAGACTTCTTTCGCCGCACGCTGCGACTGCCCGCAGACCGCTTCGTCGTCATTCGGAATGGCGGCCAGTTGCCATCTCTCGACGAGACATATGATGTTCACGGTGCACACGACGCGCACGACGACGCGCCAACCGCGTCGGCAGTGACCGCCAGCCAGGAGCGGCCCTATCCGCTGATTATCTCCATCGGGAGGCTGGAACGCTACAAGGGGCATCATCGCGTCCTCGCCGCGCTGCCATACGTCCGGCGAGAATACCCGGAGGCGCGGCTGCTCATTCTCGGCACTGGCCCCTATGAACCGGAACTGCGTCGGATGGCCGCGCGGCTTGGGATGCAGGATGCGACTGAGATACGTATGATTCACCCAACCGACCGCGCAGGGATGGCATCCACATTGGCCAACGCGGATGTGGTCACCCTGCTCAGCGAGTATGAAGCTCATCCAGTCGCGGTGATGGAGGCGCTGACAGCGCACCGCCCCGTCCTGGTGGCGTATACCTCTGGGCTGCAGGAACTGGCCGACGCGGGTCTGGCGCGGGCGATTCCTCTTCATAGCTCGCCCGCCAAGGCCGCGCGCGCCATCATCGCGCAGCTTCGCGATCCGCTGATACCATCTGACGTTGCATTTCCAACCTGGCAGGAGTGCGCCGACAAGCTACTAGCCGTCTATGAGCATGTTGTGGGAGGGTCTGCATGCGCATCCTGATGCTGACACAATTCTATCCACCAGTCAGCGGGGGCGAGGAGCGGCACGTTCATACGCTCAGCGGCGCGCTTCACGCCCGCGGCCATGAGGTCGCCGTCGCAATGCTCTGGCGCAAGGGTTTGTCGGACTTTGAAGAGGACGACAACGGAGTGCTTCTCTATCGCGTTCGCGGACTCATGCAGCGCATTCCAGGAATCTATAGCGAGCACGAACGGCCGCATTCGCCACCACTGCCCGACCCAGAGGCGACGCTCGCGCTGCGTCAAGTCATCAAGCGCGAACGGCCCGACATCATCCACGCGCATAACTGGCTGGTACACTCATTTCTACCGCTTAAGGCCGCGCATGGCCCGAAGCTAGTTCTCACATTGCACGATTTCAGTTTCATTTGTTCACGCAAGCGCCTCATGCGCCATGGGGCGCCATGTACTGGTCCAGGGTTCGTGAAGTGTCTTGCGTGTGCCCATGAGCAGTATGGACCAATCAAGACGCTCCCAACGGTAGCGGGCACATGGGTCATGCGCCAGATCGAGCGGCGCAAGGTAGATATGTTCCTGCCGGTGAGCCGGGCAGTCGCAACCGGGAGTCAACTCGCTGGGAGCGGATCACCCTACCAGGTAATACCAAACTTTATCCCCGACCAATTTCCAACGCTCCCAAACGGTGACGATGAACGGCTTCGAGCTCTCCCCGCCGATGGCTATCTGATGTTCGTGGGTGACCTGACGGAGCAGAAGGGCATCCACGTTCTGCTGCGCGCCTACAGCGAGTTACGCGATGCGCCGCCACTGGTCTTGATCGGTCGCGCCCAGCCGGACACGCCAACTACGCTACCACCCAATGTTGTGGTGCTGAACAACTGGCCGCATGCCCTGGTCATGGAGGCATGGCGACGCAGTGGGATTGCGCTCGTGCCCTCCACGTGCCAGGATGCCTGCCCAACTGTGGTAATGGAGGCGATGGCGTGCGGCAAACCGGTCATTGGCTCGCGCATCGGCGGCATCGTTGACCTGATCGACGATGGGCATACCGGCCTGATTGTGCCACCAGGCGATACAGAAGCGTTGCGTCATGCTATGGTAGAGTTGCTGACAAACGGTGAGCTACGCACGCGCCTCGGCGACAACGCGGCGCGTGGAGTCGTGCGGTTTCAGGCAAGCAGCATTATCCCCCGCATCGAAGATGTATACCAGGGCCTGCTTCGCGAAAGTGAAGCCCAATCAGTTGCTATATCTCTATGATGGGCTGAGGAGAGCGTATGCCAAAACCGTTGGTCGCAGAGTCATCTCCAGACGATATGCGCTCCAAGGTCGCTTACTCAGCTCCGCAACGCGGCAGGCTCCCCGCGCTGGCCAGCGCGGGGATACACTGGGTTTCGCGCTGGATTCAGGTCGGACGTAGAATTGTCTCCGTGAGCGCCGCCCAGGTTGGCGCGACCGCGGTGACCTCTGTGCTGGGGTTTATTTTCTGGTGGGCGGCGGCGCGTTTCTTTGTGCCAGAGATCGTCGGGTTTAGCGCCGCGGCGACCTCAGCTATGATGCTGCTTGGCACGCTCGCTGTCTCGGGCCTCGGCACCATGCTCATCAAAGAGCTGCCCAACCATCCACGACAAACCGGCCCCCTGATCCTCTCGTCCGCGCTACTATCGGGCGCTTTGGCGGGGGCGCTGGGGCTTGGACTTGCCATGATAGCGCCGCTGTTCTCAGATGCGTTGCGCCCGCTCGCCGCGAATTGGGGCACCGCATTGCTATTCGCGGCAGGCGTGAGCCTGACGGCTATTACCATTCTCGTGGACCAGGCGGTGTTGGGCATCCTGCGCGAGCGGCTTCAGGTAGTGCGTAACACCGTCTTCGCAGTGACCAAGCTCGTCTTCCTGGTGGGGCTGGGCGTCTGGGCGCTCAATGGCGCGCAGACCTCGGCGCTGAGTCTATACGGCATCTATGCGACGTGGCTGGTGGGTAATGCCATCTCACTGGTCGTCGTGCTTTTGGCGGTGCATGGCAGGCCATCGGCCGCATGGTGGCAACGCCCGAACTGGTCGCTATTATGGTCATTAGGGCCCAGCACCGCTGCAAACCACATGCTCAATATGGCTATGCTGGCATCTAGTCTGCTGCTTCCTGTGGTCGTCGCCTGGCTCCTCTCAACGACAACCAATGCCTACTTCTATACCGCGTGGATGATCGCGGGCTTTGTGAGGACTGTGCCCGTTACCTTGGGTATCTCGCTCTACGCGGTGAGTGCAACGGATCCGCAGGCACTTGCGCAAAAGATGCGTTTTTCACTCTCCTTGTCGCTTATCGCCGTGACCGTGGCCAACGTGATTCTGTTTGTGGGCGCTGATCCGATTCTCTCTGTCTTCGGCGCCTCGTATGGCACGTATGGGACGTGGAGTCTGCGCATCTTCGGGCTGGCTGTCCTCCCATTTATCGTCAAGGGCCACTATGTGGCGATCCACCGGATTCGTGGCACCGTCGGAAAGACTGTGCCACTCATGGTGTTCGGCGGCATTTTGGAGGTGGGCGGGGCAACGCTTGGCGCAGTGCTGGCTGGGCTACAAGGACTCAGCATCGCCTGGCTCATCGCCGTCAGCATTCAGGTGATCTTCATGGCGCCAACCGTCTATCGCGTCGCGGCAGGCTCGCCTGCTCTCAACTCACAAGCATCTGGGCGCTTCGGGCACGAGAGCATGGACCACGCGGAGGCATAACCATGTCAAACTGTACCATGCAAGCGTATGGTGAGATACAGCGTAACGCAATTGGGGGAGGCTGATTGCATGATAGAAACATCTACCTGGGGAGCGCAGACTCCCAGCATACTCTCGAAGTTACGACAGCGCTGGCAATTCTATCTCACCATTGGGCTGTTGCTTGGCCTGGTGCTCGGTATCCCCGCGGCGCAGATCTTTGGCCGACTCGGGTCGCTTCTCCCCTGGTCGGGTGGCGGCAATCTGGTGCAAAACGGCTCGTTCGAGCATCTCGACGGCTGGAATTATGTCGTGCGTCCTGGATCGAGCGCGGCGTTCAACCAGGACTCCTCGCAGCAGGTAGACGGGCTGTATTCGCTCAACGTCAATGTTATGCTGGCCGCGCCGACCCATGACTGGTACATCCAGGTTCTGCAGAGCAATATTCCTCTTCAAGCCGGGCATGCGCTGGAGTTGTCATTCTATGCGAAGGGCGACGCGGGAACAGCTATCGAACCGCTGTTGCAGCAAGCAATTAATCCCTTTGCGATCTATTTCGACCGAACGGCGCATCTGACTGCCACCTGGCAGAAATATAGCTTTACGTTTAAGCCGAGCGTTTCTAACTCTAACGCCAACCTGGTATTCAATCTGGCAAGCGCGCTCGGCCAAATTTGGATTGATAACGTAGTGCTGGCCGCTACCTCCTCGTCGGCATCCACTGGAGACGCCGTACAGATTCCTACGCCAGAGCCATCGCCAACTGCGACGCCGCTGCCAATTCAGGCGCCCGCTGGCTGGAAGTTAGTCTGGCACGATGAATTCGATGGCTCCAGTGTAGATACCTCGAAGTGGAACGTCGTTGACAGCGCTCCGGGTGGATATTATATCGACAGCTTACATGACGGCTTGCAGGCCTGGACCCCTAAGGCGGTGAGTGTCCAGGGAGGTGTGTTGCGCTTCACAAGTACTCAGCAACGGGTGGACGGACGTAACTACGCATCAGGTGCCCTCACCACGCAGAACAAGTTTTCCTTCCTGTATGGGCGGGTAGACGTCCGTGTTCGCCTCCCAAAGGGAGATGGTTTCTGGCCTGCGATCTGGACACTTCCAGTACACAACACTGACGTAGGCATAGCCAGTTACGAAACGGATATCCTTGAGCTGCTCGGGCAGGATCCGACAACTGCCTATGTCGCTCAGCACTCAGTAGGATATCCGCGGAGCTATTGCACCTATACTGGCCCTGACTTTTCGGCGGCCTTCCATACGTTTACGATGGAGTGGAGCCCTGGTAAGATCGTGTGGCTGGTCGATGGAGTGCAGCACTGTCTGATCACTGTTGGGGTATCGAATGTGTCAGAGTATCTGCTCTTAAACACATATGTCGGCGGCAGTTGGCCTGGCCCACCCGACAGCACGACCACATTTCCGCAGTACACAGACTTCGACTATGTGCGCGTTTACACTCGTAGCTCCTAACTGGGTAGTGAGGGGTGATAAAGCCAGAGCCAGAGCGTAGTCTATGGCCGCTCAGTTCGTCGACTTAGCGGGCCGTATGGAAGACGTATTTCGCGATGGTATGTCCGACGAACCCCTGAGCCGCTTTGAATGCTGGCGCTGGATCGTGCCGGTCTGCGTAGTCGTATCGCATTGGCTTCAGGCATGAGAAGCAAAAGTCGGCTAGCGCGCGGGCTGGTCGTGGTTGGCCAGGTCGGTCCGGCTTCGTGACCAGGTCGAATGTGGCGCGGATGTCACCACCCAGGTAGCGCATCCATACGCCGGATTTGTACGGCGTCATGGGGTCGATTTTGTCGCCGCTCGCCCACTGATACAACATGTATGGCACGTCAATGCCAGCGCTGACAGCGAGATTGACGTCTGCTGTCATCCGGGGATTGATCTCCATAAGGTACGGATAGCCGTCAGCGCCGCGGCGAAACTCGACCTTGCTAAATCCATCGAGGTCAATCGCGCGTATGAGGCGTTCAGCTTGTGCGCTGGTATCGTCGGGCGGCTCGATCAACTGCCACACGACGGATGTGCCACCGAGAGGTGGCTCCGTGCGGCGCACCCACGTGGCGAAGCGCGCAAAGACATCGCCGTGCGCGTACATGAAGCTGACCGATTCACGGCGACCCAGCAGGAGTTGCTGGAAGGAGACCGTCGCGCCCAGACTCGTCAGGCGTTCTACAGCCATCGCAGCTTCGTCTCTGGAAACTACCAACCCCGAGACGACACGCTGGTTGCCGTGCGACGACTCAGCCCACGACTGCATCGGCTTGACGACCGCTGGCAGTCCGACTTCGTTGAGCGCCGCGGGAAGCTCATCCACGCCATGCAGGATGACACTGCGCGGCACATGCAGACCCAATTGCTCGGCAACAGCCAGCGTCTTCTCCTTGTTCACCGCAAGCTCAAGCGCTGCTTCGTTGGCGAGGGCAAGGCCGACCTGCGGCCGAAGCCGCTCACGTGCGCGCCGCAGCGCTTCGATGGTCCCGTCAGCCGCCGGAATCACGACCCGGACGCGATGCGTCGTCAGCAATTGTTCAACAAACGCCACATTGGCATCCGGATCCGCATCGGGATCGTCCCCGTGTTGTGGCGCGACAAATCGGTCAGCGCACCAGCGCGACGAGAAGGCAGGGGCCGTCGCGATGGTGTCGGCGGCGGCGACACGCAAGCCCCGGCGACCGAGCGCGCGAACTGCCCCCAAAGACTGGCGCTGGCGCGCATCGAGCACGAGCGCATCATACATGGTTGGTGGTTTGTTGGCGGTCCTCTTGGTCACAGTAATCTTCCCTTATCGCCAGGAACTCGATCATCATCGAGCGCATTATTCGCGACAATATCGCTAGGGCGTGCCATGCCGTCTGGTTTTGCGCGGTGTATCCCTGGAAGATTGCGCAGGCGCGATAGGGCGAAGAGATGCCAGATGCCCACTGCCTGGGCCGCAAGCACAGGAATAGGCTCATCAGGATCAGTGGAGACGCGCCGCAAGAGATGGGGCTCCGTCGCCGGTGTATTGTAGCCCGGGATCGTTGTGACTGCCCAGCGATAGCCTGCCTCCCGCACCGCTTGCACCGCCCGCTCGTCTATATCCTCACCCTTGCCAACCGGATATGCGAAGGCAGTGATCTGACGCCCCAGATTCTGCTCAAGCGCTGCGCGGCATGTGACGACCTCATCGTGCACCTCGGCGGGGTCGCTCAAGCAGGCAAGGATGGGATGGTGCATCGTGTGCGCGCCAAAGGTCACGAAGGGATTCGCCAGCATCTTGTACGCCTCATCCCAGCCAAACGGCAGGGTATCAGGGTCGTCGCTGGTGGTATCGCTCGGCGCATCGAGAGCGGCACGAGTTGACGTGATGAAGCTCTCACGCGCGCTGACCGTGCTCGCTGTGCGCACGCGGGCGTCAATCCACTGTCGTAAGGCGCGCTGGTCCGCTGGCTGGGCGAGCGCATAGGTGTGTTTCTCTATAGTCACATCTTTCTCGCGCGCATCTCGCACCATCGCCTCGGCTTCGTACCACCAGAAACGCTGGTGTGATTCCATATATCCCGGAACGAGAAAGAGCGTGATTGGCACGCGAAGTTCCGCGGCAAGTCGCGCTGCGTGGGTATAGTTGTCGTAGTAGCCGTCGTCAAACGTAATCACCAGAGGGGTACGATGATCTCGACCCTGTGAGGATAGCGCTTCTGAGTTGCTGTTCGTTGCACCACGTGAGGGCAACCCGTACAGGTCTTCCAGGGCGTGATCGAGTGAGATAACTCGGTAGTGACGGCTTAGATACCTTAGGTGAGCGCTCAGGTTGCCGATTGCAGCCCGGTGGTAGTTGAGGATAACCACATGCTGACCCTTGCGACCGAGCCGACGGGTCCAGCGCGCCATAGGTATCAATCCGCTATAGTAGAAACAGGCCGCGACCAGCGTGAGGAATGTCTGATATATCCGCATACATCTGGGCTCCTGTGGCACAAAACGTCTGAGGGTTGCCGCATCACATAGAACGGGCGGGACAAATTATGGGCTGGTGCTTTGGGACAATCATCCCAGTCTCGCGTGGCTCGCTTGATTGCTGCCCGCACCTGTTATGGACAGCACAGGATCGGCTACGTGAGTGACCCATTGCTGGTACTCACGTTAGAATCTTCGAGTGGTCATAGATCGCCAGCTTGATATGTGACGGTTCGCTTCGGTGGGCGAAGATTTAGTCAGCCCCTTCGCAGCATGTCTCACCGACTGCCCGGTACAGGATAAGGATAAGGCTGCATGACAATCAGGGCAACGGCGCCCCGCGTTCCCATCTTGATGTACCACAGCATTTCATACTGCGAAAATCCATTCTTTCGACGCTTTACGGTAACGCCCGAACGACTTGAGGAGCAGCTCGACTACCTCTCAACCCATGGCTATACGCCCCTCACCGTGAGCGACTACATCCAGCGAGTCGCGGGTGCGGGTGAGAATACGGGTGAGAATACGGGGCAGGCGCAGGTGCCGCCGCGTCCCGTGGTCCTGACCTTCGACGATGGCTATGCTGACTTCTACACCGCGGCGCTGCCGCTCCTGCGGCAATACCAGGCCACCGCCACCCTCTACATCGTCACGGGCTACGTGGGCGGCACCAGCGGATGGATGCAGCGCGAGGGCGAGGCGGATCGGCCGCTTCTCAACTGGGGGCAGATTCGCGAGATCGCGGCGAGCGCGGTGGAGTGTGGCGCGCACACCCAGACGCATCGCCCGCTCGATGCGCTCTCCGCCGCGGAGTGCCGCCAGGAGATCGAGGATTCCTATCGCCTGGTGGCCGAGCAGGTCGCCGCGCCACGCAGCTTTGCCTATCCGTTTGGCTACTATTCGCGCGCGGTGCGGGCGCTGGTGCAGCAAGCTGGCTACACCTCCGCCTGCGCGGTGCGCTATGCGCAGAGTTCGCGCCATGACGATCGGTTCGCGCTCTCTCGCCTGATCGTGACCGCGGATACCGACCTGCCATCCTTCGAGAAGCTGCTCCTCTCGGGCGGACAGCAACCGGAGGCAGCCTATTTGCGGCTGCGGTCT